>SL_3KL_010_SEDDRAFT_10001127_pt1 | contig 23900 bp, 19 predicted proteins | sample SodLakKL_010_SED_2_FD_10381 | JGI IMG/M metagenome (IMG submission 10381) | reverse complement strand
ATGCCTTCACAAAGGCATTATTCTTTTTTTCGTGGCCAATGGTTGTTGCCGGTCCATGGCCGGGATAGACGTTTACCTCATCGGGCAGAATATACAGCTTTTCCCGAATGGATTGAGCCAGCAGTTCAAAATTACCCTTGTAAAGATCGGTTCGTCCGATACTTTCCCGGAACAATACATCTCCCGCAATAAGTGTGCTGTACTCTTCAAAATAGAGAGAAACATGATCAGGTGAATGACCGGGGGTATAGATCACATCAAAAGAAAAATTACCAATAGAAAAATCATTCTGTTCCGGAAGTGGTTCAGGCTCAAAATCAAAACCAGAAGCACGAAAACCGAACATTTGCGCCTGATTCGGAAAATTTTTCCATAGATAAAGATCGGTATGATTCAGATAAACAGGAACGTCTAAATCCTTCATCACCCGGTCCAGGCCAAGGACGTGATCGACATGAGCATGGGTTAGGCATACTGCCTTCAGCTCCGACTCACTTTTGGAAAGTTCTTCCTGAAAAGCGCGGTACTCCGAGGGGTCAAAAAAGCCGGGATCAATCAAAATGGCACTACCGGATTTTGTAATCAGGTAGGTATTTTCACTGAAAGGCCCGACAGTAAATAGTTTAATTTCCATCAAATAATATTTTATCAGTTTAAAGAATGATCTGGATAATGTTCTGTGTCAAAAATAGTTTGATAATGACTGATTCGAAAAAGAATTTGTTATTGAAGAGTTAATCCGGATTGCTCACCAAGAGAATTTTTATTCAGTAAGTCTCTGTAGCGCTGCCCGCTATGTTATAACTTCGAGGGTCTGGAAAGCTTCGCAGGGTAGGCAAAGAACTTTGTACGCTTGCTCTCCGTAGCTTAATGCGATGGAGAGCCATTTTAGATTCAACGCAGCTCAGGGGGGAATCTCACGGATTTACACTGAGTTTAGCGCAGATTCCCGCAAAATATCAGTGAAAAACCCCAACTGCGACAGTTGAGATATTTACTGTGAGATATCCGGGTTAATCCTCAATCATCCACCGATAGGTTCGATGCGTTTTATGGTGATAGCACCCGAGTGCTTCCAGGCTGCGCTGCATCAGCCAGTTTTTTTCGCTGACCCAGCCACCTTCGAGATGTTTGAGCTGAGGGGCAGCTTTGTGAGTCATCTGTATTCCCCGCACAAATGTAAGTGCTTCAAGGCCGAGTTTCCGGTATTTAGGAAGTGTGCCAAATACAGCAACCCGCAATCGGGTGGCTGTCCGGCGAATTCGAAAAACTTTCGGGAAATGCCACCATTTCAATTTCCCATTGGTCTGGGCAGAAATTTCATTTAAATCGGGAATACTTACGATGAATGAAGCAGGTTCACCGTTCACAAATGCTATCAGTACGCTTTCGGGTATCATAATCCTTTTGAGCTGGTTTACCATTCTATTCACCGTTTCGCGGGTAAGTTCGGTAAACTCATGTTCACGATCGGTAATATCCTGTTCACTCCATGCCTGATTGTAAATAGTTCGGATCGCCTCGGCATCTTCCTCAATTTTTTTTAAATCGATGGGCCTCAGCTTCACTCCGGGGCGGCTTTCTATCCGGTTTGTGATGCGAACCAGCCGTTCGGGCAGGGGAATGGAAAATTCTCGTTTATAGCTCCAGTGGTCGTCGAGTTTTTCAGCTCCGGTTTCTTCCAGTCTTGTTTTGTAATAGGGCGGATGATAGAACATTCCGTAGATAGGTGGTTCATCGAAATTCTCAATGAGAAGGCCCCAATAGTTGTCGTTTTCTCCGAAATTGATCGGGCCCCGGAATGCTTTATACCCTCTTTTTTTGTGCCACTCTTTACAAAAACGGATCACATCATCGGCCACATTCTGCTCATTAACCATCTCAAGGAACCCCATTCCACCCATACTTGGCTCGAAAACGGTATCTTTTTCGGAGTGATTCATCACAGCAAAACGGGCCACGATTTTATCCCCTTCAAACATCAGGTAGCGTTCACACTCCCCCTTTTCGAAAAAAGTATTTTTATCTTGATTAAATATATTTTCAATTTCAAAGCGCAGAGGAGGTATCCAGTTGGAATTTTCCTTGTATAATGAAAACGGAAAATGGTGAAAGAGATCGATCTCTTTTTTATTCTCAATTTTTTGAAACCTGTATGCCATCAGTTCAAATCTATTCTTACCTTTAAGGGTGGGTTCGGTTCTTCCCGGCAAGAGGGTTCAATCGGGCCTCCCTCCGGAAAACACTCCGTGAAGGTACAAGGCATCGGCCATTCAACCAAACTTCTTTAACCGCTTTCTGAGTGAAGCTTCAATCAGAATCTACATCATGACAAAGAGAGCATGGCTTGTTCTTCTTCTTTTGTTTTCCTGCACAGCAGCTGTGCTTCTGCTGTGGAAAACCGAGCCGGTTGAAATGCATTCGCTCACATCCACAAACCAGCTCGACTCACTTATTACCCTCACTTTCCGGGAATTTCAGCTCCCTCCGGAGCGGGTTCGAATGCATACTGTTGAGATCGATTCCCTGTTCTCCCGAAATATTTATTCGGCCCGGGTTCCGGCCGATTTTTCCAAAACTTCATTTCATTATCACCTCCACCAGGAGTTGTGGCCATATGGAGCCAGAACAGTAGGCAGAGTGGAATTCCCTGATCGGAATCTGAGAATTCACGTATTATTTAATAACAAGGTGCACCGCTCCGTTTTCTTATATTCAGACCGGGAACTCGAATAACTGCAACAGGATTTAGTTTTATGAAATGGATTGAACCGAAAAAGTATCTCAAAAAGCTGGAGCTATCGGAGTTCCCCCAGCCTGATGTTATCGAGCTGAAATATCCGGTGCTGATGTGTCACGGATACGGTGGCTTTTCGATGCTTGTGACCCCGTCTCCGCTTCACAATCCTTGTATGAGACTCAGACATTACGGAATTCATGCATTTGCCCCGAATATTGTTCCTTATGCTACCATCGAAATCCGTGCAGAGCAGTGGGCTGAAGTCATCCATAAGCTCAAAAAAAAGTACGGTTATGAAAAAATGAACGTCGTTGCTCACAGTATGGGCGGGCTGGACATGCGTTACGCTATTTCAAAACTGGATATTGCCGATTCGGTTGTCTCACTCACCACCGTAGCTGCACCTCACAAGGGTACAAGCCTTGCCGAACTGGTGCTTACCGCACCCGATACAATTAAAGAAAAACTGGCAGAACTCGTAGACTGGTTTGGGGAGAGCATGTACCCGGCTCAAAAAAGTGATGCCGTAGCGGCAGTTGAACAGCTTACAAGAAAATACGTCACCGAAGAGTTTAACCCGAATACTCCTGATGTGGATGATGTTTTTTATTTTTCCTATAGTGCTGCCGTGGGAAAAGGAACCAATCATCCGCTGAATCCCATCTACCGCCTTCAGAACCAGTTGATTTATCAGAACGAGGGAGTGAATGATTCTTTTGTAACCGTTGAAAGCGCAAAGTGGGGCAAACATTTGAAAACACTCGACGTCAGTCACCTTGAACAGATTGAAATCCAGCTCAGTAAAGAGAGACGGCCCAAAGTGGAAAACTTCTGGAAGGGATTGGTTTTAAATCTGCAGAAGTATCATTTGTGAGATAAAAGCCTATAGTAACGTGCAATGCTGTACTTCCGGTTGAAATCTGACGCCTTTTGAAGTATTCGAACTTCTAAAGCAAGATTTTGAGCTATCAAACCCGTCAGGTTTAGGTTGACATGATGACAATAGGAATGTATAGCTAAAGCTCAATATCTTTCAGATCACTCAAAAGTGAGTAGGATGTCAGGTCATATTGTATAGGTGTTAGTGAAGCAAACCCTTTTTCAAGTGCTGAAATATCGTTATCGTCATCTTCATCCAGAAGCTGGAATTTTCCGGTCATCCAGTAATATGAGCGGTTGTTCGGATCAATTCTTCCCTCAAACTCTTCCACATACCGGCTATTGGCCTGTCGCACCCATTTAATTCCCTTTAGCGGACCTGAAGGTGCATTCAGGTTCAGGGTCACTCCTCTCGGCAGCCCGTGATTCAATACGTATCCGATCACTTTTCTGGCGGCATCTTGGGAACCGATCAGATCGGCTTCTTCGCTAAGATCGGTACAGGAAACTGCGATGGATGGATATCCCAAAATGGTACCCTCCGTGGCCGCACTCACAGTACCGGAGTACAAAATATTGATCCCTGCATTGCTGCCGTGGTTTATCCCGCTCACCACAAGGTCAGGTTTACGGTTCAGGAGCTGGTTGTGGGCCAGTTTAATGGAGTCGGCCGGTGTGCCAGATACTGCCTGTCCATTGAAACGATTATCGATACGAAAGGCTCGGGATCGCAACGGTGTCTGAATAGTGATGGCATGACCCACAGCACTTTGCTGACGGTCGGGAGCGATAATTTCCACATCACCGAACTCATCGGCCACCTCGGCAAGGGCTTTAATTCCAGGGGAGAAAATACCATCGTCGTTACATACTAAAATTAACGGTTTCTGATGCTGACTCATGATGGATCAATTTTCTTAATTATACTGCTCATCCTCATTCGGAAAATCACCGGTTTTTACATCTTTTATATATTCTCCAACAGCATCCGACATGGAGGTGTGCAAATCAGCATAACGGCGTAAAAATCTCGGTGAAAAGTCTTTGTTGAGTCCGAGCATATCGTGTATAACGAGTACCTGCCCGTCGCAATAAGATCCGGCCCCTATTCCAATAGTAGGTACGGATACAGACTCTGTTACTTGTTTGGCAAGTGATGTTGGAATTTTTTCAAGTACAATAGAAAAGACGCCGGCCTCTTCCAGTTTTTTTGCATCCTTCAAAAGCTGATTGGCCTCTGCCTCATCTTTTGCCCTTACTTTATACGTGCCAAATTTGTAAATACTTTGTGGTGTCAGCCCCAGGTGTCCCATCACGGGAATACCAGCATCCACAATGCGTTTGATGGTAGAAGTAATCGATTCACCCCCCTCCAGTTTCACGGCGTGTGCCCCGGCTTCTTTCATCATTCGCCCGGCGCTGATCAGTGCTTCCTTTGTCGTTACCTGGTAGCTCATAAATGGCAAATCGGCAATAACAAGTGCTCGTTCCACACCACGCACCACACAAGAGGTGTGATAGATCATATGATCGAGAGTCATCGGTACAGTGGTATCGAATCCGGCCATCACATTACTGGCCGAATCGCCCACAAGAATCACGTCCACCCCGGCCGCATCCACAATTCCGGCCATGGTGTAGTCGTAAGCCGTTAGCATACTGATTTTTTCACCGCTGCGTTTCATATCCACAACGGTCTGAGTCGTTACTTTTTCGGGGCGGGTATCTTTATTTTGTGTGCTCATGCTTTATCTTTCGGTACAATCGCTGCTGATGCTTCAAGCTCGCAGACCACTTTCCCATCGACTGTGGCTTTTCCTTCCATTGTAACAAAATTTCGCCTCATGCCTGCCAGTTTTACTTCCATTTTAAGCTGGTCACCCGGAACCACCTGTTGTCTGAACTTTGCATTTTTGATTCCAGTAAAAACAATCAGAGTGTTTTGAGAGTCTTCCACGTGAGCTTTCATCAGCATGATACAACCGCTCTGGGCCATCGCCTCTACCTGCAGCACACCGGGCATGATAGGAGCACCGGGAAAATGGCCGTTAAAAAACTCTTCGTTGACGGTCACATTTTTGATGGTAACAATTCGGTTCTCCTCAGCTTCCAGGACTCTGTCGACAAGTAAAAAAGGATATCGGTGGGGCAGGTAATTTTTAATTTCTTCGATCTTCATGATTCAGTTTTCTGTCTGATTATTAATTTTCTGTTTTCGATCGGTTCAGTTTTTTTCTTATTTAGTGTAACAAAGGCAACTACTTAAATTCATACCTGGACTGGTGTAAGGTAAACAGGCAGGGAAATATACTAATTCTCTCCCACGGTACCTATATAGACATATGCGATGCCACCGGTTAGAGAAACCCCCTTTTCATTACTGAATGTCCCGGCTTCTTTCATCAAATCCAGAAATTTATCGCCAGCCGGAAATTTGGCGCTGGTTTCGGGCAGGTAGGTATAGGCCTCTCGGTTTCCACTGAGAAAGCCACCGATGGCAGGCATTACATGTTTGCTGTAGATTTTAAACGGTATCCGTACAACTCCTTTAGGCTGACCGAATTCCAGAACAACTACTCTGCCTCCCGGTTTCACTACACGCGACATTTCTTTGAGGCATACAAGCGGATCATCCACATTGCGGATGCCAAATGCAATACTGGCAATATCGAATGAATTGTCTTTGTAGGGAAGGTTCATCGCATCGGCCACTTCAAAATCTACCACCAGTTTCATTTTATCGGCTTTGTCAGGAGCGTGCTCAATCATCTCCTTGCAAAAGTCGGTGCCCAGAACGTAACCTTCATGGCCAACCGTCTGCTTGAATTCGATAGCAAGATCACCTGTGCCAGTAGCGCAATCCAAAACACGGTCACCAGGCTTGGCCCCGCTTTCGAGCACTGTTTTTTTACGCCAGGCGTTGTGCACACCAAATGACAGAATTCCGTTGATTCGGTCATAATCATCCGCAATATCGGCGAACATACTTTTTACTTTTTCACTCATCGTATAAATAATTTCGTTCTGAAGCTATTTTCATGAATCATTTAGTTGCCTCAGCGATTTCAGGAAGATAGATTTTTTAAGTGGTCGGTTTTATTAAGGTAAACCGGTTCAAACCCTTTTCCGTTAAAAACAAGCTGGTTTACAGCACCATTTGCGTGTTCAATCTGCTCCATATTCTTCAAGCCGTAGCCAAGCCATTCCGACAGTAAGATCCTGATCAGCCTTCCGTGTACTACCAAAACAAGAGTTCCCTTCTGCATTGAGCGCATGTATTCCTGTACGGCCGCATCTGCTCTTTCGAAAACTTCACCGGGTGATTCACCTCCCGGAATTTTCAAAAAAACCTCTCCTTTCTGCCATTCTTTAACAATTCCACCTAATTCGTTAGTTACACTATTGTAATCCACACCTTCATAATCACCAAAGTTCATTTCATCCAAATCCGAGTTTTTCAGAAATCTTACATTTGTATTTTTTTTATAGATTTCTGCTGTCTGCATAGCCCTGATAAGTGTACTGGTTGCCAGAAGATCAACCTGGTATTGGTTCAGATATCCGGCCAGTGCTTCAGCCTGTTTTATTCCGGTTTTATTAAGGGGAGCGTCTATTCCCCTGCCCTGCATAAGCCCTTTTCGATTGTATTCGGTTTCTCCGTGTCGGGCGATGAAAAGTCGAATTTTACTCATTTTTTATTTTTTTTATGATAATCAATAACTGCCTGTTGAACATACCTGTCGAGCTTCTCCACTTCTTTAGGCGGCATGTTCTGATAAAGTGAATATCTTACCAAAACCATTTTGAGTGTACGGTCATTCAACGGAAGTTTACCGTTCACTTTTTTGGCATCAAACCTGTCCCAAAGACGGCGCAACAGACCAATTTTATACAGAAAAAAAGTGATAATGCCCAGCACCACAGCTGTATACATGCCGGAAATACCCATAAAACTAAGTACAACAGCAGCCATAAGTAATTGGAAAAAATCCTGGTTAATCAGTTTAAGAACCGGAGTTGTGGGAATATTTACTAAGGCACTTTTTTGATGGTACCACCAGTAATGAAAGAGCAGCGAAAGCCCCGCAGCGATCCAGGGGTTGATAAAAAAGGCCAGTCCAAAAAACAGGATCATTGCAAGCGAATCGGCACTGTCGATCCATGTAACAGCTTTACCAATTAAATCTTCAAAAGGATAGATCTTCATCAGGCCCGGCACATATTCTTTAATCGTTGACCGGGTTGCATGAAACCAGTGCCCGCTCGATGTAACCGTCGAAAACGGAGTTTCCAGTACGTTGATGGAGTGTGATCGCTTAGAATTCATAAGTTCATAAGATAGGCTCTATTACAGAAAAATGATACTTATCTTAACTCTCTGAGTTTGAAGTTAAAATGATTCTTGTCGACTAAAAATATAAAGAAAGAAATATTATACCGGAATCAACGGTAAATTTTGCTGGTATTTTCTAAAAGGCACTTATATAAAAATTAGTAACCTATGATTTTCATTCAGATTTAACCTGCAATATTCAAAATTTTAGTTGATTTATTATATCGCTATGTCAATCAGAAAAAAACTTCAAACAAAGAATAAATATTTATTAGTAATTAATGCAGCTAAGATGACTGAATCATCCCATTTATTGACCGTCAAACCCACTAAAGACGGTTCCACCACACTTTTTTCTAAAAAGTTTGATCAGCATTATCACAACCCGAATGGAGCCGTGGCCGAAAGCCGTCATGTTTTCTTTGAAACGCCCGGTGTTCTCGCAGCACTGAAACGTCAGGACTTCATCACCATTTTTGAAACAGGTTTTGGCACCGGAATGAACCTGCTTCTTGTTCTCGAATATCTGGAAAAAACCGAAAGTCCGCCGGCTGTCATTTTTAATAGTGTTGAGGCCTTTCCCATCAGCCCGAAAACCGCTGCTGAATTAAACTTTGGCAATAACACGTTTCTCAATAGCTCAAAGCATATACTGTCTGATATATTCGGGAGTCTTATACCCGGCCTAAACCAATTTGAACTCTCAACCCACCTCACCTTTAACTTGTTTGCAGGCTTTTTCGATGAGCTTTTTGAGCAGAATGCGGTTTCCGATCAGGCCGATTTCATCTTCCATGACCCTTTTTCTCCCGATGCCAATCCAGATTTGTGGACGATTGAGGTTTTTAAAAATCTGGCGTCCGTCAGCAAACCCGACACCGTTCTTTCAACCTACTGTGCGGCTACATCGGCTCGCGCAGCCATGGCAGCTGCAGATTGGTACGTGGCCCGTGCCCCCGGAGCCGTGGGTAAACGTGAAATGACGGTTGCCTCTCGATCTTCGGATAAGCTTGCAAACTTTAAACGGGTCAATGAGAAGAGGCTTATTGAACGTCTGGAACGCGGAGATTTCCGGTATTAAAATCTGCTGTCCACATTTCGCCAAATTATTACTATTATTCAATCACGTTGGCAAGAAATCACCCATCAGCGGGAATAGTCAGCCCTGTTTCTTCGTTGATGAATTGTAATTATCAATCTTTAGCAGCATTCATGAAGAACCGAGAATCCAGTAAAAGTGAAATTGAATCCCTGATCTACCTGCTTGATGATCCCGATCCGCAGGTTCAGCTTGGAGTTAAAAAACGGTTTGAAGAACTGGGTGAGAATGCTGTACCCCTGCTGGATCAGTACCGATCGGAGCCGATTAAAGACTCAGATAAAGAGACGATTAACGAAATTATTTACAATATCACGATCGGCAATCTTCTCGAAGAATTCTCCACCCTTGTGGAACAGGGTATTGACAGCCGCGCACAACTCGAAGAGGCACTGTTGCTGCTCAGTAAATTCGGAACACCCACACTTCGAATTGATGATTACCGTAAAAAGCTGAACAATATGAGCACACACATCGGCAGCGACATCGCATACACGCCATCGATTTCCGAAAAAATGCAAATCATGCTGCAATATGTGTTTCGCGAACTTCGGTTCCGGGGTGATTCGAAAGATTATCACAACCCGGAAAACGCCAGTCTCGATCGGGTGATTGACCGGAGGAAAGGACTGCCGATAATGCTGAGTGTGGTGGTTATGTTTCTTGCACGCAGGCTGAATCTTCCCTTTCATGGTGTAAACATGCCGATCCATTTTATGCTGATGTACCAAACACATAACCAGGAAATTCTGATCGATCCATTCGATGGAGGCACAATTGTCACCTATAATCAATGCTGTTATTTTCTGAAAAAGAATGGTATTGAACCCCGTTCTGAACACCTCAAAAAAGCGGATGAAACCGACATCCTGGTCCGCTGCATCCGCAATCTGATGCACAGCTACGCGAAAAAAGGACAAGAAAAGCGCGTGGCTGACTTGCAAAAACTGCTCCAAATTGCTGAACTGAAAGCGTAACTCCGAATCTTGGTGAGAAGTCCGGGCTAAAGGTCATCCTCTCCATAAGGAGATCGCCATTCTACTACAAACGTGGAGTTAATAGCTAAAACGTTAGAACCACCCCTTTCTTCCAGGCAATACCGGACCATAACACATCAATTTACAATTACCGAAACACCTCCTCTTCTCGGATCCCCAAATCCCGAATAGCCTCCCGGATCAATACTCACAACATGCGTACCCCCAAAAAAGAGATCCTTTCGGTCCCAAACTCTATGATTCCTGAACTTTTTACACAGTGCCTCAACCACATTCAAGTCAAAACCATGTTCGATGTTCAGCAGTCCTCTTTCATAATGAATCCTGGGTGAACGAACCGCTTCCTGAGGCGACATTCCAAAATCAGCCAGGTTCACCAGCAGTTGCAATATAGCAGTCCGGATTCGATTCGACCCGCCCGAGCCGAACGCAATTTTTCTGCCATTACCCATTTCCAGGATACCGGGCGCCATCATGGAGGTCATTCGTTCATTAAGTGGCCACTTCCCAAAACCTTTCGGGTTGATATCTTCTTCCCCGAGCATGTTGTTCATCATCACGCCCGTACCGGGAATCATGATACCACAGCCCTCCCCGTTACTGGTACTGAGTGAGGCCATATTTCCATCACGATCGACAATACTGATGTGAGTAGTCCCTCTCAATGCCGGGAATTTACCCATGACCTCCGAGGCGTACTCTTCAAGATATGACGGATCAAGAATATTGGCCTCATCTTCCCCTTCAACAAATGCGTCTGCTTTTGCTTTTTCAGTCAATCCCTGAATTTCTGCCAGCAGATTTAAATACTCCACAGATTCAAAACCCTGTTTTTGTACCGGTAATTCTTCCAGCAACTTAAGGGCAAAAGCCACCAAAATCCCCCCTGAGCACGGTGGCGGATTGATGCATAACCTGCAATTTCTGTACCCAACCACAAGAGGCTTTCGTTTGATAACCCTGTAATTCCGGAAATCGGCTTCAGTAAGATGTCCGCCTTCTTCTTTGCAGATAGATGCCGTTTTTTTTGCCATATCTCCATTGTAAAACAGATCATCACCTTCTACAGCGATTGCCTCCAGCAGGTCGGCCATCAGCGGCTGTTTTAAAAGATTACCTTCCTGCACAAGTTGGCCGGGAATATCGGGACTGGCAAATGTATTTTTTGCTTCAGGGTATTTAAGGTAGATCGGCTTAACTACATCCAGTACACGGGATTGAAAGGCATTCATCTGTAAACCAATTCGCGCCAATTTTACAGCAGGTTCTACAAGACGTTTCATCGGTAATGTGCCAAGGTCTTTGTGGATTGCAAATACTCCTTTTACTGTACCGGGCACCGCCATAGATCCCGCCCCGATGTGAAATTCCTGCTGTACCGTTCCAAAATCGGCCGAAATGGGGAAAAAGTGCGGTTCCGGGTTTCGTTGAGAGGGAGTCTGCGCAAAAAAATCATATATGGTTTCCTTGTCATCGGCTGTTTTGGCCAAAAGAAATCCGCCTCCGCCAAGAGAGGTCAATACCGGTTCCGCTACACAAGCCGCCAAATGAGCAGCTACAACAGCGTCAAACGCATTACCTCCGTCATGAAGTACTTCTTCTGCAGCTTTTGCCGTTTCGCTGTGCCCTGCTGCAACCGCTCCTTTCGCCATATTTCACATTATCTGATTACAAAATTCCGTAGTGTCATGACAGTAGCACAAGAAAGGATTTTTTTATGGCACTCTCTACTTTTTTGACCGAATTTTCTGATTAAAAAAATTGAACCCGATGAAAACGGCATCAAGTCAACCTGAGCCCCTCATCTTGCAATCAGACTTCTCTACGAATTTTTCCTGACGCTTTAAGTTTCAAAGCAGCAGTTAACGTAATTGAAAGGATAACACTGGCAAGTACCGACCCTTCCCTGATTTGTAATCACAAACCTGCTGTCAGCGACAGTACTTTACGGTATTCATCCACTTTGTTACGGCTGATGGTAAGCACACCGGCACCTTCAGATTCATCAGCAAGAANCTGCACATCCGGATTTTGCCAGCGGCTTTCTGACTGGCGAAATTTTTTGCAGCTTGCATGAATCTCCCTGAGCAAACCAGTCTTCCGAAGCGGTTCAACCTGTTCCGGCTTCATTCCACCTCCGGGCATAATGATGATCCGGTCACCAGCAAGCTTCAACAGCCGAACAATCTGTTCCAGACCTTCCTCCACACTATTTTTTCCTCCCGAAGTCAGAATCCGGTGAAATCCACATTTGATGATTGTTTCAAGGGATTCATCGAGATTACGACTCACATCAAACGCCCGGTGAAATGTACAGGGCTTGCCGCTTGCTGTTTCGATCAGTTGGCCGCATGCATCACTGTTTACGGATCCATCCCGGTTCAGAATACCAAAGACAAACCCATCAGCACCCAGTGAAGAGAAAATCCGGATCTCTTCGGCCATCACATCCAGTTCCTCATCCGAATAGACAAAATCACCGCCTCTGGGACGAATCATTACAAAAACCGGAATCTGAAGATGCGCTTTCAGATACGCCAGCATTCCGGCACCCGGTGTTTCACCACCTTCATGAAAAGAGCTGCATAGCTCCAGCCGGTCAACACCAAACATTGCCGCTTGCAGTGCGGCCTCTGTAGTGTAGATGGGGGATTCGAGAAGGATTTTCATTTCTTTTTCTTTTTCAACGGAGCAATTCATCAGAACTTAATCATTCCCAAACCGGCTTTTGGCATCTTCCATCTCGTTTCCGCCTTCGTGATGTACGGCAAAATTAAATCCGGGGTGAACTGCATAGCCGCCATACTCTCCATCTTTGTTGATAGCAATGAAACCGGCTTGCATATCCTCGATATCTTCCAGGTTTTTATCAATTAGCCTTGCGATCGCTTCTTCACACGCTTCCTGGGGTGAACGCCCCTGCCGCATCAACTCTACAACCAGAAAACTGCCGCATACTTTGATGATTGTCTCACCCATGCCCGTGGCCGTTGCCGCACCCACTTCGTTATCCACATAAAGCCCGGCCCCGATGATTGGACTGTCGCCCACGCGGCCGTGCATTTTGTAGGACAGACCGCTGGTGGTACAGGTTCCTGCCAGGTTTCCGTCTGCGTCCAGACCAACCATACCGATGGTATCGTGGTTTTCGATATTGATGATGGGCCGGTATTCGGCTTCTTCGAGCCACTCTTCATACGCTTTTTGTGATTCAGGGTGCAGTACCTCTTCTTCCAGAGGCATCCCCTCAGAAATAGCAAACTGGCGGGCGCCCTCACCAGCCAGCATTACATGAGGGGTTTTTTCCATCACTTTTCGAGCCAGCGTAATCGGATGTTTGATCTGCCTTACAAAACAGACCGACCCGCACTCACCATCGCCTTTCATAATGGATGCATCCAGTGTTACAATTCCCTCCCTGTCCGGGAAGCCATACAGGCCAACCGTCCGGCTGGACGGATCGGCTTCGGTAACTTTCACTCCTTCTTCCACCGCATCCAGAATGGAGCCGGTTTTTTGCAGGATTTCCCATGCCCGTTTATTGGCAGCAATACCGTGATTCCAGGTAGAGACGATCAATGGTTTATGTTCCCCGGCAGATTGTTTTTTCTCAGAAAAGATACCAGCCGCTTTTTTCACAGCTCCGGGCATCAATAGGGTTGAAGATAAGAGAGAACTTTTCAGAAATTTTCTTCGTGTTGTCATTAATTTAAATTATTGAGTACAGAATTTTTTTAAGACTATTAAAACTGGACCTTACAAACAGATGGTACTGCCCGTTACAGACAGATAATTTTCAATAGACAATCTAAAATAGTTGAATTTACATTTCATTCCAGCCTGCAGAGAATGGAATCGGTTCCATTTTTTAAATTCCGGGTTCAATTTCGACAGTTTTTCCATTTTTTACATTTTACGGTATCTGTTTTACTCTCACCATTCACTAAGTTCCCAGCTCTCCCTTTTTGAAGGGTAATCTATCCGGCTGCTAAGGAGAAAATATGAAAGGCTATCACCTATAAGGATGGTCGGAAACGATGTTGATGAGCCTTTTTTATATATTCATTTAAGAAAACAGGTCTATGATACAACTTCTCATGAAGTATACAGCTATCGTGCTATCACTTTTTGTGATGGCAGGCTGCGCTTCTACAGAATCCGCAACTGAAGGAACACCAGAAACCACTCAGGCTCCCGAGCGAGCTCGAATGGCCCCTCAACAGGGCAGTAATAACGACATCAAACCATTTTCTGAGGTTATCAAAGAAAGTGCAGAAAAAGATGAAGGGCTGTTTAATGTTTACAAAGATGGTTCCAGTTTTTTCTATGAAATCCCCGATTCTATTGTCGGCCGCGAAATGCTGATGGTCTCCCGGATATCCAGAACAGCCGATGGTATTCTTTACGGCGGGATGCGCAGTAACAATCAGGTTTTGCGATGGGAAAAGCGAGATGATAAAATTTTACTCCGCCGTGTTTCCTTCAGTAATACAGCCAGTGATTCCCTCCCGGTCTATGAGGCGGTCAGAAACTCCAACTTCGAACCGATAATCGCATCCTTCGACATTCAGGCATTTAATGAAGATACCACCGGTTCTGTTATTGAAGTGACAAATCTTTTCACAACTGATGTGCCCGCACTGGGATTACAGCAAAATATGCGCCAGCAGTACCAGGTACGCCGGGTAGATGGTAACCGCACCTTTATTGAGCATATTCACAGTTTCCCGAAAAATATTGAAGCGCGGCATCTCGTCACATACGAAGCGCAAAATCCGCCTTCCAATTCCGATGCCAACACGATCTCTCTGGAAATTAACCACAGTATGATTCTGATGCCGGAAGAACCGATGCAGCGTCGCCGCCCCGATGCGAGGGTGGGCTACTTTACCGCCAATCAAACCGATTACGGTACCGAAGAACATCGCGCCAAACCGGTGAGCCACGTTACCCGCTGGGAGCTCATCCCCAAAGACAAAGAGGCCTATTTGCGGGGCGAGCTGGTTGAACCGGAAAATCCCATCGTTTTTTACATTGATCCGGCTACCCCGGAGCAGTGGAGAAAATGGCTGATTAAGGGCGTGGACGACTGGCAGGTAGCTTTTGAAGCGGCCGGTTTCAAAAATGCAATCTACGGCAAGATGGCTCCCACTCCGGAAGAAGATCCCGATTTCAGCCTTGAAGATATTCGCTACCCGAGTATCCGTTATTTTGCCTCCCCAATTCAGAACGCTTTCGGACCTCATGTGCACGATCCCCGGTCGGGACAGATCATGACCTCGGCCATTGGCTGGTACCACAATGTGATGAGACTGCTGCGTAACTGGTATTTTGTTCAAACCGCTGCAGCCAATCCCGAAGCCAGAGCCACCCAGTTCGATGATGATGTAATGGGAGAGCTGGTCCGGTTTGTTTCAGCCCATGAAGTAGGCCATACCCTGGGACTGCCTCATAATTTTGGCTCAAGCTACGCAGTTCCGGTCGATTCACTCCGATCGCCAACATATACTGATAATCACGGAACGGCGCCCTCAATAATGGATTATGCCCGATTCAACTACATTGCTCAGCCCGGTGACGGTGTAACAAACTTTTTTCCTCGTGTGGGGCCCTACGATATCTGGGCTGTAAAATGGGGCTACACCTGGTTCGGTGATAAAACACTTAAAGAACAGGAAGAAACTCTTCACAAATGGACCACAGAACGGGCTGATGACCTTCAATATTTCTATGGAAGGCAAACCGTTAACCCGATCGACCCGCGTTCAAACCGCGAAGACCTTGGTGATGATGCCATGCGGGCCAGCTATTACGGCCTGAAAAACCTGGAGGTGATTACCGGCAATCTGATTGACTGGATTCAGAAAGATGGTGAAGAATTTTCTGATCTGGATGAGCTTTATGGACAAATTATGGTTCAGTGGGGCCGATACATGAGTCATGTAGTGCCGTACGTTGGCGGTGTGTACGAAACCGACAAGACTTTCGATCAGGAAGGTGCAGTATTTGAACCGGTTGAAGCGTACCGGCAGCGTGAAGCAATGGATTTTCTGAAAACATACGCTTTCAGTGATCCTACCTGGGCAGTTAACAGCGACATTTTGAGCCGGGTTAACCAGGCTGAATTTATCGACAATTATCGGCAAAGACAGGTTACCGTACTCGAGAATCTGCTGAATCCATCCCGCATTGCGCGGTTGATTGAATACAGCTACCGTGAGGAAAATACCTACTCTCCATTTGAATTTATGGACTCGCTTCGGGGAGCCATTTGGAGTGAACTCGACTCGAACGCTTCTGCATCAGTCTACCGACGAAATCTTCAGCGTGCTTATATTGAACGAATGGGCTACCTGATGAGTGAAGAACTGCCCTCTGTTTCTGCACAGATGAGGCAGATGCTGGGGATGAGCCAGGTAAATGTCAGTCAGTCTGACATTCGCCCGATAGTTCGTGAACAGCTTGAACTGCTGAAGGCCGATGTTACCCAAACCCGCAACAGCGTGAACGACCGTGCCACTCGTATCCATCTGATCGATATTGAACAGAGAATCGATGACATTCTTGAACCGTAATTTACCGGATTTTAAATCACCCATCTTAGCCTGCCTGATCATTTTTTCAACTCTCGATATTTTTTTTAAAAATGATTTAAGCGGGCATTTTCAGACAACAAGATCAGAGCAGAGGGATTGAGTAGCAACGATTCGTTTAAACAGGAGGTTGGATGTTAAACACCGTTTGGTATCTAACCATACATTTAGAAAATTAAAGGTTTTTTCCAATTTGATAAACGTTTTGGACAGTTATGATTTCAATTAGTAAATTTCTCTTTTAAAAAAGAACCGCCCGGCAATCTTCTTTAATATAGAAAACTGCCGAACGGGTTTAGCTCTCAGAATCTTTCAAACGCTTAGTAGGATGAATCTGACTCTGGTTGCGGAATTATTACAGCATCAATTATATGAACAACTCCGTTGGATGCTTCCACATCGGCCTGAACCACAGATGCATCATCAACAGAGACTCCGTAATTACTCAAAGAAATAGTAATCTCTGTGCCCTGAACTGTTTCGGCAGTCATGCCATCGCTCAGGTCCGAAGACATCACTTTACCGGGAATCACGTGATAGGTGAGAATTTCAATTAATTGGTCTCTGTTTTCCTCCATCAGAAGTGACTCGAGAATTCCGTCTGGTAAAGCTTCAAACGCCTCGTTGGTAGGTGCAAATACCGTAAAAGGTCCATCAGATTTCAATGTTTCAACTAATCCTGCCGCTTCAACTGCTGCCACAAGTGTAGATAATACATCAGTCTGAACAGCAAGATCCACGATATCGCTGTTGTGATTGTGACTCTGTTCCGTATCGCTCTTTTCTATTGCTGCCGGTGCCATTGCAAGAAGTGCTAAAGCAAGTATGGTCAGCCCTAAAGATTTAATTGTTTTCATTATTATTGGGTTGATTGGGGTTAAGAATTCGACGATTGCCAAATTTTGTTCTCAAAGAACAATGATTCAACATTGAACAAATTAAATCGGTTCCCATTTTTTATCTGCCTCCCAACTTTTCATTGCCACCTGCAATAGTTTGCTCTATAGACTTTTAAAGCATAAAACAGCTCCATGAAAATTGTAAAAATTTATAAAAAGAAAGAAGATCAAGTGTTTAATGTTCAGAAGTAACACCATTTTTTAAAACATTTCTCGTACAGCGGGCTAATCGTTGACGCTGCTTCGAAGAACAGGTATTCCCGCCTACCAATTAAAATCCGGGTTAAACCTTACTTTTACGAATTCCACACTTTAAATTCGTAAAGTATTAATTTCAAATATCTTATAAATTTATTATCTAAAATTTAGAGGTAATTTTTCTTTTATGGCGGGTATTAGATATGTAGGATTTTTTTAAATGGAGAGGATTTGCAAAACTAAATCAAAAAAATTTAAAGATTGATAGGTAATAACCGTTTTGAATGTGTATGAACGGTAGAAAGGATTCATGAATCAAAAAACAGAACAACAGATAAAAACCTGGGCCCGGAATATCAGGAAATCAGACCGAAAGGCATTTGATGAATTTTTCCGGTGGGGTTATCCAATGCTGGTCCGCTTTGCTGCGGGATATACCGGTCAGAAGTCCTCGGCCTCTGATATTGTGCAGGATGCTTTTGTTATTCTGTGGCAAAAACGCAGCGAGATCAACCCAAACCGGTCACTCAAAGCCTATTTGTACCGAATAGTGCGAAATTTGTGTCTCAATCATTTGCGCGACAGCTCAGGCACTGTGGTTGACTCTGAGCTTGTTCAGGGAGAAGCTTTTTCATCCGATGAGCTCTCCAATGAATCACCGGGCAACAGTAACGGAAGTCTGGATCAAAAGTTCAGAGAATGGATTCATGCCCTTCCGGAGCGCCAGCAGGAAGCGTTTGAACTGAGCCGGTTTGAAGGCTTGGAACATGATGAAATTGCCGATGTGATGGAAATATCACCTAAAACTGTTAACAATCATATCGTTGCAGCGCTCCGGCAGCTCAGAACATTTTATGAAGAATATCAGAAGAAATTAAACAACGATATATGACCCGAACAGGCAAAAATCAAAAAAACGGAGCGGTTCCAAAAGAAGTCCTGGAACAGCTTAACGAAAACGATCATCCCAGCATTATTTCAGTCTGGAAGAAGTCTGAATACGCAAGGCCTTCTCAAACGAAAATCTCACCAAAAGAGATCGAAAATGCTCTCTCCGAGGTTCATAGACGGATAGAACCGCACTCCGGAAAGAAATCGATTACCGGAAATATTCCCCAATATGCCCGCTACCTTGTAGCCGCTGTTGCACTGATTGCCATCACCTTCCTCTTTTTCTTTCTGCCCAGAACGGCCTCGGTTCCTTACGGAGAAATGGCTACTCTTGAACTTCCCGACGGCACCAAGGTTGAGATGAACAGCGGAACTACCCTCCGTTACAACCGGCTTTACCGCTTTACCGACAGAACCGTAGAATTGAACGGAGAGGCTTATTTCAATGTGGCCAGCCACGGTCACCCGTTTATTGTTGAGGCGAACGGTGCATCGATAGAAGTGACCGGAACCGAATTTAATGTGCGCTCATGGCGCGGTGACCAGCAGGCGGAAACCACAGTTTCAGTGAGCGAAGGAGAAGTCTTTTTTTACCCGAATAAATTTAAAGAGAATCAAATCACACTCACAGCCGGTGAAAGCAGCTACTGGAACCCCCGGCTTATCGAACCGTCTGCGCCAGAACCGGTAACGATTGAAGACATTACTGCCTGGCGCGAACAGCGTTTTGTATTCCGGGATCAAACACTTATCTCCATTCTGCACGAACTGGAACGCAGGTACAACGCAACCATCGAACTGGACGTGGATGGTGTAGAACAAAGTACACTCACCGCATATTATTCCGAACAGGTTCAGCTCGAATCGGTGCTTGATGATATTTGTACAGTAAAAGGTTTGCGTTATACCCGAACAACTACCGGATACAGAATCTTTAAATAGTCAGTTATGTCATTTGGTTTTTTATATTTAGATTTGAAAAAGAATCAAGTGATTTTCGGCCTGCCAGGAAATTCAATAAAATTGAAGTGAGAGAAAAAGCCCATGAGGAGAACTCTGAGATACATATTAATGATCTCTTTTTTTCTGCCTGTGATGAATATATATGCACAGGATACCACCAGTTCGGACCAGCGCTACTCCTTTGAATTTCGCGGAGATGCTCTCAGTGATGTTCTCGACCAGATCACCAAGGTTTCCGGGATTGATCTCGTTTACGATCCGCAGCTTGTCCGGGATCATCATGTCTATCAGCGTTTGCAAGACAAAGAAATTCAGACCGCACTAAAAACCGTTTTAAAGGAGTTTCAGCTCGATTATCTCACACTTTCATCTGGAACCTATGTGATTGTCCGTTCTGTATCGGAGGGGCCTTTATTTGGAACATTTTCCGGAAAAATATCAGATAGTGAAACGGGTGAACCACTTCCCGGAGCCACCGTACTTCTGGCGGATGCATCGGGCGGAACAAGCACCAACCGGTCCGGTAATTTCTCTCTCAACCGGCTGATGACTGGCAGACATACCATCATTTTCAGCTATGTTGGTTACGAACCGGTGATGAAAACGTATGAAATCGGCCCGAATGAAGAGATTCGCGAACAGATTACCCTTGAGCCAAAGCCGCAGTCATTTTCACCTATTGTCGTGGAATCGCACAGGCAGAGAGTTCCGGGACAGCAATCTCTTTCCAACCCCGACCATCCGCTTCGTCAGGCCGGTGGTGTGACGAATGATGCCATACGCAGCCTAAATTTTATACCCGGTATCCAGTACGGTTTGCCAATCACCGACCTTCACCTGCAGGGTGGACAACAGGGTGAACATCGTATTTTACTTGATGGCGCCCCGATTTATAATCCCTATAGTTTCGGGCACCTGTTCAGTGCATTCAGCCCGTATGCCCTTGGCTCTATTGAACTGCACAAAGCCGGTTATGGTGTTCAACAGGGGAGCCAGATTGCCGGATTAATCGATTTTTCCCACGATCTGAAAAACTCCGAAACCAAAGGAGCTACACTGCAGAGTGATCCGGTCAGCCTGAATATCCGCGGAGATATCGGGTTTGAATTTGGCGATGCGGGACTCAATTTAATGACTGCCTTTCGCACCAACTTTTGGGATCTCTACCGCGACCCAAACCTCGAAAAAACACTTCAAAACTGGGATATACTTGACCCCCTTATCACCAATTTTATGGTTGATCTGGATACGGACGCCTCAAATTTTTCCCCTTACTTTCACGATTCGGATGTCCGGTTTTATGACTATCATTTTGCTGCTTCATACAAGCTTGATGATTTCAACATCATGAAAAGCTCCCTTTATATTGCCGAAAACAGAGTGGAGACCTACCTGCTTAACCAAAACCAGTCTCCTCAGCCCGATCCACCCTATATTTTTGCCACCGACCACAATGTATGGAAAAACTTAATGGCCCGGTTCTCATGGAATAAAGTGGTTACGCCCCGTCTGGATATTACTACACAGGCCAGTTACAGTTCCAGCCGTTTTCAAAACCAAAATCAAACCGGTATTACTTATCATCCCATCACCCGGTTTACTTCAGGAACCACCCCACTATTTGTGAGTTCCGAAAGTTATTCCGGGCGTACTTTTTTACCTCTACCAACACAAATTGACGGAAACAGCATTGATCATACCATTCTTCAATCGGACGCAACTTACAGCATTACACCTGCTTTTTCTCTTGAAGGCGGGATCCGAACTGAACGAATTCACACCAGTGTGGAGCTGGCCGAACTGACCGATTATTATATTTTGAATGATCAATCTTCTACACTATTCAGCTCATTCATCAACAGCAGCCACACATTCGGATATTTCTGGAATATAGACTGGGGAAGCCGATTTACCTATAACTCACAAATGAACACGGTTTTCCCCGAACCAAGGGTTTCCGTCCAGTACGACCGGCCGGATTCCGGCATCGGTTTCTGGAGTGCAAGAATTTCGGGCGGTCTTTACAGGCAGTTCATTAATGAATTCCGTATTACCAACACAAGCCCCACCGCTGTTGTGCCTTCGTTTACCGTCTGGTCTCATGCAGGAGACCTGGATATTCCCAAAGCCTGGCATTTGAACAGTTCATTCCTTTTGGAGCCGGATTCAAAAACCTCGCTGAAGCTGGAAGCCTACTACAAATGGCAGCCCGTTACCAATATCACATCGTATGTAAGCTTGCATGAGCCTCAGGTTCAAACCACTTCTGAACTGCGTGATGACAAGGTCAGTGCCTTTGGTGAAACTACTGAAATGACTGCTGTGGGCGGAAGTCTACGTTTGAACCGATCACTGTCGGATTACCCTGTCGAGCTACTTGCTGGTTACGATTACAGCCGCGTTCTTGTTGAAATAGACTCTCAGTTTGGACGAACTGTTCCCGCACCCTGGAATGAACCTCACCGAATGCATTTTCGGGCGATGTGGCACGTCCTGCCTGAACTTACACTTATATCAAAATGGCAGGGAATTTGGGGCCGAACATGGGCTTTCCGCGATTCATACTACAATTACCTGCCGTACCGCGACTCCGGAATTCCGCTGCCACAATCTTTCGACCGCCCGGAAGAAGACAAACTGCCATCTTTTTATCAGGTGGACCTCTCTGTCATTTATCGCCCGAATCTCGGTCCGGCTGACATGGATATCCGCCTGGAGCTGATCAACCTGCTGAATCGGGCCAATACACTCGATCAGTATCTCCTGCCTGTTTTCAGCGACGGCGAACAAACCGGCTACAGCGTGGAAAGCCGCACGTTTCCGGGATTTTATCCGTCAATGAGTTTGAGTATTACGTTTTAAGCTTCTGCAGGTCATCCGGAGTTTGTTTACAGTTCTACCATTTCTTTCATTAAATTGACAGCTTTTATTCCACCGGCACGGATAGATGGATCCGATCCTGCCTGTATCAACAGCAAGTACTATGAACGAATCCGGGTACGATCAAACTTCAAATAACAATCTCTTTACCAAACTTACAGGGAGTATCGCTATCCTGTTTTTACTGTTACTTGCCTTTCTAAGCATCCGCGATCAGACAGTGCCTCCTGATGTTCTGCCTGCATCCGCTCCCGATACGGAATTTTCCGCTGAACGGGCAAGGGATTATCTGAGAGAAATAACCCGAGAAGTTCATCCCGTCGGATCTGAAGCTCACCAGAGGGTCCGGGAATACCTGACAGAAGAACTGGAAAGTATGGGGCTTGAGCCTGAGGTTCATACAACAACAGGATTCAACTATTTTTATGGTCAGAGGGTGTCTGACGTTTACAACATTCTTGTAAAAATTCCGGGGGTCAACCCAACGGGTGGAATCGGACTGATGTCTCACTACGATTCTGTTCCCCATTCCTATGGCGCCTCCGATGCGGGAAACGGAGTCGCCGCCATCCTGGAAACCACCCGGGCAGTGCTTGCCGGTGAACCCCTGCAGAATGATCTCTATTTGCTGATCATGGATTCAGAAGAAACCGGACTGATAGGGTCTCAGGCCTTTATTGACGAGCACCCTTGGTTTGAGGAGCTCGATCTTGTGATCAATTTCGAGGGGCGCGGCGATTCCGGCCCTGCACTAATGTTTCGGACAGTGGGAGGAGAAAACGGAGAACTGATCCGTACACTTGCCCGAAATGTACCGGAAGCCGTTGCTGCATCCTACTCCAATGAAATCCTCAAAATCCTTCCGAATGACACCGATCTGAGTAATTTTGCTGACGTGGGGACCCTTGGAATGGATATTGCCAATATTGATGGGGTTCGGCACTATCACACTTCCGAAGATAATTTCGCCAATGCCGAACCCCGAACTCTACAGCATCACGGGAACTATATGCTTTCGCTTACAAAAGCTTTCGGAAACAGGGATCTTTCAACCGTTGAATCTACAAATCGAATTTATTTTAACCTGCTGTTCATCGGGCTGGTTCACTATCCTGAGTACCTGGCCGTTCCCTTCGCCCTTTTAGCACTTCTCTTTGTCGCAGGCGTGATCGCCGCCGGTTTCAAAAAGAAAAAACTGACCTGGAAAGGAGTCTCTATCGGTTTTCTGATATACCCTCTGCTGCTTTTGCTGCTTTCAGTAGCTGCCCATTTCTTTTGGACATTTCTGAGCGGTTCCGTCAAAAATATAGCCTGGTTTCAGTTCTTTGGCCCGCACAACAGCGCATACTACTTGGCCGGTATATTTTCTATGGTTATGGCAGGATTTCTGGCAGTTCATCTGATTCTTAAACGATGGTTTTCTGCAT
>SL_3KL_010_SEDDRAFT_10001126_pt1 | contig 23907 bp, 15 predicted proteins | sample SodLakKL_010_SED_2_FD_10381 | JGI IMG/M metagenome (IMG submission 10381) | reverse complement strand
GGGCGGCACATAGCGCCCATCCAGCGCCCGGAGCAGGCCCTGGATCTCCCCATCCCCACGGAGGTGGTCGTCCATCTCCACCGCCTGCAGGAGGAGGGACCGGGGCGTGACGCCCTCGGGGAGCGTGACCCCCTCGGGGAGGGAAGGGGCGAGACGGCCCTGTCCGGCCGGCCCGTCCTCCAGCCACTCCTCCGGCAGGCCTCCGGGGGCGTCTCCGCGGCCCACCACCGCCTGGATCAGGGGACGCAGGGCCTCCACCACCTCGGGCCCATGGGGGAGGAGCAGCGCCGCCTCCAGGAGCTCAGTCCGGGCCTCCGCGGGCTGCACCCGACCCACGGCGTGGAGTCCATGGGGGATCAGGGACTGCTCCAACTCCAGGAGTCGGAGATGGAGGCCCGTGACCCACGCCTCGGCCTCGGAAGTGGCCTCGGAAGCGGATTCGGGAGCGGCCTCGGAAGCAGGGCCCTCCTCATCCCCCTCCTTCCCTGCTTCCGGGAGGAGGTCCAGTTGCCGGGCCAGGAGGCGGGCGGCCTCCATGCCTTCCTCGCGTTCCGCCGGATCGGCGTCGGGGGGGAGGCTCCGGAGCCGATCCAGGGTTCCCCGGAGATCCAGAAGGCCCCGGTAGAGCCCCGCCCGGAGGAAGGGTGGAGTGAGGTGGGTCACGGTGACGGCCCCCCCGCGGCGCTTCGCCATGGTCCCCTCGGAGGGGTTGTTGGCGGCGTAGAGGTAGACCAGGGGCGTGGCGCCGAGGATCCGCTCGGGCCAGCAGCTTCCCGACATCCCCACGTGCTTCCCTGGCATGAACTCCGCCGCGCCGTGGGTCCCGAAATGGAGAATGGCATCGGCGTCGAAATCCTCCCGCACCCAGCGATAGAAGGCGGAGAAGGCGTGGGTGGGAGCGAAACCGCCCTCGAAGAGGAGGCGCATGGGATCCCCCTCCCAGCCGAAGGGAGGCTGCACTCCCACGAAGACATTCCCGAATCGGACACCCTGTACCAGGAGGGCGCTCCCGTCCGTGAGGCTCCGCCCCGGTGCCGGCCCCCAGACAGCCTCCAGCTCCTTGAGGTGGGGTTCTCGGGCCACGTGGTCGTCCACCCCGATCCGGGCATGGACGTTGGCCGGCGTCCCGTATCGTTCACGATTTCCACCCACCAGGCTGCGCCGGAGCGCCTCTGCATCTCCGGGAAGATCCCCCACCTGATATCCTGCGGCCTGGAGTCCGGTGAGGGTCTGGTGAAGGGACTCCCAGACATCGAGGAAGGCGGCGGTCCCCACCGCCCCCGCGTTGGGGGGGAAGTTGAAGAGGACCACAGCCACCCGGCGATCCTTCCGGGCCGAGCGGCGCAGGCGGACCCATCGGGCCACCCGCTCTGCAACCTGCTCCACCCGTTCCTCGACGGGGACAAGGTCCGGACCCGCTTCCGGGGACCGTCCCGCAAAGACGGTGCTCCCCACTGCCCCGTCCAGTTCCGGAAGGGCCACGTTCAGCGCGGACTGGAGAGGGGTCAGCCCACGGGGATCTGAAATCCACTCCTCCACCGTCTGGAACTCGAGGGGCTGGAGGACGAGATAGGGGACATCCAGCTTCTCCAGGAGCTCCCGGGCCCGGTCGGTGTCGCTGTAGGCCGGGCCTCCCACCAGGGAGAACCCGGTGAGGGACACCACCGCCTCCACCCGGGAGTGCCCGTCTCCACCCATGAACCACTCCTCCACCAGCGGTGCGTTGTCCAACCCTGCGGCGAATGCGGGGAGGACCCGGAGTCCACGGGCCTCCAGGGCGTGGAGGACGGCATCGTAGTGGGCCCGGTTCCCGGCCAGGAGGTAGGAGCGCATGAGGATCACCCCCACCGTCGCCGCCTCGGACCCCGATCCCGCAACGGATCCGGACCTGGGTCCGCCCCCGAAGCCCGGGAGGTCCTCCAGTCGCTCCGTCATTCCCCCCGCCGGCAACGATGGATGGTAGAGTCCCGACTCGGGATACTCCCGGGGAGATCGATCCTCCTTGCTTCGTCCCCGACGGCAGGCCTCGGCAAGCTCTTCGGGCCCGTACCGCTCCACCAGGAACCGGATCATCTGCTCCAGGTTCTCCTGGGAGCCGGACAACCAGTACTGGAGGGAGAGGAAGTAGGCCCGGGCGTCCTGGGCCGGGCCCGGGATGAACCTCAGGATCTGGGGGATCCGCCGGAGCATGCGGAGCTGCCGCTTCCCCGAGTCGCCTCCCCGACCTTTCCCTCCGCCCCCTCGAAGCTTCTTCATGAGCCCGCGGAACCACGAGTTCCCCTCTTCCTCTCCTCCTCCCATGGAGAAGCGTCCCATGCGGGTGAGGCGGGTCACCGGACCCTCGGAGAGAAGGCAGAGGAGGGCGCGGTAGCGCTCCCTGTTCTCGCGGAGAACCGGGAGGATGACACGGGAATGGCGGGGGAGGAACATCTGCGTCACCACCACCAGGTCCGCGGTGGCCAGCGCCTCCTGACAGGCCCGTTCCTTGTCGGGATCACCGTCCCATTCCGCCGCGATGTGGAGCTCCAGTTCCAGGCCGGGACAGCGTTGCGCCAGTCGCCGACCGGCGCGTTGGAAGGCACCGGACAGATGGTGGTTCAGGGTCACGACGACGAACCGCATGTCTCTCCTCGTATCCCAGGGGTCCTCCCAGGGCCGTCCTCCGGGATCTTCCCGGACTCGCGCACCCGGGGTTCAGCGCCCTCCGAAGTGGACCTTGGCTTCGTAGAGGGTCTCGACGCCGATCTCCCGGATTCCCTTCTCCTCGGCGTACTTCTCGGTGTTGCGCCGGGCCTTCTTCCGTACGAAGAAGGGGATCCGTCCCAGCTCCTGCTCCGCCTCGGCGGTCCAGGCCAGGGAGAGGGACTCCCCAACTCCAGAAGTTCCGTTCCCGGACCCGGCCGCCGGGGCCACGCTCTGCTCCGAAGGGCGGGAGGGGGCGCCCACCTTGACCGCCGACGGCTCCTCAGCCCGGAGGTGGGAGGGGGTGGCCCCGTTCCCGAACTCGAAATCATCCTGGAACATCCCCAGGAGATGTTCCTCCAGCCCCATCATCAGGGGGTGGACCCAGGTATCGAAGAGGACATTGGCCCCTTCCGGGCCCATGAGGGGGGAGTAGCGGGCAGGGAAGTCCTGTACGTGGACCGGAGCGGAGATCACGGCGCAGAAGAGCCCCAGTCGCTTGGCGATATGCCGCTCCATCTGGGTCCCCAGCACCATCTCCGGGGCCGATTCCACAATGGCTCGCTCCACCTCCAGGTAATCGTCGGTGATGAGGGCCTCGAGCCCCATCTCCTTGGCGCAGGCCCGGACATTCCGGGCGAACTCCCGGTTGTAGGCCCCGATCCCCACCACCTCGAATCCCATCTCCTCCCGGGCCACCCGGGCCGCGGCCACGGCGTGGGTGGCATCACCGAAGATGAAGACCCGCTTCCCCGTCAGGTACGTGGAATCCACCGACCGGGAATACCAGGGGAGCCGGCTCTGGAGCACCGACTCTCCCCGCTCCGGATCCAGTCCCGCCACCTCCGCCACCTGGCGGAGGAAGTCCCGGGTGGCGCCCACGCCCATGGGGACGATGTCCACCATCGGCTGCTTGAAGGTGCGCTTGAGCCAGCCGGCGGCGGCGGCGGCGATCTCCGGGTAGAGGACCACGTTGAAGTCGGCCTCGCCCAATCGGGCCAGGTCGGCGGGGGTGGCGTCCAGGGGAGCGACCACCTTCACCTCCACTCCCACCGCTTCCAGGAGACGCCGGATCTCGGTCACGTCGTCCCTGTGACGGAATCCCAAGGCCGTGGGGCCCAGGAGGTTGCAGGAAGGAGGAGTGCCCGGCTCCCGTGGGGGTCGATCGGTTCCCGGAGCCGGGGCGTAGGGCCCCGCCAGCGCCCTCACCAGCTGATAGAAGGTCTCGGACGCGCCCCAGTTCTCCTTCCGCTGGTAGGCAGGGAGTTCTAGGGCCACCACCGGAATCGGGAGGTTGAGGGTGGCCGCCAGACCTCCAGGGTCATCCTGGATGAGCTCGGCGGTGCACGAAGCCCCCACCAGGAGGGCCTCGGGACGGAAGCGTTCGTAGGCCTCCCTCACCGAGGTCTTCACCATTCCGGCGGTGTCCCCTCCCAGATCCCGGGCCTGGAAGGTGGTGTACGTCACCGGAGGCCGGTGGTCCCGGCGTTCGATCATGGTAAAGAGGAGGTCGGCGTAGGTGTCCCCCTGGGGCGCGTGGAGGACGTAGTGGACTCCCTTCATGGCCGTGGCCACCCGCATGGCACCGACGTGGGGAGGACCCTCGTAGGTCCAGAGCGTGAGTTCCATCAGACCTCCAGCCTCTCTTTCCGGAGGAGGGGACGGGCGAAGAGTTCCGCCAGGTCCCCTGCCTGCTCGAAGCCATGGATGGGGGAGAAGACCAGCTCGATGGCCCACTTGGTGGTGAGACCCTCCGCCTCCAGGGGGTTGGCCAGCCCCAGACCGCAGACCACGAGGTCGGGATGGGCCTCCCGGCAGCGGTCCAACTGTTGGTCCACGTCCTGCCCCTCCCGGACCACCGTCCCCGGGGGAAGCTGCTCCATCTCCTCGGCCATGTGCCCCCGGTGGAGGAAGGGCATGCCCACTTCCGAGAGCTCCATCCCCAGTTCCCGGTGGAGGAAACGGGCCAGGGGAAGCTCGAGCTGGGAGTCGGGGAAGAAGAAGATCCGCTTCCCCTGCAGGACCCTCCGGTAGGGCTCCAACGCCCGCCGCCCCCGGTCCCTGGGCCCCTTCGTCACCTCCAGGACACGCGCTCGGGAGACTCCCCATTCGGCAGCGGCGGCGACGAGCCAGTCCATGGTACCCTCCACCCCCAGCGGGTAGGGCGCCGGGAGGCGGACCGCCCCTCGGGCCTCCAGGGCGGCGACGGTCTCGTTGACCCAGGGCTGGGCCATGAGGACCCGGGTGCCGGGTCCCACTGCCGGGAGCTCGCGGCTTCTCCGGGGAGGAAAAAAGTGGATCGGACCGATTCCAAGTTCCTGGAAGACCCGGGCCATCTGGTCCTCCACCACGTCGGCCACCGTTCCCACCACCAGGAGGGATCGCTCCGTCCCGGACGCCGGGGGCATGTTCGGGACCATGGACCGGAGGCACTGATCCTCCCCCTCGGTGAAGGTGGTCTCGATGCCGCTTCCGGAGTAGGCCAGAACCCGAACCCCCGGGGCGTGGGACCCGTCGAGACGCTCCGCCGCCTTGGCCAGGTCCAGCTTGATGACCTCGGAGGGGCAGGAGCCCACCAGGAAGAGGGTGCGAATATCCGGGCGGCGCTCCAGGAGGCGGTGGACCACCCGATCCAGTTCGTCGTTGGCGTCAGCCATCCCCGCCAGATCCTTCTCTTCGATGATGGCGGTACCGAAACGGGGCTCAGCGAAGATCATGACTCCTGCGGCAGACTGCATCAGGTGGGCGCAGGTGCGGGAGCCCACGATGAGGAAGAACGCATCCTGCATCTTCCGGTGCAGCCAGATGATTCCGGTGAGCCCGCAGAAGACCTCTCGCTGACCCTTCTCGGTGAGAACGGGGAGCTCCCGACACCCCTCGTCCTGGGCGGGCCGCTGCTTGGGCCGCTGGACGGCCTCCGGGGCGGGGGCCCCTCCGGTCCCCTGGCCAGGGGCCTGCGGCGAGGCCATTCCCGGCGTCATGCCCACTCTCCCACGAGCCGCATCTCCCGCTCCTGTCGGCGAGCCGCCCGCAGCTTGAGGACGAACTGGATGGCATTCACGCCGTACGCCGCATAGGCGACGAGGGCCAGCCAGGCCAGTTGCACCGGCGTTCCAATCCCGGCGAAGAGACCCACCAGGTAGGCGGTGTGGAGGGCGATCACCCCCATGCTCACCACATCCTCCCAGAAGAAGGGGCGGGCAAAGAGCCAGCAGCCGAAAACCTCCTTCTCCCATATGGAACCGGTGATCATGATGAGGTAGAGGAGTCCGGTCTTCACCACCACCGAAAGCTCCGCCAACCCGACCCCCTCGCCGGTGCCGATGACCCGAATCAGGAGGCCCGCGCTCACCAGCATGACCAGGAACTGGAGCGGGGCGAGGACGCCCTGGACCAGGGTCCACCGGGACCGATCCCGCCGGGCCCGTTCCTCAGGTGTGTAGAGCGTTGAATCCATGGAAGCGCTGGACGGCAGCAGTGTGGGCGAGCAGATGTCGATGGTCTGAGGCGGCAACATATGGCCCCGCCGACAGACGTGTCAAGAAATATTGACGTCCAGTGTACGGGACATTATCAAGGAGGTGAATCGACGATCCGAGCGGGTCTTCCGGTCCTCCTGCGGAACCCCTCCCGTCGACCACCTGCGGATTTCCGTCCGGCGGCCGCCGGCGCCGATTCTCCGCTTCCACCCGCCCCCGGAGGGCCGCAACGTGAGTTGTCCAAATCTGGAGCCGCCCGCCGCAGGCGGCCCCGCTCCACCGTCGCTCCTCTCCCTGCTCATGACCCCTCGCTCACCCTGGCTTGATCGACATGGAGCAGGGGGTCAGCGGCTGGGCCTCCGATCCGCACCGTCCGAGCTCCTCCCGACGACACGGCCCATCCGCATCGTCACCACCGATCGGCTGGGGATGGAGTTGGACCCGGGCGAGCTGGATCGGTTCTATCCCCTCCTGCGCCACGGGGGGGACGCGGCGCTGGACACCTTCCTGGAGCACCTCCTCCGGAGAGGGATCTCGGAGAGCCGTGTCCTGCTGGAGCTCCTCCACCCCGCCGCCGGGCGCCTGGGGGAGGACTGGGACATGGACCGGTGCAGCTTCCTGGAGGTGGCGGTGGGGGCGGGCCGGCTCCAGCGGCTGGTCCGGAGCCTCACCCGGAGGGATCACCTCAGGACGGCCCCACCCCGGGCGGAACGTCCCCGGGTACTCCTGGCCTCCTCTTCCCAGCAGCAGCACACGCTGGGTCTCCTCATGGTGGCGGAGTTCTTCCGGAAGGCTCACTGGAGGGTGGATATTGGGGCACCTCTTCGTCCCGAGCGCGCATCGGATCGGGTACGGGATCAGCATTTCCATGTGGTGGGCCTCTCCATCCCTCTTCTGGAATCGGTCGCCATGGTGCGGCGGGAGGTCCAACGCATCCGACACCGCTCCCGAAACCCGGAGATCGGGATCCTGGTGGGGGGAATTGCAGTGGCCACCCATCCGGAGCTGGTGGACGACGTTGGGGCCGACGCGGCAGCTCCCGACGCCCATCTGGCTCCAGATGTGGCCGAGGCCTTTATTTGATGGCGCGGTTCACGCAGATTAGTTCATTTGGAGCGTTATGATCGATTTCGCTCCGCAAACCGCTCGAACGGCCGGGAACGTGACCAAGATCTTCCACGCAGCCTCCCAGGTTCGAAAGGACGTGTCCCAGCCGGTGGTGGACCGGTTGGTGCGCGCCGCGTCGGATCTGGCCCTCCTCCTGGATCAGGATGGCCATCTGGAAGAGGTCTACCAGGGCCCCCTCTTCAGCGGACCCTCCCTGGCGGACTGGGTCGGTCGGCCCTGGGTGGACATCGTTTCCAGGGACACGCGGGACAAGGTATCCCAGCTTCTGGCCGATGCCCTGGAAGCCGGAGTCTCTCGGGCGCGCCAGGTGAATCAACTCACTCCAGGGGGAGGCGAAGCCCCCGTGAGCTACACCGTGGTGGCCCTGGAGGAGAATTCCGGCTTTCTGGCCCTGGGGCGGGACCTACAGCCCCTCACCGACCTCCAGCGGCAGTTGGTGGATGCACAGCAGGCGCTGGAGCGGGACTACTGGCGGCTTCGCCAGGTGGAGACCCGTTACCAGCTCCTCTTCCAGCGCTCCGCCGACGCCGTCCTGCTCCTGGACGCCGACAGCTTCCGAGTGGTGGACGCCAACCGCTCCGCAGGGCGGGTCTTCGGGCTTCCCGCGCGAAAGCTCCAGGGGCGTATCTTTCCGGACAACATGGAGCTGGAAGCAGAGACCGCCGAGGAGATCCGGGCCCATCTGGTGGGAGTCCGGGACCTGGGCCGCGCCGAAACGGTGAGGATCCAGTTGCCCTCGGGGGAACGCTGCCGCCTCGAGGCGTCCCTGCTTCGGGAGGACCGGGAGGGAATCCTCCTGGTCCACCTCCGGGACGCCGGAGAGGCATCGGACACGACTGGCGTCCGGGGTCTGGACCTGGTACGTCTCATGAGTCAGGCCCCGGATGCCTTCATCGTCATGGACCGGGATGCCCGGATCCTCCTGGCCAATTCCGCCTTCCAGGAACTGGTGCAGGTGGGATCGGAGGAGGAACTCCTGGGCCAGAGCCTGGGCCGCTGGCTCGGCCGCCCCGGTGCGGACCTCACCGTCCTCCTGGCGAACCTGGAGAAGTTCGGCGAGGTCCGCCTCTTCCCCACCACCATCCACTCCGCCCTGGACATGGAATCCGACGTGGAACTCTCCGCGGTCCTGGGGGAGAACCTGGAGACTCCCTGCGTAGGGGTCATCATCCGAAACGTGAGCCGGCGGATCGGGGTGGACCGGTCCGTTTTCGCCGGAGACCTCTCCCGGGCCATGGAGGAGCTCACCGACCAGGTCGGGAAGGTCTCCCTCAAGGAGCTCGTGCAGGATACGGTGGGTCTGGTGGAGGCCCACTTCATCGAGGCGGCCATCCAGCTCACCGATGGAAACCGGACGGCCGCCGCCGAGATCCTGGGTGTGAGCCGCCAGTCGCTCTACACGAAGATCCGACGCTACGACCTGGACGTCCCCGACGCCACCCGGGGAGGCTCATGATCAGGCTCGACTGACCTAGCTTCAAGCACGCGGCCCGCACGGCTCTCGTCCCGTGCGGGCATTCTCAGACCCCGTACTGTCCAATTTACTTGACGAATTTAAGTGTAAGNCCAAAATTACACCCTGCGAGGGACGGCGTACCGGAGGCCACGGCGGTGCTGGAGCTGTTCAAGCCGGTGACCTGGTTTCCACCCATGTGGGCCTTCCTCTGCGGGGCCATCTCCTCGGGAGCGTCTCCCGTGGACCGGTGGCCGGTGATCGTACTGGGGATCGTGGTGGCAGGTCCCCTGGTCTGCGCCACGAGCCAGGCCGTCAACGACTGGTTTGACCGAGAGGTAGATCGGATCAATGAACCCCATCGACCCATTCCATCGGGACGGATCCCCGGACGCTGGGGACTTGGGCTCGCCGTGGCCTGGACGCTCGTCTCGGCGGCGGCCGGCTGGTTCCTGGGGACCTGGGGGTTCGCCGCCACCGTCCTGGCCCTGGCGCTGGCGTGGGGCTACTCCGCTCCGCCCCTTCGCTTCAAGCAGAACGGCTGGGTGGGCAATCTGGCGGTGGGACTCTCCTATGAAGGGCTGGCCTGGGTCACCGGCGCCGCAGTCCTCCTGGGCGGTTCCCTTCCCGCCGCGCCCATCCTCCTGGTGGCGCTGCTCTACTCCCTGGGAGCCCACGGCATCATGACGCTGAACGACTTCAAGGCCATCGAGGGAGATCGGCGGATGGGGATCCGCTCCCTTCCGGCATCCCTGGGCCCGGAGCGGGCCGCCTGGGTCGCGGCCGGGGTCATGGTGGCCGCCCAGCTGGCGGTGGTGGTGTTCCTGGGGTTCGGCGGGCGCCCCGGCCACGCGGTGGGCGTGGCCCTTCTCCTGGCCATCCAGGTGCCCATGCTGACCTGGTTCGTGGATCGCCCCCGGGAGCGGGCCCTCTGGTACTCGGGCTTCGGCGTTCCCCTCTTCGTCCTGGGGATGATGGTCTCCGCCTTTGCCCTCCGGGGAGGCCTGGTGCCGTGAACGCCGCCGCCCCCTCCCTCTCCTGGCTCAGCATCGCCCGCCTGGCCCTGGTGCAGGTGGCCATCGGGTCGGTGATGGTCGTGATGACCTCGACGCTGAACCGGGTCATGGTGGTGGAGCTGGGGCTGGCGGCAGCGGTCCCGGGAGCGCTGGTGGCCCTCCACTTCGCGGTGCAGCTCCTCCGGCCCCGAATGGGCTTCCGCTCCGACATCCAGGGACGACGCATCACCTGGATCGTGGGGGGAATGGTCTTGGTGGCGGTGAGCGGCGTGGCCGCAGCCGGGGCCACGGCCCTCATGTCCACCCACGCCGCCGGGGGGATCGCGTTGGCCCTTCTCGCCTTCTTCGGGCTGGGCGCCGGGATCAGCGCCTCCTCCACCCCCCTCCTGGCCTTCCTGGCCGAGCGGGTGGAGGAGCACCGGATGGCGGCGGCGGCCGCCATCTTCTGGATTCTCATGATCGCGGGGATGATCGTCACCGCCGGCGTCGCCGGCACCCTCCTGGACCCCTTCAGCTATTCCCGGATGGTCGCCGTCACCGGCGGGGTCTGCGGTGCGGCCCTCTTCCTCACCCTGGTGGCGGTCTGGGGACGGCGGGATGGGGTGGTGGTGAACAGCCTCCGGGGGATCGGGGCCGCCCCAGGGAACCAGGTTCCCTTCCGGGAGGCCTTCGCCGCCATCTGGGCCGATCCCCGCTCCCGTCGGTTCGCCCTCTTCATCTTCGTCTCCATGCTGGCCTATTCGGCCCAGGAGATCATCCTGGAGCCCTTCGCCGGCTCCATCTTCGGGATGACCCCGGGAGAGTCCACCCGGGTGGCAGGACTCCAGCATGGCGGGGCCCTCCTGGGAATGCTGGTGGGGGCCGTCGGGGCCGCCCACTTCAGCACGCTGCAGCGCTGGTCCGCCGCCGGGTGTGTGGGCTCGGCCGTGGCGCTCCTTGCCCTGGCCATGACCCCCTTGAGCGGGTCCGTGGAGGGGATGAAGGCATCGGTCTTCGCCCTTGGGCTGGCGAACGGCGTCTTCGCCGTGGCGGCCATCGGCGCCATGATGGGTCTCACCGTGACGGGGACGGCGGGAGGCGCCGGCCTGCGGATGGGGTTCTGGGGCGCAGCCCAGGCCATGGCCTATGGCGCCGGAGGGTTCCTTGGAGCCGCCCTCTCCGACGTGGCTCGGGTGTTCCTGGGGTCTCCCGCCGCCGGATACGTCATGGTCTTCCTTCTGGAGGCCGTCCTCTTCATGGCGGCGGCCTGGCTGGTCCTGACCACGGCCTCGGCCCGGACCGCCCGGGGACTGGGGCCCATCCGCCGGGCCGTGGCCCTCTCGGAGCCTGCATGAGTCGCGGCGCCGCCCTCCCCGTCCTCCCCACCCTCCCGGGGAGATCCCACGTCCAGGGCCTCTGGGCTCCGGAGCCGGGCCCGGCGCGAGCCCGGGACCTCTGTACCGACTGCGGAATCTCCCGCTCCTCCGACCCGGGCCGCTGCGGCCGTGCCTGTCAGTTCATCCATCCCCGGTACGACGAACTCGAGCGGCAGGTGCACGGGCGCGCCCGGGATGCGGATCGCCTGGACGAACTCCACTTCGGACCCTTCCGCCGGATGCTCCGGGCCCGGCTCCGGACCCCCCTCCCCGGCGCCCAGTGGACCGGTCTGACCACCCGGATCGGAGAACGCCTCCTGGAATCGGGAGCCGTGGATGCGGTCCTCACCATGGCCCCGGACCCCGAGGACCGCTGGCGCCCCCGACCCGTGCTGGTGACCGAGGCGTCGGCCATGGCCCACTGCCGGGGGATGCGGATGGGGTACGCCCCCCTCCTCTCCCTCCTGGAGCCGGCGCTGGAGCGGGGATGGACCCGCCTGGCGGTCATCGGGATCCCCTGCCAGGTCCACGCCCTCCGGGCCCTGGAGGAGGAGTTGGGGCTGGATGCCCTCTACGTGGTGGGCACACCCTGCTCCGACAACACCACCACGGAGAATTTCCACCGCTTCCTCTCCCTCCTTTCCCCCCGCTCCGGCGAGATCGAGTACCTGGAGTTCCGGGCGGACTACCAGGTGGAGATCCGGTTCTCCGATGGCGAGGTACGGGAGATCCCCTTCCTCCAGCTTCCCATCTCCCAGCTCCCCTCCGACTTCTTCCCCCTCACCTGCCGGAGCTGTGTGGACTACGTGAACGTCCTCTCGGACCTGACCGTGGGCTACATGGGCGGAGAGGGGGAGCAGTGGCTCCTGGTCCGGAACGACCGGGGAGAGGAGCTGGTCTCCCTCCTGGGCGAGGAACTGGTGGCAGAGGCCCCGGGGAGCTCAGGAAACCGGAAGGGCCCGGTGAAGGGGTTCCTCCGCAACCTGGAGCGAGCCGCCGGCGGACTCCCCGTACGTGGCACACCCCGTTGGCTCCGCCCCCTGGTGGCCCGCCTCATGCCCGTGGTGGGGCCCAAGGGATTGGAGTTCGCCCGGGCCCGCCTGGAGATGAAGGCCCTGGAGACGGTGATCCTCCTCCGGGAGCACCGCCCCCGGAGGATGCGGCGGATGGTGCCCCCCCATGTCTGGAAGCTGGCCGAACGCTACGGACTTGTACCCGAACCCGAAGAGGTGCCCTGATGGACCGGTATGACGCAGTGGTGGTGGGAGGCGGCCCGTCCGGGGCCACGGCGGCCCATGATCTGGCCGTTGCAGGCCACTCGGTCCTCCTCCTGGATCGGGCCGGACGGGACAAACCCTGTGGCGGCGCCGTCCCGCCCCGGCTCCTGGAGGAGTTCCAGGTCCCGGAGAGCGTGCTGGTGAACCGGGTGGACACCGCCCGGATCCTCTCCCCTCGGGGTCGGACGGTGGACATCCCGGTGGGAGACGGATTCGTGGGGATGGTGGACCGTGGCCCCTTCGACGAGTGGCTCCGGACCCGGGCCGAGGCCGCCGGCGCCACCCGGGTGACGGGACACTTCCAGGAGCTGGAAGAGGCGGGAAGCGGTGCTCCGGTGGTGGTCTACCGGGAAGGAGGCTCACGGAGCGGGGCCCTCCGCCGGGTCCGGGCCCGTTTCGTGGTGGGCGCCGACGGAGCCCTGTCCGCCGTGGCTCGGCAGGCCGTCCCCGGATCGCAGCAGGGTCGGTTCGTCTTCGCCTACCACGAGATTGTCCGGTCGCCGGATGTGGCCTCGGAGGGCTTCGGACCGGCGCGGTGCGATGTCTACTACGAAGGCCAGTTCTCCCCCGACTTCTACTCCTGGGTCTTTCCCCACGGGGACACCACCAGCGTGGGAACGGGCACCGAGATCCGGGGCTTCGACATGCGGGGCGCCATCCGGGATCTCCGGCTCCGGACCGGCCTGGACCGGGCCGAGACCATCCGCAAGGAAGGGGCCCCCATCCCCCTCAAGCCCCTACCCCGCTGGGAGAACGGCCGGGACGTGATCCTGGCTGGGGACGCCGCCGGTGTGGTGGCTCCCTCCTCGGGGGAGGGCATCTACTACGCCATGACCGGGGGGCGCCTCGCCGCCCGCTCCGTCTCCGAGGCCCTGGTTACGGGGAAGGCCAGTGCGCTGAAGCGAGCCCGACGTCGGTTTCTCCTGACCCACGGGATGGTCTTCACCGTGCTGGGGGTCATGCAGCGGTTCTGGTACCGGAATGACGACCGGCGGGAGCGCTTCGTGGCCATCTGCCAGGACCGGGATGTCCAGGAGCTCACCTTCGAAGGCTACATGCAGAAGGAACTGGTCCGGGCTCGTCCCATGGCCCACGCCCGGATCTTCTTCAAGAACATCGGACATCTGACCGGAGTGGTCTCGGCATGAATCCAGCCCTCTCCCTCGCGCCCCGCCCCACACCGCCGGGCCCCGACCGCGCCGCGGAAGCGCTGGCCCCCTTCGTCCGCCGCCACCTTCCTGGGGTGGAGGCGGCGCTGGCGGCCGCCCTCCCCTCCCCCGTCGGCCTCCCCCCGACGCTGGACGCAGCCACCCGGGAAGCCCTTGGCGTGGAGGGACGCCCGGGGAGCCGCTGGCGCCCTCTTCTCACCCTGGCGGCGGCGCAAGCCACCGGGGGGGACCCCCTGGCTGCCCTCCCGGTGGCCGTGGCGGTGGAACTCACCCATACCGCCTCCCTGGTGCTGGACGACCTTCCCTCCATGGATGACGCCGACCAGCGCCGAGGACGATCCTCCACCCACCGCCAGGTGGGACCGGGTGGTGCCATCCTTCTCGCCGTATCGCTCTTGGCCCGATCGGCGGAACTCCTGGGAGCCCTACCCGCCAGAGGCGGCCGCCTCTCGGCAGAGTGGGGTGAGGCCTTCGGCCTGTCGGGGATGGCCGGAGGCCAGGCCGTGGACCTCACCGGCACCTTCGCCGGAGGAGGCGCTGCGCGCCGCCTCCATCGACGGAAGACCACGGCGCTGTCCGCCTTCGCGGTCCGGGCCGGCGCCGTGGCAGTGGGGGCTCCCGAGCCGGTGGCCCTGGGACTCTCCCGCTTCGGCCGGGACCTTGGGTGGGCCTATCAACTCGCCGATGACGCCGAGGACTGGAAGGAGGACGCCCGACTGGGCCGGGGACCGGGAGGACGATCTCCCCGCCGGCAGAGTCTCAGGGTGCTGGAAGGCGCGCTTCGCCGGATGCGGGAACTCCCCGGACTCTCCGCCCAGGGGGTCCTTCTCATGGAGGCGCTGGCCCGGCAGACCGCCGGATTCCCTCAGAACCCCGGAGGCCGGAAATGGGCATGAACGCGCCCCACTTCCCGGATCGCCTCGTCCAGGTCGGGGTGGATTTCCGCTCCGCCTCCGTGTCCGTGCGGGAACGCTGGACCCTGGATGACAAGGCGATGGACCGCCTCCACCACCAGGTGGAGCGTCGGGAGGTGGGTGAATTCGTGGTGCTCCGTACGTGCAACCGCACCGAACTCACCGCCTTTGGTCTCGACCCGGACTCAGGTCCCGACCTCCTCTTCGACCTCTGGCGAGATGCCCTCGGCCGCCCCAACGGGGAACACCCGGTCCCGGCGGTGATCCGCCGGGGACCGCATGCCGCTCGGCATCTTCTCCGGGTGGCGGCCGGACTGGAATCCCAGATCCTGGGGGACATCCACATCCTGGGTCAGCTGCGCCGGGGATACCGGGACGCCGTTCGCCGGAGCACTGTTGGCCCCAACCTCCACCGCCTCTTCGACGCAGCCCTCCGCACCGGCAAGCGGGTCCGGAGTGAGACCCGCCTCATGACGGGACACCCTTCGGTGGGTTCCGAGGCGGCCCACTTCCTGGCCCGCGCTCTTCCTCCGGGGGCACCGCGGCGCATCGTGGTGCTGGGAGCGGGAAAGATCGGCTCCCATGCCGCCCGGGCCGCCGCAGCCATCCCGGACATGGAGGTTGTCCTTCTGAACCGCACGCCCGACCGGGCCCGTCTCCTGGCAGAGGAATGGGGTGGGTCCTGGGGTGGCCTGGACGACCTGTCCCGAGAACTCCCCTTCGCGGGGGGCGTTCTGGTGGCCACCGGAGCCCCCCACGCCTGGGTGGATGCGGAACGCCTCGCCGCCAGAGCGCCCAATCGTCCCTTCCCGGTGGTGGATGTATCCCTCCCCCGGAACGTGGATCCGGAGGTGGGGCGGCTTCCTGGGATCTCGCTGGCGGACCTGGATCGCCTGCTCCCCGATGCTGCCCGTGTGGAGAAGGCCCGCCAGAAGGCGGTTCCCCAGGCGGAGGCCCTGCTGGAAGACGAACTCCGGGACTACGTGTCGTGGATGGAGGACGCAGAGATCCGGGATGCCCTTCGGCCCCTCCGGGAGCTGGTGGTGGAGGTCTGTCGGAAAGAGATCCGCTATGTCGTTGACGGAGCAGAGGAGGCGGATGCCGCCGCCGACCAGGCGGCACGTCGGATTGCCGCCAAGCTCCTCGCCCGCCCCATGATCGCCCTGCGCGCCCTTCCCGCAGGAAGGGCCCGGGCCACCGAGGAACGAGAGTTCCTCTCCCTTGCCGCACGAAGGCTCTTCGAGGCGGGGTTCGCCGGCTCCGGCGACGTCCCGCTCCCCCTGGAACGGAGGTCGTGATGCCCCCCTACGTCCCCATGACCGAAACGCGAGAGGATGTCCTCCCCGGACTCTCATCCCTCCCCGCACTCCCCCTGCCGGCACCCTCTCCGAGTCGGGGGTCCCCATCCCCCACCCGGGTGCGGGAGCCGATGGAGGACGTGCCCCTCCGACTCCGTGTGAGCCGGTGGATGCAATTCCTCCATGACAACCTCACCCAGTTCTTCGAGGATCGGGATGGGGCGGGCCGATTCCAGGAGGACGCCTGGCTCCGCCCGGGAGGAGGAGGAGGGGTGTCCCGGGTGCTCACCGAGGGAGAAACATTCGAAAAGGCCGGGGTGAACCGGTTTGCGGGAGGAGGCCCCATTCCCGCGGAGCTGGCGGCTCGCCTGGGGTCCAGCCGCTTCCTCACGGGGACGGTGGAGTTCTTTGCTACCGGGGTGAGTGTGGTCTGTCATCCCCGGAGCCCCCTCATCCCCATCGTCCACATGAATGTCCGGTACTTCGAGCTGAGGGACGGGAGCGGTCGCAGGGTGGATCACTGGTTCGGCGGGGGGCTGGACCTGACACCCACCTACCCCTTCCCCGAAGACGCGGTGCACTTCCACCAGACGCTGCGGCGAATCTGCAATCGGCACCACCCCGACTATTACCGCAGGTTCAAGTCCTGGTGTGACGACTACTTCGTCAATACCCACCGGAACGAAGAGCGCCGGGGAGTCGGAGGGATCTTCTTCGACAACGTCCGAAGCGAAAGTCCCGACGAACTGGAGACGGAAGCCCTCTTCCGATTCGTCCAGGACGTGGGGCTCGCCCTGCGTCCGGCCTACGGGACCCTGGTGGAGCGGCGCCGTCACCTCCCGTGGGGGGCCCGGGAGAAGGACTTCCAACTGGTACGGAGGGGAAGGTACGCGGAGTTCAACCTGGTCCACGACCGGGGGACCCGCTTCGGCCTCCAGACCAACGCCCGGATCGAAAGCGTCCTCATGAGCATGCCGCCCATGGCACGGTGGGGATACGCCCTCTCCTACGAGGAGGGAACCTTCGAGCAGCGCCTCATGGCCATGCTCGAGCCCCGGGATTGGACGCTGGGAGTCCCCGAGGCCCTTTCGAGCCCGGTGCGTTGAGGAGGGGGCGCGGCCCCAGGAGGACCGCCACTGGAAGAGGATCCATCAGCTCCGCCACCTTCAGGCGGGCTCCTTGGGTCGTGCTCCCGGTGAATACATCCCGCCAGGGGGAGGGGTGCGGAGCGGCCCCATCCGGGGAAAGGAGTTCCTCGGGGACCTCCACCACCGTGTCCCCCCACTCCCGGGGAAGGGGATGCCCCCCAGGAGGGATCAGGCCCGCCACCAGGCGAGGGACCACGACCATCAGGGCGCGCTCGCCCTGAACCCGGGCGAAGGCCATCACCCTGGGGGCCTGGGATCCGGAGCAGTCCAGGGCATGATACCTCCCCTCCAGGAATAGCGCCGGGTCGCGGCGCCGGAGGTCCAGGAGCCGCGCGATGAGGTGCTGCTTCACCTGGCCCGAGGGCCATTCGGCCAGGAGTTTCGCCCACCCCTCTCGACCCACCGGAGGGCGGGCCAGGGATTCGACCCGGGGGACGTAGTCCACCGGCCGCCGATTGTCCGGATCCACCAGGCTGAGGTCCCAGAACTCAGTTCCCTGGAAGTGATCGGACACCCCGGGAACCGTCTCCTTCAGGACTACCTGGGCCAGGCTGTTCACGACACCCGCCGGGGCAATCTCCTGGACGAACGCCACCATCTCGTCCACGAAGGACCGGTTTCGCTCCGGATCCAGCACGCCGTCAATGAATGCCGCGAGGGCGTCCTCGTACTCTTCGTTCCGGGCGAGCCAGCTCGTGCGCGTCCCCGCCTCCCGCGCCGCTTTCTCCGCATAGGCCTTCAATCGGCGGACCAGGGCGGCCAACGCCTCGGCCTGGGAGGAATCGAGCTCCGGGGGCCAGCACCCCACCAAGGTCTGGTAGAAGAGGTATTCATCGGCCGGTGTCGGCGCGCGTCCGGAGGGGAGCTCCGTCGTCACCCCCCGATTCATGCGGCGCCATCGGCGCACCCGCCCCGTCCACTCCCGGGGGGATTCGCTCAGGACCGCGAGCCGGGCCCGAACGTCCTCTCCGCGCTTGTGATCGTGGGTGGCGGTGGTCACCATGGAGAGCGGGTGCCTCTCCCCCCTCCGTTGATTCGCCTCGTGGAANGCCTCCGGCGAGATGGCGAAGAACTGGGGATCCCCGCCCACCTCGTTCAGGGATACGAGGCGCAGGTAGCGGTAGAAGGCGGTATCCTCCACCGCCTTGGCTGTCACCGGTCCCGTGTACTGCTGGAACCGGAGCGCCGTATCCACCACGTCCGCCCTGCGGTGGGACCACCTCAGCCCTCGCTCCGGCCCCAGAGTCAGGATATCCCGGATGAAGTCGTAGACACTCGTGTCCGGGAGCCGGGAGCCTCGTCGGGCATGATCCACGGCGTGGGCCACCCTCCCGAGATCCCCGTCGCTCCGGGCCCCGGGGGTGAGATAGGTTCGGTAGACGGGGAAGTGGGCCACGACGTCTGCAAGGGCCCTGCGGAGGCCGGTGAAGGTGAAGTCACGGGTGGCCCGGCTCTGCTTCGCCAGCCGGTTGAACTGGTGGGCGAGGACGTTCAGTTCGCTGGTCAGACTCTCCTCCATGACCCTGCGGCGGCAGCTCTCTTCCACCTCCCGGAAGGAACGGGTCTCCCCGGTGAATCGTCCATGGAACCGGGTAAGGGCCGCCTCCCCCGCGGGGTCCACCAGGAGGCCGTTCACCTCGGCCAGAAAGTCGTAGCCCGTCGTTCCCTCCACCGGCCAGGTGGGGGGAAGCTCCTCGTCGGGAGCCAGGATCTTCTCCACCACCAGGTAGCCCGGGGATACCCGATCCCGGAGCTCGCCGAGGTAGGCTTCCGGGTCCCGGAGACCATCCACGTGATCCAGCCGCAGCCCCTGGACCTTCCCCTCCGCCACGAGGCGGCCCACCAGGGCGTGGCTCGCCCGGAAGAGCGCGGGTTCCTCCATCCGGAGACCCGCCAGATCCGGTATGTCAAAGAACCGGCGGTAGTTGATCTCGTGGGCCGCCACCCGCCAGAAGGCGAGGCGGTAGTGCTGGCGCTCCAGGATGCGGTGCAGCGGATCGAAGCTCTCCGGCTCCCCCTCCCGTCCCCTCAGCGCTTTCACCATGCCCGCAATGGCGTCTGCGGCCCCTGCCTCATCCGCCACCGCTTCGGCGAGACGGCGCTTCAGCGCCTCCACCCGCTCCCGAGCCGCGGCGTCACGCCGGCGGCTCCCCCTCTCCTTCAGGGCGGCCGCCATCTCCTCGGCCAGGGGCTCCAGGATCGACGCCGCTTCGGGAGCGCCCCGGGCTGCGTTCCTCAGGAGGTCGGGGTACACCCGGGGGGAGAGGGGGAACCGGGACTCGCCGTGGCGGACCGAGAAGGCGCCCCGTTGCGGGTCGAAGTCGGGAAGGAGTTCACCCCGCTCCAGGACCGCGCCGTAGTGGTCGCCGAGCACCGGGAGGAGGAGCTTGCCCTGGAGGCTGGCCTCCAGGGGCTTCCAGTCGATGTCGAAGAACCGGCTGAAGGGGGACGATGTCCCCCACTCCAGGACATCGCTCCACCAGGGATTGTCCGTGCCCACCCCCATATGGTTGGGGACGAAGTCCAGGATGAGACCCATTCCGTGTCGGTGAAGGGCGTCCACCAGGGCGTCGAAGGCGCTCGCGTCTCCCAGTTCGGGGTTCAGGCGACCATGATCCACGATGTCGTACCCATGCGTCGAGCCGGGCCGGGCCGCCAGGATGGGAGAGGCATAGAGGTGGCTCACGCCCAGGGCGGAGAGATAGGGGACGAGCTTCCGCGCATCGTCGAACCCGAAGGAGGGACCGAACTGCATGCGGTAGGTGGCCGTGGGGGGGCCTGGGGGCACGGACGAAGGGGCGTCGGGAGGTGGGATCATGACCGAAACCAGGTGACGGACCAGGGAGGAAGCGTGTCGTCCCGTCCGCCGTCTTCCCCAGGGGGATGGGTGCCTGCGATCCTCCGCCCCCCCCGGTGGCGGAGCGGCGATGGCGCCGGCTCGTCCCCCAGATTGGCCACGACGGTGAGCTCCACCCCCTCTGCGAGGGTCCAGGTGACACGGAGTCCCCGACCTCCCGCTCGGGCCCAGCGGGCGGATCCCGCCGCCCCCCTGCCGCCCCCGTCGATCCGGCCCAGGTGGGGGACGACCTCCCGTCGACGCACATCCAGGAGTTCCCGGACCCGCTCCCTGCGCCGCAGGTGAATCCCCTTCTCGGCACGCTCCCATGCCAGGACCGATCGCTGGAAGGTCTCCGGCGCGTTGGGGTCGGGGATGCGCTCCCGGGCCTCTGCCTCCCGGAAGGCGGGGAAGGAGGAGAATTCCTCGCGGCGCCCCTCCCGCACCCTCTCCGCCAGCTCCTCATGGAAGTCGCAGAAGAAGAGGAAGGGCTCCGGCGCCCCCCATTCCTCGCCCATGAAGAGGAGGGGAGGTGCGGGCGCCAGGAGAAGGAGGGTCAGGAGGGCCTCCTCCACCGGGGGCTCCACCAGACGGGTGAGGCGCTCACCGAAGGCACGGTTCCCCACCTGATCATGGTTCTGGAGGAAGGCCACGAAGGCGGTGGGGGGGAGGTGTCCACTGGGCTCCCCCCGGGGACGCCCCTCCCAGGCGGGAAAGGGCTCCCCCTGGAAGGAGAATCCCTCGGCCAGCGCTCGGCCCAGGTGCCGGAGGGGGTCGTCGGCGAAGGAAGCGTAGTAGCCGTCTCCTTCACCGGTGGCCAGGACGTGAGCGGCATGGTGGAAGTCGTCGTTCCACTGCGCCACGTAGCGGGGACCAACCCCTTCGCTTCTGCGATCCAGGTACCGGGCCTCATTCCCCCCGTTCTCCAGGACGAGATGGACCTCCCGCTCGCCCGAGAAGCGGCGGTGGACCCGGTCGGCGAGTTCCTCCAGGAAGTGGGGGGAGCTGTCATCCCGGATCGCGTGAACGGCGTCCAGCCGGAGGCCGTCGAACCGGTATTCCTCCAGCCAGTAGAGGGCGTTCTGGATGAAGAACTCCCTCACCGGGCGAGAACGGAAATCGAGGGCGTCGCCCCAGGGCGTGCTGAACCGGTCGGTGAAGAACTCGGGAGCGTAGCGGTGGAGGTGATTCCCCTCCGGCCCGAAGTGGTTGTAGACCACATCCAGGAAGACCATGAGCCCGCGGCCATGGGCCTCATCCACCAGGCGCCTGAGTTCGTCCGGGGTCCCGTAGCCCGCGTGGGGCGCGTAGGGGAAGACACCGTCGTACCCCCATCCACGCGTTCCCGGGAAGGCGGCCACGGGCATGAGTTCGAGGGCAGTGATCCCCAGATCGACCAGGTGATCCAGGCGCTCCATGACACCCCGGAAGGTCCCTTCGGCGGTGAAGGCCCCGACGTGGAGCTCGTAGAAGACCGCCTCCGGCCAGGGCCGTCCCTGCCACCCGGTGTGGCGCCAGGGGTAGCCGCCGGAGTCCACCACCTGGCTGGGGCCGTGGACCCCCTGCGGCTGGAACCGGGAGGCGGGATCGGGAAGCGGTTCGCCGCCGTCCGGCTCGAACCGGTAGAGCACCCCGGAGGAAAGACCCGGGACATGGAGGCCAAACCACCCCTCCCCTTCTTCCTCCATGGGCCGGCGGGTGTTCCCGCCCCGTCCATCCTCCACGACCAGCTCAACCCGTTCCGCCGCCGGGGCCCAGAGACGGAAGTGGACGCCGTCGGCGTCGGGGGTGGCGCCGATGGGAACGCCGCGGCGGCCCGACGGGGGCCCGGGGGACGGGTGCGGGGTCGGCATCTGCCCCCTCAACTCCGCCGGATGAGGACCTGGAGGGACCGGGGGGCCAGGATCACCTTCCCGCCGGAATCGGCCTTCGCCTCCTTCGCCTCCTTTTCGGGCCCCGCCCACCCCGAATCCCCACCGGGCTCCCGGTGGGTATCCAGGAATTCGAGCCAGCCCCCGCCCCCTGCCGCCTTCGGGAGGTGGAAGGGAATCTCCTCGGCGCCGGCATTCAGCAGGAGGAGGAAGGTGTCGTCCGGCTCCTCCCGGCCGCGCTCCGTGCGGTGGGTACGCCCCGGCTCCCCGCTGAGACAGACCCCCAGGGCCCGGGCCTCCGGGTCCTCCCAGTCGTCCTCCGCCATCTCCCTCCCCTCCGGATGGAGCCAGACCAGGTCGCGCACTTCGGTCCCCGGGATGGTTTCCCCGTGGAGGAAGCGGTCGCGGTGGAACGCGATATGCTCCGTCCGGAAGGCCACCAGACCAGCCACGAACCGTCGGAATCCCCGCTCCGCTTCCCCCACCTCCTCCCAGCCCATCCAGCTCACCTCGTTGTCCTGGCAGTAGGCGTTGTTGTTCCCGCCCTGGGAGCGCCCGAGCTCGTCCCCCGCCAGGATCATGGGCACTCCCTGGGAGAGGAGAAGGGTGGCCATGAAGTTCCGCATCTGCTTTCGGCGGAGCGCCTGGACCTCCGGGTCATCGGTGGGGCCCTCGACGCCGCAGTTCCAGCTGTGATTCTCGTCGGCCCCGTCCCGGTTCTCCTCCCCGTTCGCCTCGTTGTGCTTCTCGTCGTAGCTGACCAGGTCCCGAAGGGTGAAGCCGTCATGGGCGGTGACGAAGTTCACGCCCGCCCAGCTGCGCCGCCCTCGCTGATTGAAGAGGTCCGCCGAACCGCTGAGGCAGGACGCCAGTTCCCGAAGCTGCCCCGGGTCTCCCCGCCAGAAGCGTCGGACCACGTTGCGGTAGCGGTCGTTCCACTCCGCCCATCCCGGAGGAAATCGTCCCAGTTGGTATCCGTCCTCTGCCGTGTCCCAGGGCTCGGCGATGAGCTTCACCGCGGCGAGGACCGGGTCCTGGGCCACCGCCTCGAGGAATGTCGCGTTCTCCTCGAACGCCCCCTCCTCCCGGGCCAGCGCGGTGGCCAGGTCGAACCGGAAGCCGTCCACGCCCATCTCCTCCACCCAGTATCGCAGGGAGTCCATCACCATTCGGAGCACCTGTCGATGGCGGAGCCGCAGGGTGTTCCCGGTCCCGGTGTAGTCGTGGTAGTAGCGCTTGTCTCCCGCCACCAGGTGGTAGTAGGAACGGTTGTCGATCCCGCGGAAGGAGAGGGTGGGCCCCAGCTGACTCCCCTCGGAGGTATGGTTGTAGACCACGTCCAGGACCACCTCGATTCCAGCCTCGTGGAGGCGATCCACGACCTTGCGAAACTCCTGCGCCCCGCCGCCGGTGAGGTATTCCGGGTGCAGAGCGAAGAACCCCAGGGTGTTGTAACCCCAGTAGTTTCGGAGCCCCCGCTCCACCAGGTGGCGATCGTGGACGAAGGCGTGGACCGGCATGAGTTCCACCGCAGTGACGCCCAGCCCCCGGAGGTGGTCGAGGGCGGCGTCCGAACCGAGTCCCTTCAGCGTTCCCCGGAGTTCCTCCGGGACCCCGGGGTGGAGACGGGTGAAGCCCCGGACGTGGAGTTCGTAGAGCACCGTCTCGTGCCAAGGCCGACGGCCTGGGGGGGACTCCCTCGGCCCGGCGGACTCCATGACCCGGCAGCGTGGCATGAAGGGAGCGCTGTCCCGGGAATCGAAGGAGAGGTCCTCGTCCGGGTGGCCGACGGTGTAGCCGAAGAGTGCGTCGTCCCAGCGAAGTTCCCCCACCAGCTCCCGAGCGTAGGGGTCCACCAGGAGCTTGTTCGGGTTGAAACGATGCCCTTCTTCCGGCTCGTATGGGCCATGCACCCGGTAGCCATAGAGCTGTCCCGGCGCCAGGTCGGGAAAGTACCCGTGCCAGATCTCGTGGGTGTACTCGGGGAGGGGGATCCGAGCCACCTCCTCCTCCCCGCCCTCGCTGAAGAGGCAGAGCTCCACCTTCTCAGCGTGGGCCGAGAAGAGGGCGAAGTTCACGCCCTCCCCGTCCCAGGTCGCGCCCAGGGGATGGGGAAGCCCCGGCCAGACCCTGATCTCCTCCGTCCTCTCCTCTGCCGTCCTCTCCATCTGTCTCCCTCTCCATCGGATTTCCCGGGCTGTCCGGCGCAAGCGCCTGAGGGGCTGTTGCAGAAGTAGAGGACCCGCCGTTGGGCGCGCCGCCCCAAGCACCGAGGCGGGCC
>SL_3KL_010_SEDDRAFT_10001124_pt1 | contig 23921 bp, 22 predicted proteins | sample SodLakKL_010_SED_2_FD_10381 | JGI IMG/M metagenome (IMG submission 10381) | reverse complement strand
TTGTTTTCCCATGGTCTACGTGACCGATTGTCCCAATATTTACATGGGGCTTCGTTCTTTCAAATTTTTGCTTCGACATCTTTCATCCTCCTCGATTGGTTATTTTTTGCCTTCTTTAATTTCTTCCGCAATGCTTCGTGGTACTTGTTCATAGTGATCAAAATGCATTGAGTAGTTTGCTCGACCTTGGCTGTTGGACCGTAGGTCTGTTGAATACCCGAACATTTCTCCCAATGGCACAAATGCTTTAATCGCTTGTACACCACCGACTCTTGGCTCCATACCTTCGACTTTGGCACGACGGGAGTTCAGGTCTCCGATACAATCCCCCATGTATTCTTCAGGTGTCACAACTTCAACTTTCATGTATGGTTCAAGAATAACCGGGTTTCCTTTTCTAAGACCTTCTTTGAAAGCCATAGAACCTGCTATTTTAAACGCCATCTCAGACGAGTCCACATCATGATATGATCCGTCATACAACTCAACTTTTACATCCACCACTTCATATCCTGCAAATTCTCCGTTTTCCATCGCTTCTCGAATACCCGAATCGACTGCTGGTATATATTCCTTAGGAATTGCTCCTCCAACGATTTTGTTGACAAACTCATATCCAGCTCCCGGTTCTTGAGGAAAAACTCGCAACTTGACGTGCCCGTATTGACCACGGCCACCGGATTGTCGAGCATATTTCTTGTCAATATCCACTTCTTTAGAAATTGTTTCTTTATAAGCAACTTGTGGCTTACCTACAGTCGCTTCCACTTTAAACTCTCTTAATAGTCGATCCACAATAATATCTAAATGAAGTTCGCCCATTCCGGAAATAATAGTCTGTCCTGTTTCTTCATCCGTATAGGTTCTAAATGTTGGATCCTCTTCTGCGAGTTTTTGCAGAGCAATACCCATTTTTTCCTGACCTGCTTTAGTTTTCGGTTCAATAGCAACCGCAATTACCGGTTCAGGAAATTCCATGGATTCAAGAATTACAGGGCTGTTTTCAGCGCATAGAGTGTCTCCTGTTGTCGTATCTTTTAGTCCTACTGCAGCTGCGATGTCTCCTGCATAGACCTGCGTTAACTCCTCACGGGTATTTGCATGCATTTGTAGAATACGACCGATCCGTTCTCGCTTTCCTTTTGTGGAGTTAAGAACGTAAGAACCTGCTTCCAATGTCCCTGAATATACTCTGAAGAAAGCAAGTTTCCCTACATATGGGTCCGCCATAATCTTAAACGCCAATGCAGAAAAGGGCTCTTCATCTGAGGCTGTTCGGGTAATTTCTTCTTCGTTTTCCTTATGAATTCCTGTAATAGCTTCAACATCCAAAGGAGACGGCATCAAAAGAACAATGTTATCCAACAATCGTTGTACACCTTTGTTCTTATAGGCAGATCCACATAACAAGGGAACTATTTTATTATCAACCGTTCCTTTTCGGAGACCTTTTGCAATTTCTTCAGGTGTAATTTCTTCCCCTTCCAGATACTTCATCATTAAGTTCTCATCATTTTCTGCTACCGCTTCGATCATCTTTTCTCTATACTCATCGGCTAGACCCTTGACTTCTTCAGGAACCTCTACAATCTCCATTTCTTGACCTAAATCATCGTGATAGATTGTTGCCTCCATTTTTACAAGGTCAACGATTCCTCTGAACTTATCTTCTTTTCCAATGGGTATTTGAATAGGCACAGCATTTGCGCCTAATCTGTCCTTCATCATGTCAAGTACATTGTAAAAATCAGCACCTAGCATATCCATCTTGTTAACAAATGCCATTCTTGGTACTCTATACTTATCAGCTTGTCTCCATACAGTTTCGGATTGAGGTTCTACCCCACCCTTTGCACAAAAAACTGCTACGGCTCCATCTAATACTCTTAGGGATCTTTCAACTTCTACAGTAAAGTCAACGTGTCCTGGTGTGTCGATGATGTTAATTCTATGATCATTCCATTCACAACTCGTTGCGGCAGAAGTGATAGTAATTCCCCGTTCTTTCTCCTGCTCCATCCAATCCATTTGGGAAGCACCTTCATGGGTTTCTCCCAGTTTCCGGATTCTGCCTGCATAAAACAACACTCGCTCTGTTGTAGTTGTTTTACCGGCATCGATGTGAGCCATAATTCCAATATTTCGTGTCCGCTTCAATGGGAATTTACGTGGCACTTTAATCCTCCTCTCACATACTTAGAGGTAAAACAAGATCTGCTTGCTTTACCATCGATAATGCGCAAATGCTTTGTTCGCCTCTGCCATTTTATGGGTTTCTTCTCGCTTTTTCACAGATGCTCCAGTGTTGTTGGCTGCGTCCATAATTTCCTTAGCCAACCTCTCGATCATCCCCTTTTCTCCTCTTGCTCTGGTATATCGAATAAGCCATCGCAATCCAAGAGTTTGTCTTCTTTCCGGTCTTACTTCTATTGGAACTTGGTAGTTAGATCCACCAACTCGTCTCGCCTTTACTTCCAATACAGGCATAATGTTTTCCATCGCCTTTTCGAAAACATCCACTGGGTTTTCACCAGTCTTCTCTTCAATTATTTCAAACGCTTTGTACACAATTCGTTGTGCTTTTCCTTTTTTGCCATCAAGCATAACGTTGTTAATCAGTTTTGTCACAACCTTGCTTCCATATACTGGATCCGGTAACACTTCACGCTTAGGCACATTTCCTTTTCTTGGCACTAGTCTTCCCTCCTCAAATATTTATATTTGGCTAATCGGTACTCGACTCAAGTTCAGTTTGGCCGTCGTGCTCTTATATAGCATCTATATAAAATCATTCCGACGTTTCACGACTTATTTTTTCGGTCTTTTTGTACCATACTTTGATCTTCCTTGAACTCGATTTTCAACTCCTGCTGTATCTAGGGTTCCTCTTACAACATGGTATCGAACTCCAGGTAAGTCTTTAATCTTTCCTCCCCGAATTAAGACAACACTATGCTCTTGTAAATTATGTCCAATTCCTGGAATGTAGGCTGTTACTTCAATACCGTTTGTAAGACGTACTCTCGCAACTTTTCTCAAAGCTGAGTTCGGCTTTTTGGGTGTGATTGTTTTCACAGCAGTACATACTCCTCGCTTTTGTGGAGAACTTTGGTTCGTCGCAATTCTTCTTTGTGAGTCAAACCCTTTTTGTAATGCAGGAGCACCGGATTTTTTTGTCACCTTTTTCCTACCTTGCTTAACTAACTGATTAATCGTTGGCATTCATTGCACCTCCTTCCAAGTATTCTTTATAATGGTGTTTCATCTACAACATCTTTAAGTATAGCAACGGCAGCAGCTTTTAGACCAATTCCGTATTGCTTTCCCAAGGCTTTCATGGAATCCACATAAAATACTTCAACAGAATTTTGCCGAGCAATTTGCAGAAGCGGTTCTATTACATGGTCTTGAGCATCTTCTGCAATGATGAGTCTTTTGACTTGTCCTTTAAGAAGGGCTCTTTTGGATTCTTTTAATCCAACTACCTGTTTTTCCGCAGCTGTATTTTTCATGATCTTTCCTCCTTTGAATCAGCCCGAGAGGAAATCACCCTCTCAGGCATCTCAAAGCTTTGCATTTTAGGCACCTAGATATTCTATCACTACTCTAAAAGCATGTCAACCATTCACTTTCCCTTTTCCTACGATGGGTATTTCTATCATAATGGATTTATTTGATTTCATCCTCAAAGACAATATGTTCTTCACCGCTATTTGCATTGACGCCTTGGTTGATTGCTTCCTCCTGCTTTGCTGCTTCTTTAGGTAAAGCCAGATTATTAACTGCGATATTCTTATATCGCTTCATCCCGGTTCCTGCAGGAATCAGTTTCCCGATGATCACATTTTCTTTGAGGCCAATCAGGTAATCTTCTTTTCCTTTAATTGCTGCATCGGTAAGAACTCTTGTCGTTTCTTGAAAAGATGCAGCTGATAAGAAGGAGTCCGTTGCTAAAGAAGCTTTGGTAATTCCTAATAAAGTTTCCGCATATGAAGCTGGTTCCAAGCCATTTTCTTCTGCTTTACGGTTGACCTTATCTACGTCGAAAACGTTCTCTAAAGTTCCAGGAAGTAAATCGGTTTCCCCCATATCGTCAATCTTTACTCGGTTCAACATTTGTCGTACAATCACTTCAACATGTTTATCATCAATGTCTACTCCTTGAAGTCGGTAAACCTTTTGTACTTCCTTAATAATATAGTTTTGTACACCGATTCTTCCTTTAATGCTTAGAATGTCATGGGGATTTACTGACCCTTCGGTAAGTTCATCTCCCTTCTCAATCATTTGACCATTATCGACTTTGATTCTAGCGCTATAAGGAATATCATATTTCTTTTCTTCCTCCTCGTTTTTCACAAAGACTTCTCTTTTTTTGGAGGATTCTTTGACTGCAACCTCTCCTTCAATTTCAGATATAATTGCCAGACCCTTTGGTTTTCGGGCTTCAAAAAGCTCTTCTATACGAGGAAGACCCTGAGTAATGTCTGCTCCTGCAACTCCACCGGTATGGAAGGTTCTCATTGTCAACTGTGTTCCTGGCTCTCCAATTGACTGAGCAGCAATGATTCCTATGGCTTCACCCACTTCAACAGGCTTTCCGGTGGCAAGGTTTCGTCCATAACATTTTGCACAAACGCCATGTTTTGTTTTACAGTTAAGCGTTGTACGGATGTTCAACTCTTCCAAGCCTGTGTCAACAAGGCTCTCTGCAACATCCTCATCAATCATTTGATTTCTTTCCACAATAAGCTCATTCGTAATTGGGTGATGAATGTCTTCAGATGCATAGCGTCCAACTAAACGGTCATACAATCCTTCAATTACCTCATTCCCATCCTTGAATGCAGCGACTTTTGTAGCATCGTGGGTTCCACAATCAATTTCCCGAACGATAACATCCTGAGAGACATCTACAAGACGTCGTGTCAGATATCCTGAATCCGCAGTTCTTAGAGCAGTGTCAGCAAGACCTTTACGGGCACCATGGGTGGAAATAAAGTACTCCAAGACTGTGAGTCCTTCTCTAAAGTTCGCTGTGATTGGCATTTCAACAGTATGACCACTTGCATTTGCCATAAGTCCCCGCATACCACCAAGTTGTCGGATCTGGTTCTTGCTTCCCCGAGCTCCTGATTGGGCCATGATGAAGAGGTTATTCATGCTGTCCAAACCTTTCATCAGTTTATCTGTGACAAGCTCAGTTGTATTCGCCCAGGTTTCAATCACCTTATCATACCGTTCTTCATCAGAGATCAGTCCTCTTCGATAGGCCTTCTCATATTTTTCAACACGATCTTCCGCATCTTTAAGCAGGCTTTTCTTCTCTTTAGGCACTATAATGTCAGAGACTCCGATTGTGATAGCTCCCTTAGTAGAATACTTGAAGCCCATCATTTTAATGTAGTCAAGAAGTTTAACCGTGTCATTGTTCCCGAATTTTCTAAAGCATTTTGCAATAATTTTTCCCAATGCCTTTTTATCACAAATAAAGTCGACTTCCAGAGAATATTTGTCCTCGTCACGATTGACAAAACCAAGGTTTTGAGGGATTTCTTCGTTGAAGATAAATCGGCCGACGGTGCTTTCCACCAGCTTGCCCGGGTCATTCTTATCGAGTTTTCTCCTCACTTTAACTCTGGCATGTAAATCAAGATATCCGTTGGCATAAGCCATGATCATTTCTTCCTGATCTTTAAAGATCATCCCTTTTCCTTTAGCCTTATCTTGCTCAATAGTTAGATAGTAGCTTCCAAGAACCATGTCCTGGGTAGGAGTGGTAATCGGCTCACCGTCTTTTGGTGCGAGAATATTATTGGGTGAGAGCATCAGAAACCTGCACTCAGCTTGAGCTTCCATTGATAATGGTACATGAACGGCCATCTGGTCTCCATCAAAGTCCGCATTATAGGCAGTACAAACAAGCGGATGAAGCTTAATGGCCTTTCCTTCTACCAAAACCGGTTCAAACGCTTGAATCCCAAGCCTGTGAAGGGTAGGAGCCCGATTCAGCAGAACCGGGTGTTCTTTAATCACATCTTCAAGTACATCCCAAACCTCTGGACGAACTTTTTCAACCATCTTCTTTGCACTTTTAATATTATGTGCGTGATCATCGGCCACCAGTCGTTTCATTACAAAAGGTTTGAAAAGCTCTAATGCCATTTTTTTCGGAAGCCCACATTGATAAAACTTCAACTCAGGGCCTACAACAATAACAGAACGGCCTGAGTAGTCAACCCGCTTTCCAAGAAGATTCTGTCGGAATCGTCCCTGCTTTCCTTTTAGCATGTCTGATAGTGACTTCAGCGGACGATTTCCCGGTCCCGTTACCGGCTTTCCTCTTCTTCCGTTATCAATTAATGCATCCACTGCTTCTTGAAGCATTCGTTTTTCATTTCGAACGATAATATCAGGAGCCCCTAGATCAAGTAGTCTCTTAAGACGATTATCACGATTGATGACTCTTCGATATAAATCGTTTAGATCTGACGTTGCAAACCGACCGCCGTCGAGTTGAACCATTGGACGCAAGTCCGGAGGAATGACAGGGATCGCATCAAGAACCATCCATTCAGGCTTATTCCCGGATTTTCTAAAAGCTTCAGCTACCTCCAATCGTCGAATGGTACGAATTCTCTTTTGCCCTGTGCTTTCTTTCAGATTTTGCCTTAATTCTTTGTTAAGTTCCTCTAGGTCGATCTTCTTCAGCACTTCTTTTACTGCTTCAGCACCCATTCCAGCAGTGAATGTGCTCCCATATTTTTCCAGTGCATCATTATACTCTTTTTCAGTCAACACTTGCTTTTCCATGAGACCGGTGTCTCCGGGATTGATGACCAGGTAGGCTGCAAAATATAAAACCTTCTCCAAGGATCGAGGAGACATATCGAGAATAAGACCCATTCGACTTGGGATTCCCTTGAAGTACCAGATATGAGAGACCGGCGCCGCAAGCTCAATATGACCCATTCGTTCTCTTCTTACTTTTGCTTTTGTAACTTCAACACCGCAACGGTCACACACAACTCCCTTATGTCTGACACGCTTATACTTTCCGCAATGGCATTCCCAGTCCTTGGTAGGTCCAAAAATTTCTTCACAAAACAAACCTTTCTTTTCGGGTTTTAAAGTTCTGTAATTAATCGTTTCAGGTTTTTTTACTTCTCCCCTTGACCATTGTCTGATTTTCTCCGCAGATGCTAATCCGATTTTAATCGATTCAAAGTTATTTAATTCGCACAAGGAGTATCGCTCCTTTCATGGTTTAATGAGTTTTTTTTCGATTATCCTTACTTATTCTTCTTAAATCTCTCCACGGTCAGGTGAATCATCGAAGACCTTTCCCTCCAGCGATTTTTTTGAATCAGCCGGTGCTTGTTTCAAATCATCCGTGGTTCCTTCATCGTTCATTACCAAATCAGCGCCATCACTCTCGACACTCTCTTTTATTTCAATTTCCGTTGATTCGTCCCGTAATACTTTAACGTCGAGGGCTAAACTTTGCAACTCTTTGATCAATACCTTGAATGATTCTGGTATACCGGGTTCAGGAACGTTTTCTCCTTTTACAATACTTTCATAAGTTTTAACTCTTCCTACTACGTCATCGGATTTTACTGTGAGTATTTCCTGTAATGTATGAGAAGCTCCATAGGCTTCAAGAGCCCAAACCTCCATTTCTCCAAATCGCTGCCCACCGAATTGTGCTTTACCGCCAAGAGGTTGTTGGGTGACGAGGGAATATGGACCTGTACTCCTTGCATGAATCTTGTTATCTACTAAATGATGCAGCTTAAGCATATACATGTATCCTGTGGTAACATCATTATCGAACTTTTCACCGGTTCTTCCGTCAATAAGAGGAACTTTTCCTGTTTTGCTAAAACCGGCCTCTTCCAGAGCATCCATAATGTCATACTCATTGGCTCCGTCAAAGACAGGTGTTGCAATTTTCCAATTTAACTTTTTCGCAGCAAGACCCAGATGAATTTCCAGCACCTGTCCAATGTTCATTCGCGATGGTACTCCCAGTGGATTCAGTACGATTTCAACCGGGGTTCCATCAGGGAGAAACGGCATGTCTTCTTCGGGTAATATTCTTGAAATTACACCTTTGTTACCATGACGGCCTGCCATTTTGTCTCCAACGTTAATTTTTCGTTTTTTTGCAATATAAACCCTCACGAGCTCATTCACACCAGGTGGTAACTCGTCACCATTCTCTCGAGTGAAAACCTTAATGTCAACAATAATACCACTTTCGCCGTGAGGAACTTTAAGGGATGTATCCCGAACTTCTCGAGCTTTTTCCCCAAAGATCGCTCTTAAAAGTCGTTCTTCTGCTGTTAATTCAGTTTCTCCTTTTGGTGTCACTTTCCCGACCAGGATATCACCGGAATCCACTTCAGCTCCGATGCGGATAATTCCCCGTTCATCAAGATTTTTCAGAGCATCTTCAGATACATTGGGAATATCTCTGGTGATTTCTTCAGGTCCTAATTTCGTATCCCGGGCATCGGCCTCATACTCTTCAATATGCAACGATGTCAGAGAATCATCTTTTACAAGTTTTTCATTAATCAGTACTGCATCCTCGAAGTTGTAGCCTTCCCAGGGCATAAAAGCGACCAAACAGTTTCTTCCTAGTGCAAGTTCTCCATTATCGGTAGATGGCCCATCTGCTAAAACATCTCCTTTTTTCACTTCTTCCCCTTTTTCAACTAAAGGTTTTTGATTAATGCAAGTCCCCTGATTGGATCGCTTGAATTTAAGCATTCGATAATAATCCTTTTCACCGTCACTCTTTCGGATTACGATCTCTGTGGCAGTAGATCTTTCAACAACTCCATCATTTTCAGCGATAACAACGACTCCGGAGTCTTTCGCAGCACGATACTCCATCCCTGTTCCAATAATTGGTGCATCGGTTTTAAGCAGCGGAACTGATTGCCGTTGCATGTTCGATCCCATTAGAGCCCTGTTCGCGTCATCATTCTCAAGGAAGGGAATCATTGCAGTCGCTACAGAGACTACCTGTTTTGGTGAAACATCCATATAATCAACTTCTTCTCGAGGAAATATATCAATTGCTCCATCATACCCTCGACAAGTAACTTTTTCGTTAGCAAAATATCCCTGATCATCTAGTGGTTCATTTGCCTGTGCAATAATTGCTACATCTTCATCGTCTGCGGTTAAATATTCGGTTTTTTCCAATACAACCCCTGTGCCCTTGTCTACTATTCGATATGGGGACTCAGTAAAACCATACTCATTAATTCTTGCATAGGTACTGAGGGAGTTGATCAATCCAATATTGGGTCCCTCCGGAGTTTCAATTGGACACATTCTTCCATAATGCGAGTGATGTACATCACGGACAGCAAAGCCCGCTCTTTCTCTCGAAAGACCACCGGGTCCAAGGGCGGACAGTCTACGCTTATGAGTAAGCTCTGCCAATGGATTTGTCTGATCCATAAACTGGGATAACTGGGAACTTCCAAAAAACTCTTTTATGGCAGCTGCTACAGGTCGAATATTTATAAGAGCCTGAGGAGTAACCATCTCAACATCCTGGATTGTCATTCTCTCTTTAACAACCCGTTCCATTCTCGATAACCCGATCCTGAATTGATTTTGCAGCAACTCCCCTACAGATCGCAGACGCCGGTTTCCCAGATGATCGATGTCATCTGTGTGACCAATTCCGTAAATCAAGTTAAATACATAGCTGACTGACGCAACAATATCTTCATGGATAATGTTTTTTGGTACCAGTTCCCTTTTCCGCTCTTTCATAGCTTCCCGGATTTCTTCTTCAGAGTCATTAGCCTCGAGAATTTCCTTTAAAACCGGGTAAAATACTTTCCCTCGTATTTTCATAGGCTCTAAATCAAAGTCGACATAGTTTTTGGGGTCAACAAAATGGTTCCCTAGAACTCGCACCACTCGATCTTCATTCCCGAAAACATTCACTTGATTAATTCCTTTATTTTCAATATCAATTGCTTTTGTACGACTTATTCGTTCTCCATTTGCAACAAGAACTTCACCTGTTTCTTTATCTACTATATCCTGAGCCGCAATCTTTTGTGCGATTCTTCTTGCTAATGAAAGCTTTTTATTAAATTTATATCGTCCAACTTTTGCCAAGTCATATCGCTTAGGATCGAAAAACAATGAGTTTAGCATTTGACGAGCGTTGTCCACATTCGGTGGCTCTCCAGGTCTTAGTTTTTTGTAAATTTCCAGGAGTGCTTCCTCTTGGTTTGTTGTATTGTCTTTTTCAAGAGTATTCAGCAGGTGTTCTTCTTCTCCAATCAGTTCTTTGATGCTCGTATCGCTTCCAAATCCAAGGGCACGCAACAACACAGTCACAGGCTGCTTACGATTACGATCAATCCTCACGCTAATTACTCCATTAGAATCCGTTTCATACTCTAGCCATGCTCCACGATTGGGTATCACAGTGGAAAAAAATAATTCTTTTCCGGTCTTATCTCTCTCTGTACTGTAATACACACCGGGAGATCGTACTAATTGCGTGACAATGACCCGCTCCGCACCATTTATAATGAATGTTCCTGTATCGGTCATTAACGGAAAATCACCCATAAAAACTTCTTGTTCCTTTACTTCCCCTGTTTCTTTGTTAATTAATCGAACTTTCACCTTCAGAGGGGAGGCATAATTCACATCGCGCTCTTTAGATTCTGCGACATCATACTTCGGTTCTTCGTCAAGAGAGTATCCGATAAACTCAAGAATTAAATTCCCTGTGTAATCTTCTATCGGAGAAATATCATTAAATACTTCCTCCAAACCCTCTTTAAGAAACCATTCGTAGGATGATTTTTGAAGCTCGATAAGATTTGGGACATCAAATACTTCGTTGATCTGTGAATAAGTCATTCTCTTTGTTCTTCCAAGTTGGATAGGACGTGGCATTTTATTCACTCCTTGCTAAAAATATAGGTTCAATCTTTACAAAAAAATGGATTACATACTTCAATGCAATATATAATTTTATCACAAGCCGTTTGCCCGTGTCAATCACTTGTTTAGGGATAAAAAATCGAGCAAGAGGTTATTTTCGTCTCTTGCCCGATTAGTAATTGCATTTTGTCACATTCTTATAAGTGTCTTATTTAAACTATTTTAGTTCTACAGTGGCTCCGACTTCTTCAAGCTTTGCTTTGATCTCTTCCGCTTCATCCTTCTCAATTCCTTCTTTTACTGCCTTTGGAGCTTCATCAACAAGCCCTTTTGCTTCCTTAAGACCAAGGCCGGTAATTTCTCTTACAACTTTGATGACTTTAATCTTTGCAGATCCAGCACTTTCCAGTATTACATCAAAGTCGGTTTTTTCTTCTTCAGCTGCAACTCCAGCTGCTCCAGCTAATGCTACGGGTGCAGCTGCTGAAACTCCGAACTTCTCTTCCGCTGCTTCAACCAATTCATTTAATTCCAATACCTTCATGTTTTCAATTGCTTCTAAAATTTCTTGATGTGTCATTTATCAAGCACCTCCGATTATATTTTTTTTTATGCTTCTTCTTCCTGCTTCTTATCTGCGATTGCCTTTAGAACATATGCAAAGTTTGAAACTGGAGCTTTTAAGCTTCCAAGTAATTTTGCAATAAGTTCTTCCCGTGATGGGATTGATGCAATCTTTTCTAATTGAGCACCTCGATACATTTCTCCTTCTAAAACTCCAACTTTAAGCTCTAGCTTTTCATGGTTTTTTGCAAAATTCTTCGCAATTTTTGCAGGAGCTATAGGGTCATCAAACCCAAAGGCAATTGCGTTTGGTCCATTCAGATCTTCGATCAACGCTTCATTTCCTGTTTCTTGAGCAGCTCGTCTTACCAAAGTATTTCTATACACTTTGTAATCGACACCTGCTTCTCGAAATTGCTTTCTAAGTTCTGTACTCTCTTCAACATCTAATCCTCTATAGTCAACAATAACTGTTGCTGTAGCACGGTTGAATTTGTCTTTAATTTCTTCCACAACTTCTTTTTTTCTTTCAATCGCTTTTGACACAGAAGGCCACCTCCTCATTTAAGTCTATCAACGTTCCTATTTTGCCACGAATTAAAAAAGCCTTTTTTGTCGGGGACAGAAAAAGGCCTTTGAGTGTTCTATTCAAAGCCTAAGCAGGATATTAAGCATATGCACCTACTGTCTCCGGCAAAATATTCACATTTACTAAGGTTAGTCTACCAACAATCGTTTAGACTGTCAAGGATTTATTCCTCAGCTTCAATCTTCGCTGTGCTTACCTTGATTCCCGGTCCCATTGTGCTGGTTAAAGTAACACTTCGCAGGTACTGTCCTTTTGCAGAGGCAGGTCTTGCCTTTACAATTGCATCCATTAACGCCTTATAATTTTCATGTATTTCTGTTTCGCCAAAGGACACTTTTCCGATAGGAACATGAATTATATTGCTCTTATCAAGACGATACTCCACTTTACCTGCTTTGATTTCTTTAATCGCATTAGCGATTTCGAAAGTTACCGTTCCGGATTTAGGGTTCGGCATAAGCCCTTTTGGCCCAAGCACCCTGCCTAACTTTCCGACAACACCCATCATATCCGGTGTCGCTACAACAACATCAAAATCAAACCAGTTCTCTTTTTGGATTTTTTCTGCCAACTCACCTTCACCTACAAAGTCAGCTCCTGCATTCTTTGCCTCTTCTGCTTTCTCGCCCTTGGCAAAGACCAATACCTTCACTTCTTTACCCGTTCCATGGGGTAAAACGATTGCTCCACGAACTTGCTGGTCCGCATGACGCGAATCTACTCCAAGCTTAATATGCGCTTCAACAGTTTCGTCAAACTTTGCTTTTGCTGTTTGTTTTACAAGTGCAACAGCTTTTTTCGGACCATATAGTTTTTCTCGATCTACAAGTTTTAGAGATTCCTGATAGTTTTTACCTCGTTTAGCCATTTTTTTCCCTCCTTGTGGTTCGTCGGTTCACTGAACCTCCCACGAATTCCTGCTCTTTATTGAGAAAAGAGCTTGTTCTAACCTTCTACTTCCACTCCCATGCTTCTCGCTGTTCCTTCAACCATACTCATAGCAGTTTCAACTGTTGCCGCATTAAGATCCGGTTGCTTCAATTCAGCGATCTCTTTGATCTGAGCTTTTGTGATCTTTCCTACTTTTGTCTTGTTTGGTTCTCCTGATCCTGATTTAAGTCCAATTGCTTTTTTGATTAGTACTGCAGCCGGTGGAGTTTTCGTAATGAAAGAGAATGATCGATCCTGAAAGACTGTTATTATTACAGGAATAACCAGCCCTGCTTGATCTGCTGTTTTCGCATTAAATTCTTTACAAAAACCCATAATGTTAATACCGTGTTGCCCAAGAGCAGGTCCTACCGGTGGTGCCGGAGTTGCTTTTGCAGCCTCTATTTGAAGCTTTATCTGTCCAATTACTTTTTTTGCCATTTTGTCCACCTCCTTTAATTCATATCCTCCTATACTTCTGTAACTTGTTCAAAACTGAGCTCTACAGGAGTTTCCCTGCCAAACATGGAGATTAAGACCTTGAATGTGCCCTTCTCCATATTGATATCTTGAATCGTTCCGACAAAATCCCGGAAGGGCCCAGATGTTACCTTGATTGAGTCTCCCTTCTTATAGGGAGCTTCAATTACGACATGCTCAATACCCATGGCTCTTACCTCACGGTCAGTTAACGGGATCGGTTTAGAGCTGGGTCCTACGAACCCGGTCACACCTCTGGTATTTCTTACAAGATACCAGGATTCATCGGTAATAACCATTTTTACAATGACATATCCCGGATAGAGTTTAGACTCTTTCACCTTTTTCTTCCCATTTTTTATTTCTATTTTTTCTTCCATCGGTACATTTACTTCAAGGATTACGTCTTCCATACCCCGGTTCTCAACTAATTTTTCAATATTCGCTTTTACTTTTTTCTCGTGACCGGAGAAAGTATGAACAACGTACCATTTCGCTTCTTGGGACATATTTAGGGAGATCTGTTTTTCAGACCCCTCTCGCCTCCTTTATAAGAATCTCATTAAATAATCAGGCTTAATCCTAGGCCGAAAATGGTATCTAAAACCCAAAGAGCTACTGTAGCCATCAGACAGACGATAATTACTACAGTCGTGTGGTTTTTCAACTCTTCTTTGTTAGGCCAGTTTACTTTTTTCAGCTCTGCTCTGGCGCTTTTTAAAAACTTCCCAAGACCCGCTTTTTTCCCGGCATTCGCCGTTTGCTGTGCAGCCATTCCTCTCACATCCTTTTAGAATTTCATGGTTCACTACTTTGTCTCTTTGTGAACAGTATGTTTCTTATCGAACTTACAATACTTTTTCAGCTCTATTCTGTCAGGATTGTTTTTTTTATTTTTCGTCGTTATATAATTCCTTCTTTTGCACTCTTCACACGCTAAGGTTACATTCACTCGCACCTTCCACACCTCCTAGGGAAACTCTTGTATTCCAACGATTGATTGTCGGTTAATAAGTAAAGTTTCTTCATTAAAGCTCACCTTATAAAATCTATCACATTTTTATTTTAGTGTCAATAAAAAAATCTTCTCCGTAAAGGATGGGGACTAGGCAAGCCTAGTCCCCATTGATGATTTGTTTATTGTCCTGTCTCGCCTACTTTTTCCATTATGCTTTATTTTCTATCTTATATTACTCAATAATAGAAGCTACAACTCCGGCTCCTACCGTTCTTCCACCTTCTCGAATTGCAAACCTCAATCCTTCTTCCATTGCGATCGGGCTAATCAATTCGATCTCCATCGTTACGTTATCTCCAGGCATTACCATCTCTGTTCCTTCTTGCAATTTGATGGATCCCGTTACGTCTGTTGTTCTGAAGAAAAATTGGGGTCGGTATCCGTCAAAGAATGGTTTGTGTCGTCCACCCTCTTCTTTTTTTAATACATAGACCTCTCCTTTAAACTTCGTATGCGGATCAATTGTTCCGGGCTTCGCTAAAACCTGTCCCCGTTCAATTTCATCTCTTTGGATTCCTCGCAGCAATAATCCTACGTTGTCTCCCGCTTCTGCATAGTCAAGAAGCTTTCTGAACATCTCCACTCCCGTTACAACCAGCTTTCTTTTCGCTTCTGTCAATCCTACAAGCTCCACTTCGTCTTGTACTTTTACCGATCCACGCTCGACTCTTCCTGTTGCTACTGTTCCCCGTCCTGTGATGGAAAATACATCTTCCACCGGCATGGAGAAATCTTTGTCCAAATCTCTTAGCGGCTCAGGAATGTATGAGTCAACTTGCTCGAATAGTTCAATGATCTTGTCTCCCCACTCTGAGTCCGGATCTTCTAGTGCTTTTAGTGCTGATCCTTTTACTACAGGGATGTCATCTCCTGGAAACTCATACTCGCTTAACAAGTCTCTAATTTCCATTTCCACTAATTCCAGAAGTTCTTCGTCATCCACCATATCACACTTGTTCATGAATACAACAATGTATGGCACTCCAACTTGTCGGGAAAGCAGAATGTGCTCTCGCGTTTGAGGCATCGGACCATCCGCTGCTGATACAACCAGGATTGCTCCGTCCATTTGTGCTGCTCCTGTAATCATGTTCTTTACATAGTCAGCATGTCCAGGGCAGTCAACGTGTGCATAGTGACGGTTTTCCGTCTCATACTCTACGTGGGCTGTTGAAATGGTGATTCCTCTTTCCTTCTCTTCAGGGGCTTTGTCAATCTTATCAAAATCTATCCCTGCTCCTAATCCTAATCGCTTGAACAGTGTATACGTTATCGCTGCTGTTAAGGTTGTTTTCCCATGGTCTACGTGACCGATTGTCCCAATATTTACATGGGGCTTCGTTCTTTCAAATTTTTGCTTCGACATCTTTCATCCTCCTCGATTGGTTTTAGAGATTTTATGTACTCCCTAATCACTTGATAACAATTTTACTATGCTTGAAAGCGGATTGTCAACACTTTATAGGGATTTATTTGGCAGATCCTTATTGTGTTCTTCTAGGTATTTTTCAAGCTTTCTCTTTACTCTCTGCAGGGCATTATCGACAGATTTAATGTGTCGATTGAGATCAATTGCCATTTCCTGGTATGATTTTCCCTGAAGATAGGAAGTTAAAACTTCCCACTCCAACTCACTTAGGACATCCCCAATCTTGCATTCAATGGATCCCATCTCTTCCTGTCCGATTATTAGATCTTCCGGATTTGCTGTGCACTGTTGAGAAATCACATCCAGTAATGTGCGATCAGACTCATCATCATAGATCGGCTTGTTAAGAGAAACATAAGAATTTAAGGGAATATGTTTTTGTCTTGTGGCAGTTTTTATTGCCGTTATGATTTGACGGGTAATGCAGAGCTCTGCAAATGCTCTGAATGACGAAAGTTTGTCTGAACGGTAATCCCTGATTGCCTTATAGAGCCCGATCATCCCTTCCTGAATGATGTCTTCCTTATCGGCTCCGACCAGAAAATAAGATCTTGCCTTGGATTTAACAAAGTTCTTATACTTGTTCATTAAATACTCTGTGACTTCCAATTCTCCCGCATTGGCCCGTAATACCAACTGTTCATCATCCAATTCCGGTAAATTTTGTGAATACATCCCCTGATTCCCTTTATTTTTATCAGCTAAACCGGTTGCCATTTCCATCGCCTCCACCCCTAAAGTTCAACTCAAAAACTATGAGTTAATTATAACCTAGTAAATTACAGTAAGTCAAGGGTTTAGCTTATTCTTTTCTGAATTTTTCAAGCTTTCTAAGTATTTCGCGGTCCATGTTTGATTGAATCGTATTCGATGTGATTTTTTTCTGAACATTTTTGCTGCTGCGGATTTTTCCTTTGGCTAATTGCAAATCCAAAACCAATTCTCTAACGGTGATTCTTGTTCCACCGCTCCCAAGGATGATCTGCTGTTCAGCCCAATCATTTGTCACTACGGAAACCTTATTTCTTCCTTTTGCAAGGTCCTTAATCAAAGATTCAATGTAACTGTCTGCGGTCTCTTTTTCCTTGGTAAAAACCACCTTAACCCCTTTGATCATCTCCTTGCGATTTTTTTCACCTTTTATTCGGTAAGCATCAAACACTATCATAATATCAATACCCTTAAATTTGCCATACTCTGCCATCTCATCGATTAAAGCTTCTCTTGCTCCATCTAAACTCACCTTTGCAATATCCTGCATTTTATCCCAGCCATTAATCACATTATATCCATCTAAAATTAAATATTGTCTCACCTTATTTCGCCTCTTTACGAAGATCGTTTCTTTGCCTTACCACTTCATACATCATAATTGCGCCTGCCACTGAGGCATTAAGCGATGAAATCGACCCTTCCATTGGAAGCCGGACAAGAAAGTCGCATTTCTTTTTTGTCAACTCCGAAAGTCCTTTCCCTTCTCCCCCGATAACGATAGCGATCGGTCCAAGGAGATCTGCCTCATAATGAATCTTCTCTCCCCCCATATCAGCACCTGCGACCCAAATATTGTTCCCTTTCAAGTAGTCGATAGCCTGGGCAATATTGGTAACTTTTGCTACCGGGACATGCTCGAGCGCACCCTGGGCAACCTTCGCAACTGTTGTTGTCAATCCTACAGACCGCCTTTTCCCAATGATTACACCGTCGATTCCTGCAGCATTTCCGGTTCGAATCATCGATCCTAAATTGTGAGGATCCATAATTTCGTCGAGAATAAGAAAAAATGCTGGAGATTTCTTGTTTTTTTGTTTTCCTAAAAGGTCTTCCAGCTCGTAGGTCTCATATGCTGAAATTTCAGCAATTACTCCCTGATGACTACGACTCACTGAAAGCTCGTCCAATTTTTTTCTATCCACATATTTTATCAAAACACCTTTTTCCTTAGCAATCCCTATAATCTTTAGAATCGAACCCTTTTTATCCCCGGAATCCATATAAAGTTTATCAATAGGATGATCGGACTTCAATGCTTCCAAAACAGGATTACGACCTTCGATCCGATTTTCTGCTTCAAGGGATTCCTTCTCAAAACTCTCCGATTCTTTTTCAATTTTCTTTTTCTGTTTTCTGTAGTCTATTCCATTTTTATTTTTTTTCAATGACTCTCTCCTCCTGTAGGTTTCTAAATCTCTCTCTCACCTCAAGGACTTGTCCACAGGTCATTGATCCCTCAGGACAAGGCTTTTCAAGACATTTTGGTCCGGCTATGTCAAAGACTGTAGGGGCAATCTTTTTAACCTTTCGCAGCATTTCAATTGCCAATTCTTGAATCTCCCATTGCGCCCTATTACAGCATCGATGGTTAAAAAAGTGCAGAAGAGCTCTTGCATTCATTGTAACGATGATTTTTGTTTCACAGGCGTTGGGCAGGACAAATCGGGCATCCTCTATCGCTTTCTTTTTTGCTTCCTTCTTTGCCATTTTTTCAGTTTTCCCCTGATTCATTAATGATTCAATATGATCAGAATAGAGCAATTCAGTAATCTCATTATAGGCAGCAGCACTTTCCTCCATGGATTTCTCGTAAAGAGACAGGGCTCTGCTATTTTCCTCTACTGCCGGAGGAATAATGTACTTAAAGCCCTTTTCCTCCACATACCGTTGGCTCTTTTGGGAATAACTGGCACCAATCCTATGTCTGACCAGCTGGTGGGTAAGACTTCGAGAAACCCCTTCAATTCCAAACGTAAAGGAAATATGTTCAAGGGGAGACTCATGACCCATATTCACCAGCATTTTTACAAACTCCTGATTTTTCTTTTGGTCTGATTGCTCCATTGTCCCCTGAATGTCCTTTGGGGAATAACACAATTTTGCAGCACCGGCAATAACTTTTTCAGGCTCAGGCGTGTGGGTGATTAGATGAACTTGCAAACTACTCTTCATTTTGGCATTCCTCCTCGATAATAATCTCTACTGCCTTATTCATAATTTCCATCAGCCTCTCCGTTCGCTCACTGATGAATAAGTGCCCCAGTAAGGCTTCAAACCCTGTTGCATATCGATAATCGGAAACCGTTGAGTTTTTGGGCATCGTTTTCGACTTTTGATTTCTTCCCTTTTTCACAATCCCCCACTCCTCATTAGTCAAGTCTTTCTCTAAGGCCAACACGATTCTCGCTTGAGAGTTTGCCTTGACATAACGGGTAGCCTCCTTATGCAGCTTGTGTACAGATAAGTCAGGATTCCCCATTAACTGCTTCCTCACAAAAACTTCATAGACCGCATCTCCTATATAGGCAAGGGCTAAAGGACTTGGTTCCTTTCCATTTTCATAACTCAATTCCGGGAAACTCCCTAAAAATCCTTCCATATTCTCAACCTTTCTTTTATAGACTCTTTTCTGCCAGCAATCCAATTACTAGGTCATATTCCTCTTCTAATTACCCTTATTATAGGTGAAAAAAAAGAAAAACACAACAAAGCTTACTCCTAAAAAGAGTCCTGTTCTGTCTTTTCCATATGCACACTCTTTATAAAAAAAGTTTTAGTTATTTCGATGATTTCAAAATTGTTTTTCATCATTTTTATCCTTAAAGAAAAGCCCTTGGCATTGCCGAAGGGCTCAAATATTTTAAAGGGTAACCTATTGGATTTTTTCGATTCCTAAAACTCTCTTTAAAATCTTCTCTCGTCCAAGAACCTTCATTACAAGACCCATGTCCGGACCTTGGGTTTCCCCTGTAACTGCTACGCGAATGGGTTTGAAAAGCTTAGGTCCTTTTGCACCGGTTTCTTTTTTTAAGTCTTTAAAAACCTGTTTACCAAAAGCCTCATCGATCACTTCGGCATTCTTTACTTTCTCGCCGAAGGCTTCCAAGAGTTTGGGAATGTGGTCCTCCTTAAGAATTTCCATTCCCTCTTCACTAATTTCAGTTTCTTCTTTAAAGAACATTTCAGCTTTTTCCGGTACTTGGGAAAGATAATCAACGTACTCTTTCAATACCTGCATTAAATCTATGACCCAAGCTATTTCTTGTTCCCCTTGTCCCTCTTTAAGATAACCCGCTTCTTCAAGGAAGGGAATCGCCAGCCTCGCTAGCCGCTCCGGGTCACAGTCTTTGATATAGTGATTGTTCATCCAGTTCAATTTCTCCACATCAAAAACTCCGCCACTTTTTGACACTCTTTTTAGATTAAACTTATCCTGGAGTTCTTCCATCGAGAAAATTTCCTGATTATCTTCAGGACTCCAGCCGATCAAAGCGATATAATTTATCAAGGCTTCAGGTAAATATCCCTTGTTTCTGAAATCACCCGCAGCTACATCCCCTTGACGCTTACTCAGCTTTTTCTTGTCTTTATTCAGGATATTGGGTAAATGAACGTACTGAGGTACCTCCCAGCCAAATGCTTTATATAATTGAATGTGCTTAGGTGTTGATGTAACCCATTCTTCCCCCCTGATAATATGAGTGATCCCCATCAAATGGTCATCCACAACAACAGCAAAATGATAGGTTGGGTACCCATCGGATTTGATAAGCACCTGATCATCGATATCCTCAGTAAGAAAAGACATAGACCCCCGCACAAGATCCTCAAACGAAATTTCTTGGTTTTCAGGTAGTTTGAGGCGAATGACATAGTCTTCTCCGCGATCAACTCTTTCCTCGGTCTCTTCTCTTTTTAACTCTCTGCAATGCCCATCGTATTTCGGTGTTTTCCCCTCTGATTTCTGAACATTCCTGATTTTTTCGAGACGGTCTTTTGAGCAAAAACATGGATATGCATCACCTTGATCAATCAATTGACCAATATATTTTTCATAGATTTTCAATCTTTTAGACTGTATATACGGGCCATATTCTCCCACTTCCTGCAACTCATCGCCAATAGTTTTATATCCTTCGTCATGAATCACGCCTGCCCATTCCAAAGCTTCTAGCATTCCTTCAATAGCCCCTTCAACAAAACGGCCTCGATCAGTATCTTCAATCCTTAGTATATATTTACCACCCTGTCCTTTTGCAAACAGATAGTTGTAAAGTGCTGTTCTCAAGCTTCCTATGTGAACGAAACCAGTTGGACTGGGTGCAAATCGAACCCTCACTGACATAACTACACCTCCTTTAACTCCAATTAATACGCCTTTGCAAAATAGGTCGTGGATTTTGCATCACGGCCACAGAACGGACATTTTTCTCCCAGGTCTTCCTGTTCGAAAGGAATGCACCTCATTGTTGCGCCGGTCACAGTTTTTATATCCTCTTCACACTCTTCGTTTTCGCACCATTGAGCCTTTGCAAAACCTTGAGATGTGTTCATAACCTCTTTTAAGTGATCCAGATCTTTCACGTAGTGGGTGTTCTCATCCCGCATCTTTTTTGCTTTTTGGAAAAGTGAATGGTTGATCTCTTGGAGCAACTCTGGAATCAACTTTGATAGTTCGTCAATTTTCACAGGAGTTTTTTCCATTGTATCTCTTCGGACTAACATGACTTGTCCATTTTCGATATCTCTAGGGCCAATTTCAATTCGGATCGGCGCACCTTTCATTTCCCATTCATTGAATTTCCATCCAGGAGAGTAATTTTCCCGATCATCCAATTCGACTCGGGCTGTATCCTTCAGACTCTCGAACAGCTCCCGGGCCTTCTCGAGAACCCCCTCTTTGTGAGTTGCAATCGGAATAATAGCCACTTGTGTGGGTGCAACTCCCGGTGGTAGTACGAGTCCCCTATTGTCCCCGTGAACCATGATGATCCCACCGATCAGACGCGTGGAAATACCCCATGAAGTATGATGAGGATATTCCTGTTTTCCTTCTCTGCTCAAAAAACTGATATCAAAGGCTTTCGTAAAGTGTTGAGCCAAATTATGAGATGTCCCTGCCTGTAATGCTTTTCCGTCATGCATCAATGCCTCCATCGTATAGGTTGCATGTGCTCCTGCAAACTTTTCTTTTTCGCTTTTCTTTCCGATTATCACAGGCATCGCCAGTAGATTCTCTGCCATCTCCTTATAGATGTTCAGCATTTTCAAGGTTTCGTCCTGTGCCTCGTCAGCTGTTTCATGAAGAGTATGGCCTTCCTGCCATAAGAATTCCGCCGTTCGTAAAAACGGTCTTGTTGCTTTTTCCCATCGGACAACATTACACCATTGATTATAAAGAAAAGGAAGGTCGCGATATGAATTAAGCCACCTTTTGTACATTTCGCAGATGATGGTCTCCGAAGTAGGCCGGATTGCCAGGCGCTCTGCCAATTCTTCGTCACCTCCATGGGTTACCCAGGCGACCTCAGGTGCAAAGCCTTCAACGTGATCAGCTTCCTTCTTCAGTAAACTTTCAGGGATCAACAATGGAAAGTAGCAATTCTTATGACCAGTCTCCTTAAACTTTCTATCGGCATAACTTTGAATATTTTCCCAGATGGCATACCCATAAGACCTGATCGCCATAAAACCCTTAACCGGAGTATAGTCAACCAGTTCGGTTTTTTTGATTACATCCGTATACCATTGGGCAAAATCCTCTTCCATCGGAGTAATTTCTTCAACAAATTCCTTTTTCTTTTTCCCCATTCTTTTTCACACTCCATCTCTCTAATAGTCAATTAAGCTATATTCTATCCCATTCATTTCCCAGGGTCAAGTGCGACCACTGCCATTGAAGAGATTCCTTCTTTTCTTCCTTCAAAGCCCAAACCCTCTGTTGTTGTAGCTTTGATGTTAACCTGTTCTGTTGTGATTTCTAGAGTTTTTGCAATATTATTTCTCATGATATCGATAAACGGAGCCATTTTGGGCTCCTGAGCAATGATGGTTGCATCTATATTTCCCACCCGATAGTTCTTGTCTTTGATCAATTGATATACTTCTTTTAATAAATCGATGCTGCTGATTCCCTTATAAGTTGGATCCGTATCGGGAAAGTGTTTCCCAATATCTCCCAGTGCCGCGGCACCTAAAAGAGCATCTTTAATGGCGTGCAGTAAAACATCTGCATCAGAGTGCCCAAGCAACCCTTTCTCTGAGGGAATTTCCACACCTCCAATGATAAGCTTTCTGCCCTGCTGAAATTTATGCACATCATAACCCATTCCTACTCGCATTGTTCACACTCCTCTGAGATTTTGTCTGAAAATTTAACCAAAACCACAATGTGTATATATTATATAAGACTGAACGGCAGAATAAAAGCCTGAAAGAACATGTCTTTTAGGCCGAGGTGTTTTTGTTAATGTTCATTGGGTGAACTGCCTTTTTGTTTTCTTTTCAATATGGCTTTGCCAACATCCAAATCTTCTGGTGTTGTCATTTTAAAGTTATCATTGTCACCCATTACCATCTTTACTTTTTTCCCTAAAATCTCCAACAGCATTGCGTCATCCGTTACTTGGAGGTTTTTTTCTTTTCTCATTTCATGTGCTTCTTTTATCTGGGAAGCCGGAAAAACCTGGGGTGTTTGGACCTGCCAAAGATCTTGTCTTTTCAGAGTCTCTTGAATCATTCCATCTGCACTCACTCTCTTAATCGTATCCTTGACAGGAACTCCGACAACAACTCCATCGCAACCTTCCAATCCTTTAATGCTTCTTTCAATAATTTCATCACTGATAAACGGGCGGGCTCCGTCATGTATAAGGACGACATCAATATCTTTTCCAATTTCTTGAAGACCATTATACACTGAATCATAGCGCTGTGTTCCGCCTTCAATGACTTTTTTTATTTTTTTAAGACGATAGTTTTCGACAACACTTTCTTCACAAAAACCGACTTCACCTTTAGCAACGACCAAAATGATTTCCTCTATCAGAGAACATCGTTCCAGGTTCATAAGAGTATGGGCAATGATGGGTTTGGAATCTAAAAGGATATATTGCTTATTGTAAAATCTTTTCATTCTCGTTCCCTTTCCTCCTGCAACAACAATGGCTGAAATTCTACTTCCCACTGCTATTCCTCCT
>SL_3KL_010_SEDDRAFT_10001123_pt1 | contig 23930 bp, 19 predicted proteins | sample SodLakKL_010_SED_2_FD_10381 | JGI IMG/M metagenome (IMG submission 10381) | reverse complement strand
GTGGAGGTTTTCAGGGCTGAACCGACCGTGGGTCTGGTCCATTGCGGCTTTGACTTTGTCGATCAGGCCGGCGTTCCCTTGCCCGATTGGCCGCGTCAGTCGCGCCTGGACCAGGGTGATGTCCTACTGGAGTTCCTGTGTGACTTCTTCCTGATCACTTCCGCTGTCATGGTTCGAAGAACCGTTTTGGAGAGTGTGGGTGGGTTTGACGAATCCATGAAAGTCGGTGAGGACAACGAGCTGTTCTTGCGCATTGTCAGTATCTTCATGGTTGGATGCGCACCACAAACCTTGCTGGAACGCACGGTTAGGCCAGACAGCCTGAGTCGTCAGGATTTCGACCTGGACGCTCGCGTGGATCTGGCCACGATCGAGCGCTTCCTGGTCCAGAACCCGGTTTTTGCGCGCAGACATCGAGAGCGAATCGACGCGCACCTGGCCAGCTACCTTTACGACTTCGGATATCGACTGCTTGATGAAGGCCAGGTCAGCCAGGCTCGCCGCATGCTGCGACGCTCTCTCGCACGGCGCTGGTCAGTACCAGCGACGCGCAGCCTGCTACGCTGTTATCTGCCCGACACGGTGGCTCGTTCCGGCCGGGCAGTATTGCGATGAGTCCTCGCCAGTCAAAAGTGACACGTCCATCGCTACGGATGCTGCAGCCGACCTCGATCCCCCTTCAGGCGCCGGATTCCGGTAGTCGATGGCGGGGTGCCCTGGCGCGATTACGCCTGGTGCGTGCAGTCAGTCCATGGGCCGGACAGGCGACTTGCTTGATGTATCACCGAATCTGTCCGGATGAGACCCGCTTTGATGAGATGTCTCCGGGATTCGCTCCGAACCGTGACTTGAGTGTTACGGTCAGCGCCTTCGATGAACAAATGGCTTTCGTCGCGCGGCACTTCAACTGCCTGCCGATGCCCGAGGCGGTCGAGCAGCTGGCCTGCGGAAAGCTGCCGAAGCGCAGCCTGATCGTGACCTTCGATGACGGCTATCTGGACAATCTCACGCTGGCCTTGCCGATCTTGCGCAGGCACGGCGTTCCGGCAACTGTCTATATTGCCACCGGCTTGATCGAGCATGCCGACTTGCCCTGGTGGCATGAACTCGAGGATCTGATTGCCGCCAGAGACGGCCTCCATGTCCACTGGAAAGAACAGGATCTGCACTACTCGACCATCGATGCCGCTGCCAAGCGGCAAACCTTCGACGCCCTCAATCCCATGCTCAAGTGCATGGATGCAGCAGAGCAGGCCGAGTTCATGAACTTGCTACGGCAAGGCTCGAGCAAGCCGATTCAGCAGGATGATCAGTTCATGAACCATAGTCAGTTGATTGAGCTGGCCAGTGATCCATTGATCACGATCGGCGCCCATACCCATCATCATCTGGCACTCAGCTACCTCAACCCCATTCGGCTTCGCCATGAGATGAGTCACTCAAAATCACTGCTTGAAGGATGGTTGAAGCGGCCGATTGAACATCTGGCATACCCGTTCGGCGGACAGGTGCATGCATGCGCTCGAGAGTTCAGTGTGGCTGCCGAGCTCGGCTTTACCTCGGCCGTGACGACTCGGCTGGGACATTTCCAGCGCTTTCACAAGAACCATCTGTTGGCCTTGCCTCGTATCGGTATCGACTACCGGGATTGCATGGCACGTTTCGAGTGGAAGCTCAGTGGCCTGTACAGCATAGTCAGGCGGCCGATCAGCCGGTTTGTATGCTAGTCCCTGGGGACCAGCTACCAGTCTGAATCCAGGTAGGTAAGGTCCCAATTGCTCAGGTCAGCAGGCAATCGAGCACGCTGCAGGTGGTGTACGAAGCAGTCACCTGACAGCTGTCGTCGAACAAAGCCCATGCCGCGTATCAATGCATCCAGCCGCGACCGACCCAGCGACCAGAATGCGACAGCATCGCTGTGGTGATGTTCGTAGATGTAGCGGATCAAGGCCCGGATGTGGCATCTTCGTGGATGTCGGAGTCTCAACTCCAGTATCTTGGTGGTGTTCCCGATGATCTTGGTAACGGCATAGCCTTCCAGAAGTTCACGCTCGTAGATCATGAGCAGTTGGATATCATCCCGCGGGTTGTGTTTCACCCGCCATTTCATGAACTCGGCTGAGCGATCACCGCATATCCGCTCGACTGGAGCAAAAGCGTTGAACTGAGTATCGTCCCCATTCCAGCAGCGAACCTGTACCGCACCTGACTTCGGACTCATGATCCATTTGCGATAGGCAGCCCAGGGCAGCTCCAGTACCCGCCGCATGACCGCTGCGCTGGCTTTTTCCAGCGGTAGCCTGGGTGTGAGCATGCAAATCGACAGGCTGAAACTGGCGAGCTTGTTCCAACCGGCGCTTTCATGCGCCCGTATCGATGCGGGAAGCGAGGGAAAGCTGAGGAAAAAGGATTCGTCGGACACACCCGCAGGTCGCTGTGCTGCAAGGAACTGCATCACCCGGGAGAAGTTTCCCTGGCCGCGAAGTTCCTTTCCAAGCAATCCGTCAACAGTCTGCAGGCCAGTGATTTCGCGACCTCGCCAGAAGAAGCGTTGCGGAATGATGGCCACGGTGCCGACGAGACGCCCCTCGGACAGTAACTTGAAGCGCTGGGCCTTGCCGGCGGGATTCGAATTATATTTCCACTCGAACCAGTCCATGGACTGCAGGGCGAATTGATAGCGCTTGAACAGGCCCACGATGGCCTTGCTGTCGTCGACGGTGGCTTGTTTGATGTCCATCGGGTCGAGGGATTCAAGGGGTCAGGGGTCAGGAGTCAGGAGTCAGGGGTGCCTCTCGACAGGTTGTTTTCGTGGCTTGGAGATTTCGCCTGAAAATGCCTCACTTGTCGAAAATTGCGATGTTTCATGGCAAACATTGTGCTTACCTTCACGTTTTCTGTCTGAAAGCATCTAATACCTCGCTACGATTCAACGAATCCTCAATGCTGGATGGGGCATTTCTTAACAGCATTACCGCCATACTCTCTGTGGACGATCGGTCAGCTTGCGATCAGCCCTATCGAAGGCTGTTTGCCAACCCGCCGTAGCAGGGGTGTCAAGGGGTGTGCCAACCACGAGAGCGTTTTTCAACATGACCCGATTTCATGAACGAGCCCGCGTACAACGCCGGGTAGCCTTACTGATGCTTCTGTTTCTAGGCATTCCCGCGGCCTCCGCGGCCACGAACTGGTATGTTCGTGGCGATGGTGGCAGCGCCAGCCAATGCACCGGGCTGTCCAACAGCGCCTATCCAGGTAGCGGCACCGGCCAGGCCTGCGCCTGGAACCATCCGTTTGTCGCCCTGCCGCCGGGTGGATCGCCCCGGATCCTGGGCGGCGACACTCTGTACATCGGAGCCGGCAGCTACAGAATGGGATATGGTGCGCCCAACACTGAAACCTGTCACCAGAGCTGGTCCTACGAATGTGTCATGGCGCGAATTCCGAGCGGGCCATCGCCCTCGCAGCCCACCCGAATTCTCGGTGCCGGACATGACAAGGGCTGTACCAATGCCCCCGAACTGTGGGGCACGGAACGTAGCTGGATGGTGGTCAACATGGAAGGCAGTTCCAATGTCGAACTGGCCTGCCTGGAGATCACCGACCGCTCCAGTTGCATTTTGGCGCATTGCCACGGTGGCAATTGTGCTGGTGAAGTGGCCGCCTGCAATCGAGACTCGGCACCCTATGGCGACTGGGCCTCGACCGGCATATCTGCACGCGACTCCAGCCATGTCCTCCTTCGCGATGTCAATATCCACGGCCTGGCCAATCGCGGTATTTTGGCCGGCCGCATCAGCGACTGGACTCTCAAGCGCACCCGAATCAATGCCAACGGCTGGGTCGGCTGGGACGGTGACCTCGGTGGGAACAGCTCCAACAGCGGAACGATCAAATTCCTTGAATCCGAGATCGGCTACAACGGTTGTGCCGAGCGCTGGCCTGGCGGTGAGATCTTTGGTTGCTGGGGCCAGATCACCGGTGGCTACGGTGATGGGCTTGGCGTTGGCTCGACTGGTGGCCACTGGATCTTCGAGGACAGTCAAATTCACCGCAACACCTCCGACGGCATTGACTTGCTCTACCTCAATGATCATGGCAAGGTCACGATTCGGCGAACCCTGGTCGACTCCAACGCCGGCCAACAGATCAAGGTCTCGCGCTCTGCCCTGATCGAAAATTCGGTTGTGATCGGCAACTGTGCCTACTTCAGCGACGAGGCCAACATGCATGCCGGTGATCTCTGTCGCGCCGGTGGCGATACCGTTTCCGTCGGCCTGGACAATAATTCGCAAACCGACCTGATCAATAACACCATTGTCGGCCAGGGCAACTGCGTGATCAGTGGTCATGGCGGCAGCACGGCTTCGCGCCTGCGCCTGACCAATAACCTGATCATCGGTAACGATTACTGGCATGATCCGAACAAGCTCAGTTGTCTGTACTACTCTGGCGGCAGCGAGCAGATCATCTGGGACCGGAATTTCATCAACAACGTTCGACATAACGCCTGTCCAGGCAACAGCCTGTGCGGCGCCGAGCCGGGCATCGTCAACAAAAGCCTGGGCGCCTTCGATCCCGAGCCACTGTCGTCCGGTCCGCTGATCGATACGGCCTCGACATTGCTGGCGCCGCCTGACGACTTTCATGGGTGGTCCCGCACGGTGGGCAACGGTCCGGATATCGGCGCCATCGAGTATGGCGCGGGGGAGCCTGCCGTGGATGACTCCGACCGGATTTTCCGCAGCCGCTTTGATTAAATTCAATGGCATGTTCATCCGGTTCAACAAAACAGATCGACTACATCAAGGAAGGACAGGATCGGACATTGCCGAGGCCTTCACCGTGCGCTGCCCCACATAGTGGACCCAGCACGTCGAATCCAGTTCTTGACCAGGGCTCGCGCCCGGGACAGGCGGATGTCACCCTTGACCGCGCTTGCCCCTGATCCACGGTGGGCATACAGTCGCCGGCTAACCAGCCGGCGACTGCCACTGACCCAGTCAAACTTGTAGGCCTCCTCGCCGCGGAGAAAGTCGTAGCGGGTCAATCCTGAACGGATGGCATCGACAAAGGTTTCGCCAATCAGAACCAGACCCGGACTTCGAGAACGCCAGGCCGGGTCCATGCCGGCCTGGTAGTAGTAGAAGGTTCCCCCCTGGATCAGTGCATACACGCTTGCTACTGCCAGCCCATCTACCCATAGGGTGTAAAGACGCAGTTGGCCTGTGGCCATCAGTCGAGTCATCGCATCGCGATGAAAGGCTTCGACCCGGGCGCCACTGATTCCGGAAGAACCCCCGTCCTCGCGCCAGCGCATGCGATGAAGGCGAAAGAAGTTGTCAAGGGCCGGTTGCAGCTCACGCTCATCCCGGCAGACCTCAATATGGAATCCCGGCTGGCGTTCCAGCCATTTGCGCCGTCGGGTGTAGTTCTGAAAGCGGCTCGTATGGCTCAGGAAATCGTTCACGTCCGTTCCAGTCTGGAATTCCTGGACAGGGCAAACGAGACCTGCATCCGAGCGCATATCAAAACCGTCGCCCAGCGCATCGAGCAGTTCATGCGGTGTATTCGACTGCTGGTCCATATCGCGCAGCTCCAGCAGATCCCAGTCGTTTCTTCGGTCAAGCAAGGCTGCCCCGAAGGCCCTGATTGCCGCCCGGTTCCAGCCGGGTTCAATCAGGGCATCCAGGTAATCGCTTCCGACCTGGTCGTCGCCCAGAAAGCGCAATCGGCGGATGCATCGGAATCCCATCCGAGTCGTTTCCAGGCTCAGCGCCAGGAGACCACGCAACTGTCCCTCGTCATCGCGGGCGAGCATGACGAACAGCTCGCGATCTCCGCCCAGGTGTTGCCACCACGGCATCAGCCAGTCCCAGGACAGGAACAGATCCGCACCACTTGCCGCGTGCAGATGCCGCCACTCGGACCGGATCTCGGTCAATGCCGCCGCTTCAGTGATGACACAGACCGTCAGGATGGCGCCAAGGCCCATGGTCAGCCACCGGCGACCATCGAGGGGTCCAGTTCGGGTTGACGGCCACGCAGTTCCAGCTCCACCTGTTCGGCGATCCAGTCCATGGTGGCCGGAGACAGATCCTGGTGACAGGGGATTTCGACAATATGGCGTCGGGCGCGCATGGCTTCCGGAAACTCGGCCGGATTGCAGGCCGGATGATGATCACCCCAGAAATTGACCGCGCCTATCCCCCGTTCGCCCAGACGCTCGAGCATGGCGGGCTTGTCACTGACCCACAGCGGATAGAACAGCGGGCACACTCCCGGGTTCAGGCGCTCAAACAGTGGTGGTGCCAGAGACTTGAGCCGATCGTGCAGCAGCAGGTAGTTGCGTCGCCGGGTGGCCACGATGCGATCGGTGTTCTGGCGCTCGGCAATGGTCTGCGATATCGGTGAGATACCCAGATCAGCATGCTCGGTCCTGAAGTGCATGGTGCCGACAGGAACCCGGTCGACTCGGGACGCTCGGACCACCAGACGGGCCATGCGTCGAATGGCGGCCCGGAGCAGACTGCCGGCGCGTCCGGCCCGCATTTCCAGGTTGAGCAACAGCGATGACAAGGTCAGGCTGACCACCGAGGCCAGCGGAGGAGCCCTTTGCGGCAAGCATTCGCCGTGTCGCGGCCGATTGAACTTGAGTGCACCGCCATTGGGCACCGGCAGGGTCTTGTACAGGCAGAAAATGCTGACATCGCCACGACTACCCAGATCGGACACGCCCTCGCACGATAACAGCGATAGCGCACAATCCTCGATCAAAACGAGACCACGATCGTTGGCCAGTTGTCGCATCTGCGCTGCCGGGCCGGGAAAACCCGCGTAATGGATCAGGTAAAGCGCTTTTGTTTCCGGTCCTATTCGCCGCTCGAGATCCTTGAGGTCCACCTGCCAATGGGCATCCACCCGGTAGAACACCGGGCGCGCACCGGCCGCCTCGACGGCCTCGACTTCGACGCCGTGATGATAGGCGGGCATCAGCACCTCGCCGTTGCCGAGATCGAGCAAGCGGCAGGCTTCAAAGATGGCGTTGCGTGCGAGGAAGTACCAGTGCACGTCACCGCCGCAAAAGGGCGGTCGGCGATTGGCCTTGAGCTGCCCCAGCAGCATGGCCGGATAAAGGGTCGGGGTATCGGGAATCAGACGCGCATGGGTCATGGGTACTTACTCCTTGTCATTCTTCGCAGTCGCGGCAGCAGTTTGAATTTAAGTGCCTGCAGAATTCGGCCGTGGGCGGATCGGCGAAACACAAACAGCCAGTCCTGGGCGCGGGTGTCCGGATGCCAGTCCCGTTTCCAGGGCATGTCCTCACCCAGAAACTCGAATCGGGTCAGACGCCGGGCAATTGCATCGCGCATGACCTCGGCCATCAGCAACTGACCGGGGCTGTAACGGGCCAGCGACTCGTCGTAGGCCGGCTTGAGCAGTGCATAGCTGCCCCGGTGTTCCAGGCCGAATTGAAAGGCGATCAGGCGTTCATCCAGGTATAGCGCCCAAAGCGCCAGCCGGCCTTGAGCGCCAAGCACCCGGGCCAGTTCGGTATAGAATCCGCGGGTGTCGACATCCTGTGCCATGGCAGTCCCGGCCCGACCCTTCCAGCCCTGACGCTCGAGTTCGATGCCCGCCTCGACCTGTGCAGCCGAATCGGAGCAGCGTTCGGCCCGCACCTCGCCCAGCGCCTCCAGTGCCCGGCGCCGGCGGCGCAGGTTGGCTCGAAAACTGCTGGACAGCTGTCCTTCCAATTCTGTCCAGGTGGCCGGCAGCATGCGGCAGGGTGATTGCATCGCGCACCAGCGTCCGGCCGGGAAGCCCCGGTCGCCCGCGGCCTTTTCCAGCGCTCTTGCACGGCCCTGTTTCGGCACATCGGTCAGGATCATTACATCCCAGTCGCTCTGGCCGGCCAGGTAATCGAGAAAGGCGGCGCTGGCCTGTTCCGGCTGGTCGGCAATCAGGTCGAATCGGCCCGAATGCGAGTTGGCCGCAGCGCGCAACTGACGCAGCGGCAGCCCGTGCAGGCGAGCCCAGCCATGCAGCAAGGGCAGGGCCGCAACCAGGCAACCGGCGCTATCGCGAAGGAGAAGAATGCGCCACTTGCCGGTGGCGAAGTGATTCAGCCAGGTCTCGACGAATTCATGGTGATAGAAGATCTGATCATCCGAGCGACTGACCAGCGCATTCCACTCGATTCTCAGGTCAGAAAATGCGGCCGGTGAAGTGATGACCTCCACCCGCAGACACGGCGCCGGACGTCGTTGGGTCATGACCAGCATGGTGATGCCTGTGTTCGCCAGCGCACAAAAGCCGCCACCGGATTGTGCCAGACTCGCTTCAGGTCCCTGAGCGTTCCGCTCGACTCTTTGTTCCAGGAAATACCCCCGATATGCCGACTTCGCCCATTGTCTCGCTCGTCCTCGCCCTGCTTTTTCTCACATCGGCAACCGCAACCGAAACCTGGTATGTGCGCGTCGACGGCGGCAGCGTCGAAGAGTGTACCGGGCTGGTTGACGCCCCCTATAGCGGTGTCGGCAGAAACCAACCGTGTGCATGGGCGCACCCGTTCATCGCATTGCCACCCGGTGGCCCGGCCAGAATCGCCGGCGGCGATACCCTGCACATCGGAACCGGCGATTACATGATGGGCTACGGCGCGCCCAACTCTGATCGCTGTCACCAGAGCATTTCCTACAACTGTTTCATGGCCCGGATCCCGAGCGGACCATCGCCGTCTCAGCCCACCCGAATTCTTGGTGCCGGACATGACAAGGGCTGTACCCGGGCCCCCGAACTGTGGGGCACGGAAAGCGCCTGGATGGTGGTCAACATGGAAGGCAGTTCCAATGTTGAACTGGCCTGCCTGGAAATCACTGATCGTGGCAGCTGCATCTTGTCGCATTGTCACAACGGCAAGTGTGGTGGCGAAGTGGCCGCGTGCAATCAAAGCACGCCACCGCTTGGCCAGTGGGCCACGACCGGTATCTCTGCACGCGATTCCAGTCAAGTCATCCTTCGTGATGTCAATATCCACGGCCTGGCCAATCGCGGCATTCATGCCGGCCGCATCAGCGACTGGACACTCGAGCGCACCCGGATCAATGCCAACGGCTGGGTCGGCTGGGATGGTGATATTCCCGGCGAGAACAGCGCCAATAGCGGCACGCTGACCTTTCGCCAGGTCGAAATCGCCTTCAATGGGTGTGCCGAGCGCTGGCCCGACGGCGAAATATTCGGATGCTGGGCACAGGGTGGCGCCGGCTACGGGGATGGTCTGGGCACAGGAGAAACCGGCGGTCACTGGGTATTCGAAGACAGCCAAGTCCATCACAACACTTCCGACGGCATCGACCTGCTCTACCTGACCGATGGCGGCCGGGTCACGATCGAGCGTACGCGGGTCGAAGGCAATGCCGGCAACCAGGTCAAGGTCTCCCGTGCCAGCCGGATCAGTGACAGCGTGATCATCGGCAACTGCGGGTATTTCTCCGATCAGGCCAACATGCACGATTCCGATCACTGTCGCGGGATGGGTGATGCCGTTTACGTGGGCTTGAGCGACGGGGCGCAAACGCAGTTGATCAACAATGTCATAACCGGTCAGGGCAATTGCCTGGTCAGCAGCGGCGAAAGTGATCGTCACTCGCGACTGCTGCTGGCCGGCAATCTCATGGTCGGCAGCGACTACTGGCATGATCCGGGTAAGAAAACCTGCCTGTTCCATGCCGGCTCCCGCCACGGGATGGTGGAATGGCAGGCCAACACCATCGACCGGGTTCGCCACGGTCACTGCCCGGCCGACAGCCATTGCGGCGCAAAAGCAATCCGTGATGATGGCCGCCTTGACCGTATCGAAATGTTCGAGCCGGTGACTCCGGCAAACGTGCCTTCGCGTTCGTGCAGAGTTATTCAGAGGCTCTTTGGGCTCCTTAATCAAGGTCAACTCCCATTGTGTCAGTGAACAGGTTGACGCATTGAAGCGGTCGCCATCTGTTCGCTAGCGCACTGAACCGGCATGACGGGTGGGAGACGATGGCAGCGTTGAGACAGGGTACTTTAGATGAGACGTTTGGGTCGCTGTCACACCCTGACCGATGAAGCATTTGGCACCCAGCTTGCAGTGAAGATGGATGCCACCGAAGTGACCAAAATAGAATCCCGGACCGAATGACCACACCGCAGCCAGGTAAGACGAGCGTGCTGGTGCACTACCTGCGCTATCTGGGCGGGAACCTGATGATCATCGCGGCGGGATTCGTTTCCTTCCCGGTCATGACGCGGCTGCTGGACAATCACCAGTTCGGAGTCCTGGGCTACTACGAGGCCTGGCTGATGGTCATTGCCGGCATGCTCAAGCTCGGTGCCCAGCACGCCATCCTGCGTTTCTACCCGCACGAGGGTAGCGCCGGCGCTTTGAGCCGCTTTCGCACCAACTACCTGCTGTTGCCGTTTGGCCTGTCGCTGCTGCTGTGGATGGTCTGTGCGGCCATTGTCGTGCTGACGATTGAACGCTTTCCGGCCGCCGAGCAGCCGATCCTGTGGGTTCTGATCGTGACCCTGCCGCTGCTGATCTGGTCCAGTTTCGTCGAGGCGATCATGTATGCCCTGGAACGCTCGGATATTTCCCTGTGGCTCAAGACCGTGTGGCGCTGGAGCGAACTGGCCCTGGTACTGCTGACCATCTGGATGATCGAACGCAGTGCCCTGGGCGTGTTCAGCGCTCGTCTGGTCGTGCTGATGGTGGTCGCCGCCTGGCTGACCCTGTGGTTTCTGCGCTGGGGTCGTGGCCGCATCGCCAGGCCAAGCCGCGCGCCGATCGCTGCCGGCATGACATTCGGCGTGCCGATGATGTTCACCGAGCTGGTATCTGTCCTGTTCGGCTTCGCTGACCGTATCCTGTTGCGCGCACTGACCGGCAGCTTTACCGAAGTCGGCATCTACACCATCGGTTACGGCCTGGCCATGGCCGTGGCCGCGGTCATGGGTCGGACTCTGGCCGAGGCCTTTCTGCCGACTGCGTTGCGGCTATACAAGGCCAGTGGTGCCCGGGCCGTGGTCGAGCTCAAGCGCGAGATGCTCGATATCTGGGTGCTCGTGGTGGGCCTGGCCACCGCTATACTGCTGTGCGTTGGACAGGATTTCCTGATTCTGCTGGCAGGACAGGACAAGGCCGCCTCGGCTCCGGTTTTCGTGGCCATTAGCATCGCCATGGTCTGGAGCTCGTTGTTCACCATTGCCCAGTACGGCCTGCTGCTGCAGCGCCGGGCCGTGCGGGTGCTGTTCATCACGTTGGCCGCTACCGTGCTGAACCTGGTCCTGAATGTTCCACTGATCCTGACATGGGGTGTGACCGGTGCCGTCGCCGCCACCCTGCTCAGTTACGCCTTCCTGGCGGTGGTTCAGTATTGGCAATGTCCGGCCGATCTGCGCTACCTGCCGCCGCTGGGTCGCATCGCCGGGGCAGCCCTGTTTGCCCCGCTCATGCTGGCCCTGTTGGTCCAGGTTGAGTATTTCGGCGCCGTCTCGCCGGTTTCACGGTTGCTGGTCGGAAGCGTGACGGTCATGCTCCCCGCGCTCGCGCTGGCTGCACTGGACAGGACGTTGCGAGCCCGCATCCGGCGGATTCTTGCCGCACGGGTCAAGCCATGAGTCCACTGCAGAGTTGTCCAGAGGCTCCCTGGATTATCGGGCAGATGTGGGGCAACGTACAGAACAGGCGACGGCGTGCCTCTAGTCTTATGGTTCGGCTGGAAATCACGAATGGCAACCGGCCGGGTAGTCGCTACGATTCTATCAACCCATACACGAGGATTCACCATGAACAAGCATCAAAATCCCGACGACAAGCGTCGCCAACAAGAACAGCAGGACAAGTCCAACCGTCAGCCTGGCCAACAAGAGCAGCAGAACCAGTCTGACAGCAAACGTCAGCCGGGACATCAGCAGGAGCAGCAGCAGGACAAGTCCCACAGCAACCGCCAGCCTGGCCAGCAAGAGCAGCGGGACGACAACAAGAGTGACCGTCAGCACCAGGAAAAGGAAGGCAAGGGCAAGATTGCTACCAGCTCTCCCGGTGGCGAAAAGTCCGATGGTTCACGATTCTGAGTTGTTGGAAATGATCCACGTTTGATTAAGCGCTAAAGCCCCTGCTCTGGCAGGGGCTTTTTTGCTTGCAGTCGACCAAATTTCATGCAAACAGTGCCAGACCTTTCGAAAGACCGATCATGCGAAAGTATCGATTCGCCGCCAGAACATGTCATTTCGATCTGCAACGATGCATCGGCTTTCAAGAGACTTCGTCCGGAGTGGGAAGCGTTGCAGGAACAATGTAAAGTTCAGAATCCCTTTCTGAGTTGTGACTGGTTTGCCACCTGGTGGCGTGCCTTTGGCAACCATCGCATGCTATATCTTGTGACCGCCCGGCAGCAAGGTCATTTGCGCGCGGTTCTGCCACTGATGAAGGAACTGACCTGGCGACATGGCATCCCATTGCGCCGACTGGCAGCGATTGGCAATGATCATACACCCAGCTTTGATCTGGTTCGAGCTGGCGACGATGGCGATCTTCATCGCGCCATCTGGAATCACCTGATGACGCTCCAGGGTCAATGGGATGTGCTCGATTTNTCTCGCCTGAACGTCGACTCAATCACCACCGATTGCTTTGTCCGNCTGGCCGAGGAGCAGGGCGTGCAATACAGCCTCTGGCCNCGGGCACCGCGATCNCCCTGGATCGATATCCAGCCATCCTGGGATGATTACCTTGACTTGCGCAGCGCGGGTTTTCGCAAGTCATTGCGCCGCAAGATGCGGCGACTGACCGCCCAGGGAAGGGTCGGCCTCGAAACGTTGGCCGGTCGTGAAGGGCTGGACCAGGGGTTGGCCGACGGTCTGTATATCGAGGCTGAAGGCTGGAAAGGTTCAAACAAAACGGCCATCCTGTCACAACCGCTGGTCACGGACTTCTATACGGAGCTGGCCGAAATCATGGCAGACAGGGGTCAATTGCGGCTGCACTTTCTGATCCTGGACGATGTGCGCATCGCCTTCGACTATTCCATTATCTCGAATCGTTGCCTGTATTCCCTCAAGGCTGGCCACAGCAGTACCCATGCCCGTTTTTCGCCCGGCACCCTGCTGCTTGGCCTGATTCTTCAACGGGCCCATGAGGAAGGCCTGGTCGGAATGGACCTGCTGGGCGATTCGGATGAATTCAAATTGCACTGGACCGATGCCACCCGTAGGCACCAGTGGCTGCATTGCTACTCGGACTCCATGCGCGGGCGACTGTTGCATATCATCAAATGCAGATTGCTGCCGACTATACGAGGGAGCCACTGAATAAGCCCGAGTTCGTCCCTGAATCCGCTTTCGATCAGCAAATGGGGAATAAAGATTGAACCACAGAGAACACAGAGGGCACAGAGAAAAAGTAATTATTTAATTGCTCTGTGAGCTCTGTGATCTCTGTGGTTAATGCTTTTGCTTTTCAGTCAAGTCAAGGAGTGGAATCTGTTTGATGTTAGGCGCGGAGGCGCGAAGGTCGCAGAGGAAGAAGTTTCTGGAGATTTCTATTCGAGATTCTTTTGGCCGGCACGCAGAGCATGGCGGATGATGATCATGCTGTTGTTTTCGACCTCCATGTCCGGCCGATGCAGATTGACATAGTCGACCATGTACGGTTGCGAATTGAAGAATTTCCGATAGCTGGCCAGATCAGTAGCCTTGACATCTTCGATGACATAAATGCCATTGGGCGACAGCTTGTGAATCGAGTGCATGAACAGGCAGGATCCGGCCTCGAACTCATGCAAGCCATCATCAATCATCAGATCGAACAGCTCAACCTTGACCTGACGCCAGAGACCTGCGATTGACTCGGGATCGGTCTGGTCGACCTGGAAAGTCTCGATGCACGGTTCAGTGAATAGAACACCAGCATCGATATCGGCGCCGATAATTCTTGCTTGCGGAAAATAATCGCGCCAAACGCGAAGCGAGGCGCCGGGTCGACCGTGAACGCCCATGTTTGATGGGACTTCGGGATTATTGGTGCCCAGTCCGCATTCGAACACATTGCGTATATGCTCACGACAATGATCGAACAGCGTATTGTAATACTCGGTATAGGTATGCGCTGGCCAGTCGTAGGGTTGATTATCAGGTCGTAACTGCCCCTTGTCGGAACCGTAAAGATCACAGAGCTCGGAAAGGTGATTCCAGCGATGGTCATAATGAGTCACACAGTGATACTCAAAGTCCTTGTCGAAGTCTTCGATGGCACGTCTGGACTCGACTGACGCTGCAATGGCATCAGTCGCGAGCCAGGTGAAACGACGCTGGATGAAGCTGTTGAATAGTAAGCCGTCGGCTTTTCTTGCTGCTCTCTTGATCATGGTCTCGCTCACGGGAATGAGGAATGGATAAAGGGGTTTCCGGCGGTTTGATTCGGTAGGAAAGTTCACCAAGAATCTCGTGAAGTGCCGACTCGCTCTTGGCCAATGATGACGATTGCGGTAACAGGGTTGTCCAGCCAGTCACCGCCAGGTAGTGACGGTTAAGCGCCAGGGGACATACCTCGAATCCGGCCTGTTCAAACGCGAGAGTTGCGCGCGGCAGATGCAGTGCGCTGGATGCCAGCACGATGCGGCGGGTCGACTGCGGTAGCAGCTCACGCACTGCGTGCGCACTTTCCCAGGTGTTTGCCGAGGATATTTCAAGTTGCAATGGTTGGTCGTCGGGATCGAGTAGGCGCAGAAACGCGCCAATCACCTCGGCCTCGGGAATGCGAAACGGTCCGCCGCCGGCAACGGTCCAGGGCAGGCCGGGTGAATGTGCTGTCAAATTGCGATCTCGCCAGGCAAAGATTCTCGCCAGAGTTTCGGGAGTCAGCGCACCAAAATCACGGGTCGTTTCGGCCGGGCGACTCAGTCCACCGGACAGCAGCACCGCAGCCTGAACTTGATCACAAACCGGGGCCGTTTCGGCGGCCTTGGTACGGTGTTCGATGGTCAGAACCAGCAGATTGGCGCCCAGCGGGGTCATCAGTGCATAGCCGGGCAGAATGAACAACAGGCCAATGATGGCCAGACGCGGCCGGGGCGTGAAGGCGGACACGGCCAGTAGCGCTATGCCGACCAGCAACGGAAAAAGTGGTGAATACCAGGTCATGGTCTGTAGATGATCGACGAAACCTCACCCCTCCGACTGTGCGATGACGAACATAGTGGCGGGTAGGCGCAGCAGCCGGGAAAGAGGCCCGCGCGCGGCGGTAACGTGGCTTTTGCGGCTGAAAACTTGAAAAATTGAGTGCGATGGCATAGCTTGACCCCAACTATGCCTGAATGTCGCCGATGAACCTGCCGCAACAGATCGCCGACGATTTTCGCTGGTACTGGCGCGGATTGCCTGGCCACACGTTCTGGGGGACCCTCTTCAATCCCTATTTCTGGCTGGTGGTGACCTACCGCTTCGGTGCGTGGGCCGTGCGGTTGCGTGTGCCCTTGGTCAGCCATATCGCGCGCCTGATTTATGTCATCGTAAACCTGTTTGTTTCCATCGTCACCGGTGCCGACATCCGCCCCGGCGCGAGCATCGGCCGTTGCTTCACCGTGCATACCGGCCGCGGGCTACTGATCACTAATGGGGTCGTCATGGGCGACGATTGCACCGTCAACAACGGCGTCTGCATCGTTAACCGCGCGAACGATGGCGGCGAGGGGGTGCCGACGCTCGGCAACCACGTGCGCGTCGGCGTCGGCGCGAAGATTCTTGGCGGCGTGCACGTCCACGACCGCACGGTGGTAGGGGCCAACGCCGTGGTAATCCAGGACGTGCCGTCGCATCATTTGGCTGTGGGCGTCCCCGCCGTGAACAAGCCGACAAAGTTCTGGGAGACGACAAAATACTGGGACAGGCATTGTCTGAATACGCAAAATTCTGACGGTGCAAATTCAGATTCCGCGAATTCTGATTCTGAGAGAGGCGTTGACTGAAAGTGACTTTCGGGACCGGCACAATCTGAAAAATCCCCAATGCTCAAGTGAGGGTTTTTCCTGCAAAAGCCTCGAGCACCGTTGTGAAGCTCCACATAACCAATGATGATATACGGTGGATTCAAAACGCCGGGCACGGCGGTCAGTGGGCAGATTTGTCATGGAACAGTGTGACTGGATGAGATGCCCGAATCCAGGGAATGAAGCTTGGCGCTGTAGAGGCGCTCGTGGCGGGGTGCGCGAGCAAGTTCCAGAGCTGATTCCATGGCTTCCCGTGCCCGTCGATGATCGCCCTGCTTGTATCGCAACACCGCAATTCCCCAATAGGCTTCATGCATGTGAGGCATCTGGTCCGTGATCGACTGGTAGATTCTCAGGGCTTGGTGAAACTGGCCCTCATCGGCCAGCTGGCGGGCCAGGAACAGGCGCGGGAAGGGATTGTGATCTGGCAACACGGCCAGTCGGCCAAGCAACACCTCGGCTTCGTACTTGCGCCCCTGGTTGTCGAGCAGGGTATAGAGGTTGTGCAGCAGGTTGATATCGTTCGGATGGATCTTCAGGGCATGATTGAACAAGGCTTCCGCTGTATTCGGATCCCCGGCCCGACGGTGGACAATAGCCAGCAGATTGAGGACTGACGAGTTGTCCGGGCTGATCTTGCCGGCATGTTCGGCATACCAGAAGGCGCTGTTGAGGTCACCGTCCAGCAGTTTCTCGGCGGCCACGTTGCGGTAGTACATGGCGAGAAACTCGTCCTTGGACACCCGGCGCGAGGGTGATCGCTCGCGGTCGGGAAAGTAGTCGATGATCGCGCGGTGCATTCGCTGGCCAGAGCCTTCCTGCGCCAGGTTGACCGATGGATAGATCCGGGTTCTGACATGGTCGCTGACCAGCACGAATTCACTCTGGCGTTCATAGACCGGAGGAACGCGCATCAGTTGGAGATCATGTTCCAGTCCGAGGTGTCGGCTGAAGGCGACGGTCACGACCGCCAGCGACATGCAATTGCCCTGCTGCTCCTGAAGCGCCTTGGAGGCGGTCAGGGTGCGACCCCAATAGTCGAAGCCGGCCAGGTACCCTTCGATGAACCGAGCGAGCTGCCAATGGAGATCCGAAGGGTCATTGCGGAGCGATAGATAGTCGTTCAGGGCATCGATCTGTTCATTCGACAAGGCAAACAACTCGGCCTCGTCGGGCACTTCAATAGCCTGCCCGAACAATGGGTAGTTGAGTAAAAATCTTTCGTGCCGGTCGACAGGCTGCAACCTGCCAGGGTACCGAATAACAGGCAGGCGGCAAGGAGCGGCTTCCAGCGTGCAGTGCTTGTCATTGTCGGTTCCCTCCTTGCTCTATCGAGTCCGGTCAGGATAGCCGAGATGAAGCATCGAGGCCAGCGTGGTGAATTTCGCCAAGCGCAAGGTGGCCAGGAGGCGGGGGCGACTCGGGAAGCTGTCGCGGGAAAGCCGAACCGGGTCAGTTAAAGGCTGTCCCGGCTTTTCGCACCCAGGTAGCACTCCTTTCCTGAATCAAAGCCGCCCGTCGACCAGGTCGCGTTCCAGAATCGAACGCACGTCATACAGAACGCCTCCGGGGGCGAGGTATTCCGTCAATTCATTCTGGCGTTCCAGGAACTGCCGATGGGCCACAGCCATGATTGCACCGTCGTAGACGCCTTCCGGTATTGGGTCGATCAGGTCCAGGCTATGCACTTCCCGGGCCTCTTCGGCATCGACCCAGGGGTCGTGCACATCCACGCTCAGATTGAACGATTCCAGTTCGCGGATCACATCGATCACGCGGGTGTTGCGCAGGTCCGGGCAGTTTTCCTTGAAGCTCAGGCCCAGTACCAGGACTCGGGCCTGTGGGCGATAGACACCGGAGCGGGCCATCAGCTTGATCAACTCACCGGCAACGAAGAATCCCATGCTGTCATTGACCCGGCGCCCGGCCAAAATCACCTCGGGATGAAAGCCGATCGACTGGGCCTTGTGGGTCAGATAATAAGGGTCGACGCCGATACAATGGCCACCGACCAGGCCCGGCTTGAAGGGCAGGAAGTTCCACTTCGAACCGGCCGCGGCCAGGACGCTGGCGGTATCGAGGCCCATGCGACTGAACAGGATGGCCAGTTCATTGACCAGGGCGATATTCAGGTCACGCTGGATATTTTCGATCACCTTGGCGGCTTCGGCGATGCGGATGCTCTGGGCACGGAAGGTGCCGGCCCGAATGATGGTGAGATAAAGCTGATCGACGAAATCGGCCACCCGGGGCGTGCTGCCCGAGGTGACTTTCATGATGTCGGCCAGCCCATGCTCGCGATCGCCGGGATTGATTCTCTCCGGGCTGTAACCGCAATAAAACAGTTGATCGGTTTCCCCCGGTGCGGGATCCGATCCTTGCCGAAAGACCATTCCCGAACCTTGCTCGAGTACCGGCACGCAATCCTCTTCAGTGGCGCCGGGGTAGACCGTTGACTCGAAGATGACCACATCGCCGGGCTTGAGATAAGCGGCAATCAGTCTGGAGGCTGACAGCAGCGGACCCAGGTCCGGACGCTTGGCCTGGTCGATGGGTGTCGGAACGGCAACGACATAGATCTGGCAGTCACACAAGCAGTCCGGATCGCTGGTCAGAACCAGTTTGTCGGCCTTTTCGATCTGATCGCTTTCAATTTCATGGGTGAAGTCCACACCATGATTGAGCTGGTCGACGCGATTTTGGTTACTGTCGTAGCCAATGGTCTTGAAATGCTGGCCGAAATGGACAGCCAGCGGAAAGCCGACATAACCCAGCCCGATGACCGCCAGACTGGCCCGGCCGGATTGCAGTTCGGCCAGTCGCGATGTGATATCGCTCAGCATTGTTGCTGTTTCCCGTGTTCACGAGCCCGGCCCTTGTTCGGCGCCTCTTCGAAGCGAGTCAGTTCGATGCGACTGGCGGGGTTCGCGTGCGTCTGTAGCAGGGATTTGTAAGTTGCCAGCAAGCGCTCGCCAATTGCCGTCCAGCCATAGCGCTGTTCGGCCAGGCGACGTGCCCGCCGGCCCAGGCGGTTGCGAAACTCGGGATCATCCAGCAGCCGGTCGATGACACCGGCAAACGCTTCCGGGGTATCGGCCAGGCAGGCGCTGTCTCCGTCGACCAGGCCAATGCCTTCGGCACCGATCCGGGTACTGACGATGGCCTTGCCCATGGCCATGGCTTCGAGAATCTTCAGGCGCGTGCCGCTGCCGGCGCGTAGCGGCACGATAAAGACCGCGGCGCGCTGAACCCGGGCCTGGAGGTCGTCGACAAAGCCGGCGAAGTTCACTCGCCCGGCTTCAGCCTTTGGCGTGGAAGGATTCGGGTTGCGGCCGATGACCTCCAGGTTCAGGTTGTAATGCTCTTTCAGCAACGGCATGATCTCGGCAATGAAAAACTCGATACCATCGCGATTCGGGAACCAGTCCATGTGACCGACAAACACCATTGACCCGCCTTGCTCGCTCCCGGGGGTGCCCGGCTGGAAAGCTTCCAGGTCCACCCCGTTGGGTACAACGCTGACCTTACAGCCCGGCGCAAGCGCCAGCAGGCGCTTGGCATCTTCGTGCGAGCAGGCCAGGACCCGATCGGCGCGGCTGCAGGCCGAGCGCTCGAAGCGGTCCAGCCCCCGATGTTTCAGACCCAGCAGCAGGCGGTGCAGCGGGCGGGTTTCGATAGCGATTCGCTTGTGGGCCAGCAGGCTTTCGACGTTGTGTTGGTTGAGTACGGTCGGCACGCCTTCGGGCACTCGATCAAGCAGGCCGGCCACGGCCAGGATATCCAGGTGGACCAGGTCGGCCTGGCCAACCAGTTTGTCGAAGCGTTGTTGCAGGGCCCGAGGACGGTAGCGCAGATCCAGCAGGCTTTTTCCCGGCAGCAGTCCGCTCAGCGCCAGGCCTGCGGCCCCGTGCAGCGACTTCAGGGACGGCAGATCGACCTGGTGAACGCCATCCAGCTTGATACCGGGAAGCGGTTTCGGCAGCGGCTGTTCTTCCGGACGACGCAAACTCAGCAGGGTGACCCGATGCTCCCTGGCAGCGGCTCGCAGCAGGTGCCAGGCACGCAACTGGTGGCCCTCGGTCGGTGGAAAGGGCAGGCGGCTGGTCACAAAGAGAATACGTGCCATCAGTCTCTCCCTTTCCACAGGGTGGACTGGTCCGGCCGAAGCAGAAACCGCGGCAGCGACAGCAGGGCAGCCAGGTTAAGCAACAGAAAGCTGCCGGCAGCAGTGGCCAGCGGCACTCGCCGGGCCGCTCGAGGGGCCAGCAGGGCTGCGGTGGCTATCGCATAGGCCAGCAACTGTGCCATCAATGCCCAGCGCATCCACGGGGTGGTCGAGACCATCGAAGCGATCAGCGCTGCCAGCAGTGCCCAGGGCGCCAGCAGTCGCGCCAGTTTGTGCGACAGCCAGGGGAAAAACACTGGATTCTGCAAAGGGTTCAGCAGCCAGGGTGCGGCGGTCATCAGTTGCCAGTTGCCAACCAGGGTTCTGAGCTTGCGCCTGAATTCCGCCGCCGGGGCCACGGCCTGCGGCTCGACGGCCTGCGCCTGGGGCACATTGACAATCCGAAAGCCGCGTTTGCGCGCCTGCAGCGGGATCCAGACATCGTCCAGCAACAACCCGTCCGGCAACGGCTGATACAGCGGTGTGCGAATGGCATAGATGGCGCCGCTTGCCGCGTGTGCCCAGCCCAGCGTCGATTCTGCCTGGCGCAATGCGCTTTCAATGCGCCAGTAAAACCCGCTACTTTCGTTCCCGGCCAGCACCAGGTGACCGGCAGCGACGCCGACCCGGGCGTCGCTGAACGCGCTTGCCAGTGCGGCGATGGCATTTGCGGAAAAAGCCTGGCGGGCGTCGGCGAACACGGTCACTGGCGTGTTTACCCGGCTCATGGCGGCGTTCAGGGCACCGGCCTTGCCCAGCGACTCCGGCAGGCTCAGCACCTGGACTCGTGGATCTCCACTGGCCAGCGCGGCCGCCGCGGTGGCATCACTGCTGCCGTCGTCGATGATCAGTACCCTGAGCTTTGCCGCCGGGTAGTCGGAATCGAGCAGGTTGGCCACCCGCGCGCCAATCCGCCCCGCCTCGTTGCGTGCCGCCACGACCACGGTGACATCGGNCANCTCCACGGGATGCGGCATTAGGGTCGTCGGGCGGCTGCGAGCCAGCCACACGGCCAGGGCCGGATAACCGGCGAAAGTCCAGACGGCCAGCAGCAGTGCAGCAATGAAGATGACTTCAAGCATCAGCGCACCAGCACCCGGCGCAGGCGATCGTAACCACGGTCGCCCAGCAAGCGCCTGGGCCAGCCAAGCACACGATAACGTGCACATTGACGCAATACCGCCGGCCCCTGCCAGCGGATCAGTTGTTGAAAGGCCACCAGGTCGGTCTGGCGCGAGATCACCACCCGATCAATGACGCCTCCGGCCGGGGTTGTCTGGTTGTTACCCGGTCTGGAGCCGAACACGCTGCGGTAGCCGGCGGCATGCGCCGCATCGATCTCGCGTTGCCCGCCGCGCCCGCCGGGCAGCGACAGCAGTACGACCTCGCGGCCGGTGGTCTGTTGCAGAAAGTCACGGCTGCTGGCCAGCTCGATCGCAAGCGCGTCCGGGGACAAGGTGTTGAGAAACCGGTGCGAAAGTCCGTGCGAGCCAATCACCATGCCGGCATCGGCCAGTTCGCGCAATCCCGCGCGCGTAATCATGCCGGGCTGACCGACATGATCCCGGGTAATGAAAAAGACCGCCGACAGGCCAGACTCCTGGAGCACTGGCAGAGCCCGGTGGATGTTGCTGGCATCACCATCGTCGAAGGTGATCAGCACCATGTGCTGGCCCGCCGGAGCCTCTGGCGCCACCAGCGCTTCACCGGCCACCGGCAGCCAGTTGGCCACGCCCCGTTCACGCAAGACAGTCATTTGTTCCCGAAACAGGTCGGGCGTCAGGCTATAGCGCGGATCAAAGTGTCCGCGATCGGCACGCGATTCATGGATGCCGTGATACATCAACACCACCAGGCGGCCCGGTGGTGGCGACAGCAGTTGGTCGGTCGGTGTGCTCATGCGGTGCGCTCCATGTCTCTCAGCTCAAGATCCGGCTCGGGATTCGGCTCGATGTCCGGCTCGGCACCCAGTTCGGCATAGCGCAATTGCAGGCCACGCACGGCCAACCCTGCGTACAGCCAGAAATGGGCAATCATCGCGTAGTGGGTGAAACGATCGCCAAAGACGTTGCCGATCAATAGCGCGACCCAGGCCCCGGCCAGGCCCAGAACCAGGCCGCCGTACCAGCTGCCAGGCCTGGCGATGGCCAGGCCTCGCCAGAGAAGACGGGTGATACACCAGATCAGCCCGAGCAGAATCACGCCGCCAAGCACGCCTTTTTCCACCAGTTCACGCAGGAAAAAATTATGTACGTCCATTTCGTGAGAACTGAATTCGGCATGGTGAAAATTATGAAACCCGATGCCGACCAGCGGGTTTTCCTTGAAATGGTGAATCGCCTCTTCCCAGAACACGAAGCGAGAGTCGGTGCTTTCGTCGCGCACTTCTTCCTCGATCGAGATGCTTTCGAATCGCTCCATCGCAGCCGGCGGCATGAGCACGGGCAGCACCACGAGCAGGGCCAGGGCCGGCAGCATCAGCTTGAGCCGGATTCTCGAAAGCAGCAGAATGACCGCCAGGCCTGCCAGGATGGCAATATAGGCGGTGCGCGAATAACTCAGCACCACGCCGACGGCCATCAGCGTAACGGCCGTTGCAAGCGCTGCGCGCCAGCCCCAGCTGACCCGGGCACCGATGAGCAGTCCGAATGCCACCAGGCAGGCGGTAACAAAAAAAGCCGCCATTTCATTGGCGCCCAGATCCATGAAGGTGGCGCTGATACGCATGTGGTCGGTGTAATGCCAGGCGCTGACGGCGGCATTCTGATCACGCAGCACATAAAACATGTAAGGCAGCGGCACCAGCGAGGCCAGGAACAGGCGCTTAAGCCCGGTCCAGTCGGTCACGCTCATCTGGGCGAGAAAGAGGAATGTCACCGCGATGGACTTGTCCTTGAGGGCGTTGCCGTGGCCGGTTGAGTCGGCCACATTGCCCAGGCCGATCATGAGGGCGAGCACGCCGCCGGCCAGGTAGAGCATGACCCAGCCATTGACCCCGGTACCGCGCACCAGTCCGCCGCCGCAGCGCAGCGCCATCAGGAACGCGGCGATGAACATCAGGTTGAGAAAGTTCAGGCCGCCGCCAAAGTCGGGCAGGTACTGCACGTAGATGTTCTGCAGCGGAATCATGATCACGAACAGGTACAGCGCCCAGTTCTGGCGGGCCGGCCGCGCATGGTCCGGGAGCACGACTGTGTTCGACTCGACTGCGGTCACGTTCATCCCATCACCGCCGAGCGGTAGATGCCGCTGTAACGGGTGGCCATGTGCGCGCCGGAATAATGTTGGCTGATGCGCTGATGAGCCGCCATCAGCGGCAACCCGTCGGCTGGCAGTTCAAGCAGGGCCGTGGTCAGGCCGGCGGCATCACCGGGGCGGACCGTCCGGCAACCGGCCAGCCCTTCCAGCAGTTCGGGGATGGCGCCGGCGGCCGAGGCGATTACCGGGCAACCACAGGACAGTGATTCGAGCACCGTCAAGGGCATGCCTTCGGTCAATGACGGCAGCACAAAAGCGTCCAGGCGCGGGTACCAGTGCTCCAGTCCGTTCATGTTGCCCGGCAGCCTGACCTGATCATTCAGGCCGAGCTGATGGACCAGTGTCTCGAGTTCCTGGCGTTGCGGTCCTTCGCCGACAATTTCCAGGTTGAATTCACGCCCCTGGTCACGGCAGGCAGCAATCACCTCGATCAGCATCTTCAAGTTCTTTTCCGGCGACAATCGTGCCGCAGTGCCCAGCAGCAG
>SL_3KL_010_SEDDRAFT_10001121_pt1 | contig 23940 bp, 19 predicted proteins | sample SodLakKL_010_SED_2_FD_10381 | JGI IMG/M metagenome (IMG submission 10381) | reverse complement strand
ACGTCCTCGGGTCTGCGGAACTACAACATCTGGGGCTCCCGGAACGAAGAGGTCCGGAACTTCGGGGCCACGGGCTGCGAATTCTTCGGGAGCCACGGGACGTGGCGCCCCCTTCAGACTGCCCGATTCACGGCGCTGGATGCCATTGATCGGATCGAGGGCTGGGACCCGGCTGACGTACCCAACCGGGATTTCCTCATCGCTCAGGCTCACGCCTACGCAGGGTATTCGATCCTTCTGCTGAGCGAGACCTTCTGCGAGGTGGCCTTCAACTCCGGTCCTGCCGAGTCCCGGGAATCCGGGTTCCAGCGGGCCGAGCAGCAGTTCACGAATGCCATCGAGCGGGCCCAGGCATCCGGCCACGCCGACGCAGCCAACATCCGGCAGATGGCCCTGGTGGGCCGGGCACGGGCACGGCTGAACCTGGGTGACCAGGCCGGGGTGGAGAGTGACGCCAGCCAGGTGGACCGGGACTTCGTCCACTACGCCACCTACGCTACCACGTCCCAGAGGCGTCGGAACAAGGTGGTACAGCGGAACAACGTCACCAGCGACATGAGTGTCCATCCGCGGTACCGGGATCTGGAGATCGATGGCGTGCCTGATCCCCGCGTGCCGGTGGAAGTGACCGGTGGACTGGGCAACGACAACGTGACCACCCTGGCCCTTCAGCAGAAGTTCGACTCGGAGGCTGNCGACAAGCCCATGGCCACGGGCCGGGAGGCTCAGCTCATGCTGGCCGAGGTGCGGGGCGGACAGGCCGCAGTGGACATCATCAACGATCTGCGCTCCGACTACGATCTCCCTGAGTTCAGCAGCACGGACGAAGCCGAGATCAAGCGCCAGGTCGTGGAAGAGCGGCGTCGGGAGCTGTGGATGATGGGCACCCGCATGGGTGACATGCTCCGCTACACCGACGACGAGCTCAGCGGTCTCACCTGGGAAACCGGAAACAACCAGAAGGGTGAGCCCTACAGCTCCCTGACCTGCATTCCGATCCAGGACGCTGAGCGGAACGCCAACCCGAACATCTCCTGATCTGACGCCTCGAAGCTGAGGCGGTAGGATCGAGCAGGAGAACGGAGACAAGCGGTCCGGGGCATCCCAGCCTCGGGCCGCTTTCTCGTTGGGGTGCCGCCCGTGGGGCCCGGGAGTGATCAGTCTCCCTTCCCGACTGGCCCCTCCCGCGCCCGGCTTCAGGGCTGCCCCACACCCGCCGGGCCACCCAGGCCTGACACGTCAGCCCTCGATGATCACCCGCATGTCCGGGTCCAGGTCGTCGGCCGCCTGGTTCCGGGTCAGCCAGGACACGCCGAAGAAGACCAGGAAAGACGCCACCAGCGTCAGCCCCGACACGGTGACGCCGGCCGGCAGTCCGAGGAGACCGAAGAACGCCCCCACCTCCAGCGCCACCGTGCCCACCAGCCCCGTCCCGATGGAGGCGATAGCACCGGCCCGGGTGGCCCCCGTCCAGTTCATCCCGACAGCCAGGGCCGGGACCAGGGTCGAGGCGAAGAGACCCCATCCGAAGATCCCCAGGAAGGCCACCAGCGTCCCCGAGTGCTGGGCCACCAGGGCCGCCACCACCGTGATGGCCAGGGTGGCCAGCCGACCCCGGGCCAGGAGATCGCCCCCTCCGGCGCCAAGCGCCCGAGGAATGTCGTGGACCAGGGCCGCTGCTCCCACATTCATAAAGGAGTTCAGGGTACTCATGATGGCCGCCACCACCCCGGCAAAGACCAGGGCCGCCAGGAGAAGAGGGGTCTGGTTCAGGAGGAAGACGGGCGTGGCCTGGTCCGGGTGGCTCAACTCAGGCACCGCTCCCGTCACCACCAGCCCCTTCACCGCCATCCCCACACCAAAGAAGAGGAGGACGGTGAGGCAGAGGGCCAGAGCCGACACCAGGGGATACCACCGGAAGTCCCGGGGGCGGCGGAGCATGTAGAACTTGTGGAGGACGTGGGGCTGGCCCAGGACTCCCATGGAGAAGACGAAGAGGAAGGAGATGGCCGCCAAGGGTCCCAGATGTCCCCAGGGCTCCAGGAAGGCCGGATCGTGGGCCAGGATGGCTTGGGAAATGCTGGCCAGCCCCCTTCCCTCCCCCACCTCTCCCCCCACCCCCAGGACGAAGACGAAGACCAGGATGGAGGCCAGGGCCATGATGGTCCCCTGGAGGACATCGGTCCAGATGGCCGCCCGGATCCCGCCGCCTACGGCATAGGCCAGGGTCACCCCGGCCCCGATCCAGATCCCCCACCCCAGCCCCACACCCAGTACGGCCTCCAGGACCACCCCCATGGCCAGGACATTGGTGGCCATGTATCCCACCACGGCCAGGAGCACGGAGAGACCCGCCAATCCCTGGGCCCCCGGTGAGCGGTACCGGGCCCCGATGGCATCGGGAAGGGTCAGGACCGGCCGGACGTCGGCCAGGACCCGCAGCCGCTTCGCCAGAACCCACGCCCCTACCGCATTCGTGATCCCAGCCGGAAGGATGATGAAGAGGGCGCCCAACCCCACCGCGTACAGGAGTCCAGGACCTCCGATGAAGGTGAAGCCTGACAGGGTGGCCGCCACGGCCGACAGGGAGAGGGCCACCAACCCGATGGACTTCCCGGCCAGGAAGAAATCGCCGGCGTCCCGGATCTCCCGAGTCGCCACCGCCCCGATTCCCAGGATGAGAACGAAGTAGAGGAGGATGGCCCCCACGACGACCGGCTCGGCCGGCACGGGGAGGGGCACAGTCTGGAGGATCGGGAAAGGGAGGGGAGGGACCATCATCGGTCAGCCCCACTCCGTCTGCCCGCTCCATCACCCCGGCCAGTCTCCCCTGGGCGGCTCGCCGCCGCCTCCCGAGCTCGTCTGGTCAAGGCCTCCACCTCCCCCTCTCCGAATCCAACCCGAGGAAAGACCCAGGCGTAGGTCAGGGGCACCACCAGGAGGGGCAGGAGCCCAGCCCCGTAGACCAAGAAGGCGGCCCCGGGCGGGAGTCCGCCCACCAGGGGAGAATCGGCCCCTGGCGCAGGAAGCAGAAGCCCCGCCCCTACGCCACCCACAAGGAGGAGGAAGACGCCACCCAGCGCCACGAGCAGCCGTCTCGGTGCCTGGCCTCCTGGAGGGGTTGTCCCAACGAGGGAGATGGCCAGGAGACTGGTCACCGTCCCCACCAGGAGAGCCCAGGGAGCCCAGGCTGGCCATCCGTCGGGGAGGAATGCTGAGGCGTAGGCTCCCCCCACCAGCGCCAGCGAGAGAACCAGGAGGAAGAGGCTGAAGGAGCGGGTCAAGGCAGCGGCTCCAGAGCGATGGCACCCCCCGGAATCCAGGGGGCAGGGTTGCGGGATCCAGTCAATCGAGCAAGGGTAACGGGGCCGCCACCACTTCTCCACCCCGTCTCAGGGACTCTGCCCATGAGTGACCACCCGCCCTTCTTCGCCCAGGTGAACCGCTACTTCGATCGGGCGGCGGAAATCCTGGACTATCCCCAGGGGCTCCTGGAACAGATCAAGGCGTGCAACGCCGTCTATCATCTGAGCTTCCCCCTCAAGCGGGACGACGGCACCATCGAGGTCATCCACGGGTGGCGGGCTCATCACTCCCAGCATCGTCTCCCGGTGAAGGGAGGGTTCCGACTGGCCGAACAGGCTTCCGAGGACGAGGTGACGGCGCTGGCCGCCCTCATGACCTACAAGTGCGCCCTGGTGAACCTGCCCTACGGCGGGGCGAAGGGGGCCATCCGCATCGAGAAGTCGGACTACTCGGAGGCCGAGCTGGAACGGATCATCCGACGCTACACCTTCGAGCTCGTTCGCCGAAACTGCATTGGTCCAGGGGTGGACGTCCCCGGGCCGGACATGGGGGTGGGACAGCAGGAGATCGCCTGGATGCACGACACCTACCTGGCCCTCTCCGACGGCGAGGTGAACGCCCCTGGTGCCGTCACCGGAAAACCTGTGAGCCAGGGAGGAGTCCGAGGCCGGGTGGAGGCCACCGGGCGAGGGGTATACTTCGGCACCCGGGAAGCAGTGGCACAGCCCGAACTCATGAAGCAGCTGGACCTTCCTCTGGGCCTGGAAGGGAAGCGAATCGTCATCCAGGGGCTGGGAAACGTAGGCTATCACGCCGGGAAGTTCCTGGCGGAGGACGGCGCCGTCATCGTGGGCGTGGTGGAACGGGAAGGGGCTCTATACAACCCCAGGGGGCTGGACCTGGATGAGATCCGGGCCCACCGGGCCGAAGGAGGCTCCCTCCTGGAGCTGGAGGGCTCGGAGCGGCTGGGCAGCTCCGAAGGGGCAGCCGGGCTCGAATGGGACTGCGACATTCTGATCCCTGCCGCCATCGAGAATGTGATCCACACCGGGAATGCCCCCCGGATCCAGGCCCGCATCATTGCCGAGGGTGCCAACGGGCCCACCACCGCCGACGCCAGCCAGATCCTTACGGAACGGGGTGTCCTCCAGATCCCGGATCTCTACCTGAACGCAGGCGGCGTGACAGTCTCCTACTTCGAGTGGATCAAGGCCCACTCCCACATGCGCTTCGGTCGGATGGAGCGACGGTTCCGAGCCATGGCCGGGGAGCGGATGCTCAGCGAAGTGGAGGGGCTGGTGGGGAAATCCTTCCCCAGCGAAGCCTACAACCGAGTGGCCGTGGGGGCGTCGGAGGAGGACCTGGTGAATTCGGGGCTGGAGGAGACCATGATCGAGGGGTTCCACGAGATCCGGGCCACGGCGCTGGAACGGACGGTGGATCTCCGGACCGCCGCCTTCATCAACTCCATCCAGAAGGTGGCCCTGGCCTACCAGGAGCGGGGCATCTTCCCCTGAACGGATCCTGGGCCAAGCGTCGGCGTATCCCAGGGCAATCAAGTCCCCTTCGCCGGAGCCACCCATGTGGACCCCTCATCGCCGGACCCCCGCCCTGGCCGCTGCCCCGGCCGCCCCTTTGCTCATGGCGGTTGTCCTCCTGGCCGCCATACCGGTCGGCTGCGAGACCAGCCCTGCCAGCCAGGTCGGGGAGGAGGCCCCCGCCGGCGACGACTCGACCTTCCAGGTCGTCGTGGTGGCCGACGGATTGGAGCATCCGTGGGGCATCGCCTTCCTCCCTGACGGCGACATCCTGGTCACCGAGCGGCCGGGTCGGCTCCGGATCATCCGGGACGGACAGCTCCTGGCCGAATCCGTGACCGGTCTCCCGGAGATCCATGCCCGTGGGCAAGGAGGGCTCCTGGATGTGGAGCTCCATCCCGACTACGAAGAGAACCGGCTCGCCTACCTGAGCTTCAGTCGTCCGGTAGACGGAGGGCAGACCACCACCGCCGTGGTCCGAGGCACCTTCGATGGCCAGTCCCTCCAGAACGTGGAGGAGATCTTCGTGGCCCAGGCCGCTGCCTCGCCAGGGCGCCACTACGGCTCCCGCCTGACCTTCGACGGCGACGGCTATCTCTACATCACCATCGGTGATCGCGGGCAGATGCACCGGGCCCAGGACCTGACGGACCACGCCGGGACCACCGTCCGTCTGCACGACGATGGCTCGGTGCCGGACGACAATCCCTTCGTAGGCGATCCGGACGCCCTTCCCGAGATCTTCACCTGGGGGAACCGGAACGCCCAGGGAATGGCCATCCACCCCACCACGGGAGCGGTCTGGCAGAATGAGCATGGTCCCCGGGGTGGTGACGAGCTGAATCTCATGGAAGCCGGAGCCAACTACGGATGGCCCGAGATCACCCACGGAATCGACTACGACGGGAGCGTCATCACCCAGGACACGGCTCGGGCCGGGATGGAGCAGCCCGTGGTCCACTGGACCCCGTCCATCGCCGTCTCAGGGATGGACTTCTACACGGGGGACGCCTTTCCAGGGTGGAGTGGGGACATCTTTGTCGGAGCGCTGGCCCAGCGCCACATCCGCCGGCTGGAAATGGAGGGTGACCGGGTCCTCGGCCAGGAAACCCTCCTGACCGATCTAGGCGTCCGGTTTCGGGAAGTGGCCACCGGACCTGACGGCTACCTGTACCTCCTCACCGACGAGGGAGCGGGACAGGTCTTGCGGCTTGAGCCGGCGTCCTGAAGGGGTGCGGGTACCGGACGTTCCGGACAACTACGAAGAGTACACACCGGGACTGCCGTTGGGCATCGGGGTCAGCGCAGGCCCAGCGGTATAGGGCCTGAGTCGTCTTCAGCAGAATACAGGTAGCCCAAGAATCCTCCCATGGCCGCGCCGATGGGAACGAAGTAGAGATAGGGGCTTACGTCGGAGCCGTCCCGGTCCCGGGGGCTCCAGGCCGCCAGCCCGGCCCCCAGGACGGCTCCGGCGGCGATGCCGATCACAACGGGATGCCGGAGCACCCCCTGATCATCGTCATCCAACAGGCCGGTCACGTCTGGCGACGGTAGGGGAGGGGCTCCATCGGTGGCCACGGCGACCCCTGCAGATGCCACAGTCCCGGGGATCGGGGCGTGGGGATGGAGGGTGGGCTGATGGACCCGGGACTCAGGACAAGGTCCCGGTGGGCAGGACGTCCCGGCAGTGGATGCCAGAAGAGACACAGCCGCCAGAGCTTCCAGGATCATGGACGCCCCCCTGAGGGTCGACGTTGTTTGAGCGGAGGGGGTGGGACTCGAACCCACGCAGGCTTTCGCCTGACCTCGGTTTTCAAGACCGGTACGTTAGCCGCTCCGTCACCCCTCCAACCATCAAGGTAGACAAAATCAGCGTGCCGGTGGAGGGGTCCATTGGCAGCGCATCCGCTCCCAGGCATCGTTCCCCTTCCTGGCACCACCTCCCGCCATCGAATCACCGCCGGTCCGAAGGCTCGACCTCCACCGGCCGGTCCCATCCCTGACTCCCCTCATCTCGGAGGATCCCCATCCACCCCTCCGGATGCTCCAGGCCCTGCATTTCCATCCATCCCTCCGGATCGAAGGGGAGGGGGAAGGGAATGACGATCGGTCCAGCCCTGCCGAGTGTGGCCCCCGAACCGCCGGACTGAGTCGAGCGGGGATCCAGGATCCTTTCGATCTCCGCCTCAACGTCCTGGAGGTGGAGCCGCGTCATCCCATCGCCGGCCCGGGACTGGGCCGACCGGACGACCTGGGCCAGATGCTGCAACTCGGATCGGACGATGGGTCGGGCGTCGTTCATTCCGTTGGAGGAGCCAGGCGCCAGATAGCGGTCGGCGGCGGCCAGGTACTGACGCTGGAGATTCCGACGGAAAGCATCAACTCCAGGCGCCTCGACCTCCAGCTCGGACCAGACTCCACGCCGGAGATCGGCCAGTAGGTCGGCCACGGTGTAGACCTGGCCACCCCCACCCGTAACCTCGTACTCCACCAGCCGAGTGAGTCGGTTCTCACTCAGGAGCTGGGCCAGAACCCTTCCCTGCTGGGTCCCGATCCGGTCCAGGGCCCCTTCCGCCTCGATGCGGCGCAGGATCTCCGGATCGGTGAACATCTCCGGGACGTGGAAGGCGTTCTCCACCAGGAATCTCATGGCCNCCTCCTGCTCGCTCCGGCTCACCGGATCGAAACGGGCTCCCGTCCCGTATCGCTGCTGGGTGTAGGCACCCCCCACCAGGGCACCTACGTGGCCCATGTATCGACCCCACTGGGCCACCACTTGCCCGTAGAGCTCGTCCAACGTGGAATAGTCCCGCCCCGGCTGCTCCGTCGCGGGCAGGAGCATCCCCATGACACGTTCCAGGTTCTGCATCCCCAGAGTGGAGGCTCGGACCGGATCGGCATTCCCGACAGCCTCCGTGACGGCCTGGGGGTCATTGGGGGCGTCGGGGGTGGTGAAGCGGAGCCAGGGAATGGTGTCCTGCATCCGGGCCCAGCTGTCCAGAACCTCCAGCTCGTCCTCGGGGGTGGTGGCCTGGGGGATGGGCTTGTGACCCCACATGACGGCAAAGCGATCGTAGGGGCCCACCCTGGGGATGAGGAGTTCAACCGGGATGTCGTCCTCGGGCTGGGCCACGTAGTTGAAGCGGGAGTAGTCCATGACCGTGGGGACGTGGCCACCCTTCTCCTCCAGAAACTCCCGGGAGCGGAGGGAGTCCACCGGATACATGGCACTCCCCTTGAAGTTGTGAGGGAACCCCACCGCATGCCCCACCTCGTGCGCCACCACGTACTCCACCAACTCTCCCATGAGGGAATCGGGAAGGGGGAGGTTCGCGGCCCGTTCATCCAGAGGGCCCACCTGTACGAAGTACCAGTTCCGCAGGAGGTTCATGACGTTGTGGAACATGTTCACTTCGGCCTTGAGGATCTGGCCTGAGCGGGGATCCACAACACTCCCCCCGGTGGCATTGGCCACGGGAGATGGCCGCCAGTAGACCATGGAGTGGCGGGCGTCATGCATGGACCAGTCCGGATCTTCCTCCGGCGAGGGGGCCATCCGGGCTTCGATGGCGTTGGAGAAGCCTGCTTCCTCGTAGGCCTCCACCCATTGATACACGCCCCGCTCCACGTAGGGGACCAGCCACTCCGGGGTGGCCCGGTCGATCCAGAAGACGATGGGCTCCACCGGGTCCGACACCTGGGCCGACGGGTCCTCCTTCTCCAACCTGAACCGGCGGATGAAGGAGCGCTCATCGGCCCCGTGCTCACCGGTGGCGTAGTCCACCGTGGAAATGGAGATGTATCCCACCCGAGTATCCCGGAGGCGAGGCATCATGGGCTCTTCCGGGAGGAGGACCATGCTCCAGTTGGCCCGCCGGGTGCTGGTCACCGCCGAGGAGCCTGGCGAGGCGCCCTGGGGGCTGGCCACCCCGGTCTGAACCGCCTGGACCTCCACATTCTCCGGGAAGGCGGAGAAGGATTCCACGTAGGAGCGGTCCCCCTGAACCCCTCGAAGGGGCGACATTTCCGGAATGCTGGACGTGTAGAGGCGGCTCACCTCCACCACCGCCGCTGAATCCGGCCCGAAGGTCTCGATATTGAAGGAGGCGATGATGGGCCCTCGGGTCAGCGCCTGGACAGCCCGGGAGATGGCCCGCTCCTCCTCGGCCACGGCATCGAAGCTCACCCCCCGGAGATGGATCCGATCGTTCCGACGCTCCCAGCGGACGAGCTCCTGGGCGATCCGTCCCCCGCCGAAGCCACCCAGGCCCGCTCCTTCATCTACCCGGCCCAGGATGAGCATGTCCCGATTCAGGGCATCTTCGGGGATCTCGAAGTAGAGATCCTCGTCGATCTGATGGACGATGAAGAGGCCTTCCTGGGTGATGGCGTCCTCGGTGATGACCGAATCGTAGGGCTGAAGCTCTCCGTTCCGGCGGCTGGAGGGGGGGCTTCCAGGGGTCCCTGGCTCACCGATCTGCACCTCCACGTCCGGGGCCTCAGGCTCGTCCTCCGGCTCCTGAGGCTCCGGCTCCGGGGTTTCCTCCGGAGTCTCCTCCTGGACCGGAGTCGGTGCCGGCCCCTCGTCAGGCCCGCTCCTGAGCCCGCATCCCGGAAGTGTGGCGCTCACGAGAAGAACACCCCCCACCAGGCCGACGGACATGAGGGGACGCAGAAAAGCAGAGAGCTTTGAAGTCATATGCGAGGATCCTGCGGAGAGGATGGTGCGATGGAGTGGGACGGCGCCTCAGCGGCTCCGAAAACAATACCGGCTTGGCTCATCTTCGTCGAGAGCCCCAGGGGCGTCGAACGGCTCGCCAGCGGGGTCGAAGGGCTAAACAACGACGTCGAGCGCCGCGGCTCAGGGACGCGGTACCCATGCCAGGAGACGTTGACGTCCCGAACCAACCGGCGTCGACCCTTCATACACCGGAAGGGGTCCCTTAGTTTGCCACTGTCCATTCCTGGGCTTTGCCCAGACCCTGGCCTCTGCCCCAAGGCCTTGGCTGACCCTCCACACACCATTCGAGCATGCGCCACCTTCTCCTTTTCGTGACTCCCCTCCTCCTCCTCCTGGGTCCGCCAGCCCAGCTCCATGGGCAGGCCTCCGACGAAGAAGACAGCGTGGTGGTAGGAACCCGAGTCGTTCCACCCTTCGTCATCCAGGAGGAGGACGGAAGCCTGCACGGCCTCACCGTGATCCTGTGGGAGAATGTGGCTCAGGAGCTGGGGCTGGACTATCGGTTCGAAGAGGAGGACATCGAGGGGATGCTGGACGGGGTGGAGGATGGTTCCTTCTACGCCGCCGCCTCGGCCCTCACGATCACCAGCAACCGGGAGGAGCGGGTAGATTTCACCCATCCCTTCTTCGTGACGGGACTCGGGATCGCCGTCCCCCAGGAGCCGGCAGGCCTGGGCCAGGCCATCCTGGCCCTCTTCAATCCCGAGTTCTTCTGGGTCCTCTTCCTCCTCCTGGGCGTGCTCCTCTTCTGGGGTCTCCTGGTCTGGACCTTCGAGCGGGTGGAGAATCGGGAGGAGTTCGGGGGAAGCGCGGCCAAGGGGATCGGCAGCGGGTTCTGGTGGGCGGCCGTCACCATGACGACGGTAGGGTATGGTGACAAGTCCCCGCAGACGCTGGGCGGCAGGATCGTGGGCTTTGTCTGGATGTTCGCCGCCATCATCCTCATCTCCTTCTTCACCGCCTCGATCACCTCCTCCCTCACCGTGAGCCAGATCGACAGTCGGGTCGGCGGTCCCGAGGACCTGCCCCATGTCCGGGTGGGGGCGCTGGCCCAGTCAGCCACCGAGGAGTTCCTGCAGGAGGAGTTCATCCAGGCCCGGGGATTCCCTTCAATCCATGACGGACTGGCGGCGTTGGCAGAGGGAGAACTGGATGCCTTCGTCCATGACGCCCCCATCCTTCGGTTCCATTCCCAGGAGGACTGGGGTGGCCAGGTCAGGGTCCTTCCCGGAACCTTTGCCGACCAATACTACGGGATCGCCCTCCCCATGGATCACCCGGATCGGAACCGGATCAACCAGATCCTCCTGGACTACCTGACCAGTCCCGAATGGGCGCAGGTCCAGCGTCGGTATCTGGGGAGCTGAAGCCCGGCGACAGGGAGGCCGGACCGGCCAGGCGTCCCTCTCCGGACACCTCAGTGCCGAAAGAGGCGTCGCCCGGTGAAGACCATGGCCAATTCGTGCTCATCGGCCGCCTCGATGACCTCCTCATCCCGGACCGACCCCCCCCCCCCCACGCCAGAGGCCGCCGCTGCGTCGACTCCATCCCGGAAGGGGAAGAAAGCGTCGGAGGCCAGGGCCGCGCCCTGGATCTTCAGGCCTGCGTCCCCGGCCTTCTGAACCGCCAGTCGGGAGGCATCCACCCTGGACATCTGGCCGGCCCCGATCCCGATGGTGGCACCGCCCCGAGCCAGGAGGATGGCGTTGGACTTCACCCCGAAGACGGCTGCCCAGGCAAAGGCCAGGTCGTTGGCCTCCTCGGCACTGGGTGCCCGCTCCGTCACCACCTTCCACCCCAGGTCCTCCACCCCGTAGAAGGGGAGGGGAGCCGGTGTCTGGGCCAGGACGCCACCGTAGACTCCCCGCAAGAGGAGAGGGTCTGGAAGCCGTCCGTGGGCGGCCAGGAAGTGAAGGGCCTGAAGGGCACCCTCCTCCGCTGTGGTACCCCTCACGCCTTCCTGGAAGCTTTCCAGGGCATCATCAGGGAGGTAGTGGGGTTCAGCACCTCCCCGGGCCGGGGGGAAGGTAAGGAGCCGAAGGTTCTTCTTTCGGGTCAGGACCTCGAGGGCGTCTTCGCTGAAGCCCGGAGCGGTGATGCATTCGATGAAGAGCTGGGACATGGCCTGGGCCGCCTCCTCGTCCACCACCCGGTTCACCGCGATGATGGAACCGAAGGCGCTTACCGGATCCGAAGCCAGCGCCTGCTCATACGCCTCCGCCACCGATTCGCCCACAGCCAGCCCGCAGGGAGTGGTATGCTTGACGATGCACACCGCCGGATGGGGGGAGAGGGCGAAGGGGGCCAACGAAAGGAGGGCCCCGTCCAGGTCCAGGAGGTTGTTGTACGAAAGATCCTTCCCATGGAGTTGCTCCAGGGCTCCGATCCCACGTTCCACCCCTCCTGTAGGCTCGTAGAAGGCGGCAGCCTGATCCGGGTTCTCCCCGTATCGAAGGGTTCGACTCCGCCGCCAACTCCGGTGCAGATCAGGTGGCAGGGTCTCGGACTCCTCCTCTTCCAGGAAGCCGGCCACCGCTTGATCGTAACCCGAGATGTGCCGAAAGACCTTGGCCGCCAGTTCCCGTCGGAGANCTGCAGATTCATGGGCGGGGGCATCCAGNCCTTCCAGCACCCGGCCATAGTCGGCTGGGTCCACTACCACCCAGACATGGGCGTGATTCTTGGCCGCAGCCCGGATCATGGTGGGGCCACCGATGTCCACCTGTTCCATGGCCTGGGCCACCGACACATCTCCTCCCGCCACCGTTTCCCGGAAGGGGTAGAGATTCACCACCACCACGTCGATGGGCCGGTACCCGTGATCCGCCAGCGCTTCCAGATCCTGAGGGACGTCCCGCCGGGCAAGGAGGGGGCCATGGATCGCTGGATGCAAGGTCTTGACCCGACCATCCATGATCTCCGGGTGTCCCGTGATGTCGGACACCTCGGTCACGGGGAGATCGGCGTCCCGGAGGGCCCGAGCCGTTCCCCCGGTGGAAAGAAGCTGGAAGCCCCGATCCAGGAGGGCCTGACCCAGTTCCTCAATACCGGATTTGTTCGAAACGGAGAGGAGGGCGCGGCGTGACGTGCTCATGGCAGATCCGGCGTGGAGGTCAGAGAAAAATGAGATCGAAGGGCGTCCCCGGTGCCAGGGATCGGCCGTGGCGCCCGGCCCTCGTCCAGGGACCTGGCCAGTTCATCGACCACGGCGGGGAAGAGTTCATGCTCCACCTGATTCACCCGGGTCGCCAGGGAGGCGGGGGTATCTCCAGGTAGAACGGGGACCGGCCACTGGGCCAGGATCGGGCCCCGGTCATAGCGTTCGTCCACCAGGTGGATCGTGGGGCCGGAGATCCGAACTCCGGCGGCCAGGACCGCTTCGTGGACCTTGCTCCCGTACATCCCCTTTCCTCCGAAGCCCGGAAGGAGAGCGGGGTGGATGTTCAGCATCCGCCCCCGGAACGCCTCCACCACGGGTGGGGGGATGAGACGGAGGTACCCGGCAAGGAGGACAATCTGGATCTGGGCCTCTTCCAATGCCGCCAGGGTCTCCCGAGCCACCTCATGGGCGGATCGTTCCGAGACGGGAACAATGCAGGACGGAATCCCCCGGTCCCGAGCCAGTTCCAGGACTGGAGCGTCCTCCCGATCACTCACCAGGAGTGCCACTTCCCACAGGTGTGGGCCGGTTCCGCGGTCGGGATGATCGGCCAGGACCCTGAAGTTGCTCCCCCGCCCCGAGGCAAAGACGGCAACCTGAAAGGTCAAGCCGAGGCCCCCGGCTCCTGTCCCGCAAGGAAGGGATTTCCGATACGTTCCTGGCCCACCGTGGTCTCCGGTCCGTGTCCGGGAAGCAGCCGGGTATGGTCCGGGAGCGTCAGGATCTCCCGGCGGATAGAGGCCAGGAGCTGTTGCATATCCCCTCCCGGCAGATCGGTCCGGCCGATGGAGCCAGCAAAGACCACGTCCCCGACCAGCACGATCCCGTCCCCTTCATGTACGAAGATGACGTGGCCCGGAGCGTGGCCGGGAGCGAAGCGGACTGCCACTTCAGTCTCCCCCACCGGGAGATGGGTTCCGACCTGGATCTGGTGGTCGATGGCCGGGAGATCTCCATGGAGCCGAAGACCGAAGGCAGTGGCCTGGTCTGCGGCCCGATCGTAGAGGGGCCGGTCTGCCGGATGGAGGTGAACAGGCACCTGCAAGGCCTCCATGACGTGTGGAAGTCCTTCCACATGGTCCAGGTGGGCATGGGTCAGGTAGACGGCATCCACCTGGATCCCCTGCTCCTCCACATGGCTGAGGAGCTGAGGTGCCGCTGCGCCGGGATCCACGATGACAGCCCGCCCGCTTCGGGTGCACCGAACCAGGTAGGTGTTCTCGGCAAAGGCTCCACCTGTGAAGAGCTGGATGTCCAGGGACGACTGTGCCTCCGGGTCACCCATCATCCGCACCCGCATCCCTTGGGACGAACTCCGGCCAATTCCAGCTTCTCTTCCTCTTCACTCGGCGCCTGCCACCCACCGGAGACGGCCAGCATCTTCCGGAGGGACTCCTCCGCCCGGGACCGAATCCCCTCCTCCAGCACGACCTCATGGCGCCCGTGATCCAGGCACCAGGCCAGTTTGGAGAGAGTGTTCAGCTTCATGTTCCCGCAAACCGCCGCTCCGGAAAGGGGAACGAAGGTCTTCTCCGGATACCGCTCCCGGAGCTGATCCACCAGGCCTCGCTCCGTGCCCAGGATGAGAGCGTCGTGATCCTCAGCCATCCGGACCATGCCGCCGGTGGAGGTGACTTCATCGGCTTCGGCCAGGAGGTCTTCACGGGCCTCGGGATGGATCACCACCAGCGCCTCCGGATGGGCTTTGCGGGCCTTGTCCAGCTCCTCCAGGACCAGGTCATCGTGGACGTAGCAATAGCCGTCCCAGGCCACGATGTTGTCCCGCCCCGTCCGTTCCTGGACGTAATGGGCCAGGTTCCGGTCGGGAACGAAGATGATGGTCCGATCCCGGGAGATGGTCTCCACCACCTGAACGGCATTGGAAGAAGTGCAGCAAATGTCCGAATGGGCCTTCACCTCCGCCGACGAGTTGACGTAGGCCACCGTGACGGCGTCAGGGTGCTGCTCCTGAAGATTTCGGAGGGCTTGACCGGTGACGAAGTCGGCCATGGGGCATCCGGCCCGGGGATCGGGCATCAACACGGTCTTGGAGGGAGAGAGGACCTTGGCGGTTTCCGCCATGAAGTGGACGCCACAGAAGACGATGGTGTCGGCGTCGGTGTCGGCCGCCTCCTGGGAGAGGGCCAGGGAGTCACCCAGGAAATCGCTGACCTCCTGAATCTCCACCCGCTGATAGTTGTGCCCCAGGATCACAGCGTTCCTCTGGGCCTTCCGCTGAAGGATCCGGTCCTTCAGCTCCTGGCGAGGGAGTCCCGCGTAGTCCAGGGGGGTGGGGAGTACTTCCCGTGCAGTGAGTGTCATGGGATTCAGGGGCCGGATGAACGATGCAGAGAGGTACTCAGATAGTGAAGGAGCTTCCACACCCGCACCCGCCGGCGGCGGCGGGATTCTTGAAGGTGAAGCCCGATCCCATCATGGTGGTGACATAGTCGATCTCCACCCCTTCAAGGTACTGGGCGCTGAAGGGGTCGACGAAGACACGAATACCATCCCGGAGATCCAGGATCTCGTCGTCCTCCTCCGGTGTGTCTTCGATGTTCAATCCATATTGGAAGCCGGAACACCCACCCGGGAGGACAGCCACTCGCAGGCCTGCCTCCTTGTCGGCACCGTGCTCCTGCATGAAGGTCTGCACCTTGCTGACCGCCGTCTCCGAGAGCTCAATCCTCATCTCATTCCCTCTTTCGATATCCAGGTACTCCTCGTCTCACCGGTGCGGCTTCGAGGCCGGCACGAATTCCGGTGGCAGCCCTCCTCTTGGGCCGGGTTCTCCTACCCCCCTCCAACCACGGGGGTTCAACTGGTTCCAGCCTGATCTCAGGGGGTGAGGGGAAGGTACCCGTCCGGGCCAACGGGGGTCAAGGCGAAAGCCGCCCCTGGCCACCCGGCATCGGGGGACTGTCGTGCCCTGGCTCGTCCAGACCTGGATCGTCTCCACCTGGGTCATTCTCGCCTGGGTCCCCTTCACCCGGGTCCTCCTCACCCGGGTCTTCCTCCTCGTCCTCTTCCGGCGGATCCTCCGGAGGAGTGGGCCCTTCCACCGGCATCTCGCCTCCACCACCAGGCACGCCATTCAGGTTCGTCACTCCCTCTACCCGGACCTCATAGGTCACCTCCGGCTCCAGGGGGCTGTCCAGGATGGCGACAATTGCATACCCCGGCAGAAGGATCTCAGGCTCTGTGGGATCCTCCTCCGTGGGCTGGGGTGCCGGGTCGGGCTCCTCCGGAACGTCCGGGTCGGGTGGCTCATCCACCACCCCTCCTCCTGGGCTGCCTCCTGGGCCTCCCTGGCTGCTTCCATCTCAGCTCGGCGCTCTTCCCACTCATGAGGATGGAGGAGCTCCTGGACTCCGGGGGCATCCCCATCCTCTCGGAGGAGGCTCACCTGGATGCCCTCCAGCGACATCTCCGGATCCAGGGGATCATCGAAGCTGAGCTCCAACGTCATGGAATCCAGGGCAGCCACATCGTCCAGGATGGCCGGAGTCGTGTCGGGAAGGAGGAGAGCCAGTTCGGTGACGATGAGGGTGTCCCCCCTGGTCAGGGTCACCTCCATGGAGTCCTGGGGTTCAGTGAAATCGGCCTCCCGGTTCCGGTTCATGTCCTGGTAGGCACGGACCATGTACCCGTTGGCCGGAAGGTATGGGAAGGTGAAGACCCCGGTGGAATCAGTGACGGTGGAGTGGACGGGTCCTCCGTCCAGGGGCTCGGCATCCACCCGAACGTCCGGCGAATCCTCACCGGTGAGGCGGTCGGTGACCAGGCCGGCCAGCACGTTGGGCTCGAACTCGGGACCGGTCGACAAGAAGAGGTCGTAAGGCCCCCCCAACCGGTTCTGCCAGAGGTCCTGGAGGGTGGGGAGGAGNGTGATGCGGTAGATGGTGGTCTCCTGGAATCCACCTTCCATCTCCACCTCNAGACCGTGGCGTCGATGGCGGACGCTCACCTCTCCCGTCCGTGGCGANACCACCACCGCATCCCGGAGCTGCCCGTCGGTGGGGCGCTCGCTGGGCCTCCGGTCGAATTCAAAGCTCACCGAGCCATCGAAGGGCTCCACGATCGAGAAGGTATCCGGCGATGTACGGACCACCTCCATTGGGGTCTCCGGGATGTCCCCCCCCTGGGGCGTACCGGTCCGGGCACAGGCGGCGCTCATGACGACCAGGGCCACCATGAGTCCCCGGAGGAGCCCCCGCCCACCGATCCCGGCCCGTCGGTCAGGGAGCCGGGGGCCTCTCCCCTCGGTCCNGATCATCCCCGGGGCCGTCGGCAGTCCCTCCAGATCGGTCACNCCCCCTCCAGGAGCTGAAGCTTGGCNTCCAACTTGTCCCGTTGATCCTCGAAGGTGGCCTCCTTGTCCCTCTCCTTCTGGACCACNGGTTCGGGGGCCCGGGTGACGAAATTCTCATTGGCCAGCTTCTTTCGAACGCCTTCCAGTTGCCCCTCCAGGCGCGTGATCTCGCGGGCCAGCCGCTCCCGTTCCTGATCCAGGTCCACCAGCCCTTCCAGGGGCAGGAAGAGCTCCGTTCCGTTCTGGAGGACGGTGGTAGCCCCTACCCCCCGACCATCTGGCGCGCCGAACTCCATCTCCTGGATCCGAGCCAGGAGCTCCAGCTCACTCCTCTGGGCGTCCAATCCCCGCTGAAAGGACGTCGACGCCCCGGAGAGGACCAGGGACACGGGCGCTCCCTCTCCCACTCCGTACTCCTTCCTCAAGCTCCGCACGGCGGTGACCAGTTCCTGGAAGTGGGCCATGGCCTCCTCGGCTTCCGGATCCTCCCAGTCCTCGTCCTCGGGCCAGGGAGCCACCAGGAGCCGCTCCGGTCGATCCATCCCCTCCGGCCAGGGGATCCGATCCCAGAGATGTTCGGTGACGAAGGGCACCAGGGGATGGAGGAGGCGGAGGATCCGGTCGAAGACATGGACCAGGACCGAGCGGGCCACTTCCCGAGCCTCTTCCCCACCCTCTCCACGGAGCCGGCTCTTGCTCAGTTCCAGGTACCAGTCGGCAAAGTCACCCCAGAAGAAGTGATGGGCCCGCTCCACAGCTTCGTGGATGCGGAATCGATCCAGGGCCCGGGTCATCTCCGCCGAGCTCCGGGTGAGACGGGAAAGGATCCATCGGTCGGCCATCTCCAGCTCCCCCTCCACCTGGGCCAGGGGTCGAACCGGCTCCTCCCCGGCAGACATGAGGGTGAAGCGACCGGCGTTCCAGAGCTTGTTGGCGAAGTTCCGTCCCGGCGCGAAGGCCGCTTCCAGGTCCTCGTGGTCCAGGTGGATATCCGTTCCCACTCCGCACATGGAGAGGACGGTGTACCGGAGCGCGTCGGCGCCAAACCGATCCACCACCTCGATGGGATCGATCCCGTTACCCAGGGACTTGGACATCTTCCGGCCCTGGGCGTCCCGGACCATCCCTGTCAGAAAGACGTCCTGGAAGGGCTCCTCGTCCATGAACTCGTAGCCGGCCATGATCATCCGAGCCACCCAGAAGAAGAGGATGTCGGGACCCGTCACCAGGGCGTGCCCCGGATAGTAGGCTTCCAGGTCTTCCGACTCCTGGGGCCAATGGAAAACCGAGAAGGGCCAGAGCCAGGAGCTGAACCAGGTATCCAGGACATCCGGATCCTGCTCGATCTTGCTGCTGCCGCAGGTCCCGCAGACCTCAGGATCCTCCCGGGTCACGGTGAGTTCCCCACAACCCTCTTCCTGACAGTACCAGACGGGAATCCGGTGACCCCACCAGAGCTGCCGGGAGATGCACCAGTCCTGGATGTTTTCCAGCCAGTGCTCATAGACCTTCTTCCACCGCTGCGGATGGAACCGGACCGTGCCGTTACGGGAGGCCTCCAGGGCCGGTTGGGCCAGCGGCTCCATCCGGACGAACCACTGCTCCGAGAGCCGAGGTTCAACCACCGTATCGCACCGGTAGCACCGGGGAACGGAGTGGCGATGGGGCTCGTCGCCGGTCAGGAGCCCCTCCTGGGTCAGAGCCGAGAGGACGGACTTCCGTGCTTCGAACCGATCCAATCCCTGGAAGGCCGGAGGAACGGCATCGTTGGTCGTGGCCTCCGGCGTGAAGATGTTCAGGACTTCCAGCCCGGTCCGTTTGGCAATCTCGAAATCGTTGGGATCGTGGGCCGGGGTGACCTTCACCATCCCCGTTCCGAATTCTGGATCCACCCACTCGTCGGCCACGATGGGGATGGTCCGGCCCGTCAGGGGAAGCTGGACCTCGAGCCCGACCAGGGCCTCATATCGCTCATCGGCGGGATGGACGGCCACACCCGTATCGCCCAGCATGGTCTCGGGCCGGGTGGTGGAGACGGTGAGATACCAGCGGCCGTCGGGAAGCTGCCCCAGGGCCTGGGCCCCGGCCTCCCGGGCCCGCTGGGCCGCAACATCGGCCGATTCGGGGAGGGGGTACCGGAGGTGGTGAAGTCGACCTTCCGACTCACTCCCCTCCGCTTCCTCGTTGGAGAGGGCGGTTCCACACCGGGGACACCAGTTGATGATGTATTCCCCTCGATAGATCCGGTCCTTCTCGTACAGGGACACGAAGACCTCCCGGACGGCCCTCGAGAGCTCCGGGTCCAGGGTGAAGCGGGTCCGATCCCAATCACAGGAGGCGCCGATGGCCTGGAGCTGCTTCAGGATCGTCCCTCCAGTCTCGTTCACGAACTCCTGAATCCGTTGGACGAAGGGCTCCCGACCCACGTCGAAGCGGGTTCGGCCATCCTCGGCGGCCAGCTGCCGTTCCACCACGTTCTGAGTTGCGATTCCTGCGTGGTCCGTCCCCGGCACCCAGACAGCCGCCCGCCCTTGCATCCGCCGCCACCGGATCAGGACATCCTGGACCGTGTTGTTCAGGCCGTGGCCCATGTGGAGAACGGCGGTGACATTGGGAGGCGGGATGACGATGACGTAGGGGTCACGGCCCTCCTTCAAGACGGCCTCAGCGTCGTTGTGAAAACGACCCTCGTCCCGGGCCCGCTTGTAGAGGGGGCCCTCGATGGCGCCAGGGTCGAGTCGGGGAGGAAGGGCTTCAGCCACGTTCACCTCAGTTGTCTTCTGGATGGACCCCCAGGGGCCCATTCCGGATGGGGAAGTTTCCGCTCATGGGGCTCGGATCCGGCCGTCAGGGAGCCAAGGGGCGGACTTCGTCACGGGACCGAAGGTTATTCCGGCGAGGAAAAGGCGTCAATCGGTGACGCCGGGCCCCGGAGAAGGCCTGGAACTCCGCTGCTACCCTCCACCTCCGCTCCGTTCCCGTTCCCGTTCCTCGTCCATCCGCCTCCGGATCTCCTGAGCTCGTTCAGCCCAGGTCTCCCGAATGGCCGCAGCAGCAGCCCCTCGAGCGATGTCCTCGTTGATCCACTGCTGGCGGTTGGCACGATCCCGCAGCCCAGGGGGTGTCTCGAAGCTGAAGGGGAGAGGCACGGAAAAGTCGCCCAGGTGGATCCGGCCCGGAGAGAGTCCCCACCGCCGCCCTTCCTCATCGGTATAGGTCCAGTCCCGGGCTCCTTCGGAAAGGGCAGCGGCCACTGCCACCGAGTCATTCCAATCCTGCATCATCCCGTAGATCATGAGACGGGCCCGCTCTTCGTCGCTCAGCTCCAGGTACGCCTGTCCATCTGGACGCCAGAGACGGGGGTCCGGGGTCTGAGGTCGAAGGAGCTCGGCGACATGGCGTCGCACCTCGTCCTCATCCATGGGGCCCGGTTCGTCCACCTCCTCCTCTCCTGGCTCCACACCCACCTCCTCGGCCGGTTCAGCCGGCGGCAGGTCCGGATCGGGGGGTGGCGAGTCTACAGGCACCTCCTGAGGGAGCTCATCCTCTTCGGGCTCCTCCGGCAGGTCAGTGAGTTCATCCAGGAGGACCAGTTCCACCCCAGGATCCACCAATTCCGGGTCCGGCCGATGGATCTCCGGGAGGTGAGCCTCCATCCGATCCACCAGGGCCGGGTAGACCAGGAGGAGGAGGAAGTGGACGCCCACGGACACACCCAGCCCCCAGATCAGCGCGCGATTCCACTCCTGGTGGGCGTCGCTGGCCCGGGACAGTGGAGAGCCAGGTTCCGAGGGGGGTTGGGAGGTTGGCGAGGTCATCGCTTCTTGTAACCCCCCTGGGTAGGCCGGTTCCGGGAGCCGGTCAGCCGCCGCTCAGGTTGCGGAGGCGGGCCGCTCCCTCCCTCAGCCGCCCTTCTGGGACAGTGAGGGCGACGCGGAAGAACCCCTCTCCACCGTCTCCCAGGGCGGCCCCAGGGATCACCACTACCCCCGCTTCGTCCAGGGCCTGGCGTGCGAAGTCCCGGGAGGGTCGGCCACCGGGCACCGGGATCCACAGGTACATGGTGGCCCGGGGCGGTTTCAACTGGAATCCCGCGTCCTGGAAAGCCGCCACCGCTCCATCCCGGCGTCGACGGAAGATCTCCACGTTCTGCGGAACCCAGTCCTTCCACGAATCCAGAGCGCCGATCCCTGCGGCCTGGACGGCCTTGAATGCCCCCGTATCCACGAAGGTCTTCAGGCGACTCAGGGTGGCGATGAGTTCCCGGTTCCCCGCCACCCATCCCAGCCGCCACCCGGTCATGTTGTAGGTCTTGGAGAGGGAGTGGAATTCGACAGCGACCTCCGCCGCTCCCTCGATCTCCAGAACCGATGGGGGGCGATATCCGTCAAAGGCCATCTCCGAATAGGCGTTGTCGTGGAGGAGGACGATCCCCCGCTCCCGACAGAACTCCACGGCATCCGCCAGATACGACCGGGGCGCCACGGCCGAAGTGGGGTTGTTGGGATAGTTGAGAATCAGGACTCGGGTCTTGTCCAGAACCCTCTCAGGAAGCTCCCGAAAGGGCAGGAGGAAGTCGTTTTCCGGACGGAGGGCCACTGGGTGGGGTGTGGCTCCGGCCAGGACCGTCCCACCCAGGTAGGCCTGGTATCCTGGATCCGAGTAGACCGCCACGTCCCCCGGGTTCAGGATGGCCATGAGAAGGTGAGCGATTCCCTCCTTGGACCCAATGAGGGGGAGGAGGTCCTGGAAGGGATCCAACTCGAGCCCGAACCGGCTCCCCATCCACCCAGCAACCCGTCGTCGGAACTCCGGTAGGCCCAGCTGGAAGGGGTAGCGGGAGAAGGAAGGATCCTCGGCAGCCTCCTGGAGTCGTTTCACCGCCAGGGGCGGTGGGGCCAGGTCGGCGTCTCCGGCCCCCAGGTCGATGACGTCCACCCCCGCTTCTTCCAGCTCTCTCCTGCGTTCAGGAATCCCTGCCATGGGATACCCGGGAAGGGAGTCCAGCGATCGAGATCGGGGAGGGAAGGGGCGGGTCATTCGTCGCCCCGACCTGACAGACCGGCTGGGCCTGGAGGGGAGAAGGCTTCCCCCTTGCGGCTTTCCTGACCGGAGGAGCTGAACCAGGGGGCTCCGGGGCCTGCGCGGACCGGGTTGCGCACTGCGCCCACTCCCGGAATGGACACGGTGACCTCATCCCAGGGAACGAGGGGACCAACCCCTTCCGGGGTCCCGGACAGAATCAGGTCGCCTGGCTCCAGCGTCATGATGCGGGAGATATAGGCTACCAGGACCGGAGGTGGGAAGGCCATTTCGTCCAGGTGTCCCACCTGGCGTGTCTTCCCGTTCACCTGGGTTTCGAGCTGAAGGGACGCCCGGTCCACCTCCTCCAGGGAAACCGGGGCTCCCACAGGGCAGAACGTGTCGAAGCCCTTGGCCCGGGTCCACTGATCATCTGCCCGCTGCACCTGGCGTGCAGTCACGTCATTGGCCGGAAGGACGTGAGAAAGGAAGTCCCACCCCTCCCCTTCCTTCACGAACCGGGCTCGGCGACCCACGACGAAGGCCAACTCTCCCTCGAAGTCCACACGGCCAATCCCCGGGGGAAGTAGAATCGCCTCGCCATCGGCGATCAGGCTGGTAGTGGGCTTGAGGAAGATGAGGGGCTCCTTGGGCACCTCCCCGCCCAGCTCCCGGGCGTGGGCCACATAGTTCCGGCCCACGCAGACGATCTTGCCGGGGGCGAGGTGGGGATGCATCCGTCGACGTCTACTTCTTCGGACCTTCGTACCGGTATCGAAGCGTCCCGACGATGGCCACCAGGGCAGCAATGGCCAGGAGGACGGCCGTGGCTGCGTACCAGAAGCCGGCATCGGGCTGGTTTGCACTCCAGCTCTGGGAGGCGGCCTGTAAGGCCATGAAGGTGAACACGAGCCAGACCGCACCCACAACGAATCCGAAAATACGAGACATGACCACCAGATCCGGGTTGAACGTCACGGAGGGTGGGCAGCCCACAGGAGACGCCCACCAGACGGTCCCCCGAAGGGGACGCCATAATCTACGCCGCCGAGGCCAGGTGGCAACCGGATCAGGCGCCAGGAGGAACAGTCCGGGCACCGTAGAACTCACCCAGGACCTTCTGCAGGTGCTCCCAATCACCTCGAACCAGGGGCGCTGGAGGGAGGGAGGCCCGGAGAACCCGACCGTACCCTCGGGTCAGAATGCGATCGTCCAGGAGGAGGATCGCCCCTTGGTCCTCCCGGGACCGGACCAGGCGACCAAATCCCTGTTTGAGTCGAAGGGCCGCCAGAGGAAGGAGATACGATTGGAACGGATTCTTCCCCCGGCCTTCCAGCGCCTCCATCCGCGCCTGGGTGATGGGTTCAGAGGGTACGCGGAAGGGCAGCTTCTGGAGGATCAGCGCCCGGAGGGGATCGCCGGGCACGTCCACCCCCTCCCAGAAGGAGGAGGTTCCCAGAAGGATCCCCCGCCTGGACTGGACGAACTGCTGTAGAATCCGGTGACGGGGCCCCTCGCCGTGGACGAGAAGGGGCCAGCGGACATTCCGCTCCCGGAGGAGCCGAGCCACCGTTCGGAGAGCCCGGTGGGAGGTGAAGAGGACGAAGACACCCCCTCCTGTGAGATCGGCCACGTCCTCCACCACCCGGGCCGTAGCTTCCTGGAAAGCGGTGCCGGACCCGGAGCCCGGGAGATTGGTGGGCACACCGAAGACGGCCTGGTTCTGGTAGTCGAAGGACGACTCGACCTTCTCCTCCACCACGTCCAGGGGTTCTTCCGGTACTTCGTCCATCCGTGTCACAGGAAGGGCGTCCCCGAACGCCAGCATCGGCTCGGAAGAGGACGCGGCCTCTCCGGTGGG
>SL_3KL_010_SEDDRAFT_10001119_pt1 | contig 23950 bp, 18 predicted proteins | sample SodLakKL_010_SED_2_FD_10381 | JGI IMG/M metagenome (IMG submission 10381) | reverse complement strand
AAACCAAAACAAAAACGCCGGTTTTATTTTAACCCCGGCCGTAAAAGGATATTGCGCTACGGGGTCTTGTCAGCCACCATCCTGTTCTGGATAAGCGGCAGCCTTTTCCTGGTAAACTTGCTGGATCCCTTTTCCAATTTTGGCAAACTGTCGGTGGCCCTTTTTCAACCGGCATACATATGGCTGCATAACATCCTGGCTTTTTCGCTCGAAAAATTCGACATTTTTCTCCTTGTACCTAAAACCATGCATGCTTTGCCTTTGAATGTTGTAATGATATCGGTGGTGATTTTTTTAACCATTGTGGTGATGGCGGCATGGCGGGGCCGTCTTTTCTGCAATACGATCTGTCCGGCAGGCAGTGTCCTGGGAATATTTGCCAGCAGGCCGCTGTTTCGGATCTCTTTCAACGACGAAGCATGTACCTTTTGCAAACGCTGCGAATGGGTGTGCAAGGCTGAGTGCCTCGACAGCCAAAACAAAATAGTGGATCACAGCCGTTGCATCAATTGCTTTAATTGTTTTGCCAGTTGTCCGAATAACGGCATACATTATGCCTTGCAACCGGCAGTTGTCAGGAAAAAACCAAACGATTCCACCCATAAAAACAAACGACAATTCCTGCTTCATTTTACCGCCGGTTTGCTCAGCCTGCCTTTTTTGAACAAATATGCCAATGCGCAAGGGGTTTTGCAACAGGAAGAAAGGCAACAACAAGAAAGGCAACAACAAGGCAGACAGCAACAGGGCAGGCAACGCATGCGGCAAGCCCGTCAACCGGGAATGATTCCCATCGGGGAGAAAAAAGCGGTCACACCACCCGGATCCCTCGGGCATGATCATTTTACCAGTCATTGCATTGCGTGCTACCTATGTGTGAGCGCCTGCCCAACGAAGGTAATTGTACCGGCTTTCTATGCATACGGGCTTGAAGGGTTTATGCAACCCACGCTCGACTTTCACCGGAACTATTGCAATTACGATTGCGTCCGTTGCACCCGGGTCTGCCCCACCGGAGCCATTACCAGGCAAACGGAAGAAAGCAAAAGGCTGATCAGGATCGGGGAAGTCAGGTTCCTTGTGGAAAGCTGCATTGTCATGGTTGACAGGACTGATTGCGGCGCCTGCTCGGAGCACTGCCCGACCAAAGCCGTGCAAATGGTACCCTGGAGAGGTGGACTGTTTATTCCTGAAATCCACCCGGAGTTATGTGTCGGTTGTGGTGCCTGCGAATATGCCTGTCCAACCGAACCTTACAAAGCCATCTATGTGACCGGCCTGCCTGTGCATACAAAAGCCGCTGCCATCGATGATTTGCAGGGCCCCCGCGAAGATGAACCGGATGACTTTCCTTTTTGAACGCAAAAACAAAAAGCCGGCTGCTGAGTCAGCACCGGCTTTCCTGCAAACACCAAAGTTTGTTTACTGTTTTGCTGCCATGTCGAGTTTCAGGTTGAAGTCGTCATAAATGGCCCGGTCGCCCAAATCTTCGAAAAAGCGGCCAGAACCATAACGAACATCCCACCTGGTACGGTCAAGGTCAAAATCGGCAAAAGCCAGCATCTTTCCCTCTTCAAAATCGATGTTTGCTTCAAAACTGATGCCATGTGTGATGCCTTTGATGGTCATGTTTCCGAATACCCTGTAAGGGTTATCCCCGGGATAGTCTGCATCCGATAATTCCACCCGCGTAATCTCAAATTCAGCCACGGGATAAGTATCCACCGAAAAGAAATCATCTGATTCAAGATGTTCCTTCAACCGCGCGTTCATACCAGGGTCCTGTATATCCAATACAACGATCTGGTTCATGTCGATGAGGACATTTCCGGCCAGCAATTCCCCTTCATAGACATAAAAAACACCTTCTTTGATGCCGATGGTGCCGTCATGACCTCCGCCCAGTCTTCTGCCTTCCCAGGCAACGGTACTGGATTCTACATCAAGGGTGAATACATCTACGTCGGCCGGAATTTCGCCCGCCTCCATACGTTCGAGGACCTCAGCCCTCTTATCGCTGGGACCGCCACAGGAAGCCATATAAAGCATGGCCAATGATGCAAGGAAAACAATGCCAATTTTTTGCATAATGCTTTTCATTTTTGATTGAGTTATTTTGATTAACTATTTTACAGAATCAAATCGAAGGATATAACAAAGGAATCGGACAAATGTTCACCAGACATTAATTATCAGGTCTTTTCAATATAAACAAACATGGGGCATCTCTCCCCGTTTTTTCGTTGTGCGCATTTTTTATTTTGAGTTGTGAATTTTGTAACAAATAATAATTGCATTATATTTGCAGCTTGTTAATCAAACGGACAGTTTTTTTTATTTTTTTTAAAAATTGTCGCACAATTTCACAGGGTGGGGGTTATTTGCACCGCTTTTTTTTTATTTTTGCATCCACTCTACCTACTGATGCAAGCCACAATATTATAAAATACATCATCATGCAGAAAAAACTTCAGGAACTAACCGATAAGATCTACCAGGAAGGGGTAGACAAGGCAAACAAAGAAGCGAAGAAAATTCTTTCGGATGCAAAAAAGCAAGCTGACGAAATGCTTGCCAAAGCCAAAAAAGAGGCCGGTTCAGCCACCGACAAAGCAAAGAAAGAGGCCGAAGACCTGAAAAACAATGCGCTCAATGAACTGCGTTTATCTGCACGACAAGCCATTTCAGACCTTAAGCAGGAAGTGGTCGACCTGATCCAGGCAAAGACCATTGAACCTGAGGCCAGGGCTGCATTCAAAAGCGAATCATTCACAGGTGACATCATCGCCACCATTGTCAAGAACTGGGACCCTGAAAGCAGTGATAATGTCGACCTGCGCGTGCTCCTTCCTGAAAAAAAGCAAAAAGATTTCGAACACTACTTTAAAAACAAAGCCAAAGATTTGCTGGATAAAGGCCTTGAAATAAACTTCAGTGAAAAAATCAAGGGCGGCTTTAAAATTGGGCCCGGGAAAGGCGGTTACCTGATCTCGTTCACCGACGATGATTTTGACAACTTCTTCAAGGCTTATATGCGTCCCAGGTTGATTGACATGTTGTTTGATGAGAAAAAGGAGAAAAAGGACAATAAGGATAAAAAATCCAAGTAATTTTCCAGGAGCTGTGTAAACCATTCCGGCATGAAAACAACCGGCCCATGAAACGAAAATATTATTATCTGGTTGCAGGACTTCAGGATATTACCCTGGACATACACAAGCTTGTCTCCGGCCAGCTCGATTTCAGGGAAGAATTGCGTACGGCCCTTCATCCCAGCGATTTTTTATTGGTTCAAACACTGTATCTGCCCTATGACAATGCCAACCTGCTGAACCTTTTGGAGAAGCAGGACAAGGATTTTGATGAAAGGGGAAACTTTTCACGGGAACGTTTGGAGGAAAATATCAAGGAACCTGCCGACCTCCCCGGATATATGTTTCGGTTTATCACCGCTTTTAAAAACAAGGACCCCTTGTATCCGGATATGAGCCCGGAGAATGAACTGGCCACCCTGTTTTATGACGAAATCACCGGCAAGCTGCAAAACGATTTTTTAAGGAGTTGGTTTTTGTTTGAGTTTAACGTGAAGAATATCATGACAGCGCTCAGTGCACGCAAATATAAGGTGCCATATGAGCATCAGATCATCGGCAGCGGAGAAATTGCCGCGGCCATTCGCAAAAGCCATGCCCGGGATTTCGGGCTGGGCAATGACCTGGATTACCTCGAAGAACTTACCGCCATATCGCGTAAAGAAGACATCAAAGAAAGGGAGCAGGCGGTGGACCAGCTCAAGTGGAAATACCTTGACGAAGAAACGTTTTTTCACTATTTCACCATCGAAAAGATCCTTGCCTTTGTGATCAAACTGGGCATGATTGAACGCTGGTTGCGCATTGACAAGGATCACAGCAATGAATTGTTTAAACAATTGCTGAAAGAACTGCAGGCAAGCTATAAATTACCAGAAACATTTACTGAAAAATAGCATACTATGAATACAATTGGGAATGTAACCGGCATTATTGCCAACCTTGTCATTGTTGAGACGGAAGGGACGACAGCACAGAATGAGATATGCTACATCAAACACGGCGACACCCGCCTGATGGCCGAAGTAATCAAAGTGGTTGGCAATAAATCATACATTCAGGTGTTTGAAAGCACGCGTGGTGTAAAAGTAGGCAGCAAAGTGGAGTTCATGGGACACATGCTCGAGGTCACCCTGGGACCCGGCATTCTGTCTAAGAACTTTGACGGCCTGCAAAACGACCTGAACAAGATGGAGGGGGTATTCCTGAAAAGGGGGCAATACACCGAAGCCCTCGACATGGACCGCAAATACGAATTCAGGGCGCTTGCCAAAAAAAACGACAAGGTGGTGGCCGGATCGTGGCTAGGCGAGGTGAAGGAAAACTGGATCCCCCACAAGATCATGGTTCCTTTCTCGTTTTCAGGTGAATATAGTGTGAAAAGCCTGAGGGACGATGGCAAATATTCCCCCGGTGAAACCATTGCCGTTGTCACAGACAAAGACGGGAAAGAGCACAAGGTGACCATGGTACAAAAGTGGCCGGTGAAGGTTCCCATCAAAGCATATACAAACAAGCCCCGGCCGTTTAAGATTCTGGAAACCGGGATCCGGGTGATGGACACGCTGAACCCAATGGCAGAAGGCGGCACCGGGTTTATCCCGGGACCTTTTGGTTCGGGCAAAACGGTATTGCAGCATAACCTGTCGAAAAATGCCGAGGCCGACCTGGTGGTGATTGCAGCATGCGGCGAACGTGCCAACGAAGTGGTGGAAATATTCACCGAATTTCCCGAACTTGACGATCCGCGCAGCGGACGCAAACTGATGGAGCGCACCACCATCATTGCCAACACTTCCAATATGCCGGTGGCCGCACGCGAAGCTTCCGTATATACCGCCATGACCATTGCCGAATATTATCGCGCCATGGGATTGAAGGTGTTGCTGCTTGCCGACTCCACTTCGCGCTGGGCACAAGCCTTGCGTGAAATGTCGAACCGCATGGAAGAATTGCCCGGCCCCGATGGGTTTCCCATGGACCTCTCGGCCATCATTGCCAATTTTTATGCCAGGGCCGGATTTGTTTACCTTCCCAACGGCGAAAGTGGTTCCATCACGTTTATCGGTACCGTATCGCCTGCCGGCGGAAACCTGAAAGAACCGGTTACCGAATCGACCAAGAAGGTGGCCCGCTGCTTTTATGCACTCTCCCAGCAAAGGGCAGACAGCAAACGCTACCCTGCCATCGACCCCATCGAAAGTTATTCAAAATACCTGGAGTACCCTGAAATAGCAGATTATCTGAATGAACATATTGCCGAAAACTGGACGGAAAGCGTATTCAAGGCCAAGGACATCCTGCTTCGCGGCAGGGAGTCTTACGAACAGATCAACATTCTGGGTGATGACGGGGTGCCCGTTGATTACCATATCCGGTACTGGAAATCAGAACTCATAGATTTTGTCATTCTCCAGCAGGATGCGTTCGACAAAATAGACGCTTCTTCGTCGCTCGAAAGACAGAATTACATGCTTCAAAAATCGCTGGAGTTGGCCGGCATGGATTTCTCATTCGATTCATTTGAAGAGGTTGGCCCCTATTTTAAACGGCTCATCAATGCTTTGAAGCAAATGAACTATTCAGAATTTGATTCAGAAAAATTCAAGAAAAACGAAAAGGAACTTCAAAAGATTCTCAAAGAACAGGAAAAGTCTTCTAAAGAGGAAGCAGAAGTAAAGGAATCATCGTAAACCGAGGAAAAGATACTGAGCAATGGAAAAAGACACAAAAGCATTTCAACGCGTATATACAAAGCTGTCCCAGCTCACCAAGGCCACCGTATCATTGCATGCCAAAGGCATTGGCAATGAGGAACTGGCGATTGTTGACGGTCGTCTGGCCCAGGTTGTTAAGATCATGGGCGACATGGTGACCCTGCAGATTTTTGCGGGCACCGAAGGCATTGCCACCAATGCCGAAGTGATATTCGCGGGCAAGGCCCCCACACTGAAAGTAGGCGATGACCTGGCCGGGCGTTTTTTCAATGCCTATGGTGAACCCATGGAGGGGGGTGAAATTCTTGGAGAAGAAAGGGAAATTGGCGGTCCAAGCGTCAACCCGGTGCGCAGAAAACAGCCTTCGGAGTTTATACCGACAGGCATTGCCGGCATCGACCTCAACAACGCCCTGGTTACAGGTCAGAAGATCCCCTTTTTCGCCGACCCCGACCAACCTTACAACCAGGTGATGGCCATGGTGGCCCTCAGGGCCAAAGCAGACAAGATCATTCTTGCAGGCATGGGGCTGACCCGGGATGACTACCTGTATTTTAAAAACGTTTTTGACAATGCCGGAGCGCTCGACCGCATCGTGGGTTTTGTCAACACCACCGAAGACCCGCCGGTAGAAAGGTTATTGGTCCCCGACATGGCACTTTCAGCCGCAGAATATTTTGCCGTGGAAAAAAACGAAAAAGTTCTGGTGCTGCTCACAGACATGACCCTTTATTCCGATGCACTCAGTATCGTCTCCAACCGAATGGACCAGATCCCCTCAAAAGACTCCATGCCCGGTTCGCTCTATTCAGACCTTGCGCGGCTGTATGAAAAGGCAGTTCAGTTCCCGGATGGCGGATCCATTACCATCATTGCCGTCACGACGCTTTCCGGGGGGGACATTACCCACGCCGTTCCCGACAACACAGGATATATCACCGAGGGGCAACTTTTCCTTCGTAAAGACAGCGACATTGGCAAGGTGATCGTTGATCCCTTCCGGAGCCTTTCGCGTTTGAAACAGCTTGTGATCGGGAAGAAAACCCGGGAAGACCATCCGCAGGTAATGAATGCCGCGGTACGGCTCTATGCCGATGCGGCCAATGCAAAAACCAAGCAGGAGAATGGTTTTGACCTTACGGATTATGATGAACGTTCACTGGAGTTTGCCAAAGAATATTCAGAAAAACTCCTGGCCATCGACGTAAACATCGAAACCGACGCCATGCTGGAAACCGCCTACGGGCTCTTTGGGAAATTTTTCAAACCCGAAGAGGTGGGCATCAAACAGGAGTTTGTTGACAAATACTGGCAAAACAACAACTAAACCATTCATTATATCATCCGGTTATTGTATCCGTTATGGCAATTAAATTTCAATACAACAAAACATACCTGCAGCGACTCAAAAAACAGCTTGAGATCAGGGAAAAGGCACTGCCTACCCTGAAAAACAAGGAGGCTGCCCTGCGCAGTGAGGTAAAGAAAGCCAAAGAAACTGCCGAGGAGTTTGACCGGAAGCTGGAAAAACAATTAAAAGAATACCAGCATGCAATTGCTCTGTGGGATGAATTTGACAACGAACTTGTGCGCATTGAGGATGTGGAGTTATCGGTCAAGAAAATCGCCGGGGTTAAAACGCCGGTACTGGAAGAAGTCAGGTTCTCCATCAAAGACTTCAGCCTGTTCAATAAACCGGCCTGGTATCTTGACGGCATTCACATTGTAAAGGAACTGGCCAATACGGCCCTGGAGCGTGAAGTGTTCGTTCAGAAGATGGAGCTGCTTGATCATGCAAGAAAAAAAACCACCCAAAAGGTTAACCTTTACGAAAAAGTACAGATCCCGGGCTTTGAGGAAGCCATTCTAAAAATTAAACGCTACCTGGAAGACGAAGAGAACCTGTCCAAGGCGGCGCAAAAGATCGTTAAAAACAGATTACAGGAAGCGGAGGCCAGCGTATGATTGTTCCCATGCATAAGTTTTCTTTCCTGGTCTTTCATCAGGATTACGAAGCCTTTCTACACCGTGTCAGGGAGATAGGCGTGGTACATCTTATTGAAAAACAAGATGATGTGTCTGATGAGATCATGGAGCAGTATGACCTGATCAAAGAGATCCAACAGGTGGTAAAGCAACTCAGCAAACGGGATGTAAAGGTCATCACCGGCAAAAAGGATCTTGATGGCAAAGAGGCTTTTACAATGGCCAGGGACTTGTATGACAAACTGGAAGAAAAATTTCAGCAAATCACACTCCTGCAAAAAGAGATCAGCCAGGTGAGGCCATGGGGCGATTTCTCCAGAGAAACGTTAGAAAAGCTGGCTTCTGAAAACCTGTATGTGAAGTTTTTCAGTGTGGCGGCCAGCCGTTTTGAAGACAGGTGGGTTGAAGAATATCCCATAGAAGTGATCGGGCAACATGCGGGCCAGATCTATTTTGTATTGATTCAACGTGGTGAGGAAGAGCCTGATATTGAAGCTGAAGAGATGCGCCCGCCGGAACGGCCACTTTCAGAACTTCTCCATTACAAAAAAGAACTGGAGAAAGAGCTGAACAAGATCAATGCCGGCATTGACAAACTGGCCAAAGAAGGCCTGGAAGCGATAAAGATTTACGGTTACCAGGTAAAAGAATCGGTTGACTACAAAAAGGCCATTGACAATACCGAAAAACAAGCCGAAGAAAAAGTGATGCTGATTGAGGGGTGGGTGCCGGAAGAACACAAGAAAAAACTCACAGAGTATCTCGAGCAGAACAATATTCTTTATATAAGCACCAGGGCGGAGCATGAGGAGCAAGCCCCCATTTTGTTGAAAAACAAAAAATTCGCGAAAAAATTTGAGATGCTTGGCGACCTCTACTCATTGCCAAAATACACAGAACTGGACCTGACGCCATTCTTTGCCCCCTTTTACATGTTGTTTTTCGGTTTCTGCCTGGGCGATGCCGGCTATGGGATACTGATGGCCGTTACTGCTTTGTTGCTTAAGCAGAGGCTGGACAAAGAACTGAAGCAGATCATGGGCCTGGTATTTTACCTGGGCCTGTCCACCTTCCTGTTCGGGATCATCTCAGGGGTCTTTTTTGGCATCGATCTGTACCAGACAGGATTGCCTGTATACAAAGACCTGGCAGCACGCTTTGAGGCGCAGGATACCGACATCAACATGCTGTTGTTTTACCTTTCCCTGATGCTTGGGGGGATACAGATCATTTTCGGACTGGTATTAAAAGCGATCAACGAAACCAAACAGTTCGGATGGAAGCATGCGGTCGGGACCGCCGGCTGGATATTGCTGATCACAGGAAGCATTGCCCTGTATGGCATCAGCCAGGTAAGCGGCATACCCTTTGCCAGCCTCAATCCTGCTTTATATACCCTGCTGGGCATCAGCGGCGTCATGATCCTGTTGCTGAACAATTTGAACCGGAATATCCTGTTGAATTTCGGCCTTGGTCTGTGGAACACATACAACATGGTCACCGGCATCCTTGGCGATTTGCTTTCTTATATCCGCTTGTTTGCCCTGGGCATTTCAAGCGCGATCCTCGGATTTGTGTTCAACAGCCTGGCCATCTCCATGAGCGGAAGCATTCCGGTGTTGAATATTTTGATCATGACCATTATCCTGGTGTTCGGACACGGCATCAATTTGTTTATGTCGGGCCTGGGTGCCTTCGTGCATCCCATGCGTCTGACCTTTGTTGAATTCTACAAAAATGCCGGCTTTGCCGGTGGAGGCAAACATTATAATCCATTCAAGAAAATTACATAAGGTCTCACATTAAACTATTTAGAAATTATGGAACCAATTATTTTAGCTTACATAGGCATTGGATTGATGATCGGCCTGGCAGGCATCGGCAGTGCCTTTGGCGTATCCATGGGGGGCAATGCCTCCATCGGAGCCCTGAAGAAAAATGATGAAGCATTCGGTAACTATATGGTCTTGAGTGCCCTTCCCGGTACCCAGGGCCTGTATGGGTTTATGGGATACTTTATCCTGTCGGGATACCTTACCGCCGGCATGAGCTGGGCAACGGCTGCGGCCATTTTTGGTGCCGGGCTGGCACTCGGTTTTGTGGGCCTGCTTTCCGGTATCCGACAGGGGCAGGTGTGTGCCAACGGCATCGCAGCCATCGGATCGGGCCATAATGTATTTGGAAACACCCTGATCCTTGCTGTATTTCCTGAGCTTTACGCAATTGTTGCTTTTGCAGCCACATTCCTCATTGCAGGAACCCTGCCGCTGTAACCAGGAATATTCAACACCCGTTCTCTCTTTGCCCCGTTTTACGGCACGGAGCAACTGATGGGTACAGAACCTCCCTGTACACGGAGCACCTGATGGGTTCAGAACCTGCTTGCAAAGGGGACGCCTGGTCATTTTCCGGACATGCGCCCGTACACCATGTGCGTGATAAACATCATGCCCATCAGATAGACCGAATCCTCGGCCGGAATGGTAAAGATCCGTATTCCCAGGTTCTCCATGTCATCGTAACGTACCACCGGCATTTCGGTAAACATGCCGGTCAGGACACCATTAATCAGGAGAAAAGGGATCAGGATCACCAGGTAGGTGAGAAAAAAATGCGACAACCAGGTCCTGTGTGTACCCATAAGGGGTTGAAGCAATGCCAGCACCCCGGTCAGCGCCATGACCACCAGGGTATAAATGCGGTCTGTATTAAACACTGCAATGAGAAGAAAAAAAACACCCAGGGTTATTGACAAAACAAGCGCAGCCCCGGGAAAGACCACACGCGGGAAAAAATACTTCAGCACTTCATAGGTAAACACAATGCAGTAGGGAATCACTATAAAAAAGAGCCATTCCTCAAGGGGCAGTCCGAACAAATATAATCCAAGTACATAACGGTGATTGAACGACCATACGCCGTGGGCGGTAAACACAATGTCCCAGGGAATGAACACCAGCATCATGACAGCAATCCCGGCAAAAAGTGCCGGCCATTTGCGGTAAAAACCTATCCGCGTTTCAAAACTGCGCAGCAATGGTATCGCCATGCTGGCAAGCAATAAAAAAGCATACAGAGATTTTTCCATGCCAGATTAACACATAAAGGATTGTTTTTGTTTGGATGGTGTTGGCATAATATCAGTATATTCGCAGGATAACGAAAACAATTGTCATGGGCATCCTGATCGCCATTGCGGTATTCTTTTTCTGGGGCACGCATCTGGCCTATATCCTGCTTAACACGGCGGTTTCACTTGTCAACCCATGGATGTACATGCACATCCTGGTGCAGGCTTACCTGTTTACCGGTTTGTTTATTACAGCACATGACGCCATGCATGGCAACATTTCATCCAAAAAACAGGTCAATACTGTTTTTGGATTCCTCGCCTCTTTTTTATTTGCAGGCATGCATTATCCCCGCTTGCGCAAAAACCATGGAAAGCACCATAAGTTTGTGGCCACGGCCGATGACCCGGACTATTATGCCGGATCACAGCATTTTCTTAAATGGTGGGGGGTTTTCATGAGGCGATACCTGAGCATTATTCAGCTGGTGATCATGGCAGTGATCTTTAACGTATTGATCCTGATCCCCGGGGTGTCGGAAAGCCGCGCCCTGATTTACTGGGCCCTGCCGGCTGTTCTGGCCACTTTGCAGCTGTTCTGGGTGGGTGTATACTGGCCCCACCACCTGCCTCACAAAGAAGAGATGGGCCCCCACCGTGCACGCACACAGCAAAAAAACCACTTCTGGGCCATGCTAAGCTGTTATTTTTTTGGGTATCATCGCGAACATCACAACAATCCGCGCATTCCCTGGTGGCAATTGTATGCCACGAAGGCTTAGGCAGCTTGCCCGAAGGCCTGGCGAACCGAAGGCCCAGTAAGGTGATTTCCTGCCGGGAACACGATCGTGGCGATGTGTTTGGCTGGGAGTTTTCATTTGTGGCCTAAGGCAAAGACCTACCTGTCAAGGCAGCGCCGCAAACTATCCCGCCAGTGAGGGATCACCAGGCCAAAATCCTTTTTTATCCGTGATTTATCAAGAACACTGTAATGGGGTCTTGCGGCCGGTAGGTTGAATTCACTGGTAAGCACGGGAATGATCGCACATTTCAAATCCATGATTTCTACGATCGCACCGGCAAAGTCATACCAGCTGCAAACCCCTTCATTGCTGAAGTTGTAAACTTCCCCACGTGCCCCGGATGGCACATTGGGCAAAACTTGCATGATGGCGGCCGCCAGGTCGTCAGCATTTGTCGGGGTACCTGTCTGGTCGAACACCACTCGTAAAGATCCCCCTGTCCGGGCCTTATTTAAAATGGTTTTCATAAAATTGTGGCCGTACCGGGAGTACAACCACGAGGTCCGGATGATCACCGAATGTTTTGCATTGAACAGCACTTCCAGTTCACCCTCCAGCTTGCTTTTACCATATACCGTTCTGGGGTTGGCAGAGTCACTCTCTTTGTAAGGGCGGTGCCCTTGGCCATCGAACACATAGTCAGTGGAGATATGTACCATCAAGGCAGATGCCCGGACTGCAGCTTCCGCCAAAATGCCTGCCCCGCGTGCATTTACAAGCATCGCCTCCTGGACATTATCTTCGGCGGCGTCCACCAGGGTATACGCGGCGCAATTGATCAGCACATCCGGCTTGTGTTGTTTGAAAAACCCTTTGACATCTCCGGGCGAAGAAATATCGAGTACATCTTTGTCGACACACACAAACTGATATTTGGGAAAAGACGGGGCCAGATGTTCCAGTGCCTGCCCCAGTTGCCCCTTGCTGCCCGTAACCAGAATCTTCATATATCATTGTATTGACTGTGGGCAGAACCCGGGCCAACCGGAATGCCCAACATGCTAAAATAAAACAATTTTATGGATATTGGGTTTATTCTTTTACATTTGGGGAGAGAACCCGAAATATATAGCCCATGTCTGATGCGTTCATAGAAAGGGAGGTTTGGGACAGCAACCGCAAGGCGCTGTTCATCAATCTCGACAGAAGCATTTACGGTTCTTTTGCCGAAATTGGCGGCGGACAAGAGGTGGCCCGGTGTTTCTTCCAGTCGGGAGGGGCTTCAGGCACGGTGGCACGCACGGTGTCCGCCTACGACATGGCTTTCAGCGATTATTTATATGGCAAAAACCTTTCGGGAAGGTATGTGTCGGAAGACAGGCTGATGCAGATGCTGGACAAAGAATACAACAGCCTGGTCACCCTGCTGAAAAAAGAAAGGGGCGGCGAAACCCGTTTTTTTGCCTTTGCCAACACGGTGGCTACCCTGAATTACCGCAAGGACAATGAAGCCCACGGATGGCTCGGTGTGCGCTACCAGTTAAAACCCGGGTCAAGGCCAAACGATGTGGTAATGCATGTTCGCCTGCTCGAAAACGAAAGCCTGCACCAGCAACAGACGCTGGGTGTTCTGGGGGTGAACCTGTTATACGCCTGCTATTACAACCATCAGTACCCCAACAGTTTCTTGAAGTCATTGCTGGAAGGGATTTCAGGCGATCGTGTGGAAATCGATATGATACGGATGAACGGCCCCGACCTGGACTACGTAGACAACCGCCTGCTGGCCGTACAACTGGTTAAAAACCGCATGACTCCCGTTAGCTTGTTCGACCGCCATGGAAACGTTCAGCAACCATCCGACCTGTTGTATAAAAAAAACATCATGGTCTTGCGTGGCAGTTTCCGCCCGATCACCTATGTGGGCTTTGACATGCTGAAATCAGGTTTTGCCTTGTTTAAACAAGAGGTAGGATACCAAAAACAAAAAGGAAATACAGAGGTGCTCTGCGAAATCACCCTAAACAACCTCATCGAAAAAGACGAATTCGATGAGCGTGATTTTCTCGACCGGGTCGACATCCTGTGTGGCATGGGGCAGAATGTAATGATCTCCAACTTCAGGGAGTTTTACCGCCTGGCAGAATGGTTCCAGCGGTTCAGGATCAGCAATATCCGCATGGTCATCGGTGCTTTGACCTTTCGCAACGTCGTCAACAAAAAGTACTATACACACCTCAGGGGCGGCATCATGGAAGCCTTTGGCAAATTGTTCATGGACAACCTCCGGGTGTATATTTATCCGGGAAGGGAACAAAAAAACGACACCATCCTTACCAGCCGTAATATTCCAATCGACAAAGAGATCCAAAACCTTTACCGTCACCTGACCAGAAACAAACTCATCCTCGATATCCCCGATTACCGGAAGGAGGTGTTGCCGTATTTTTCACACATTGTGCTGCACAAAATCCGTAACAACGAAGCCGGATGGGAAGAGATGGTGCCACGGTATGTTTCGGCATTCATCAAAACAAAAAAACTATTCGGTTACACCAGGGAATAACCATTACATCTAAAAACCTTCAAAATCCATGTCGCCGTTGTCGTCATCGAGCAAATCTGCGTCACGCCGGTTATTGCGTCTTTCAAACTCGTTGATCCGGTAAGAAAACCCAACGATCACCATCCGGCTGGTCCGCCTGCGTTCGGTATCCATGATAAAATTGTCCCCGTAATTATGCATCCTGAAACGCTGGGTGTTGAATACATCACTTAACCTGAGTGTAATGGTGCCACTGTTGTTCAGTACATTTTTCCTGACAGCCAGGTCGGCCGAATACATCTCTTTCATTTCACCCTGTATCATCACCAGGGGAGAACGGTAATTTCCGGTCAACTGGGCCGACCAGCCCCGAGGGAAGGTGAAATTGTTGACCATGCGGGCAGACCATGAGTAACTTTCGTTTTGAAGTTCCATTTGTGCATTGCCTCCCTCTACCTGTCGATAAAAATAGCTCATCGTGGCATTTATCCGCCAGAAATCAAACAAGCGATGGGTCATGGCCAGTTCGGCGCCATAGGAAGTACCCCTGTGCAGGTTTTCAAACGTGGTGTACGCAATGCCCTCTTCATCCATGGTGCGGAAACGGGTGATCATCCCTTCGGTATGCCGGTAAAAAATACTGGGATTCAATGTTGTACGGTTCCCGTAGCGTGCATAACCCAGCTCCAGGGAGTGGGTATATTCGGGATCGAGCATCGGATTGCCGCTTGAGATATCATAGGGGTCGTTGTAGCTGGGAAACGGATTGAGTTGGCGGCCGCGGGGTCTGTTGATGCGCCTGCTGTAGCTCAACTGGACAGATTGTATGTTGTTCAGGTTGCGCCGAAGGTGAAGGCTGGGGAACAGGCTGAAATAATCGTTGTTGAACTCCTCATTCAAGGTACGCTGGTCGACGCGGATATTTGCCTGTTCAAAACGAAGGCCGCCCTGAACACTGTAATTGCCCCAGATGGCCGAATAAATGCCATATCCCGAAAACCTTTGTTCGTTGTGTATGTAATGGTTGCTCAGTCCTTCATTATTGACCCAGCTCCCGCTGTCGTGGTCAAAATCGTAAAAGGAAAAATCCTGGCTCCTTTTCCTGAAGAATGCCTGCCCGCCAAATTCCAGCTTGGTATTGTCGCCCATGGGATGGGTATAATCGGTTTGCACGCGGATCATCTCCATATTCCCGTCAGTATAGGTGTTTTGAAATATGTCAGGGCGCCCGCCAGAGACCATTTCCAGGAAAAACTGTTCATTTTCTTCGGCACGTGTCATGCTCCGTCTGGAATATACCACATCGGTGGTCCACTCACGGTATTGCTGATCAAACCTATGGCGGTGGCTCAGATTCAGCTGGTAGCCCCCATGATCCATGATGTTGTAAGTTTCCCTCAGAAATGCATCAACGGGATCATGTAAATGGTCGAGAGAAAGGTAGTCGGTTTCTCTGAAACGGTCTGAATCGCGGGTGTTGTATCCAAATGATGCCGTGATGGTATTCTTGTCGTTCACTGCATAATCAACACCCAGGGTAAAGTTATGCGAATTCATCTGGTTATCAAAGCCCATGTCCTGATCCAGGTAGGTTGTATCCGACAGGAAACTGGTACGATAACTCGATCCATAACCATCCATGGTAAACAAACGGCCACTGTAGTTGCCGAAGAAATTCAGCGGACCGGTATGGTAGTTAAGGTTCACTGAACCGGAGTATCGCTGACCGGCACTGGCATTTAATGAAACCATGCCATTGTACCCTCTGCGCCGTTCTTTTCTCATCACGATGTTGATGATCCCTGAGGTGCCGTCGGGGTCATAGCGCACAGAAGGATTTGTGATGACCTCCACCCTTTCGATCATTTCCGAAGGCAATTGCTCCAGGGCTTCTGAACCGGTCAGCCCGAGCAAACCCGACGGACGCCCGTCAATCAGGATGGTGACATTGTCACTGCCACGCAAGCTTACATTCCCGTCAAAATCAACCGCCACGCTGGGTATGTTCTGCATCAGGTCAAGGGCGGTGCCTCCCACGGAGGTCAACTCCTGGGCCACGTTAAACACCCTCCTGTCAAGACCTACTTCCATCAGTTCACGGGTGGCCTCCACGGTGACCTCATCCAGCAATGCAGCATCGGGCATAATGCGGATCGTACCCGCATCATGTTCCCGCTGGCGCATCGTAATGGCAATGTCGTTGATCGTCTGGCGCGGATAGCCTACGTAATTTATGGAGAGATAATACCTGCCGGCAGGGACTTCTTCGATCAAAAAACGTCCCTCCTCGTCAGAAATGGCCCCGGTTACCATCGCCGAGTCTGGCAACTGGTGCAATACCAGGCTGGCAAACATCAGCGGTTCATCCTGTGTGCCATCTATAAGCTTTCCGGTCACCGTACCCAGAACCGAGGTATCCCCTCCGCGTTGCGGTGGTTGCTCCACAGGCTGTTCAGCATATAAACGCAGCGAAAAAACAAACACGAATAAAAGGGCAACAATCACGACCCGGTAAAAAATTCTTAACATGGTATATGTTGACTTAATGTTTATGAACACTCATAACAATGGACACTTAAAACACCAAATGGTTTAATGGAAAAAGCTGTTTGGGTGCAAAAAAACCCTGTTTAACATTGTTTAACAAAAGCAAATGCTTCGGTAGGTGATGGCATTATTTGTATCTTTGTCTCTTGAATACCCTGAAGCATCATGGCAGAACAATACTCCGAAGACAGCATACGCACCCTCGACTGGAAGGAACATATCCGCCTCCGCCCCGGCATGTATATTGGCAAGCTGGGCGACGGGGCTTCGCAGGATGATGGCATCTACGTTCTGATCAAAGAAGTGATCGACAATGCCATTGATGAATTTATTATGGGATTCGGGAAAACCATCGAAGTAAGCATCGATGAAAGCATTGTCACTGTCCGTGATTACGGGAGGGGCATCCCGCTGGGTAAGGTGGTTGATTGTGTGTCGCGCATCAATACCGGGGCAAAGTACGACAGCAAGGTGTTTAAAAAAACAGTGGGTTTGAATGGGGTGGGAACCAAGGCCGTAAACGCCCTGTCAAATTCGTTCCGGATTGAATCCATTCGAGAGGGAAAGTCAAAAACCGCAGAGTTTGCCCACGGGAAACTCATCCAGGATTTTGAAATAAAAGAAAGCCCCGAACGAACGGGCACAGTGGTAACCTTCACCCCCGATGATACGATTTTCGGAAAATTCAGGTTCATAGATGATTACATCGAGCAACTGCTCTGGAATTATGTGTTTCTCAACCGTGGCCTTACCATCATTTTCAACGGGCGCCGCCTGCATTCGAAAAACGGCTTACTCGACCTGTTGTCCAGAAACATTGACACCCCCACCTGCTATCCCATCATCCACATTCAGGAAGATGAGATGGAGTTTGCCTTTACACACAGCACCAGTCAGTATAGCGAAGAGTATTATTCCTTTGTAAACGGACAGCATACCACCCAGGGAGGAACGCACCAGGCTGCTTTCAGGGAGGCACTTAACAGGACCATACGCGAATTCTACAAAAAGGATTTTGATGCCAACGACATCAAAACCTCGCTGATGGTGGCCTTCAGCATCAAAGTACAGGAACCGGTGTTTGAATCGCAGACCAAAACCAAACTGGGTTCACAGCACATAGAACCGGGCGGACCAACCATCCGCAACTATATTGGCGACATTTTAAAGCGCAGGCTGGACAATTACCTGCACATGCACCCCGAAACAGCAGAGGTCCTGCTCAAAAAGATCCTGCAGTCAGAAAAAGACCGCAAAGACATGGCCAACATTAAGAAACTGGCCAGGGAACGCGTTAAAAAAGCCAGTCTGCACAACAAGAAACTCAGGGATTGCCGGGTACATTACAACGACAACCAACCGCAACGGCTCGATACCACTCTGTTCATTACAGAGGGCGACTCCGCCAGCGGGTCCATCACCAAGGCAAGGGACGTAAATACCCAGGCCGTTTTCAGCCTGAAGGGGAAACCGCTGAACACTTATGGCCTTACCAAAAAGATCGTATACGAGAACGAAGAGTTCAACCTGTTGCAGGCGGCGCTGAATATTGAAGAAAGCCTCGAGGACTTGCGCTACAACAATGTGGTGATTGCCACCGATGCCGATGTCGACGGCATGCATATCCGCCTGCTGCTGCTCACCTTTTTCCTGCAGTTCTTTCCGGACCTGGTGCGTAACGGACATTTGTACATCCTGCAAACACCCCTTTTCAGAGTCCGCAATAAAAAAACCACCCATTATTGTTACTCGGAGCAGGAAAAACAAAGGGCCATCAAATCACTCAGTGGTTCTCCTGAAATTACCCGCTTCAAGGGTCTCGGTGAAATATCCCCCGACGAATTCAGCCATTTTATTGGGAAAAACATAAGGCTGGATCCGGTCATTCTCCGGAAAGATTTGAGCCTGAATGAGATCCTAAGGTTCTATATGGGGAAAAACACCCCTGAAAGGCAACAATTCATCATAGAAAACCTGCGCCTGGAACTGGATGTCATTTGATCCGGAAACGATCCCAATCAGCCCATACCCTGAATTTATCCCTGAAATCATCGAGCTGGCATCGTGGCATCACGACGGTTTCTGAAACATCCTCGCCGGGCATGATGCCGGTAATATTGTCGCCCTTTGGGCTGATTACGGCAGAATCGCCGGAGTAGGCAATGTTGTTCCTGTCTTCGCCAATCCGGTTCAGGCCGATGACATAAGCCTGGTTTTCAATGGCCCGTGCCATCAAAAGCACACGCCAGACGTGAGAACGGCTGCCGGGCCAGTTGGCCACATTCAGCATGCAATCGTAGGCAAAGCCTTCTTCGGGCGAATAGGTGTTCCGGCTCCACACGGGAAAACGCAGGTCGTAACATATCAAGGGCATAATTTTCCAACCCTTGAGTTCCACAAACAATTGTCTTTTACCGGCCGTGTAATATTTGTTTTCGCCGGCAAAGGTGAACAAATGCCGTTTGTCGTAAACACGATAGTTTCCGTCGGGGGGCATCCAGATCAGACGGTTGTAATATTTTTCCCTTTCTCTGATGATCACGCTGCCGGCAATCACGCATCTTTTTGCCGACGCGTGCTTCTGCATCCATTGCATGCTTTTGCCCTCCATGGGTTCTGCCACATCATGGGGTTTTTGGGTAAACCCCGTGGTAAACATTTCGGGCAGCACCACCAGGTCGGGTGAGGTAGTGATTCCATCGATCTTTTCAGAAAACATCGACAGGTTTCGATCGATATCTTCCCAGAATAAAGGGGATTGAAACAGGTGAACAGCTAAATTTTGCATAATATGTCTGCAGCTTGTTGAAGGGTTTTCTCTGATTTCGCAAAGCAGAACCTGAGCAGGTGGTTGTTATTGGGTTTGTTGTAGAAAGATGAGGTAGGTACGCCAGCCACCTTGTGTTCCTTTACCAGCCACCGGGCGAAATCCATCTCCTCCATGTCACTGATGGCTTCGTAGCTCAGCAACTGGAAATAGGTACCCCCCGCAGGTGTATGGCTGAACCGTGATCCTTCAAGGGCTTTGAGGAAGTAATCCCGCTTCTCCTGGAAAAATGGACCCAGGCCCCGGTAGTGGCCGGGATCCTGCAAAAATTCGGCGATGGCATGCTGAACCGGCGTATTGGAACAAAAGACTATGAATTGATGTGTTTTCCTGAATTCCTTCATCAGGTTGGCCGGTGCCACACAATATCCGGTTTTCCAGCCTGTGGCATGGAAGGTTTTGCCAAAAGAACAGGTTACCAGGCTTCTCTCGGCCAGTGCCGGGTAACGGCAAACACTCTCATGCACCTGCCCGTCAAAGATGATGTGTTCGTACACCTCATCACTGAGTATCATGATGCCTGTGTTTTTTACAATCTTTTCAAGTTCCATCAGGTCTTCCTTTTGGAGTATGCTGCCGCTCGGATTGTGCGGACTGTTGATAATGATCATCTTTGTCCGGTTGCATACAAGGCGCCTTACCTCCTCCCAGTCAATGGAGAAACCGGGAGGCTTTAGTTTACAGGTGATGGGCGTCCCGCCATTGAGCTTGATGGCAGGAATGTAGCTGTCGTAGGCAGGTTCAAATACGATCACTTCGTCGTCATCCCGTACAAAAGCAGAGATGGCTGCGAAAATCGCCTGGGTGGCGCCGGCAGTAACCGTGATCTCTGTTTCGGGATGATATTCGGCACCATAAAGCTCCTGGGTTTTTATCGCTATGGCCTCTCGCAATGCAGGCACACCGGACATGGGGGCATATTGGTTATGACCGGCACGCATATGTTTGGCTACCAGTTCGATCAATACGGGAGACACCTCAAAATCAGGGAAGCCCTGTGATAGATTGATGGCATCATGCTCCCTTGCCAATTGCGTCATTACCGCAAAAATGGAAGTCCCGGTATTGGGTAATTTGCTGGAAACAGCATCAGGAAATAATTTCATAGAACTGTTTGTTTTACCGGCCACAACATGGCCCGCGTTATGAGTTGGTTTAAAAATTGTAATTTTGCAAATCCGAATCATAAAAATACACTTTTTTTGGCTATCGCCGACATAAATTAAATCAATCAAACACACATGAAAACCATTGATAACATTAGTTTTAAAGGGAAGCGCGCCCTGATCAGGGTGGACTTCAACGTACCGCTCAACGACCAGTTGAAAATCACCGATGATTCAAGAATACGGGCAGCCATCCCCACCATTAAAAAAATACAGGATGAGGGAGGTGCCGTGGTATTGATGTCTCACCTTGGCCGGCCCAAGGAAGGCCCTGAAGACCGGTTTTCACTCCGTCATTTGCAACAGCATCTGGGTAAACTGCTCAATACAGAAGTGCAGTTTGCCGACGATTGTATTGGTGAATCCACCAGGCAAATGGCCGCCTCACTGAAACCAGGGGATGTGTTGTTGCTGGAGAATCTTCGTTTCTACAAGGAGGAAACCAAGGGCGATGAGGAATTCGCAAAGCAATTGTCTGAACTGGCTGACATATACGTAAATGATGCCTTTGGAACGGCGCACCGTGCCCATGCCTCCACCACCATTGTGGCGAAGTTTTTTCCGGATCACAAAGTGTTCGGATACATCATGGCCAATGAACTCAAAAGCATCGACAAGGTGCTGCACGACACCAAAAAGCCTTATGTGGCCATTATAGGTGGGGCCAAGGTAAGCACCAAAATAGATGTCATTGAAAATATGCTCGACAAAGCCGATGAACTGATTATCGGGGGCGGAATGATGTTCACTTTCATCAAGGCACGTGGCGGAAAAATCGGCAACAGCATGTGCGAAGACGATTTTCTGGAAACTGCCCGGCAGATCTTAAACGCCGCCAGAGAAAAAAATGTGCGGATCCATATCCCAGCAGATGCCGTGATCGCCGACTCATTTTCGAACGATGCCAATACCAGGGAAGTAACCGCCGAAAATATTCCCGATGAATGGCTGGGCCTTGATATCGGGAAAGAAAGCATCCGGAAGTTTTCAACCATCATCAAAGAAGCCAAAACAATCCTTTGGAACGGCCCCATGGGCGTATTTGAAATGGAGAGCTTCGCACACGGAACAAGATCCATTGCCCAGGCCATTGCCGATGCCACCCAACAAGGGGCCTTTTCACTCGTGGGGGGCGGTGATTCTGTAGCCGCCATCAACCAGTTTGGGCTCGAAGACAAGGTAAGTTATGTAAGTACAGGTGGCGGCGCGTTGCTTGAATACATGGAAGGCAAGGTTTTGCCAGGCATACAGGCCATCAACGAATAAAAACGGCCCATTATCCGGAACCTTTTAACCGGAACCGGTCAGTTTGCTTACAAGCCGCAGCAGTTTGTGTTCATCGACAGGCTTCGAAAGGTAGTCATCCATCCCGGCCTCAATAAAACGGTCACGGTCTCCTGGAATGGCATAACCCGATATGGCCAATATGGGGGTATAATGTTCATTGCCCTCCACTTCCCGTATTTTTTTGGTGGCCTCAAACCCGTCCATTTTGGGCATCTGACCGTCCATCATAATCAGATCATATTTATCGGGTGCGAACAACTCAAGGGCTTCGAGTCCATTAAATGCCGTTTCCACACCCCATCCCTGCAACCGCAATAATTGCGACATATACTTGCTGTTGTTGGCATCATCTTCTACAACCAGTATGTTCAGACACTTTTTCCGGGGGGCATATTCTTTACCGCAAGGATCTGACACCTGGCCGCCAAACGTTTCGGTTAAAGGCACGGTGAAAAAAGCAAGGCTGCCCTCTCCCGGCTTGCTTTCAAAACCGACCTTGCCGCCCATCAGGTCAACCAGGCTTTTTACAATGCTCAGTCCGAGTCCGGCCCCCTTGTATTTCTTCCGGGATGAATTGTCCAGTTGATAGAAGGAATCAAACATCAACCCGATGTCTTGCCGGCGAACCCCGATGCCGGTATCCCTGACGGAAAACATCAATCCCTGTTCATTGGCCTGGGAAAAAATTTTGCAGGCACCCACGGTGATCTCTCCCCTGGTGGTGAATTTTACGGCATTGCTGATCAGATTGTTTAACGCCAACTGGATTTTCTGTTGATCGAAACAGATACATTGTGGTACATCGGGTTCAATCTTTATAAAAAATGTGTTGTTTTTTTCTTTTGCCTGCATTGAATACAAGTCAACGACTTCCGCGATCATATCCCTGACAAAAAATTGCCGGCAAACGACTTCCGGTTTGTTTTCAATGATGCCGGAATAGTCCAGCAAACTTTTGATGATCATCGCCAGATTCTCTGATGACAACAAAATGGACTTCAAATATCCGTTTTGTTCGTCATCAAGCTTTGTCTTTTCGAGCATGCGTAACATGCCGGTAAGGGCATTGAGCGGATTGCGCATCTCATGATTCAGGTTGGTCAAAAACTCCGATTTGGCCCGGAAAATGCTCTCTTCGCACGAAAGATCCAAATAGTGCGCACCCCCTTTTCTGTATAGGCGTAAGCTTTCCTGCACAGCCTTCAGCTGGGTTTCAGCATATATCTTTTCGGCCCATTTGTCAACGACCCCCGGCAAACATTCCAGTATGCCTTCCTGACGCGGGAATACCTCAAACACTCCCAGGGCCTTCACCTCCCGTACACTGACTATATCGGATGAATCCAGCAGAACCAGGCTGTTGACAAACAGGGCTTTTGCATGAAAACAACGCAACACTTCCTTCCAACCTTTGCCATGCAGCCCCGTATCAATGATGTAGAAATTGATGGTCAGGTTTTGTTGTTGTTCCCAGTCAACAGCGCTTTCAGCACTGTCCAGGACGCTGCTCTCATAGCCTTTCTCGCCAAGGATTTTCCGAATATTATTACCAAGGTCATGGTCTGTGGTCAATATCAGGACATGGAACACCTCCCGGAGCCAGCGATCATCAACAAATGTATTCTGGTTGTCCTGCATGCCATTGCATTGTTTTAAGGAATGATAAAAATACTCAAAAATATCCGGGCGGGGCATCCGTTCAATGTATAAAACAGGCTTTTTAATAAATCAGCCGATCCGTTATGCATTTTACATGCTTCACAAAGCCTTTAAAACTTTTTGTAATTTTGTTTTTTAAATAAACCAGATATGATGAAGCAATTAAAAAAAATGATCACGATCCTGTTGGGCATCTCCCTTTTGGTTACCGCATGTGATCCTTTTGACGACGACAGCCTGTCATCGGAAGAGATCCTGGAGACACAGATGCCTTTTGTACAATACATTATTTCATATTGGCGGGGCATAGA
>SL_3KL_010_SEDDRAFT_10001118_pt1 | contig 23957 bp, 21 predicted proteins | sample SodLakKL_010_SED_2_FD_10381 | JGI IMG/M metagenome (IMG submission 10381) | reverse complement strand
CGGCTCGAGCCGATGCGGCAAGGGCTGAAAACTAGCAAGCGCGGGTATGAGCTTGTCAATCGGCAAACCCATCAGCATGCAGGCCTGAACGGCAAGCGCCATGTTGTCGAGGTTGTGACGGCCGAGCAGTGGCAGTCCGGCCGAGTCGACCAGCTGTTCGTCTCCCAGAAACAACCCGTCATCCCGGCGCTCGATACATGGCGCACAATTCCCGACCACGCGCCCGGCAATATCGGCAGTGGCACGCATCAGCACCGGGTCGTGCCCGTTGACCAAAAACGGACGCCCGTCCAGCAGCCTGGCCATGCGCAGCTTGCAGTCGACGTAATGCGCCAGGCTGCCGTGCCAGTCCAGGTGTTCTGGAAACAGCCGAGTCATCAGGCCCATTTCCAGTCGCCCGTCGATATCGGCCAGTTGATAGCTTGACATCTCCAGCACCACCACATCGGCATCGGTCTCGAGGTGATCAAGCAGGGGCACACCGATATTGCCGGCCAGCAAGACCTTGCGCCCCAGCCCATCCAGCAGGTGGGTGACCAGCGAGGCCGTGGTGCTCTTGCCCTTCGAACCGGTCACTCCGATCACGGGCAGATCGGTGCACTCGGCAAACCAGATCGACCCCGGATTGATGACCTGCCCGCCATGGGCACGGTAGTCGACCAGTGCCGGATGTTCGACCGGCACACCGGGAGAGCGCAGCAACACATCGAACTCGAGCAAACGTTCATCGAAGGCGCCGGACTGTACCTTAAGATCCCGAGGCACTTCACCGGACTCGATCAGAACCGTCAGATCGGTGTCGGGATACCGCTCCCGGAAGGCGCGAACGGCACTGCGACCTTCTCGCCCGTATCCGAGCACGCCCACCCGAAAGCGAGAGAGCGCTTCAAGCGTCGGCGAGGAGATCATCGGGAATCAGGTGCTCACCGCCAGGGCGACAAAGGTCATCGAGGTCCGGGACCTCCATCCCGGAGAGCAAGGGCAACAGCTCGCGAACGACGGGATGATCACGCCAGGCCGGCTGCTCACCAAGTGCGACAAGTGCCGCGCGCGCTTCGACCGCTTCGCCGACACACTCGAACGGCTTGACGCCTTCCAGCGCCAGTAGCCGGCGGAATCCATCGGCTTGTTCGGGGTCGGCCAGCAGGTCGCGCCCGAAAATGGTCCGCAATCGCTCCGGCGGAAGGAAAGGGGCCAACGCAAGAAACACGAAGTGGCACTTCGGGCATTGGCCGCACCAGCGCTCGGTGCGCGAGCCGTCCAGGTGAAAATTGCGATTGCAGGAAGAAAATACGTCGTGATATTGCTCGAGTGCGGAAAACTCGCGGCAGATGGCCAGCTCCCGGTCTTGCCTGAGGATGGAAAAGACTTCGAGATCGGCTGCAACATAGCGCCTGATCCATTGCCAGAGCATGCGCTCGAAAACCAGGGACTTGGAGAACTGGTGATTCACCGCCCTGCCCTTGTCATCGATCAGGGTCTGTTCGTCGGCCGACCGCTCATTGGCAAACACGACCCGGTTGAAGCCGCCGATCAGCGCCAGCACGATGAGAACGGCCGCATTGATCGCCGTGATCGGGACGTGACCATTGAAGGCGCCCTGGCGATTGAGCTCGCCCAGCAGCGGATCGACACGACGACTCACGACAAAGTGTGCCTGCCCGGTGACCCCGGCCACCTCGTAAATCAGCCGCGCGCTGCCGACCTGAACGGTCGTCACCGCCTCGCCGGCCGCCAGCATGCGCTCCAGGGCGACTAGCGAGTCCTTGCCCCCTCCCATTGGCACAAGCGCCCGCCGGGGCAGCCCAAGACCCGTTACTGACGATGTCTGTTGCTCCCTGCCCTCGAACCGGGGCCACGCATCCACGTCGAGCCGGTTGCACCAGGCGAACTCGGCCAGCCCCTCGCGCCAAAGGCGGGTCAGCCAGTCCGCCTGCCAACGATCGGGGACTCGGTCGGCAAACTCCAGCTCGTTCGGACAACCCGCTTTCCAGTAACTGACTCCGGCGGTCCAGTGCAGAAGATCGAGTGCACTTTCGATTGCCGCAACACGATGGTCCGGAAGATCCAGTGGGGCACCCGGAAGCGTGAAGGTCTCGGTCAGGGACAACCCATCGAGTTCATACTCGAGCTGAATCTCGCCACTCACCGGATCCAGCTTCCGGTGCAGAAAACGAAAGCGTGCGCTTTCTTCCCGCCGCCAATGCGTCACCGGCAGACCCGGCCGCGTCTCAGTCGCTGGTCGCGGCATCCGGCACCGTCGGCTCGTCGTCCCGCCGCACCCTTGGCCATGCGCGCAACACCGCGTTCACCAGCGTCGCGAGGGGAATGGCAAAAAATACGCCCCAGAAGCCCCAGATACCACCAAACACCAACACCGCGATGATGATCGCCACTGGATGCAGGTCGACAACCTCGGAAAAAAGTATGGGAACCAGCACGTTACCGTCCAGAGCCTGAATGATGGCATAGGCGATCATGACGTACCAGAAACTGGCAGTCAGCCCGAAGGTGACCAGAGCGACCAATGCCACCGGCACTGTTACCACCGCCGCACCGATGTACGGGATGATGACCGACAGCCCGACCAGCATGGACAGCAACATGGCGAACGGCAGGTTCAGGAACGTGAACACGGCATAGGTCACGACCCACACGATGAGGATCTCAAGCACCTTGCCACGCACGTAGTTGCCGATCTGGGCGTCCACTTCCTGCCACACACTCGCAGCCAGCGCCCGATCGCGCGGCAGGTAGGAACGGATCCAGCTGATCAGGACATCCTTGTCCTTGAGGAAGAAAAACACCAGCACCGGCATCAAGACCAGGAAAATCAGAAGACTGACAGCGCCCATCACGCCCGAAAGCGACACCAGCGTGGCGCCGTAATTGACCAGCTCGGTCCCCAGGTTGTCGAGCATGCGCGACAACTGCTCCTCGGAGATCAACGCCAACTGGTGTTCGGCCTCCTCGGCCCCGACCAGCTGGTCTTCCACCTGCGCTTGCGGCACGTCGCCGTTGCCGGGATCAGCTGGCGCCACGATCTGCGGATATCGATCGGGCAAAGTCGCCAACCAGTCCTGCGCATCGGATATGTAGCCGGGCAACTGTTGCACGATGACCGCCAACTGGCGCGTCAGCATCGGCAACACCCCGAAAATCAGGAAGAACAATGCGGCGAGGAATGCAGTGAACACGCTGATCACGCTGGCCAGGCGCGGCAGACCGATACGCTGCAGCCTCTGCACGCCACCTTCGAGCAGATAGGCAATGATCAGACTGGCGACCACGGGCGTGAGCATCCGCCCGAACATCATCACCACGACCACCCCGAGAACGAGGAACAGGGCCAGGATGACGACCTGAGGGTCTGAGAAGTGGCGCTGATACCACTGACTGATTCGTTCGAGCATGCGGGGATTATAAGCCCTCACCGGGCCCATGGTGCGCCGGTACCGGGCCCGGCCCGGATGACCTTCCCCGCAGGAGGTCATCGGGCAGGTTGTCGTTATTGCTCAGGAGTGTTGTCGTGCGCGGGGATCAAAACTGGCGCCCGGATCAGAACGTCATGCTCCACATGGCCTGCACCTCCAGGCTCTGGTCGAGTTTGTCGCTGACTACGCCGAGCACGTTGCCGCCGAAGGTCGCTTCCGGCGGGGCATAAGCGGCATTGAGTTGCACGCGACTATTACCCAGCCCCTTGGAAACACCCATCAACATGGAGTTCTGGGCCAGTTCCGGGCTTAACGCGGAAGCCAGCGACGGCACCGTCGGGCGCGGCTGTGAACGGGTTCGATAATCGAAGAAGAGCTCGAGATCATTTTCGTTGCGCCAGCTCCAGCCCAGGCTGTAGACGACCAGATCATTCCAAGCGAACTGCGGGCTGCCGCTATCGCCCAGCAGCGCTGTGAAGCGGGCCGGCAGCGAACGGCTGGCGAATGCCCCGACCTCGCTGTAGAAAATCTGGGAAACACCAAGGTTCAGGCGCGTTCGCTCCGTAGCGTTCAATGCCACTCCGACCTGCACACGTGACGGAATATCGAGTTCGGCCTGCGCTCCATGGACACCACGAACGCTGGCAAACTCGCTCATATCGATGCGCGACTGGAAGGCGGCCTCCAGCAAGACACCATCGATCAGCTCTCCGCTCAAAGCAAACCTGAGACCGGCACCATGTGCGACCTCGCTCGGAATCGGATCGTGCGCCAGCCAAGGCGCCATCTCGGCCATTGGATCTTCGCTCTCGTGAAAGTTCATGCCGGACGCGCCGAAACGCTGGCTCGCCAGGATCGCCGACACAGTCAACGCACTGTGCTCCGACATTCGGTGCGTCAACCCCGGCATCACCAGAGACTGATTGAATCGATAACCATCAGTTAGTGCCGAACGCCCTTCGACCCGGTCGGAAAACAGCCTGGTGGAATGCGAATGCTTGAGAGATAACTGCAATGACGGACGACCATTGTCGATCATGGATCGCGCGAAATCGGGAACGATGTGCCAGTCATCCAGCTCAAGCCAACTGATGCGAGGTTCATCGACGACCGTCAGGCGATCAAGGCTCGGGGTCAACTCATGGATGAGGTACTCTTCCCATGGGCCGAGTTCGAAGCTGATGAGGAACCAGGCGAGTCCGGCAGAGGTCTTGGCATGCAAACCGTGTGGTGCCATGGCCGACTGCACCGTTCCGGCCGCGGTCAGCATGGTCGCCGTCAGTAGGATTGTCGCGATCCGGTGTTTCACGATGGTCGGGCAGTCTGGAGTTGCTGACAAGTTTAATCCCCCTCTTGGCGTAAATACAACGTCTGAAGCAATAATTTTCACCCCCTTCCCAAGCTGTTGTTATTATTGAATCATCCGACCCACGCGTGTTGCACATGCACAACAAAAACTGCGTATTGACCATCGCCGGCTCCGATTCCTGCGGCGGTGCCGGCATCCAGGCCGATCTCAAGACTTTCACCCACCACGGCGTCGAAGGCGCCAGTGTGCTTACCGCCATCACCGCACAGAATACCCTGGGGGTAACGGATGTCGTGACGCTGGCTCCACGCTTCGTGCGCGCTCAGCTCGATGCGGTGATTGCCGACCTGCCCATCCGTGCCGCAAAGACCGGCATGCTGGCAACCGCCTCGATCATCAAGAACCTGGCCGAAGGGCTTGAGACGCACCGGGATATCAAGCTGGTGATCGACCCGGTCATGGTTGCCACCAGCGGAGCGCGGTTGCTCGATCCCGATGCCGAGCGGGCCCTGATCGAACTCCTTTTGCCCAGAACGACCCTGATCACCCCGAACCTCCCCGAAGCGGCAGCACTGACCGGCCTGCCGGAAGACTCACCGCCCGAGAAGCTGGCCGAGGCCATTCTGGCCGCCGGCTGCGCAGCCGTCTTGGTCAAGGGCGGTCATGGGCGCGGCAGCCGCATCGAGGACTTGCTGGTCACCCAGTCGGATCAAAAGAGCTTTTCCCACGAACGCACCGACCGCCGTATCCATGGCACCGGCTGCGCCCTGTCGGCGGCCATCACGGCTCGACTGGGACGAGGTGACGACCTGGAAACCGCTACGAGACTGAGCATTGAGTGGCTGCAAGAGATGATCGCCGGTTCGTGGCAACCACTGAAGGGTGAACTGGCGATGCTGCCGTTCGGGACGGGAAACGGGAATCGGGAAATGTAAAACGTAAAACGGGGACGAACCTATCACTCTTGGTGTTGGATTGGTGGCCAATGGCAGGGCTACGCCGTTGGCCACCGCGCCACAACAGCGGCCATCATCACCCCCCGTTTCACGTTTTACGTTTCGACGTTTTCACGCCCCCAACCGCTCGCAAATCGCGTCGGTAAAGGTTTCGGTCGTGCCGTCGCCACCCAGATCAGGCGTGGTGCGGTCGGCCTTTTCGATGGTATCGGCGATCGCCTTGCGGAGCCGCACTGCATTCTCGTTCTGCCCCAGGTGTTCGAGCATCTGGGCGGCACCAAGCAGCAAGGCACAGGGGTTGGCGACGCCCTTGCCGGCAATATCCGGTGCCGAGCCATGGACTGCCTCGAACATGGCGGCCCGGTCACCAATATTGGCACCGGGTGCCAGGCCGAGCCCACCGACGAGCCCCGCGCAAAGGTCAGAGAGAATGTCGCCGAACAGGTTGGTTGTAACCATCACGTCAAACTGCTCCGGGCGCATCACCAACTGCATGCAGGCATTGTCGACGATGATGTCGTTGAATTCGATATCCTCGTACTCGGCCGCCACCTCGCGCGCAACACCCAGGAACATGCCGGACACGTCCTTGAGAATGTTGGCCTTGTGAACGGCGGTGACTTTCTTGCGACCGGCACGACGCGCCAGCTCAAAGGCGAAACGGATTACCCGCTCGCAACCCTTGCGGGTAACGACCATCTTGGATTCCGCTCGGCTGCCATCCGGAGCGGTAAACGCTCCTTCGGCCAGATAGGCGCCCTCGGTATTCTCCCGCACCGTGATCAGGTCGATGTTCTCGTAGCGCGAGGCCGTACCCTTGAAGCTGATCGCGGGCCGAACGTTGGCATACAGGTCGAAGTGCTTGCGCAGTGCTACGTTGAGCGACTTGAACCCCCCACCTACCGGCGTCGTGAGGGGGGCTTTCAGTGCCACCCGGTTTCGTTCGATCGACTCCAGCGTGGCGGCAGGCAGCAACTCGCCACTCTCTTCCAGGGCAGCCAGGCCAGCGGGCTGAAAGTCGTATTCCAGCCCGGCTTTCAACGTGTCAAGCACACGAAGTGTGGCATCCATGATCTCGGGGCCGATACCGTCGCCCCGAATGACGGTGATTTGCTGCGTCACGCGTGAATATCCCTGTGATTAAATCGAAGCCCGGCGGCCCGACCGGCCAACCGCGCCGATACAAACCGAAATTGACGGCGTATTATAGCGACTGAGCCCGCCCCGGTGAGTCAGACCATGGCCGCATCGGCCGGTTTGGGCAAGAGCTGACCGGGGGCCGGCGACCGACCTGTTCAGGCAGCCAGAAGGCGATCCAGGGCATCTTCCTGGTCGAGGGCATCTAGATCGTCGAAACCGCCGACATGAAAGTCACCGACAAAAATCTGCGGCACCGTTCTCTGGCCGGTGCGAGACATCATCTCAGCGCGCTTGTCGGGCTCGACATCGACCGACACCTCCGTCCACTGCACACCCTTGGCACGCAGCAGTTCACGGGCAGCGCTGCAAAACGGACAGGCTGCGGTTGCGTACATGATCACTGGCTTGTGATTCACTTCCTGAAGCTCCCGGTTGGTTCAATTACTGGCCAGGCGTCCCGGCCTACAAGGGAATGGCATAGGCCAGCCGGTCGCCATTGTGAAACTCGATCTGCTCGGTGTCGGGGTTGTAGCGCATGCGCACCTGCCCGCTGCTTCCGTCCAGGGCGATGTAATCCCCGGCAGCAATGCGAATGGCCTGGCCGGAATCGATGTGATCGACGACGATCCCGGCATGCGAGGCCGGCGCGTGCTGCGCGTACCCGAATTCCGGGCCGGCGAGAACGATACCATAACGTGGCTTGCCGGCCGGCTGCTCGTTGCTGGTCATGACACCCACACCGAATTCGGTCGGGGCGCTGCCCCCGTTCACGACGTCGATTCCGCGCACAATGGCGAATTCGTCGGACATGTTGAACCCGTTGACCTCCATACCGACGGCCGGCCGGTTGTTGTAGGTGACCGCGATGCTGTTCGAACCCCACACGATTCCCCCCTCCCCCTCATTCTCGGCGTACAGCGTGGCGCCGACCACCCGACCGCTGCCCTCCAGGCGCGCCGAGGCGCCCAGGGCTCCGGTATCGGCGTGCTCGCCTTCCGGCAGTACGGTGTAGAACGCCGAGTTGTAGTGATCATCCGTGCTTGCCGTCTTGCTCACCAGCAGCGGCGCATTGCCGGTCCCGTCCTCGAAATCCCAGATACGCAGAACCGGTTCGGTTCCGTCACCCAGCTGCAGATTCGAGCCTGCGGCGACACCCAGCATGGCCGAAAAAAAGGAGACCACGGCGACTCCACTCAGCTTCGATGTCATTGAATGCATACAGTTTCTCCATTAGCCGTTCAGATACACCAGTCCGGCTTGGGCAGGCCGCCATAAAGGCAGGCCTGACGCACCGGGCCCTCGGGAAACAGTTGATAGAGATCTCTGCTGGAGCCACCATCCCGGCGTTCACGCCAGGCTGCCACCGTGACCCGCATCAGCGGCGGATTGCCGTAGGCATGGTAGTGCTGACGAACGAATTCGATCAGCCACCAGTGATCCTCACCCAGACTGATGCCGTTGCGGGCAGCCAGGGTCGTGGCCACCTCTTGGCTCCAGTCGTCGGGATTGCACAGGAATCCGTCAGAAGTCAGCTCGATGGCGCGCTCGCCCACCCGCAGGGTTTGCGTCGCCATACTCACGGGCAAATGACTCCACGGGCGGTGTTGCAAAGGTGCCCCGCCTGTTCACGGTCCAGGGGGGATGCCGGAATGCCGGGTTCGAAATCCTCTGCACAAAGGGTGTAGTACAGGCTGGCCAGGTCGAAGTCTACGAGTTGACGCCAGCCACGCGCGAATTCGCCGACCAGCTGCCCACAGCCGCGATCACGAAAGATCACGGCCAACGGCAATTCCAGGCTGGCGCCGGCCAGCACCAGCTCGAGAATTTCCCGGCTGTCGGCCTCAGAAGGTGCGGCAGTCACGATGATCACCCAGGTCGCACCCTGCCGGGAGCCGCGCCCGGCCTCCCGGTGGCAGACCAAACGGTATCCTGTCGCGACGCGGTGCCAGAAACGCACCAGGCTGGATAATACGAACGGGGCCTCCGGCTCACCCTCATGGCGCCGCTGCCAGGCCGCCGAGCAGACCTCGAGCCGTAGCCCGCGAGCGGCCAGACGTTGCCAGCTCCCGGCTGCCGCGCCGCAAGCATGATCGACACCAGCACCATGAAAGAAGACAACCACCTCTCCTTTGCATCCGCGAAGCGCCACGAGCGCCTCATGCTGCGCATTTTCTGCCTCAACCGATTGCGGTTCGGCCCTGATCAGCATGATCGAGTTGTCGTCATTCGTTGCTTGCATCAAACTGTAGTGCGGACCCGGATTCCTCAGGATTGAAACAACACCGATGATTTTCGGTCTTAACAGAGCATGAAAAGACTGCTTGCACAACTGGCGCTGATGGCTGCCATTGTATCGCTGGCCAGCCTGGCCGGGGCGCAATCGCTGAAACTGCCCGACATGGGAGGTACATCCACGCGTGTCCTGTCCCCCGAGGACGAGCGAACGTTCCCCAAGGATTTCGAACGCTATCTGCGCGCCAGCCAGTTGCTGATCGAGGATCCGATGATCCGCAGTTACTTCGAGGACATGGGCTACCGGCTGGTCTCGCATTCGAGTCGACCGTCCTCGGGCTTTCATTTCTTCGTGCTCGACGAACCGTCGATCAATGCTTTCGCCGCCCCCGTCGGCGTCATCGGACTACATACGGGGCTGATCCTGGCCGCACATAACGAAAGCGAAGTCGCCGGTGTCGTCGCCCATGAAATCGCCCACGTCACCCAGGACCACCTCGCCAGAAGCGTGGAACAGGCCCAGCAGGTGTCCGTACCGACCATGCTGGCCACCATCGGCCTTGCCCTCGCCGCAGGCGCCGCAGGCGCTGGTGCCGATGCCGGCCAGGCCATCATCATGAGCGGAATGGGACTGGCCCAACAATTTCAGATCACCCATACACGCCAGAACGAAGCCGAAGCCGACCGCATCGGCATCGGGCTTCTGGCCGCCGCGGGCTACGATCCGCAAGGCATGGTCCGCTTTTTCGAAAGGCTGAACATGCACGCCCGGGCCATGGGACAGGGACCACCGGAATACCTTCGTACCCACCCGCTGACTGTCAACCGCATCGCCGAGGCCCGTGACCGAGCCGAGAATCTCCATCCACGTGATCGTCGGGAGAGCGATGCATTCCATTTCGTGCAGTCCCGGTTGCGTGCCCAGGTGGTTCAGCGCCCCGAACAGGCCGAACAGTTTTTCCTCGCCCGTATCAACGACGGCACCCGACCCGAGGCAGCCATGCGCTACGGGCTGGCCCTGACCCTGATTCGGGATCGTCGCCTGGAAGGTGCCGGTGAGCAAATCGAATGGCTCCTTGAGGCCGATCCTGACAGCCAGATCTACCAACTCCTCGAAGCCGACTGGCTGCTGGCCAGTGGTGAACTGGACAAGAGCCTGGAACGGCTCGAAGCGCTCTACAGCAAGTACTCCGGCAGTCGTCTCGTTACCACCCAGTACGCCGAGGCACTGATGCACGAACGCGATCCCGAAAAAGCGGCCCGGGCAGCCGAGATTCTGCGCCGACACCTGCGGCGGCATCCCGACGACCTCCCTATGACCGAGTTGTATGCGCGAGCCGCTGATCGTGCCGGCGAACCAGTGCGGGCAACCGAGGCCCTGGCCGAGAGCTATTACATGCGGGGCGGCATCTACGAGGCCATCGAACAGCTGGAGCGCGTTACCCAGCGCGATGACCTCGACTACTACCAGCGAGCCCGGGTCAACGCTCGCATAGACGAACTTCGTGCCGAACAGGTGCGTCTGGGTGGCCGTCGCCCATGATCTGATCGGCGTCAACAATTCGTCACCGCATCACGCTATGGTGGGACCTGGTACAACCTGTAGCGCCCTGCATGTCAACGCATTCCCGTGGCAATCGGACACGAATCGGACAACCCATCGACACCCCGGACCGCTGGGAGCATGACGAACTGGATGACGACGGCCTGCTGCTCAACCGGGAAATCAGCCTGCTCACATTCACCCGAAGGGTGCTCGAGCTGGCCCGCGACGAGCGTGTTCCCCTGCTGGAACGGCTGCGCTTCCTTTGCATTTCCTGCACCAACCTGGATGAATTCTTCGAGGTCCGGGTGGCTGCCATTCGCCAACGCATGCAGCACGGGGCGAACCAGCCCGGACCGGACGGACTGACCCCACGCGCCACGCTTGCGGCGATCCGCGAGAACGTGGAGGCAATGGTCGAGGCCCAGTACCGGGTACTCAACCGCGAACTGATGCCGGCCCTGGCCGAGCAGGAAATCCATATTGTCCGGCGCGGTGACTGGACCCGGCGCCAGCGCCGCTGGTTGCATCACCATTTTCGCCGCCAGATCATGCCGGTACTCAGCCCACTCGGCCTGGATCCCGCGCACCCATTCCCGCGCATCCTCAACAAGAGTCTCAATTTTGCCGTTGCCGTGGAGGGGCGGGACGCCTTCGGTCGCGACAGCGGCATGGCACTGGTGCGGGCGCCACGTTCGCTGCCGCGCATCATACGCATACCCCGCAGTTACTCGCGCGGCCCGGACGATTTCGTCTTCCTGTCATCGATCATCCATGCCTTCATCGACGAGCTGTTCCCCGGCATGAACGTACGTGGCAGCTACCAGTTCCGGGTCACACGCAACAGTGAATTGTTCGTCGATGAAGAGGAGATCGAAGATCTTGCACGGGCCCTGGAAGGCGAACTCATGGAGCGCGGTTTTGCCGAAGCCGTGCGCTTGGAGGTCGCCGACAATTGCCCCGAATCGATCGTTCGTTTCCTCTCGACTCGCTTCGGTCTCAGCGACGAGGACACCTATCGCTGCGACGGCCCGGTCAATCTCAACCGCATGGTCGCCGTGGCCGACCTGACCGACCGGCCCGACCTGAAGTATCCACCGTTTCAGCCGCGTGTACCCCGGGCGCTGGAACACGGCGAGCCGTTCACGGCCATTCGCCGGCACGACTGGATGCTCCACCACCCCTACGACAGCTTCCAGCCTATCCTGGACCTGGCACGACAGGCCGCTGTGGACCCAAAGGTTCTGGCAATCAAGCAAACCCTTTATCGCACCGGCGCCGACTCCGCCCTCGTGAATGTGCTCATCGAAGCCGCGCGGGCCGGCAAGGACGTCACCGTGGTCGTCGAGTTGCGGGCCCGCTTCGACGAAGAAGCCAACATCACCCTGGCTACGCGACTTCAGGAGGCTGGCGTTCAGGTGGTTTACGGCGTGGTCGGCCACAAGGCTCATGCCAAGATGATGCTGATCGTGCGTCGTGAAGGAACCCAGCTGCGACGCTACGCGCATCTCGGTACCGGCAACTACCACCAGGGCACGGCAAAGGCCTATACCGACTGGAGCCTGATCACTGCCAACACCGAGCTTTGCCAGGACGTTCACCGGATCTTCCAGCAATTAACTGGCCTTGGACGTGTCCAGACCCTCAATCTGCTGGTGCAATCGCCGTTCGGATTGCACGAATTTCTGCTCGAACGAATTGACCGGGAGGCCGAAAATGCAAGGCAGGGCAAGCCTGCTGGGATATCGGCGAAGCTCAATGCCCTGACCGAGCCCGAGATCATCCGTGCGCTTTACCGCGCCTCACGCGCAGGCGTTACCATCCGACTGGTCGTGCGCGGCATCTGCTGCCTGCGGCCGGGTGTACCCGGACTGTCGGACAATATACGGGTGCGATCGATACTGGGACGTTTCCTGGAACACAGCCGTGTCTACCACTTCGTCAATGACGACCAGCCCGAAACCTATGGATCCAGTGCCGACTGGATGGAACGCAATCTATTCCAGCGGGTGGAAGCCTGCTTCCCGATTCTGGATGAACAGGCCGCGCAACGAATCCGATCGGAGAGTTTCGATCTTGCTTTCGACGACACCACACGGGCCTGGGAACTCATGCCCGACGGCACCTACGAGCTGTGCGAGCCACCGGGCGACAGCGGTACCGACCTTCAGCAACGATTGATCGGCCAGGCCAATGAAGATTGAGCAGAACCTGTACGCCGCCATAGACCTCGGCAGCAACAGCTTCCACATGCTGGTGGCCCGGCGCGAGCATGGAGAACTGCGGGTCATTGACCGCATCAAGGACATGGTGCGACTGGGCGGAGGCATCGACGAAAAAGGCCGTCTCGACCCGGACACCCAGCGACGCGCACTGGCCAGCCTGGCCCGCTTCGGTCAACGAATTGCCGCCATACCCGGAAACCAGGTCCGGGCAGTCGGTACGCAGGCCTTCAGGCAACTGGAAAATCCGGCTGCCTTCCTGGTCGTCGCCGAAACTGCACTGGGCTGTTCGATCGATATCGTCAGCGGACGTGAAGAAGCTCGCCTGGTTTACCTGGGTGTCAGTCAGGCCATTTCGCACAGCGACCGCCGCCTGGTGATCGATATCGGCGGCGGCTCCACCGAACTGGTGATCGGCGAAACACTGGATCCGCTGTTGACTGAAAGTATCGCGGTCGGCTGTGTTTCGATGACGCGACGGGTCTTTCCCGATGGCCGACTGGAACCGGAGGCCTGGCGGCAGGCGGTGCAAGCAGTTGAGGACGAACTGCTTGAGCTCGGTAGCGAGCTTCGCCAGCTTGGTTGGCAGCAGGTCGTCGGCAGTTCAGGGACGATCCGCGCCCTGGAAGCAATGGCCACGAGCCAGAGAAAAGAGGCAACTGCCCGCATTTCGCTGGCCGAGGTCGAGTCATTGCGCAAAGCCATGCTCTCGGCAGGCCACATCGACCAGCTCGAGCTGCCTGGCCTGTCTGAACGACGGCGGCCCGTGATCGCCGGCGGTGCGGTCATTCTGGAAGCCGTGATGAGACATCTGGGACTGGAAACGATGGAGGTCTCTCCCCACGCATTGCGCGAGGGTGTACTGCATGACCTGCTCGGACGCCTATCCCGTCAGGACCCCCGAGTGCGCACGGTCGCGGCAATGGCCAGCCGATACCAGTGTGATCCGCAACAGGCCGGCCGGGTTCGTGCCTGGGCCCAGCAGGCTGCTGATCAAGCAGCCGCCGACTGGCAGCTGACTTCAACCCACCTCGAGTTGCTGGACTGGGCCTGCCAACTGCATGAGCTGGGGCTCGCCATCTCCCATGATCGGCATCACGTTCACGGTGCCTACGTGATTCAGCACGCCGACATGCCCGGCTTCAGTCGCCAGGAACAGGAATTCCTGGCCGCCCTGCTTGCCGCCCAAAGACAACGCCTGGACCCCGATATCGTCGAACGGCAGCCCGCACGCCTGCGCACGCCGCTGCGCCGCCTGATTGCCATACTGCGCCTGGCCGTCACCATCTGTCGCTCCCGCCTCGACACTGACGTCCCCGAATTCGTGCTCGAGACCGGGGATCGACAGCTCCTGCTGCGATTGCCAAATGGCTGGATCGAGGCACACCCCCTGTCAGCGCGCGGATTGTCCTACCAGCAGCGCCAGCTTGAGAAACTGGACCAGCACCTCGAAATAGGCCTCTTGTCCGCAGAAAAGTGACTCGGCCCATGAACTCGTGGCATCCCACGGCGGCAACCGCCACACTCCAACGTCGCGCCGAGCTGATAGCCGGTATTCGGTCTTTCTTTGCCGACCGGGGCGTCACCGAAGTCACCACCCCGGTCATCACTGGCAATGGAGTCACTGACCCGAACATTGCCAGCATCGAACTGGCCAACGGCTCGGGATACCTGCGCACGTCTCCCGAGTACTGGCACAAACGCCTGCTCGCAGCCGGATTCGGAGACCTCTACGAATTGGGGCCCGCGTTTCGCGACGGCGAGAGCGGACGACTGCATCAGGCCGAATTCACCTTGCTGGAATGGTACCGGTGCGACTGGGGCTGGCGGCAACTGGCAGACGAAGTCGTGGCCCTGATCCGTCGAACTCTCGCCCGCTCCGGGAATGAACTCTCGATACGCTACATATCGTGGAACGATTGCTTCCGCGAATCTCTGGGGGTCAACGGGCTGACTGCCGATGACCAGGAATTGCGTCGGCTTGCCGCCGACGCTCCATCCGGCTGCAGCCGCGACATGCTGCTCGATTTCCTGTTCGCGACCCGGATCCAGGCCTCATTCCCCGACGACCGCATCACCGTCGTTTACGACTATCCCGCGGCACAGGCCGCACTCGCGCGGCTCAACCCCGCCGACCCGGCGGTAGCCGAGCGCTTCGAGGTCTTTGCCGGAACGCTGGAACTGGCCAACGGGTACCACGAATTGCAGGATGCGCGAGAGCAACTGGCACGGTTTGAACAGGACAATCGGATCCGGGCTGAATTGAACCGCCGCGAAATGCCGATCGATCACGACTTGCTTGCCGCGCTCGAATCCGGCCTCCCGGATTGCTCCGGAGTAGCGCTGGGCGTGGATCGATTGCTGATGGCGGCGCTCGGAGCTGCGAACATTATCGAGATGCTGCCGTTTCGGCCCGGATATCGACAATAGACAGGCCGGCCGGCAACCGCTCGCCAATGCGATCTGCAAGGCGCTGCAAGGCCAGTTGCATCCGTTCCGAAACGACCAGCCTGTTGGGATAGATCAATCGGTGGATTTCCGAAACCGGCATCTCGAAACGTTCCCCTTCGGCACACACCAGAACGAGCATGTCGTAATCGAACTCACGAAGTTCGACCACAGTCTCGAGAAGTTCATCGGGAATATCCTCGCGCAAGGAGTGATCATCGGCCGCACTCACGCCCAACAGGTATCCGTGACGCCAACCGCCATCCATCGACTCGACTCTCACAAGGCTGAGCGGCCGGCTACTTGCCAGCACGGGTTCACCACTAGTTGGGACGGATGCACGACGTACGGGCTCGAGAACCCGTTCGGTCTCGCTCCCGGGCGCCATGTATATCAACTCCTCAACCGGGCCAGGCCAGAGCGGCTCCAGCACATGACGTGCTGGCCAGGCGATCAGAACGGCGATCAGGGCAAGAAGTGCAAGGCCAGCGGTGAAGCTGCGCAGCACGGCCTTAACAAAAGCTGGCATCATAGGAGAAAATATAGCACGATAAAAACGGGATCCTTATCGTCCGGCTCCGGCAGGGGGCACGTCAGGGAGCGGCAAGGACGATGGTCACAGGAACAGACTGCCGGAGCGATCATGCAAGACGCGATCAAGGTGCGGCCCGCCCGCACCACCGAAATTGCGACATTGGCCAAACTGGTCGAGACACGCCTGCCCGACATGATGTCGGGTAACAATTGGGCCGACAACATCGAAGCTCGCCTGGCCAGCCTTGTTCCCGACCAGGCCTTGCTGGTTGCCACGCGTGGTGCACGATTGGCCGGCATGATCGCTCTGGACATCGACCATCACCGAATAGTCGCCTGCTACCTGGACCCCGAGAACGCCTCACCGACCACACCCAAGGAATTATTCCGGAACGTCGAGAAAGTGGCCCTGATTTTCGGCATCCGCACACTGTTCGGAGTTGCCCGTCGTCGCGTTTCGGGTTTCATGAAATCGCTGGGCTACGAAATCACCCCCGGCACCAGCCCCGAAGCGGACACCGTCGAGATCAGCAAGAATCTGCTGGCCGAGGCCGATGAAGAGCTGATCAGGATCATCGAGCACTGCGATCGCCTCGGAATCCCGGAGAACTACGGTGCCGTTCATCGCATGCCCCTGGTCCGGGACGCCACCGAGCTGGTCGAGGCCGGCCGTGACATCTTCAACCGGGAACAGCGCCTGATGCCGCCGGCGGCCGACGCATGGGCAAGAATGAAGGTGGCAGCCGCCAATGCCGGCATCGATCTGCAACTGGTATCCGCCTACCGCAGCATCGGCTACCAGACCAACATCCTCAAGAAGAAGCTCGGCGAAGGCCAGTCACTCAAGCGCATCCTTCGGGTTTCGGCCCCACCGGGATACAGCGAGCACCACAGTGGTCGTGCCATCGACCTGACCACGCATGGCTGCAAGCCGCTGGAAGAGGACTTCGCCAAGACCAGGGCCTACGACTGGCTGCGAGCCAACGCTCGCTTTTTCGGCTTCCGTGAGTCGTACCCCAAGAACAACCGTCATCAGCTGGCCTGGGAGCCGTGGCACTGGTACTACTTCAAGACCTGATGCCCTGCCAGGCCTCCAGCGCCCGTTGCCGCGACCTCTTCAGATCGACGCAGGGCAGCGGATAGCCGAAGTGGTTCGACTCGCGCGGATTCAGCGGCTGATGGATCTGCTTGCCTTTTCGATCCGCCAACTCCGGACACCAGCGCCGCACGTAGCGTCCGTCCGGATCGAATTTCTCCCCCTGCAGTAGCGGATTGAACACCCGAAAGTACGGCGCCGCATCGGCACCGCAGCCGGCCGTCCATTGCCATCCCTGCGTATTGTTGGCCAGGTCGGCATCGACCAGCGTATCCCAGAACCAGCGCGCGCCCTCCTGCCAGGGAACCAGCAGGTTCTTGGTCAGAAACGAAGCGACGACCATGCGAACCCGGTTATGCATCCAGCCGGTGGCCCAGAGTTCGCGCATGCCGGCATCAACCAATGGGATGCCGGTGGAGCCGCGCTGCCAGGCTTCAAGATCGACACGGTAATCGGCACGCCGGCGCCACGGGAATGACTCGAAGGCCGGATTGAGCGGCTTGTCGGCAAGCTGCGGGTAGTGGAACAGCAAATGCGTGGAAAATTCCCGCCAAGCGATTTCGCGAAGATAGGACCAGCGCCCCTTGCCGGTCGGCAGTTCCCCGGACTCCTCCAGCGCTCGTGCGATCTGTGCCGGAGAGAGTTCGCCGAAATGCAGGTGAGGAGACAGTCGGGAAGTGCCCTCGATGTCGGGCCGATCGCGGCGACTGTCATAGTCACCTACCGCCTCCTGGGTGAAATACTGAAGTCGACGCCTTCCACCCAGCTCGCCGGGCGACCAGTGGTTCTTGAACCCATCGGCCCAGCCCAGGCTCGGCAGCAGTTCAAGCTCTTCGAGCTCAAGGCTGGCCGGCCAGCGCTTCGGTGCAGCGAGCTGACGCGGCTCCGGGCACGCCGCAGACGCCGTCCACCGCTTCTGCATCTGTTTCCAGAACGGCGTGAAAACCCGGTACGGAGTACCGTCCTCCTTGCACAGCTGCCACGGCTCGAACAGCAGGCTGCCGTTGCAGCTCTCGACTGTCAGCCCATCTGCACGCAGCGCCCGCTTGATGGCACGATCGCGCTCGACCAGCGCAGGCTCGTAGACCCGATTCCAGTAGACTGCCTCGGCACCGCTGGCATTGCGGATGCGCCGCAGCACTTCGAGGGAGTCACCACGCACAATCACCAGCGCACTGCCACGCTCACGCAGTCTCTGACTGAGCTCGGCCAGTGAATGATGCAACCACCAACGACTGGCGGCACCGCGGGCCCAGTCTCCCTCGGCGGCCGCATCGTCGATGAAAACCGGGACGATGCACTCGTGGTCGCGACGCGCCCGATCCAAAGCGGGATGGTCGGACAGGCGCAGGTCGCGCCGGAACCAGACGATGGCGGTAGAGGACATGACTCGATGATGGCAGGGAGCGCGTCAAAACGCCATCAAAGCGCCGGCCTCCACCCCGGGTTGCTCAAGGCTTAACGGGAACTTCCACGCCGCTGCTGGCGCATGGCGTCGGAACGCCTGGCCTCCAGCGCCTCGAGATAGCCGTCCTCCAGCCCGGTGACGTACTCACCGCTGAAACAGGAACTGTCGAAGCCGGTCAGCTTGTCGTTCTTGCCGCGCACCGCCCGCTCCAGGTCGGCAAGGTCCTGGTAAATCAGCCGATCGGCACCGATCCGCTGGCAGATTTCTTCCTCGCTGCGGCCCGACGCAATGAGCTCGCTGGCCGCCGGCATGTCGATCCCGTAGACGTTGGGATAGCGCACCGGCGGCGAGGCCGAAGCCAGGTAGACCTTTTTTGCACCGGCCTCGCGCGCCATCTGGATGATCTGCTTGGAGGTCGTGCCGCGCACGATGGAGTCATCAACCAGCAACACGTTCTTGTTGCGAAACTCCAGCGAAATCGTATTGAGCTTGCGTCGCACCGACCGTGCGCGTTCTTCCTGCCCCGGCATGATGAAAGTCCGACCGATGTAGCGGTTCTTCATCAGGCCCTCCCGGTACTTGACCTCCAGCATGTGCGCCAGCGGCAGACAGGCCGTGCGGGAGGTATCGGGCACGGGAATGACCACGTCGATATCGTGGTCGGGCCATTCTTTCAGGATTCGCGCGGCCAGCGCCTCACCCATGCGCAGGCGCGCCTTGTAGACCGACAGGTCGTCGATCATGGAATCGGGCCGGGCGAAGTAGACGAATTCGAACATACAGGGGCTGTAGGCCTCGGCATGTTCGCTGACATGCCGATGAACTTCCCCGTCGAGCGTGATCAACACGCTTTCTCCCGGTGCCAGGTCACCGACCAGCTCGAAGTCAAGGATATCGAGCACCACCGACTCCGAAGCCATGATGTACTCCGGCCCCTCCGGTGATTCACGACGCCCAAGCACGATGGGCCGGATGCCGTGCGGATCACGAAAGCCGAGCAGCCCGACACCGGCGATCACCGCTACCGTGGCGTAACCGCCCCGGCAACGACGATAGACACCGTCGACGGCGGCAAATACGTCGCGGGGGTAGATCCCGTTGTGGGTGTGCTGATCAAGCTCATGGGCGAGGCAATTGAGCAATACCTCGGAATCCGACTCGGTGTTGATGTGACGGCGATCTTCCTCGAACAGCTCACGGCTGAGCTTATCGCTGTTGATGAGGTTGCCGTTGTGACCCAGTGCGATGCCGCACGGCGAGTTCACGTACATCGGCTGAGCCTCGTCCGGTCGGTCCAGCCCGGCCGTCGGATAGCGCACGTGACCGATTCCGAAATCGCCGGTCAGCCCGACGACCGATTCCTCCGAAAAGACATCGCGCACCAGACCGATACCGCGCGCCGAGCGCATCCGGCCATCGTCCAGCGTCGTCATTCCCGCGGCGTCCTGACCACGGTGCTGAAGAATGGTCATCGCATCATACAGGCGGGCAGCGACCGGCGATCGACCCGCGATTCCAACTATTCCACACATTTTTAGGTTTCGGTCTCCGTTGCGGACTCAACCGGCAGGTAGGCCTGTATGGATTCGGGAAAAAACCCGACCAGCCAGGTGCCCAGCCGTTCAAACTCGGGCAGCAGGGTCGACTCCTGCCACCAGGGATCTTCAACAAATGGCGTGAACGTTGCCACGATCACGCCGACGGTCACGATGGCGACCCCCCTGAGGGCGCCGAACAGTCCACCAAGCAGTCGATCCGTGCCGGTCAGTCCGGTGCCCGCCACCAGCTTGCCGAGCAGATAATTGACCAGCCCACCGACCACCAGCACCAGCACGAACACGCCGACAAACGCCACGATCACCCGCACCGAAGGCACTTCGATCAGGTCATCGAGCCGCATCGAAAGCGGTCCGGCAGCCTGCAAGGCCGCGTAGGCGGCGGCGACCCACACCAGCAAGGAAAATGCCTCGCGGATGAAGCCCCGGAACAGGCTGACCAGCATCGATACCAGGCAAATGCCCAGGATCGCGTAATCGGCCACACTCATGGATGACTGACCACGATCCCCTCGAGCCCTGCTTCGTCCCTCAGGCGCTCTTGCAGCGATTCGGCCTGCTCACGTTCACCGAAACTGCCGACACGCACCCTGTGGATGGTGCGCCCGCCGGATTCCTCGGAGTAGACGAAGGCATCGTGATCCAGCTCGGTCAACTGGGCAACCAGCCGATCGGCGTTGTTGCGACTGGCGAATGAACCCACCTGAACGGCATATCCGGAGCGCTCGGTGACCGCGGCCGCCGGAACATCGACCGAGCGAACCACCGGCTCCACACCGGCAACGGTCGTGGCAATCTGACCACGTGCTGTATCCGCATCGGAACTGCTGCCATACGGGCCGGTGCGCAAACGCCAGAGTTCACTCTGATCGCGCGTCATCGCTTCCAGGGCGACGACGTGACCAAGCTCCTCGAGCTGCGCACCGATACGCTCTGCCGTTTGCCGGTTACTGAACACGGCCACCTGGACCATCCAGTCTCCCTCGGCATCCGCCTCGGCAACCGCGGGCTCGGGGTCGGATTCAAGCTCGGGTTCCGGTTCAGGCTCCAGTTCAGGTTCAGGTTCCGGCTCAGCGATGGGCTCAAGCTCGGGCTCGGGGATCACCTCAGGCTCGGGTTCTCGCTCGACCTCCGGTTCAGCTTCAGGTTCAGGCTCCGGCACCACAACTGGTTCCGAAGCGGGTTGCGTCAGTTCCGGTTCGGGCTCCACCTGCTCTGGCGGCTCGGCCTCAGTGTCTCGCGGCGGCCTGCGTGCCTGATCCGGATCCAGCGGCAACCGCCGCACCTCCCGCTGACCATTTGGGCGTTCCGGCAGATCCAGAGCCAATTGACGTGGAGCACGCTCATCCTCGCCGCCATCGAACAGCATCGGCAGGAAAATCACGGCCAGGGCGATCAGGATGGAGGCGCCGATCAGGCGCTGCTTGAGAACCTTGTCCATAAGCTAGTGTACCCCGCCACTCGTTCTGTAACTTTCAGCGAGTCGGAAAGCGCTTAGCTGCAAGGCATGTCTCGCAGGGAATGGCCGTAGCCCTTTCCAAGAGAAACAACTCCGCAGATGAGCGCTTTCCGGCTCGCCCTTCGGGAGCGCGCCTGAGCCGACATTGCGGCGTTGCGCCCCTTGCAAAGGGCTACGGCCATTCACTGCGGGACGCGCCTTGCACTGTCGGCTCAGGCGCGCTCTGAATGTTACACAATGAGTGGCGGGGTACACTACTAGCCTTGATGCATCAGGGTGGGCCAAGCCTCGGCCACGGTTCGAAACGAGCCGAATACGACAATCCGGTCGTTCCGGCCCGCCCGCTCAAGGGCAAGCTCGACTGCCCGGGGTACGGATTCTACCGTCTCCCGCCGTCCGGAAACAGGAATTTGCGCAAGTTCTGCATCGATGGCGGCTGCCGACAAGCCACGGTCATCGTCGATCCCGGCCACCAGCCAGTCGCTGAAGCAGCCATCCAGGGCACGGCCGATAGCCCGGATATTCTTTCCGGCCAGCGCGCTGAAAACGGCGTAACTGCGTCCCGGGAACTCGCCCAACGCCCTTGCCAGTTCCCGCGCGGCCGCCCCGTTATGTGCCACGTCAACATAGACAGCCGGCTCCTCGGACAGGCGCTGGAAGCGCCCGGGGAGGCGCGCGCTGGTCAAGCCGCGACCCATCGCCGCTTCACTCAGCCCGAGGCGCTCACCAAGCGCCGACAGTGCCGTCACCGCGCAGGCTGCATTTGCCGCCTGCCACTGCCCGGACATGAGCGGATGCGGCAAACTGAAAAGACGCTTGTCGACCCGGACATGCAAGCGCTCTCCGGCGCGTCGCCAGGTGAAGTCTCGCCCGGCCATGATCGATTTAGCGCCGATACGCTGCAAGGCCTCTTCCAGGGCCGGCGGTCGACGCTTTTCCCCCACGATCACCGGCCGACCCGCACGAGCCACACCGGCCTTCTCTCGCGCAATGTCGGCCCGAGTCGGGCCCAGCCAGTCGGTGTGATCGAGTGCGATGGAGGTGATCACGGCAACATCGGCGTCGATCACGTTGACCGCATCGAGACGACCGCCCAAACCGACCTCCATCAGCATGACATCCGGGTCTGACTCCCGCGCCAGCACCAGGGCCGCCAGCGTGACATGCTCGAAATAGGTCAGCGCGATCTCGCCGCGCGCCCGCTCGACCGACTCCAGCGCCCCGACAATGTCGGCGGCCGGAGCCGGTTGACCGGCAACGCGCATGCGCTCGCCAAACTCAACGAGGTGAGGTGAAGAATAAGCGAAGGGTTTGAGCCCGGCAGCCAGGGCCATGGCCTCGAGCATGGCGACGACCGAACCCTTGCCGTTCGTCCCAGCCACGGTGATGACCGGGCAATCGGGTCCATTGGGAGTCAGACGACGGTATACGGTACGAACCCGGTCCAGCCCAAGATCAATGCGCGATTCGGGGCTGCGACGATCCAGCCGTGCCAGCCAGTCGGCGAGTGCCTTATCGGTCAAGGCTGGCGTCCCGGTGTCAGTCCTGCTGCTCGTCGGGAGAATCGACCAACTCGCCTTCCCGCACACTGTCACGTGAACTTCCGAGCAGCATCGACAGCAGACTATAGATCCGCTGGCGAAGTTCGCGCCGGTCGACGATCTGGTCAATGGCACCCTTTTCCAGCAGGAACTCCGAGCGCTGGAAGCCTTCAGGCAACTTTTCGCGAACGGTCTGTTCGATGACGCGTGGGCCGGCGAAACCGATCAGTGCATTGGGTTCAGCGATATTGACATCCCCCAGCATCCCGAGGCTGGCGGAAACCCCACCGGTCGTCGGATGGGTCAACACCGAGATATAGGGCAGACCAGCCTCAGCCATCCGCGCCAGCCCGGCGGAGGTCTTGGCCATCTGCATCAGCGAGAACAGGCCTTCCTGCATGCGTGCCCCGCCGGATGCACTGAAGCAGACCAGCGGCAAGCCGTGCTCGAGGCACTCGCGAGTGGCCAGGGCGAAGCGCTCACCGACGACCGAGCCCATCGAGCCGCCCATGAAGCGGAAATCGAAGGCACAGGCCACCAGTTCCATTTCCAGCAGTTGACCACGCAGTGCAATCAGGGCGTCGCGCTCACCGGTCGCCTTCTGGCTGGCATTGATGCGATCACGGTACTTCTTGGTGTCGCGAAACTTGAGCATATCGACCGGAGACAGATCCGCGCCGAGTTCAACGTGGTTACCTTCATCGAGAAAGGCTTCCAGGCGCGCCCGCCCGGTCAGCGACATGTGGTGGTCGCACTTCGGGCAGACATGAAGATTTCGCTCCAGTTCGGGACGGTAGAGCACGGCATCGCAGGCCTTGCACTTGGTCCACAGGCCGTCGGGCACCTTGCGGGTCTTGCCGCCTTCGGTGCGAATGCGCGCGGGCATGAGTTTCTGAAACCAGCTCATTTCAGGCAGTCAACGTTTGTTGTTTGGTTCGTGAAGACGCGCTATTGTCCATCGCCTCGCGGATCGGGGCAAGGTATTCCCGTGTGACGGCTACTGCAGCTTCGGTACCCTGACACTCTCCAAGCCGACTGACCAGCGCCGAACCGATCACCACGGCATCGGCGGCTCGCGC
>SL_3KL_010_SEDDRAFT_10001117_pt1 | contig 23970 bp, 21 predicted proteins | sample SodLakKL_010_SED_2_FD_10381 | JGI IMG/M metagenome (IMG submission 10381) | reverse complement strand
GGGTACCATTCCTCCGGCTAAAGTGTTGGTTCTTGGCGCAGGCGTAGCAGGTCTTCAGGCTATTGCCACTATCAAGCGGCTTGGCGCCGTTGTTGAGGCATTTGATGTCCGCCCGGTCGTTAAGGAGCAGGTGGAAAGTCTCGGCGCGAAATTCGTGGAGGTACCATTAGAGGAAGAAGAAGCCGAAACGAAAGGAGGGTACGCAAAGGAGCTTTCAGATAAAAACAAACAGCGGCAGAGGGAAGTGATTCACGAACACGTGAAGAAATCCGATATTGTAATTACAACCGCCCTGATTCCGGGAAAGCCGGCCCCGCTTCTCATCACGAAACAAATGGTAGATGATATGAGTCCGGGATCGGTTGTGGTGGATATTGCAGCCGAACAGGGAGGCAACTGCGAGCTAACAAATGCGGGTGAAGTAGTGGATCACAACGGTGTACTGATCGTCGGTCCGCAAAATATACCTTCAACACTGGCTTACCACGCCAGCAAGCTCTATTCAAAGAACATACTTTCGTTGCTGAAACTATTGATTCAGGATGGTAAACCGGACTTCAACTTTGAAGATGAAATTATTGCCAACGCTACAGTAACCCATAAAGGCGAACTGATTTCACCCTTTGTGAAAGATAATCTGAAGTAATCAATATCAATCTTAAATACCTGACCTGAAGTAACGGGCATGTAAATTGTAAATGTTCAAGGACTATTGACTCATTACCGAACAGTATGGAAGATCTCATTTTCAATCTCTTTATTTTCGTTCTCGCCGCATTTGTCGGCTTTGAATTGATCTCCAAGGTTCCGCCAACACTGCACACCCCGCTGATGTCGGGAGCCAATGCCATATCGGGAATTACCCTGATCGGTGCACTCATCATTGCAGGAGGCCCTGAAAGCGTGTATTCGCAGTGGATTGGTTTTGCCGCCATTATTTTTGCAACCATCAACGTTGTAGGCGGGTTCATGGTTACCGACCGGATGCTGGAGATGTTCAAAAAGAAGGAGGATGAACCATGAGCCAGTTTCTGCCCGAGTTTATCCAGGCTTATATTCCAAACACCATCCAGCTGCTCTACCTGGTAGCCACCGGCTTTTTCATCATCGGCATCAAGAAACTCAACTCGCCGGCTACAGCGCGCAAGGGGAATCAATTCGCATCGTTCGGCATGCTGCTAGGTGTGGTTGTAACCCTTTTCGACCGCGAAATTATCAGCTTTGAATTTATCATAGCCGGCATTCTGATCGGCTCATTGATTGGCATCTTTGCTGCCAAAAAGGTGAAAATGACGGCAATGCCCGAAATGGTGGCCCTCTTTAACGGATCGGGCGGCGGCGCCTCGGCGCTGGTGGCCTGGGGCGAATTTTCCCGATTCGACCCGATGTTTTTCGATCTTCAGAGCCTAATCACCATCGGGCTCAGTATCCTGATTGGTTCCATCACCTTTACCGGCAGCCTGGTGGCCTTCGGAAAACTGAGCGGGTACGTTCCCGGCGGGCGCGTGGCTCTGCCGGGCCAGAACATCATCAACCTGGTGCTTACGTTTGCGGCATTCGGACTGATCGGCTGGTTTGCAGTTGATCCCGCCTACCAGCTGGTATTCTGGAGCCTGTTCGGCCTTGCGCTGCTGATCGGGATTCTGACCGTACTGCCAATCGGGGGAGCCGACATGCCTGTGGTTATCTCTCTGCTGAACTCCTATTCCGGCATTGCGGCTTCGATGGCCGGTTTTGTGGTTGGCAACAACCTGCTCATCATCAGCGGGGCGCTGGTGGGTGCAGCAGGACTGATTCTCACAAACATCATGTGCAAGGCGATGAACCGTACCCTGCCCAATGTGTTATTCGGCGCCTTTGGCGGTGATGCCGGAGGTGTAGTTGCCACGGGCGACACCGACAAAACCATTCAGCAAACCTTCGCTGATGATGTCGCGATACAGTGCGCCTACGCCCGTAAAGTGGTTGTTGCCCCGGGGTATGGCCTTGCCGTAGCACAGGCACAGCATGTACTTAAAGAAGTGGCCAATCTGCTTGAAGAACGCGGTGTAACCGTGAAATACGGTATCCATCCGGTAGCGGGACGCATGCCGGGTCACATGAACGTGCTGTTGGCCGAAGCCGATGTGCCGTACGATCAGCTCCGTGATATGGATGAGATCAATCCCGAATTTACGTCAACCGACGTAGTGCTGATTATTGGCGCGAACGATGTGGTAAATCCAGCCGCCAAAACTACGCCCGGCAGTCCCATATACGGCATGCCAATCCTGAATGTGGATGAAGCAAAGCGAACCATTGTTTTCAAGCGAAGCATGAACCCTGGCTATGCGGGCATCGATAACGATCTCTTCTACAGCGAGAAAAACCAGATGTTCTTCGGCGATGCGAAGAAATCCCTCCAGGAGCTGGCTGCCGCGATTAAGGAGCTGGATTGATCATAAATTGACTATTGATTATTGGTGTAATCCATTCGTTGTCAGTGGGTTTTGCAAACTATTTCTGCCAAACAAAAAGGCAATAGCATTTTTCAATATAGAGGTCTGATTGAATGAAGTTTGAAGTATCGGGTGGTTTTTTGATGAAAGTATTAGGCTTTCTGTTTGGGGCACTTGTGGGCGGCGGATCTGTTATTCTTTTTTTAACTCTGAGAGATACTCTTTCGCTTTCACCACCCTCGGTATTTCTATTTGTACCAATATTGGCGGCCGCACTTTTCCTCACTGTGCTTATACATGAGCTTGGTCATTTCGCGGCGGGAAAAATGGTTGGCTATCGTTTCTATATCCTTACAGTAGGTCCACTCATGGTTGAGAAGAGATCCGCCCGGCTGCGATTCAGGCTGAACAAGTATCTGAACGTTGCGGGCGGCCTTACCCTGATGCTTCCCGATGGTAATCACTTTAGAAATCGTGAACTGGCATGGTTCATCGCCGGAGGTCCCGCTGCATCCATTCTGGCTGCACTGCTATTCATCTACCTTCCCTTTCTGCTGCCCGAAACTGACGGAACCGGCCTTTATAACCTTCTACTTTACTCAATTCTTCTTACTGGAGTTGTAAATGCACTTATTGGATTCCTCTCTTTAGCGCCGGAGCAAAGCGGTGAGCTCGAAACCGATGGAAAACAGCTCCTTGACCTGCGCCGCGGCGGACACAGAGCTGAAGTAAGGCAGCTCGTGATGCAAATCACTCTTGATTCGTTCAGCGGTATCCGACCTTCCGACCTTGACCGTGACCTGATAGAACGGCTGCTGATAGCTACTTCTGACGTTCGCGACTCAGACAGGATCCTGGCGCATCTCTACGCATATCTTAGCGACATTGATTCGGGACGGTCCGAATCGGCTGAAGATCACTTGAACAGGGCTGTCGAATTATCTCATGAAGCAGAGAAAAAGAGTATAATTGCACCAACTACATTCCTTGAAGCGGCATTTTACGAGGCATTTTACAAGAAGAACCCCGACCGTGCCAGAGTACTTGCCGAACTTGCCCGTAAAGGATACACGGAGGAATCATCCGTTATCAGGATGGAGGCTGCAATCGCAATGGCTGAAGGAGATACTGAGACAGCGGTGGTAAAGGCAAACAAAGCCATAGAGTTAACCAAGGGTGGTCACGACAAGGGCGGTGGCATTTGGGAAGAAGAGGTGCTCAGAAAAATTGCCGAAAACAATGTTGGCACTCCGACAACTCCCGGTCAGCCTTGATGGACGCATGCAATTCGTCAGAGTTCCCCAAAAGGATCCCTTTCGGAGCGACATGAGAATTTATTGCAAAGTGTCCCCCTAACGAAGGGTCGGCACCATGTTTGGTTTGAAGGGGCAATGGGGGCTGCCTGACTAAACGCTTTGGCAGACAGGGATGAAAGTGGTTGAATTCATGACCAATTTGTGGTTATTTGAGCCAAATCAATGCTCAGTAGGTCATCCCCCTGCTCTCTTCGTTCGTTTTTCGTGTAGTGGTTAATGGTATAATCGTGAATCTTTATCTGAGTTGCGTCAAATAGGATTCTGCTTTGCACGACCGAACTAACTAACAACGTATAACCATTACAGGATTAACGATTTACTAACTCACTCCACAGGAATAAGACGATTTAGCGTGCCGTTCGATTCGTTGGTAAAGTAGATGAATCCGTCGGGGGCTTCGTGTACATCACGGATTCGGCCGATGCCATCAAGGAACCGCTCTTCATGTACAAATTCCTCTCCGTCAATTACAATTCGTGCAATGAGCTGATAGGCAAGTGCACCATTCAAGATATTGCCCTGCCAGCCGGGATATTTATCACTGCTTACGAAGGTCATACCGGATGGCGCGATTGAGGGTGTCCAGTGCATTACCGGCTGCTCCATTCCTTCCTTTTCGGTATAGGGTGTTATTACGGTGCCGTTGTAATTGATGCCGTAGGTGATCTCAGGCCAGCCGTAATTAGCTCCCGGTTTGTCGTGGAAATTCAGCTCATCACCGCCCCTGGGACCATGAAGGTTGGTCCAGATTACGCCGGTTTCGGGATGGGTGGCCATGCCCTGAATATTCCTGAGCCCATATGCAAAAATTTCATCGAGCCCATCCTGCCCCACAAACGGGTTATCTGACGGTACTGAACCATCATCATACAGCCTGAACAGATTGCCGTTCGAATTAGTAATGTCCTGCGCAGTATTCATCTGACCCCGATCACCAATCGAAAAGTAGAGATAGCCATCGTGATCGAATGCAATGCGGCTTCCATAGTGTTGACCTCGGGTACTGAATGGCGTGCCCACGTAGATATCCTCCCGGTCGGTGAGAGAGTGTGAGCTTGCATCAAAACGGGCCCGCATAATAGCCGTTTGTGCACCGCCGCTTCCGGGTTTCGAGTAGCTGATGTAAATCCAGCCGTTCTCCTCGTAGTTGGGATGAAGTTCAATATCGAGTAGTCCGCCCTGTCCCTGAGCACGTACATCCGGCACATTGCCAACGGGTTCATTAACAAGCTCCCCTTCACGAACCAATCTCAGATTCCCATTCCGCTGAGTGATAAGAACCTGGCCATCGGGCAGAAAAGCCATTCCCCAGGCTACCCCGAGTCCGGATACAACCGTTTGCACGTAAAAATTCTGTTCTTCGGTTTCGATGATAGTTCCCTCACTGTCGGGTAAGGGAAAATAGAATGAAGAATCGAAGGTGTAATCCGTTTCGGAATCTCCATCATTTTCAAGATCGGTTTCTATGGAGTCGGCACATCCCGCAATTGGCAATGAAATGACCAAAAGTAGTGTAAACATTGCTGAGAGAGGCTTATTCAAAAACATAATCGTCGGGTTGGATTGTGATTATTGAACTTATACTGATTTAAGGTTAAAACAGGAAAATTAGTTCGGTTATTTGTTAATCGTCTAATGGTTAATGGTATAATCGGATTTTATTAAACCGGCCTGTTAACGAATACACTATTACACGAATAACGATTACACAATTAACGATCAGTCAAGTGTATAACTCCCGCTGAGGTCGAATGGTATAAGCTGGCCGCCGGGGAATCCTTCCAGGTCGGCGGAGACTTCCGCAGATCCGGTAAGTTCGTAGTTAAATGTGGAGCGTCCGCTCATCAGGTCCATCAATGCCGAACCCATCTGGGCAGCATTGAGCCTGATAGGAATGGTGATGTTTCGGTTGTCGGAACCATCCACCCTGATCGTTTCACCCAGTGAGGTGTCGAGCCATTCGCGGCCGTTCACCCGAAGTTTGTAATCGGCTCTGTCTAGCGAAATACCAAAGCTGTTTGGATTGGAGACCCTGAACGACACTTCCACCTCCGCCCCGGTGAGTGAAACATTCTTCAGGTCAAACCCGCCAAAATCGATCCGCGGCACACGTGGTATCGGGATTTCGCCTGACGTACTGACCGGCACTTTTTTACGTCCGGCCACTGGCAAATCGAACTCCACTTCGGTTGATAACATATAAGCCATTGCATCCTGCCGCAGCAGCGAGCTGAAAGTCTGGTACACCTCCTGAAAATTAAGTGTAACCGGTACCTGAATGATGCTGGTGGCTTCACTCGCAATCCGAAGTGGTTCTTGTTGAGTCCCGCTTAAGAATGAGTTCTCATTGATAAAAAATTCATAGCTGTACTGCTCGGCATTTACATTGAAACGGTTTGGGTTGGTTACATCAAAGTCGAACAGCAGCGTAACACCGTCGAACGTAATGTTCTGGATCGACATGTTGCTGAATCGTACATCGGGTTCGCGGATATCGGTGTAGTCGCGCAGTGAAGCACAAGAGCTTACCAGCAGCGCAACAGTAAGTAACAGAAGGCCTTTTTTCATGAGGTAAATTGGTTTGGTTTTAAAAAAGATAGTCATTCAAACGCCATCTTCAAGAAAAAGTTCTGTGGCGGGGTTATTATTCTTTACCGAACGATGCTGCAATGAAGAGAATTCAGTAATCATGATCATTACGCCAAACATGTCGCCCGATATGGCTTTGTCAGAAGCACAATCAGTTCTTAAGAGAGCGTCACTCGACAAGAACCACAAAATGAGAATCTTCAGCTTCTCCACTTCGGAACCCGGAAGCGGTGAATCGTCTGCAAGGATGGTAGTGCTTAGGAAAATAATTGATGATTCGACCATCCGATTCTACACAGACAGCCGAAGCACCAAGATTTCGACACTCCGGCAAAATCCAAACTGTTCACTTCTGTTTTGGGATCCGGGTAAAAACTTTCAGATCCGTCTGAAGGCAAACGCCTTGATACACCATCAAAACGGTATTGCTCAAGACGAATGGAAAAATGTGCAGGGTGATTCACGTAAATCCTACACAACAACACTGCCTCCGGGAGAAGAAATTAACAGGCCGGAGGATGGACACAATTGGGATCTCAGCAGCGGCCTCCAACATTTCACCGTAATCGACTGCGTGCCATTTGAATTGAGATTGCTTCAGCTCAGAAAAGAGGGGCACCTTGCTTTGAGATTCACACGGTGCGATACCAGTGAATCGTGGAGCGGCGGATGGATAGTTCCTTAATCTCCTGACTTCCGCATTGGGACACCTGTCAGGTTCTTCTTTTTTTGATTGAATCTACCGCCAATAAGCATGTAGACTTGCAAACTCTTTCCTGTACTTTTGGCTTGACCCAAAAGTACCAAAAAGTCAAGGCAGTGAATTCCCGAGACGTTCGTTTCGGCTCTGCGGAACGAATCCAAGGCCCCGCATTGATAAATATAAAGTCATGGTTAGATCAATCCCTGCGTGGCTTAGGATTCGTAAAGCACCGCCCCCGCCTTACGAACCGGAAATTCAAGGCCGGAGAGGCTTATTTCAGAGCTGGACTCATTTCCTTTTTTAGTGCTACAATGGTTCGGGACACCGGAAATGTTCTAGTAAAATTAGTAATCAGTTGATTATCAATGACTGAAAATTGTAAAGTAAAAAAGTGCGGAAGTCAGGAAGAGGGGCACCTTGCTTTGAGATTCACACGGAGCGATACCAGTGAATCGTGGTGCGGCGGATGGATAGTTCCTTAATCTAACTGCATAAGCTCTTTTAATTGGCCCCTGAACTTCGGGGCTCCCCCGTTGGCAGGATGACGCACCCCGGTGTGTTCAATATCCAGTTCACCCAGGCTCTGTTCGCATTTTCTGCCCACAGCAATGATCTTCACATCCCCGAAGAGCGAGATGAAATTCCTGAGATGCTTCAGCCCTGCCTCCATCTCACCGGCAAGCGGCGTCCGGTTTGTGAGGTACCCCTCGCCGGATTTATAGGGATGCCAGGGCACCGCATTCCACAATACCGCATCGTAGGGATCGAGTCCGAGCTCGATCATTGCGCCCCACATGATGGTAGCCGTCGGTTCGCTCATTCCCTGCTCGGTTAAATCGGGGCGGCTGGTTCGAAGCGGGGTTTCATTGCGGAACACATGTTCGGGTTTTACACCATACTTCTCTTCCTGGAAACCGAGAAGAATGCGCTCCGAGGTCATGGCAATACCCGTAAAATGCCCGCCCTGGTAGCCGAGCGCTTCGGCAATGAAAAGATATTTTGCCCTGTGCTGACGCTGGGTAAGGTAGAGCTCGAGCTGGCGGCGGCGGATGTCGGGTGCATCGGGAACAAGGTCGTTGGTTTTGTCCCGGTGAAACCAGGGGTTAAACAGGCCGCGCGGGGTTGGTTTGAGGGAGTTGATGAATTCTGGAATCGGCATTTGATTTCTGAAGTTTAGATCGCCGGTAAAATAAAAACAATGTTTGAGAGAATTAACCCGTTATCTATATTGTTTGTTACTAACAATGTTATTACATCATTATGATTAAAAAAATTCAGAAAATCGGAAACAGCCAGGGAATCGTACTCGACAAAGCGCTGATGAAACTATTAAAAGTTGAAGACGACGACCGGGTAGAAATAGTACCCCACAATGAGGGCCTTTTGATTAAAAAAGTTGAAGCGAAATCAGCATATGAAGAAATCAGTAAGAAACACCGAAAATCTCTCGATAAACTTGGCCAATAATGAACGAACCAGTATTTCTCACATTAGATGAGATACTTTACTTCCATAAGAAAGAGATGGAATTGTCGGGTGGTGCCGCAGGAATCAGGGACAAAGAGGGAATCGAAGCTTGTGTTGAAGCCCCTAAAGCGAGTTTCGGGACTATCTGTTTGATCTCTTTGGGATGGCTGCAACATACATCAGCTGCCTCACAATGAGGCATCCTTTTATTGATGGCAATAAAAGAACCGCATTGGCTTACACCCTGGTTTTCCTCAAGCTAAACGGATTCGACGTTGAGGAATCTCATGATGAAGAGCTTGCTGATCTAGTTCTGAGCTTCGTCACAAAAGAGATCACCAAGGAAGAGATGGCAGTCAAACTCAAAGCAATGTCGATCGAAAATTAAGGCTGAAAAAGGATTACTTTTTCCTAAATTCAGGACTTTTTAATAGTGAAATTTTCTGGTATGAATAATCAATAGATTACACCTTTGGAAATGAATGGTTAGGTGTCCCATAACGATTTTAGCCCGTATTCGACAAAAATAGGTCTCCATTTCTGATGAGTTCTGTCGGCCTTGAATTCCCGGTTCGTAAGGCGGAGAGGTGCCTTACGAATCCATAGCCACGCAGGGTATGAGTTCACTATGATTTATAAGCCATCAAGGCGGGGCCTTGGATTCGTACCGCGTAGCTGCAACGAACTGCTTCGGGAATTCACCGCCTTGATTTTTTGGCACTTTTGCATCAAGGCAAAAGTGCAAGAGAAAAGTTAGCTACAACAATACAGTGATTCAGTAGATTAAGATAAAAATTGATGTCAGGCTGCTGGTGTCCCAATGCGGAAGTCAGGAGATCACCAAGGAAGAGATGGCAGTCAAACAGAAATCAATGTCGGTCGAAAATTAAGGCTGAGAAAGGATTACTTTGAGAGAAATCAATTACCATTCTGCGCCATATACGCCAATTGTAAAATTCTAAGCTCGTTGTAGTCAACCGTTTTGTCGAGGTCTTCGTAAATGGGTTTCAGCATTTCCGGGCCTACCTTTTTCATTGAGGCATACACCTCATCGATCTTTCTCTGCGAGAGTTCGGAGGCTTCAAGGATTCCGTCCGGAATGAGTGAGTTGCCCTCATCCAGGTACTTTTTCAGGTTGCTGAGAATGGTCGCCGATTTCACGCCAAACTGCTCGGCAAGATGATCAATCGACTTGCCCGAATTGTATTCCTCACCCACAAGTTCGTGCTTCTGTTTGGATGAGGTTTTCACCACCTTTTTGGTGATGGCCCCCGAACGCTCATCGATCCCGTTTTCTTCGCAAAACTCGCGGATTATTTTCAGAAACGGCGATCCGTATTTTTTCAGCTTGGCCGACCCTACCCCGTAAATACCTATCATTTTCTCCTCATCCTGAGGGAAATAATAGCTCATCTCCATCAGGGTGGTATCGGGGAAAATGACATAAGGAGGGATTTCCTGTTCGTCGGCCAACTCCTTGCGCTTTTTCCGAAGCTCTTCAAACAGGTGCTCGTTGTATCTGTTCTCAACATCACTGCTGGTTTTCGGGCGGCTTTCACCCTTGCCGGCTGTCTGGGTGCGGTCCAGAACGCCGGTTAACCGCTCGTCCCCTTTCAGCACCGCAGCAGCGTCAGCGGTCAATTTCAGGTATCCGTGATCGGCATCTTTTTCGAGGTAACCGCGCCGTATCAGCAGCCTTGAGAGCTGAATCCACTGGTTCTTGCTCCACTCCATCCCGATTGCGTAGGTAGAAAGTTCATCATGCTTTAGCTGGAGAACCTTTTTCGCTTTTGATCCACGCAGCACGTCAGCAATGTGGTAGGCACCAAACCTCTCCCCGGTTCGAACCACACAGCTCAGGTATTTCTGGGCCTGAACGGTATAGTCCTGCAAGTCTCCCTTCTGGCGCAGACAGTTGTCGCACATTCCGCACTCATCTTTTTTGTACTCCTCACCGAAGTATTTCATCAGGGGCTTGCGCCGGCAGCCATCGTACTCGAGGTAGTGAATGATGTCCTCGAGGTGCTTCTCGGCCACCTTCTTCTCGTTTCCCTCTTTTTGATTGATGAAGTACTGGATCTTCTGCTTGTCGGAATAGCTGTACAGGAGCAGACAGTCGGCCTGCAGCCCGTCGCGTCCCGCACGGCCTATTTGCTGGTAATAGGCTTCGATATTCTGCGGCATGTCGTGATGGATCACAAAGCGCACATCCGGCTTGTTGATGCCCATCCCGAATGCAATGGTTGCCACGATGATCCGTGCGTCGTCGCGGATAAAGGCATCCTGGTTGCTCGTCCGGTCTTTTTCAGACAGGCCGGCATGATACGGCCGCACCGAATGGCCTTCCGCCTTAAGGTCATGGTAGAGCTCATCTACCTGCCGGCGCGAAAAACAGTAGATGATGCCCGACTGTTTCGGGCGGGTATAGAGAAAATCGAGAATCTGGTCGGTGGGATTTTCCTTGTCAGCCACCTTCAACAGCAGGTTCTTCCGGTCGAAGCTGGCAACGAATACGGCCGAATCGCGCATCTCCAGAATCTGCTGAATGTCGTCCCGCACGCGCGGTGTCGCTGTAGCGGTAAGAGCCAGGCACACGGCATCCGGGAATGTCTTTCTCACTTCGGCCAGCTGGCGGTATTCTGGACGAAAATCGTGTCCCCATTCTGAAATACAGTGGGCCTCATCGATGGTGAAGCACTGCACATTCAGGTCAGCCAGCAGGCGCCGGGTGCCATCCATCATCAGCGTTTCAGGGGCAAGGTAAAGCAGGTTTACTTCGCCGGCACGCAGTTTGGATACGTTGTAGTGATACTCATCCGGCGTAAGTGTGCTGTTTAAATATACTGCCGGCACACCGAATTCATCAAGCTGTTCCACCTGGTCCTTCATCAGCGATATGAGCGGTGATATGACTACCGTAAGCCCGTTGAAGATCATTGCCGGAATCTGGTAGCAGAGCGATTTTCCGCCACCCGTGGGCATAATCACCAGGGTATCTCTCTTATTTAATACGTTTGATATCACATCCTGCTGCAGCGGCCGGAACTCTTCATAACCGAATGTCCCCTGCAGGATCTCTTTTGCCTTGTCTATCATAAAATGATGGGTGCTAAATCTATTTTAAAATTCCTTACTCTATTAGTAAGATACCGGAAATGCAAAAGCCTTACAGAAAAGTTTCCGATTTCGTTTAATTCCTCGTGTTTAATCGAGCAACAACCTTAATCTAACTAACTCTATTAGCCATCACGTAACTCATCATTAAACGATTTTCGTACATACCGGAATTCTCCTTACATTCCTTCACCATTTGCAAAAACAAAAAACGTACAAAATGAGAGCATTTTTTCTGGACAGGGACGGCACCCTGAACGTAGATACCAACTATGTGCACAAACCCGAAGAGTGGCAATGGTGCGATGGGGCCGTTGATGCAATTCGCTGGATGAATCAAAACAACTTTAAAGTGATCGTAGTTACCAACCAGTCAGGAATCGTGCGCGGCCATTATAGTGAGGACCAGGTACATGAGCTTCACACCTGGGTTGATGAACAGCTTGCTCGCGAGAACCTGAAAGTTGATGAATGGCTTGTTGCTCCCCATCATCCTGCATTCGATCAAAAACCGTACGACTATCCACCCGAAGACCGCAAACCGGGAAAGGGCATGTTTTTAAAAGCGATCGAAAAGCACGGCATCAACCCGCGAAAATCGTTTATGGCGGGTGACAAAATCACAGACCTGCAACCGGCGATTCAGCTCGGCATCACTCCATTTTTTATTCGATCGCGCCATGAACAGGACCAGGATAAAAACTGGCTGCTCAATCACGATATCGGGTCTTACCATAATATTCTGGAAGCCGTGAAAGAGATTCGGAACTATAAATAGTTAAGGCAAACAGCTCAGATCAGTTTTCTGCTTGCAAAAACTCTCTCCATTTCCGTTCAATCAGTTCACGCGAGGCAAAGAAGTTGTCATTGTGCCCGCCGCGCAGCTCCACAAACTGCTTTGGCTGCCGGGCTTTTTCATAGAGATACTCTCCGTGATGGAAACGGACAATAAAATCGTCGGGGCTGTGCATGATCATTACCGGTGTGCCGTTCAGCTGCATCAGATATTCCTCTGTCGGGAATCTGTACCTGGCAAGTGATGAGGGCACAAACGGGTACACGTCCCTAACCATCGCCCTCAGGTTTTTAAAGGCAGAATCGAGCACCAACCCTCCAATGTCGTATTGTGTGGCAGCGTATGCTGCAACGGCACCTCCAAGCGAGCGGCCATACATAAATATTTGCTGCTCGGGGTATTTTCTCTCCTCAATCATATAATCGATAAACGCTTCTATATCCTTATAGAGCCCCTTTTCATTGGGTCGTCCTTCACTTTTGCCGTATCCGCGATAATCGTACATCAGCACGGCAGCGCCGGCATCAAGCAGCGTTCGGGCAATGTCGATGCGGTAGCTTATATTTCCGGCATTGCCATGGGAGAGAACAATCACCTGGTCCGAATCGGGATTCGGAAAATACCAGGCGTGCAGTCGTACGCCATCAGAGGCCTCAACCCAAATTTCTTCTGCCTCAAGGCCTGCCCTTTCCGGAGTTTGCAAAAAGCCGGATGATGGCATAAAGAGAAGCTGACTCTGAAAAATATACATCAGTATCAATATGATCAGATAACCACCGGCAATGGCTGCAATGATCGACATAATGGACTTCATTGGTGGTTTGTTAATTGGTGAATGTTGATTGCAGATTGCAGATTGGTGATTGTTAACTGTTGATTGTTGATTGTTGGATTTTTTTGGGTTTTGAGTTTCGGATTTCGGATTTAAAACTCACTATCTACCTGAATATTTTGATAATCTCATGCACACTTCCTTCAGGTTTTATTATGCTCTTTTTGAGGGAAAAATGATGTACACGGAATGAAATGGATTCATCTGCGTCAAAAATGTCCGGTTGGTGTTTGGGATTGAACCTTCCTTTAACCCGGGCGAGAGTGATGTGCGGGGTGTATGACCGGCTGGCTGCTTCCGGGTTGAACCGCTTCACCGCATCCTGAATGGTTTTCTGCAATTTCATCAGGCTATCACTCTTTTCAACTCCGGCCCAGATCACCCGGGGTTTCTCCTTGTTTGGGAAAGTCCCTGTACCGCGGATCTTTATTCCGAATGGCTCAAACGGAATTTCGTCAAGCAGGTCAACAATTTCATCTTTTTCAGCCTCGCTGCATTCTCCAAGAAAAAAGAGTGTGAGATGAATCTGTTCGGGGTCCGTTTTCCTCAACCCCGGCAGCCCGGGTATCCATGAGGCGAGATCAAGCTGTGCCTTTTCGGGCAGGTCTATGGATACAAAGAGCCTCACCTTCGAACGCTAAAATCGTAAAATGCCTCACTCTGCCCCTCAATCGCAAGCTCGTCGATGCTGGTTACGTGTGCCGCAATAGGTCCGCTGTGAAGCAACTTTTTCATTCTTTCCACGCTTTGCTTACTGCCGCTGATAAAAACTTCAACAGTGCCATCGGGCATGTTTTTTACCCAGCCTCTAACACCGGTTTCTTCCGCTTTTTTCGTGGTAAAGTATCGGAAGCCAACACCCTGCACTCGGCCGTAAATTTTCAGATGTTTTTGAACCGGGTCCGATACTGTCATGGTTTCCTAAAAATTTTCATAAAACTTTTGTTAACTGTGCCGTCGGAAATTTTGAAATCAAATTACGATATTGTCTACGCTGTAGTTCTTTTCGAGTTATATAACTTAAGGTATCAGAAATCAATAATTAAATAATTCCATGACCCTCACACAACTCTCGTACATTGTTGCTGTCGATAAGTACCGTCATTTTGCTACCGCCGCTGAAAAAAGTTTTGTAACGCAGCCAACACTCAGTATGCAGATTCATAAACTGGAAGATGAACTGGGGGTTACATTGTTCGACCGCTCCAAGTCCCCGGTGATACCTACCGAAATAGGACAAAAAATTATTGAGCAGGCAAAAGTCATTCTCAAAGATTCTAAAGAGCTCACCGATATTGCCAACTTTAAAGAAAGCGAACTGAGAGGCACGTTTAAAGTTGGCATCATACCAACGATTGCTCCCTACCTGGTGCCCTTATTTTTACGTTCATTTGTTAAAAAGAACCCGCTTATTGAGATGGTTTTCGAGGAGCTGCTCACAGAAGAGGTTCTTGAAAAACTTGGTGACGATCAGCTCGATGCCGGCATCATTGCCACTCCCGTTGAGCAAAGCTTCATTTACAGCGAAGACCTTTTTGTTGAACCTTTCCTTGGCTATCTTTCTCACAGCCATCCGCTTATAGAAAAAGACAAACTCACGGTTGATGATCTCGACCGTACCAATATCTGGCTGTTGAATGAGGGGCATTGTTTTCGTGATCAGGCTGTGAAGCTTTGCAAAGATGAAGGCAAGGAAAGATTAAATCAATCAGCAATCGAGTTTAAAAGCGGTAATCTTGATACGCTGAAAAAACTCGTGGAACAGAATTTCGGCATGACCCTTCTGCCCTGGACTGCCGTGCAGGAGTTGAACGGCAGCAGTTCTAATGCAGTAGTGAAAGAGTTTGTTGATCCGGTACCATCGCGAAAGGTTCGCCTCGTGTATGGACGCAAGCACCTCAAACAGACTATTATCAGCAGTTTTAAGGAATCGATCTGCAGTTCCATTCCAAAAGAGCTGAAGTCCACGGAGAAACGGGTACTCATTGAGTGAGCTTTCAAACACCGGAAACATGTATATTGGCACCGAGAACTTTAATCTAAACTCTTATTCTGACGACCGCCGCAGATTAACGAATTGAAACTTGCGGCTAAAAAAGATTCATGGAAAACTTCTCCGCTCAATGGTTCCTGGCCTATTATTTTTCGCTTGGGGCGCTATTGGTTAGTTTTGGGATTTACTTGCTCGCCAGGAACCGGGATATTAGAGACTATCTGATCGATGCCGCCGGCCGCGACGCTCCGCCGAAGGTTTGGAAAACCGTTCTTAAGTACCTTCTGCTTTTTACCATTCCATGCTTAATTCTCTCCTTTACTCCGTTCTCCTGGATTGAACTTCTCTTCTCGCTATGGAGTTTTATCATCATATACATGGCCGGACAGCTCATACTGCTGTGGCAGCACACTGCAAAAGTAATTTTGAACCTGGGCGATGAGTTAATCAGGAAAATAAAAATCGCGGCAGCCAACATGATTTCTATCGGTATTGTCCTGTTTCTTCTGGCCTACATTTTGATTCAGCGAACCGGTACAGTCTGAGCTGGATTTACCAATTACAAAACACAACTTTAAACCGGGCAATCGCCTGAATGAAAATTCAAAAAGCCGGATATCACGGAATATACTTTCCTGAATGGAACCTCTGCCTTGACGGCTATCATCCCGATGCCAAATTCAATTTTGTGAGTCATGCACACGCAGACCATATGCCCAGGAACCGTAAGGCTAAAGTGCACGCCACCGGCGCTACGGTTGAGCTCATGCGTCAGCGGGGTTTTGCAGGTGAAGCCATAACTCTCAAGTTCGGGGAATGGGTTGAATCAGACAGCTACCGTTTTCGTCTATTCCCGGCCGGCCATATTCTCGGGTCTGCCATGCTATATCTTGAATCAGAAGAAGGTTCGCTGCTCTACACCGGAGATTATCGCACCCCGCCCTCGCCGGCATCAGAGGGATTCGAAGCCCCCAAAAATGTAGATTATCTGATAACGGAGGCTACGTTTGCGCTGCCAATCTATAAGTGGAAATCTCACGATGTACTTGCAGACCAGGTACGAGGCTTTGCCAGCAATTCGCTCGATGAAGGGTACACACCGGTATTTCTTGGATACAATCTCGGCAAAGCGCAGGAACTGATGCACCTGCTTGCACCGCTGGGCCATCCGATGATGATACATGGTGCCGGATATAAGCTATGCAGCGTTTACACCCGGCACGGCTTCGATCTTGGAAATTTCACTGCTTACAATCACGACACCTGCGAAGGCAATATCCTCATAGCACCTTCATCTGCACTATCAAACGGGTTCGCGTCCAATGTACCAAAGAAGCGCATTGCGTATTGTTCAGGCTGGGCCGCCAACGAGTCGCGACGAACCCAGCTCACCGTCGATAAGCTGATTCCCTTGTCCGATCATCTCGATTTTTTTGAACTGATCCGGTTTTGTGAAAAACTATCACCGAAAAAAGTGTATATCACGCATACACCTAACCCGGATGTTGTAAGGCATTATCTTGATGAGCTGGGTATAGAAAACGGGTATCTCGACCTCGAGCGTGAAACTGAAGATTAGTAAGGCTTTGATTGCAATTTTTTCTATCGCTGGTTCTCTAGAACGGGTTCTTTATCATCTTCGCCTCGACTCTCATCTTCTTTTGTTACCAGCGGAATGGTAAAAATAAATGTTGTTCCAACTCCCACTTTACTTTCGAACCAGAGTTTGCCGCCGTGGCTTTCGATGAATTCTTTACAGAGCATAAGCCCCAAGCCGCTGCCTTTTTCATTATCGGTACCCCGCTTGGTATAGTGTTGCTTGGATAAGAGTTTTTCCTGGTCCTCTTCTTTTATCCCAACACCTTCATCTACAACCCTGATTTCAGACATACCGGTTTCATTATCGGATATAGCTTTCACGGTAATCGTATCGCCTTTCTCACTGAACTTAATGGCGTTTGCAATCAGGTTTCGCACCACCAGTTTTATCATATCATAGTCTGCATTAACCTCAATAGACCTCTCGACATGCATCTCCAGCTTCACACCCTTTTTCTCGGCCTGAAACTGTATTTGATCTGTGACAGATTTTACGCCTTGCTGCAGTGGAAAATCACGTACATTCAGTTTAATACCGTTCATTTGCGCCTGCGCCCATGCCAGCAGATTATCCATCATACTTGCATTTTCGTGAAGATTTCTTTCCACGGTTTTCGAAATTTCGTCTATCTCACTCTTCGATAAGTTGTGATCGCGAATAAGGTATAATAAACTTTGAAGTGAACTCAGCGGGCCTCTGAGGTCGTGGGCAATTATCGCAAACAATTTGTTCTTGATATCATTGATTTGCTCAAGTTCCTTATTTTGCTCCTGTACTGTATTATTCATCGAATTGAGCTGCTCGTTGGAGTGCTGCAGTTCCTCGTTAACTTCTTTACGCTTGTTATTCGATCTCACAAGGAACAGGGCTGTAATCAACAGAATGGCTCCCCCCGACAAAGCGAATGCGATAAACAATCTTTGAAGCCGAAGCTGCTCCTGTGCCTGTTCCTCGCGTGCTCTCAGAACCTCTGCTTGCTGTTCGGTTCTCTTCATATTAAACAACGTTTCATACTCCGCGAGCAAACGAGCTTTCTCGGTTGTATTCAGGCTGTCATTTATTTCATTGCGTTGTTCAAGCCATCTGAGTGACTCAGAAAAATTTCCCGCTTCCCTGTATGCTCTGTGAAGATTGCCATACGATAGAAGCCTGAGTGTATTGAATCTATCACTGTCGAGCACCTGATTTGCGCGGGCAAACCACCGGATCGCCTGCACAGTGTTACCTTGTCCAAGCTCAAGGTTCCCAAGGCCCGTTGCACTATAAAATTCAGATTCTACAAGGCCGGCATTGCGGCTTTCATCCAATGCAAACATGAGTAAGCGTCGAGCCTCACCAAGGTTGCCGCGATGGTTTTCCATCAGCCCAAGATTATAAAAATTCTGTATTTGAGCATCTGTATCATCCGTAGCGTTTGCGAGCTGCAGCGATTCGTTAAAAAACTCTTCGGCTCCGGTATAATCACCCTTTGATGTGTAAACTATACCAAGATTTATGAGTGCAGCTTTAAGGGTTGTATTGTCGCCAATAGAACGGCTTACATCCTCTGCTCGGTGTAAAAAATACTCTGACTGTCCGGCATTATTAATGTCCTGGAATTTCCAGCCTACAAGGTTGTTGGCAATCGCCATTAAAGCTGAATCGCTCTGCTGTTCCGCAAATTCGAGAGCATTATAATAGGCCCTCAGAGCCTCGGTGTGATCGCCCAGTGATGAAAAAGTATTTCCCATCATAATATTCAATCTGGCTACTTCTTCACGGCTGCCCAGCGAATCGGATAGTGAAATTGCCCTTTCCAGCTGTTCGAGAGCCAGTACGGGCCTTCCCTTCTTGTTGTAAGTTTCGGCCCTGAAATTGTAAAGACTATTTCTCTCATAAGGAGTTGTAGCCACCAACTCTGCCTGCAATAACATAACAGAAGCTGAGTCGGGCTGACCTTGAGCCAGGTAAAAATTACCAAAGCTCATTAGAACATTAAATGTACCCTCACGGTATTCGGCACGTTCTGCCGCTTCATAGCCAAGCCTTAGCCATTCACGCGCTTCGTCGACCTGGCCGTTTTCAATAAGCAGAGAGGAAAGTTCAAGGATGGAAACCACGGTTTCCGGTTCGGGTATAGCGGGATTGATATGCGTTCTAAGGCTATCAATAGTCCCGTTTTGAGCATACATTGAGACGGGGAGCAGTAAAGCAACCAGCAAATGTAATAAAACCCGATTCATTCGACCAAATTTTGTGAGACCTCAATAATAGCAACTTAATTGATTAAAACAAGTTTAGATGTCGCTTTTTATGTTGTGATTCTGTTAATACACCCGAAACGATGTATTTTCGCCCTGCTCTGCGATTTCCCTGTTTAACTTTTCACGAAACATCTTCTCTACATCGTTGAGGGTATTTACGTCGGAAGGTGACATATCCCACCTGATAGCCCTGAAACGCGGAAATCGCATGGTATAACCGGCTTTTGTTCGTCTATTAACCTGAATGTCATCGAATTCAATCTCTACCACAATCCTGGGCAGCAGTCCGAGCGTAGGGCCGTAGCGCTGTACTGCTGCGTCTTTCACCTCTCTGTTAAGGCGTTTCAACTCCTCATCGGTGTAGCCCCCGTAAGCCTTGCCAATAGGGATAAATTCCTCTTCGAACCGCTCATCATCTTGCACTGAAATTCCAAGCGTGAAATCGGAGTAGAGTCCGCCTCGCTTTCCGCTGCCTGCATGTGCGTACATGATAATCGTATCGAGCGTACCTCCGGGATTCTTCACTTTTAACCACGACTTCCCTCTTTGGCCATACTCGTAGCTGCTCTGCCTATGTTTAAGCATAAGCCCTTCATTGCCGTGTGCAACGGCAAGATCAAATAACTTATCGATATCCTGATCCGAACTCAGCTCCATTTGCGTAGTAACAGGAAGTGAGTAACTGCTTGCAAGATTTTCGAGTTGCCGCCTTCGTTGTTCAAGCGTTTTACTGAAAACAGGCTCTCCATTTTCACAAAGCAGATCAAAAGCGACAAAGAGCGCCGGATATTCTGAGAGTATTTTGCTGCCCGGTTTTTTTAACCCCATACGCTTCTGGAGCAATTGAAAGGGCATGATTTTGTCGTCCAGGAAAATGCAGATTTCCCCATCGAGTACTGTACCCTGCATATTACGCTTACAAAAGAACTCAACAATTTCCGGAAAGGATGATTTGATCTCGTTCAGATCACGAGAATAAATTTCTACTTTATCCCCGTCTGCATGAATCTGAGCTCTCATTCCGTCGAACTTCTCTTCGGCTATATACTCGCTCATGTCAGACACCGAGCGACTCTCAATTGGAGAGGCCAGCATAAATGAAAGAGGATGAAAAAGGCTAAATGATGCTTCTGAAAGATTACCGTTTTTAGCAAGTATGGCTGTTTTACCAATGCTACCTGTGATCATATGCGCATATCTCACTTCCTCCTTATCTGCGCCAAAAGCCTTTGAAATGGCCGCAACAACGCTTTTTGTTTCAAATCCGATTCTGAGCGACCCCTGCCCCAGCATCCTGATCGAATATTTAATTTCGACGGGAGTCATCTTACTCCACATCCGATGCAGTAAAAGCTGTTTATCTGCGCGTGAAGATGCCTTTTCCAGTTCTTCAAACCACTGCATGATCTCTTGCAGGCTATTTTTTTCAGGATCTCTTTTGTTGCAGGCTGCCTCAACATTTTCCATTAAACGGGCAATAGTCTCTGATCCGCTGCCTGTAGCTGTTCGAGATGGTTTAAAAACAAGATCGTAATCGATCTCACAAAAATCTGCAGCAGCAACTCCAGCCGTTCTGCTGCCTACAGAAGCTTTGCGTCCGCTGATATTAGAAAACGCGCCTTCACCAATAAACTGTGCTGACAGCAGGAGATCACTGTCATCCTCAATCCCTGATAAAAAATCAGAACAAATATCTATTTTGGCGTTACTGCCCCGGATTTCCCTGATTTTCTGGATGGTTTCACAAAGACTTCGAAAGCTTGTCATGCACTGAAACCTGATTTATTAACCACGACAGCAGGCATGTATCTTTTTTCCGCATGCCTGCGGTAGTCAGTGAAGATCATATTGGCCCTAATTTCAATAGTTCGTTCTAATCAATTCCAAAAGTTTACCCATCTCCGTACGCATTGCATTATTTCCAACCACATAATTATTGTTAATGATGCTGAAATTTAGCCTCCGCCCAGAGTCTGTGTACAGATAACCGCTCAATGCCGTATTGTTTCTGAGCGTTCCGGTTTTGGCATATACATATGGCGGTTCTCCCTCCGGTGCATGGTAAAATCCACGAATGGTACCGCTAACACCCCCTGCCGGGAACCAACCCAGAGTTCTTTCTTCACCGTATTCGTTCATAAGCTGTTCAAGCAGAATGACAAGGGAATGAGGAGTTACCAGGTTGTACCTTGTCAGTCCCGATCCGTCGTTCCAGCGCGGAGTTTGCGGCAGGCCATTCAGATAGTTTTGCACCGAATGCCTGATGGCACGCTCCACATTCATATCTCCAAATAGATGATCGGATACCATCAGCATGAGCTGTTCTGCCACCAGGTTGTCGCTGATCAACATCATTCTCTTGTAAAGGGTGTCGGCCGGTGTACCGTAGTGGGTTTCTGAAAATTTTATCCCGGGGTTTTCAGCTATTGCAACTTCGCGTCCAAGTGTATCTGCGAGCAGTTCGGTAAACAGTTCACGATTATATCGGAATGGGATATTTCGTTCCTGGCGTGCGGTATCTGCCTTTGGTACATAAAGAAGCTCATTGCTTTCCCGGCTGCGAGTCACAAGCTCGATTTGGCCTGTGTTCCACCCATTGTTGTTTAGATACCTCTCAAAAAACCTAGGCTTAACCGGCACCTCTTCATCAAGCATCAAAAGCGCCACCTGCTGCGCCTGCAGCCTCATCATATTTCCATAAACGGGGAACGGCGACTTTTCGGGAGCATAGGGTGCCGGGTACCAGTCCCAGGCCCACCCCGACCCGAAATGGTCGTCTTTAAAATGGCCGTCGTAGTACGCCAGCACTTCCGTCCTGTCTTTCAAAAAATCAATTGCACCATTGTTATCGAAAACCGGATTGAGAAAAGCAGGGTCACCGGTACCGCGGAAATAAAGGGTATCGTTGCGAACCTCGTATCGCAGAGAAGGCAGGGTATCGGGCAGCACCTTAAGAGATGCATACAGTGTCAGAATCTTGGTATTGGATGCCGGAGTAAAGAACCGATCGGCGTCACGGTTATATAAAAGCGAATCGGACTGCGGATCGTAGAGTGCAAAGCCGGTGATGCTTTGTGCAAAGATTTCAGAAGCATCAAAAAATGCGGTGATGGGATCTTGCGCTTCGGGCACTTCATCAGATATCGTTCTTTCTGCAACCTTGCAGCTTTTAATGAACAGAATCAGCAAAACAAGGAGCAAGAGCGATTTAAATCGGTGCATTTTAGAACGTAATTTAGAACTGGAGAGTACAAATAGGAGGCGGCTCATCAAATGGACAATTATATTGATGATAAGTTTTAGAAATTTTGCACAAGTAAAATATATCATTGAAAGTTTGACAGATAATGTACAATATAAGCACTGTTACTTAAGTAATAACTGCTTGTTACGAAAAAGTGCTGATTAATGTGTGTAAGGGATCAATCTATAGGCAGAATAACTATTTATTTTACCTATGCTTGCCCCCTNCCCACCCAACCTAAACTACAGAAGAAGAATTATGAGAAAGCTGCTACGATTCGACATTTTGTCGTTGCTTGCCTTCATGTTTCTGTGCTCAGCCGGCCAAACCTTTGCACAAGGTACGGTTTCGGGAACGGTTACAGATCGTGAAACAGGTGAGCGACTGATTGGTGTGAACGTCATCATACCTGCACTCAATATCGGCGATGCTACCAATGTGGATGGCGAGTTCATGCTTGATGGCGTACCGGCCGGACAGCATAACATTGAAGCCACATTCGTTGGCTTTACTACAGTGCGCCGCACCATTAACGTAACCGATGGACAGGAAACCACTGTTAACATTGAAATGAGCGTTGCTGCAAGCGAACTGGATGAGCTTGTTGTTACCGCATTTGGTGTACAGCGCGAACGCCGTGCCCTGGGATATTCAATTCAGGATGTTTCTGCTGAAGATATTACACGGGCAGGTTCCAACAACCTGCTGAATGCACTTCAGGGCCAGGTATCCGGTGTTCAGATTAACCGCGGCGGCGGTGGCGCCGGACAAGGCTCTCAGATATTTATCCGGGGCTTTACTTCCCTTGACCCATCCGCAGACAATCAGCCTCTGTTTGTCATCGATGGTGTTCCGATAGATAACAGCACCCAGGAGTCATTCGGGCGTGCCAGGGGCATGTCGAACCGTGGCATTGATATCAACCCAAACGACATTGAATCGGTATCGGTACTAAAAAGTGCACCGGCCACGGCTCTATATGGTGTTCGGGCAGCTAACGGTGCTGTTATCATTACCACCAAGCAGGGTGCTCCCGGCGATGTACAGGTCAATTTTTCTACAAGCGTTGGCCGCCAGGACATCATAAACACACCTAATTATCAGAGTGAATTTGGCCCAGGTTTTGGGTTTGCTTCCGCACCTGACGGATTCTGGCCATCCTGGGGAGCCCCATTCAGTGAAACACCGGAGCTCGAGTATTTCAACAACTGGGTAAACTCGATGAGAACCGGGATCACCAATGATAATTCAATCAGTGTATCCGGCGGTACCCAAAGTGCCACATTCTTCACATCTGTTTCAAACTCCTATAACAGAGGCGTAATCCCAAACAACGACTGGAACAGAACATCTGTTCGCGCATCGGGTGAACTTTTTAAAGGCCCGCTCACTGTTCGGGCAAGTGCCAATTATATCAATTCTGGCGGCAGCCGTGTTCCATTCATTAATTTCATGGAACGCCTCTCGTACTGGAATACTAGTGCAGATGTAACCGACTGGCGCTTTGATGACGGCACAATGCGATCTGACAGCCGAGATGGACGCGGTACAGGCCGTAACCCGGTATATGATGCCAACACCAACACCTACAATGATGACGTAAACCGGATTATCGGTAACATTCGCGCGTCCTAT
>SL_3KL_010_SEDDRAFT_10001115_pt1 | contig 23982 bp, 13 predicted proteins | sample SodLakKL_010_SED_2_FD_10381 | JGI IMG/M metagenome (IMG submission 10381) | reverse complement strand
CAATGACAGTAATTTTAATGTTCAGGGAGTCAGAAAGGGAATTTCATTGGCTTCTGAAGCGTATCGGTTTTTAGATGCAGAAGAAAACTTGCAGGTTCGTTATCCTGAAGCAGAGCACGATTTTCCTGTACAGACCAGAAAAGAAGCATACCGCTTTATCGATCAAATGTTCAATCACGTACCATCCAGTCATGAGATTGAGTAATCTGTACCGTAATTTCAGCCAAACGAATGAAAAAAAAGAATAAAAACTGTAGCAGACGCGAGTTTATAAAACGGAACACTATTGCCGGGCTGGGTACGGTTTTCTCTCTGGGTGCTGCTTCGGCACTGCTTACCGGCTGCAGCCGGGAAGAGGATGGGGAAACTCAGCAGTCCGAAGAGAGTACAACAGCAGATACTGATCCTATTATCGATATCCATCAGCATACGAATTATCATGGCCGGAGCTACGAGGAGTTACTTGCTCACCAGAGAGCCATGGGTATTACCACGACAATTCTCCTTCCTGCCGGCCGCCCGGTTCAAACGGCATCCACCCACGGCGGTGATTCAAACGGACTGGGAGGCGTGCAGGCAGGTGGCAATGAATCATGTTTTGGATTTGCCCAAAAGTTTCCTGATGAGTTTCTGTTTGCTGCAAACGAAGTTCCTGACATTGCGGAGGCCATTGATGAGATAGAGAAATATCTCAAATTGGGTGGCCAGATGATCGGTGAATTGAAATTCGGTGTAGATTGTGATTCCCCTGAGATGCAAAAAATCTATAAACTTGCCGGGGAATACGATGTTCCGGTCTTGATGCACTGGCAGTATGGGAGATACAATTTTGGTTTTGACCGATTCCACAAGATGCTGGAGAAATATCCGGATGTGAATTTCATCGGCCATGCACAGACGTGGTGGGCGAACATTGATAAGAAGCATGAAGACCAGAGTATTATGTTTCCAAGTGGAAAAGTGACCAGGGGCGGGCTTACCGACAGACTTCTGAGTGATTATCCAAATATGTACGGAGATCTTTCCGCCGGTTCCGGTCTGAATTCCATGACTCGTGATGAAGATCATGCCCGTGGTTTCCTGGAGCGTCATCAGGAAAAGCTCCTTTATGGCAGCGATTGTGCCGACCCTTACGGCCACGGACCGGATTGCCAGGGAGCTCAGACGATCAAGGCGATTCGCAGACTAACTGCGAGTAAACGTGTGGAAAGAAAATTACTTTACGAAAATTCTAAAAAGCTGTTCGGTTTATAGCTGAACTATCATTCTGATTATTTCCGTGAAAACTGTATGTTCGTTACTCAAAATGATTATAGTATTATGTCAAGAATGAAGTTTCGAAAGAAACCCGTCCCGAAGTGTCGGGATTTCCTTGTCACCAGTGGCAGTAAGAATGGAATAATGCAGCCTTTTTGAAGAAAAAACATTGCGGGTTTTCCCGTCATTTGATCGTTGATATGACGATAGTTTCAAAACTTTCCTGATTAAATATATTTAAGCATTTGAAGAATCTGAAATATAATGTTGTGACGACACTCTCTGGCAGGCTTCAAACAGCCGGAATCCTTATCCTTACCGGATGTGTCTCACTGTTAATGATTTTCTCCTGTTCCGAAAACCGTTATCCGGATCCACTCACTGTAGATGAGGCCCTTGAGTCTTTTTACCTGCATGAAGATTTTGATATAGAAATATTTGCATCTGAACCCCATGTGGTTGATCCGGTAGAGATGGTGTTTGACGAATATGGAAATATTTATGTGATGGAAATGTCCGATTACCCGTTTAAAGACAGAGATTTAAGTGATGAAGATGTTGTGGGTGAAGTGAGCCAGTATCCATACCATCCGGATGTTTTAGAATCCGGCGGCCGTATCCGGCGCCTTATCGATTCCAGCGGTGATGGCAGGATAGACAGTTCAGCAGTTTTTGCAGAAGGAATCCGGGAGGGAACAAGTATTCTTCCCTGGGACGGAGGGCTGATTCTAACCTCGGCTCCTGATATCCTTTATTTAAAAGATACCACGGGTGACCTGAAAGCAGATACCCGTGAAGTTCTGTTTACAGGTTTTTCCACTTCCAATGTTCAGGCTCAGATTACAAGCCTTCGATACAGTGTTGATAACTGGATCTATGCATCTAATGATGGCCGTCCCGGAGAGGTGACTTCCGGCAGAGATCCTGAAGCCCCACCTGTTTCCATAGATGGGGCAGATTTTCGGTTCCGGATGGATACCGGTGAATTCGAAAGGGCCACGGGTGTGGGAAGGGTTGGCCGAACGATCAACGACTGGGGACACCGGTTTATGACAGCTGCTGTTCCGCATATTCGGCAGGCCGTGATTCCGGACAGATACCTCAGGCGTCATTCTCACGGGCGATCTCAAAATGCCATAAAAAACATCAATGATCATGGGCTGACCATGTTTCAGCTGACCCCCGCTCCCTACTGGCGTGCTGAACGAAGCGCCCGCCGGCAGGCACAGTATGATGAGGCAGGACTTGACAGGACAGAGGATGTGAAAGGTGAATTTACAGGTGCCACTGGCGGGACAATTTACACCGGCCAGTCTTTCCCGGATGAGTATTACGGCAATATTTTTACAGGTGAGCATGCCGGGAATCTGGTACACAGGGATGTGTTAGCAAAAAGTGAAGAGAGTCCCGTCTATATTGCAAGCCGTCATGAGTCGGAAAAAGACCGGGAATTCCTGGCATCAACCGATCCGTGGTTTCGGCCCACGACATTTACAGTTGGGCCGGATGGCTATTTGTATGTTGTTGACATGTACAGACAGCATACCGAACATCCGATCGCTATTCCCGAAGATCTGAAAGAGAATCCGGATCTGGATTTCACCCAGGGACTTGAACACGGCCGCATTTACAGGATTGTGCCAAAAAATGAACGTCTGGATGAAAACAGCCCTGCAAACCTGAAGGATATGAGTTTGCACCAATGGGTGGAGATGTTGTCACATCCTGGACAATGGTGGAGGCTCACAGCCCAGCGGTTATTGATCGAACGGCAGGATCATTCTGTTATACCTGATATCACAGCTCTTTTGACGGCCCATGAAGATCCCAGGACAAGGCTCAATGCCCTTTACGTCCTGGAGGGATTCGATTCTCTGAATGAAGAAATCGTCAGAACGGCCATGGAGGATGAGCATCCCGGAATTCGTGAGCATGGGATGCTGTTGGCGGAACGATACCCCGGACTCCTTCCCCAATTACGTAAGGGTGTAACGGACTCATCTATACAGGTTGCTTTTCAGGCGACTCTGAGCATAGGGGAATTTACAGGTGATGAGGTTACATCCGTATTGGCGGATGTGGTCGAGGAGTATGGTCACAATACCTGGTTTCGTACAGCCGCTTTAAGCTCTGAATCCGGTTCATCCATTGAATTGTTTATGAATCTGCATGCCAGGAATTTTTTCCAGGATGAAAAGTCACCGTGGAAACGGTCTTTGTTGGAAGATCTTTCTTTTGCAGTTGGATCACGCGGGCAGGCAGTGGAGATACAAGTTCTGCTTGATACCATTCAAAAGGATTTCGACTTCGATAAGGACTGGCAAATGAATGGACTGGCCGGATTAACGGAGGGACTGGAAAGACATGAGGATGAAAATCCCGGACTGAAAGAAGTCCTTTTGAAGGTGAATGAGTTGAAATCTGAAGGGAATATCAACGAGAGAATTGAACTTTTGAGAGAGGTTTTCTCCGAGTCTAAATAAAAAAATGAAGACCCGTCACAGATCAATTAATATGACAAATAATCTGGATAAAAAAGAATGAAAAAATGAATGATATCAAGTTTTCGAGGCAAAAGTTTTTGAAAAATATTGTTCAGTACGGAACTGTCATCATTACTGCAGGATTTGTTGGCGGATGTGGGCGAAAAGAGGATTCTTTAACACAAAAAGAAGGAGAGCAAGAGCCGGCTGTTTTTGGAAGTAGTTGTGATGATCTCACAAATGTAAGCCAAAATGAAATCGATAAACGGGATGTTTACGGATATGTTGATGATACTCCATATCCGGAATTCAGATGTGATAACTGCAGTTTGTATATTCCACCTGGAGAAGAAGGAAATTGTGGCGGATGTGTGCTCTTTGAAGGACCCGTATTTGCAGCCGGATATTGCGATTACTGGGCACCTGAAACGTAACCCGGATAGTTTTGCCAGTTTCAGCTATATTTAACTCCTTATAAAATCGTCAGTTAAATTTCGCAGCGTTTGACAGGGTGTTTTTTAAAAAAAGTTTATATTGAATTATAAGTTGATAACAATTAGGTGCATATCGTTTTTAAATAATTTTAGTGTGAGAAATGCGGGCTAACATAGGTGCCAAAATTTGCATTACGGATTTTAAAAATATCAGGTTGTCTGAAATAACACCCTGGCACTTTCAAATTCTTGCAAAATGATTAATACCAGATGTTTCTATGATTTGGCTGGCAAATAAAAAGGATAAATAGTACTATGTGTAAGATAATGTAAGATCAAGTTTTTGATTTCATAAAATGGTAAATGTAAACTCTTCTTCAGGCCCTTTTGACCCGGATAATCAGTCGGAGAAAGAATGGATAAAAGCCGTCCAGCGGGGTGAAAAAGAAGCATTTAAATTGATTTTTCTTACATATTATGATCACCTGACCCGTTTTGCTTTCCAATACCTGAAGTCGGAAACAGAAGCCGAAAATGTAGTTCAGGATGTATTTCTCTGGATTTGGGAAAAAAGAGAAGAGTGGCAGGTGGAAGGTACGTTAAAAACATATCTCTTCAGAGCTGTTAAGTATAAAGCGTTGGATTATCTTCGTCACGAGGAAGTGAAGAGAAATTATATGAGAGAGCACGCTTTTTTGGATGAAAATTCTAATAATCCTGCAATGAAGATTGAACAGGAAATCGATAAAAAAGAGTGGATTCGTGTAACACAGTGTGCGATTGAAGATTTACCAGAGCGTACTCGAATCATATATAAAATGAGCCGGATGGAGGGATTGACATATAGTGAAATTGCAGATGTGCTGGAAATCTCTATAAAAACCGTTGAATCTCACATGAGCAGTGCACTTGACAATCTTCGGCTGAATTTGTCTAAATATCTTAATGTTGTTTTGATGGCACAAATTGTAGCAACAATACTTTAAACCCTGTCTTTCTCAATAGCTTTCCCGGCTTTTCTTCCTTTAAAAATGTATTTCGATCTTTTGGATTTGAAACTATCAGATCCTGTACGGATATGATTCCGGTATAATCAAAACAAAAAACTCTCCAGTGCCTCCTGTTTTTTTGGGGATTTAAACTTTTGTTATTATTTGCTTTGAATGCCGTAAAAAAGCCGGATCTCTTCTTGGACTACGATTTTATTGATGAATTCAGAGTTTAAAAAATCCAGGTTTTCAAAATTTTTTAAAAAAATAATAGGGTACTGCTGATTTGAAACGACAGTTATACAGAACGTTTAATTGTCGAGTAATATATGTCCGATAGCAAACAGCTAAACCGAATACACCGTTATTTAACTGGTGAATGCAGTGCCGGAGAAAAAAAGCTAATAGAAAGCTGGATAGATAAAACCCCGGTAAATCGAAGAAAATTTGAAGCTTTTAAAAAAATCTGGGAAGTAGATCCCAGGCAGGAAGTTGAAACAGATCTGAGAAAAGCCTGGGATCAGCTTGAAGAACAGATGTATCAAGTTGATATGAAACGCAGCAGGGGAAGGGTTCAGGAACTGCAATATCCATCGGGACAAAACAAGAGAAGGTCCTCATCTGCAATCTGGTTTCGTATTGCAGCAATTCTTGTTGTCGGTATTTTATTTTCTGTATATGCTATAACCTTTATCTCCGATCTTCAGGGAGAAGAACAGACTATTACAGAATCCGAGAGTGTGATGCAGGAGGTAAAAACAGATCGGGCCAACCAGTCAGAAATGACATTTACCGACGGAACGGTAGTGCGGTTAAATGCAGCCAGTCTGATTCGGTTTCCCCGGCAGTTCGATTCGGATGTTCGAAATTTATACCTGGAAGGAGAAGCCTGGTTCGATGTACGCCATAATCCGGATGTGGAATTTATAGTTGAAACTCCGGAAGCTACGATAAGGGTTTTGGGGACCGAGTTTAATGTGAGGGCTTATTCCAATGAAGAACAAGTGGAAGTTGTAGTTGCTGATGGTGTAGTAGCCCTGCAATCTGCTTCTGTTGTTACGAATGAAGAAAATTCAGAAGTACTTCTTACCAAAGGTGAAATGAGCAGGGTGAAGCCGGGTCATGTACCCACTCCCGCTCAGCAGGTAGATATCGATAGCTATTTCTCCTGGCTTCAGCGGAAATTTATTTTTGATGAACAGCCATTTGGGCGGGTTCTGAGAGAATGGGAGCGACGATTTGATGTGGATTTCAATGTGGATAATCAATCGTTGTTAGCCACACCATTTACCGGAGAATTTCGCTATGAAACATTTGATGAGATGTTACGGCTGACATCGATCACGCTTGATTTTAATTATAGTCGCAATAACAATACAATCACAATCAATAAATAAAGGAGAACCAATGATGAAAGTTGTTTACGGTGGAGGAATGGTGGTGCTGTTTACAATGGTGATGGGGATCGGTTTGTTGTTTGGCCAGAATAAGGAAACGGCCGGCGGACATACCAATCTCCCAGCGGAATTGTTTTCAAATACGATCATTTCTCAAACAATGGCGGAAAGCCAAACAGTATTTTCATTTGAATTTGAGCATACATCGCTCAATGATGCACTCCAGGAGATTGCCGGATATGGTAACTGGAAGATCCTGGCCAACAGTGAACTTATTCCGGATAGCCATAAAGTGAGCGGGAAGCTACAGGAGGTAAATCTGTTTGAGGCATTTGATCACGTACTTGAACATACAGGACTCGATTTCATTTTTTCCGGTAACGGGTATGTAATTATCGTTCCACAAGGAACCGAAGAGCTGCAATCCGATACTATTAGAGGAACGGTTACAGATGATCAAACAGGTGAACCTTTACCGGGTGTGAACATTGTGGTTGAAGGTACAACTATCGGGACTACCACAAACATGGACGGTGAATATGAACTGGAGGTTCCAAGCCTTGAAGAGAGATTGATTTTCTCATTCGTAGGATATGTAAGGCAGGTCGTTGATATAGCGAACCGAATTGAGGTGAACGCTGAGTTATCAGCCGATGTCCAGCTTATGGATGATATCGTGGTTGTAGGTTATGGAATTCAGGAAAGAGCCAATCTTTCCGGATCACTTGAAACAATTTCCGGAGATTTACTTGCCAGCAGGCCTGCTGCACAAACCGGTCAGCTTTTACAGGGTCATTCTCCAAGTATGCTTGTATCCATGAACATGCGTGGCGGAGAACCTGGTGGTGATCAGAATTTTCAATTACGCGGAGTGGGATCTATCACAGGTGACTCATCACCTCTCGTCTTGGTTGATGGAATTGAAATGGATATGAATCTGGTGGAACCTTCTTCTATAGAGAATATAACAATATTGAAGGATGCCTCTGCTTCAGCGGTGTACGGTTCAAGAGCTGCTTTTGGTGTGATTCTGATTCAAACCAAGCAGGGAGGAGATCGGCCCGCACGGATTACATATAGTAATATCACTTCAGCCAATATCCCCTACTACGTGCCTGATATGCACGATTCCTACACATACGCGACGGTATTTAACCAGGCACGTACCAACGCAGGGTTGGGCCCAATATTTGGCCCGGCACAGGTGGATAGAATCAGAGGATATATTGACGGGACCTATACAGACCCTTATGATCCTGAACAGCCGCCCTTTAATCACTGGCGGGGACGATGGGATGGAAATGCAAATGTGAACTGGCCACAGGAATTTTTTGCCGATTATTCCATTCAGCAAAAACATACTCTCAGTATCGACGGAGGGGACGAAAATACCCAATATTATGTGAATATGGGGTATCAGGACCAGCCGGGTATCTTGTCCTGGGGTAATGATCAATACCAGAGATACAACCTTTTAGGGAATGTTTCAAAGCGAGTTAGCGATTGGGCAAGGTTTGACTTCAGCGGAAGATATACCCAAACAGAGACCGACCGGCCAAACGGAGGTGTTTGGGGTGACCGAAGCGGTTACTGGATGCATATCAACATTTTGTGGCCGACTATGCCGATGTATAATATAGACGGATCTCTCCATAACCCAATCCAGGTAGCACTTATGGATGGCGGAAGAATTGTAACCAACAATAGCAATACAAGATTTTCAGTTGGTACGGAGCTGGAACCAATCACCGGCTGGACCACAAATATCAGCTATAATTATACCAATCGTTCAGGTACAACTACCAACCTTATGCACCCTGTTCAAACTACGATCGCTGATGGATCGACCGGTAATATCGGTTTTGCACAGACCGGTCTCTATGAACAGATTCGAACAGGATACTACTCAGTATTCACAGCTTATACTCAATTTCAGAGAAACATTCGTCAGCACTATTTTTCAGTGATGGCTGGGTTTGAGCAAGATTACGATTTTAACAGATGGGTTACCGGGGAAGGATATGATCTGGCTTCGCTGGATGCTCCTTCTATTAGCACCGCTCTTGGAACAAAAGAAGTAGATGATGTGATTAACCACTGGGCTACGCAGGGGATTTTCGGCCGCCTGAACTATAACTATGATGAAAGATACATCTTTGAAGCAAGCGCCCGTTATGACGGATCATCCAGGTTTGAGGAAGGACAGCGATGGGGACTTTTCCCGTCTGCTTCTGTGGCCTATAATATTTCCAGGGAAGAGTTCTGGGAGCCTTTCGAGCCGTACGTTCAGATGCTGAGATTCAGGGCTTCATACGGATCACTGGGGAATCAGTCACTTCGTCCGCCGCAAATGTTCCAGTCAGGACAATCTCTTAGAGAGGTATTTGATCCAAATGCTGCGAACTATCTCTACCTGGAAGAGATTCCCATTCATCAGAGATTAAACCGAATGATTGACGGCACACGGCCCAACTTTGCCGATATGCCGGCCATTCGATCTGAATTCCTGACCTGGGAGACAGTAAGAACTGCAAACATTGGTTTTGAAATGGCTACTTTATCTGACCGTTTGCTGCTGGAATTTGATTGGTATCATCGGGTGACAGATAACATGATGGGGCCATCACAAGAGTTTCCTTCTGTTTTGGGGACAAGTGCTCCAAGAACGAACAATGCTAAACTTGAAACCAAGGGTTATGAACTGTCTGTTGCATGGCGGGATGTTATAGGTGAAGTTTTCTACAATGCCAGGTTTGGGCTTGGAGACAACCAAACAACGATTCTGGAGTACATAAACGAAACCGGAAACGTACACACCTGGTATGCAGGGAAAAAATATGGCGATGTCTGGGGGTTGACAACCGACGGACTCATCCAGTCAGAAAATGAATCGATGCCAGACCAGTCCTATTATCATTCAAACTGGGGACCGGGCGACGTTAAATACGTAGATCTCACCGGTGACGGCAGAGTTCATCCCGGAGATCAAACACTGGATGATCATGGCGATCTTTCAGTTATTGCAAATACCACTCCCAGGTATCAGGTAAGTTTTTCCGGGGATGTCAGATGGAGAAACTGGGATTTTCACATGTTTTGGCAGGGAATTGGCAGTCATCCGTTTATACCGTCCTCGGGTTCGGAGTTTTACTGGGGTAAACTTCATGCTCCCAACTCCGCAATCCTGGTTCGAAACTCGCATCACCTCGACTATTGGAGACCTGCCGATGAAACCAACTCTCTGGGTCCCAATACCGATGCTTATATGCCTAAACCCTACTTCTCTTCTGAACGGAATAAAAACATTCAGACTCAGACCAGATTTGTTGATAATGCAAGGTATTTACGCCTGAAAAACGTTCAGGTAGGATATTCTCTGCCGCTCTCAATTACACAGAGAACTCCTATCCACGCAATGAGGATCTATTTTTCCGGTGAAAACCTGATGACATTTCAGTCTCTGCCAAAGGCATTTGAACCTGAAAACATGATCGCTTCGGGCACACTGATGCGGACTTATCCAATCACGAGGATGTTGTCGTTGGGTGTGAACGTAAGTTTCTAAAAAATTTAACAGCAAAATTTCAGATTCATGAATAAAAAAATAATAATAACCGCGTTAGTTGGATTTTTTATGACGTTTTCTGCATGTCAGGATTGGCTTACAACCGAGCCGCTGGATCAGATTACGGAAGCATCTTTTTTCAATACACCCAATGATTTTACGGTGTATGTAAACAGATTCCATCCCCATACAGGAGGTACCTATTCCTGGGGGGATGCGCACACGGATATTCTGGTTTACAGTAATAACCCTCCAAGCCGGCTGGCCGGAGAAATTACAATAAATGATGGCCCGGGATACGGTTATGCGGATATAAGACGCGTAAACTATCTCCTGAAGAAGATTGATGAATGGGAAGGTGATTTTTCAGCTATTCAGCAGGCAGCCGGAGAAGCATACTATTTCAGAGCCTATTTTTATTGGAATTTGCTCAGGAATTTTGGGGATGTTCACTGGATCGATTCTGTGTTAAACATGGATTCACCAGAGCTGTTTTCAACACGCGACCCAAGAAATGTTGTGGTTGATAATATCATTGCAGACCTCGATACAGCTGCCATGTATCTGAAGGCAGACAGAGGAAACGGTTATTCACGCCTGAACAGGTGGTTTGCCCTTCTGCTTCAGTCGAGGGTGGCTCTGTATGAAGGAACCTGGCAAAAATACCACGACGGAACTGTTTTTGGTGTTCAAAATGCCGACCCTGAAAAATACCTGAATATTGCGGCTCAAGCTGCCAAAGAGATCATAGACTCAGGTCTTTATTCACTCCATTCCACCGGTGATCCTGAAAATGACTACTACAATACCTTCAACTGGAGGGATTTTACAGATAATCCAGAAGCGATGAGGTGGACCAAGATGGACCTAACTCAGGATATCAATGCCGGCAGAAAACTCTTTTACCTGGCGTATCCCGAGCATAAAGGGTTCACAAAAACCCTGATTGACCAGTACCTTGATATTGAAGGGCAGCCGATTGCCGTGAGCTCTCTCTACCAGGGCGATGCCACAATTGAGAATGAAGTACAAAACCGGGATCCGAGGCTGGATCAGTCCATTTTTACTCAGAACAATCCCCTGTACGTCTATGACGACGGTACCGTGGATTATTATACTGTAACTTTTGGCCGTTTCTTCCAGGATGTTTCGCATTCTAATGCAACCGGATATCATGTCCGTAAACAGTATTATGAATATCGGCGGTACCATCATACACAACACGAAGAAACCCCTACTCTCAATGACAGATATGCTGAAGTATTGCTAAACTATGCCGAGGCCAAAACTGAATTGGGAACATTAACCCAGGAGGACCTGGACATTTCTATCAATCTGCTTCGTGACAGAGTGGCAATGCCCCACTTGGTACTTGGAAATATTACTCACGATCCAAACTGGGCATATCCTGATCTGTCTCCGATTATTAATGAAGTAAGGCGGGAAAGACTGGTTGAACTTGCAGGTGAAAATTTCCGGATGGATGACCTTTTCCGCTGGGCTGCTATGAGCTATCTGACAGGTACACGTGCAATCGGTGCACGCGCCGATCAGTTTCATCACGATCCGGGGCTGCCCTTAACCAATGATGGACATCTGGATGTTTTCCAGAATCTCTATCCGGGCGGATACCAGTTCAATGTAGATCGTGATTATCTTTGGCCTATTCCTGAAAGTCAAATCAGGCTGAACCCTGATATTGGCCAAAATCCGGGATGGTAAAACCGATGTGTGAACAGAGTTAAATCCACACAGTAATTTTTACAGCGGTTGACAAATATTGTTGAGCATACAGGTGTTCCTGGTACTGCTCTCAGGGTTTGTCAACCGTTGCCATTTTATCTTTACCTTGCTGAGGAAAAAATCTCTTGGTGAGAAATCCGGGTTGGTGCGCCAATTTTATATATTTTATTTTTGAAAACTGGTTGTATCAGCCATGCGAATCACACAGAACTACTAAAGAAAAATGAAAAACGCTTTTTGTGCTCTTATATCTCTCCTTTTGGTGGGTCTTCTTACATCCTGTCAGCAACATTCGGAAAGAGATATCTACACCGGTGCTTATGTAGCCCATGTGCAGCTGGATTCCACCACGCTTATTGCAACCGAAGTGATGAATGGCCTGGAATCCCCATGGGATATAAGTGTTGATCCGGAAGGCTGGATTTGGGTAACCGAATTGGATGGAGTTGTTTCAAGGGTAAATCCGGAAAGTGGCGAAGTAATGAAATTGCTGCAACTGAGAGATATTAACAGATCGAGGGGTCGGGGACTCTGGACCAAAGTATTGCATCCCGATTTTGATCAGCATCCTTATCTGTTTCTGTTTTATTCATTTGCCGAACAGGAGTTGGGTTCACGGATTGTTCGATATACATTTACCGGTGATACACTAACAGAACGGAAATTGATTCTGGATGACCTGCCCGGTGGCAGGGGACATAACGGATCGAGAATGATGATAGGGCCAGATAACAAATTATGGATGGGAACAGGAGATTCACACCGGGGGGATTTGGCCCAGAATCCGGCAACATACCACGGAAAAGTACTTAGAATGAATCTTGACGGATCGATTCCCGATGATAATCCATTTCCCGGTAGTCGGGTATGGTCAACAGGCCACAGAAATATACAAGGGATTACCCATGGAAAGGGCCATATTTATACATCTGAACATGGTGCCGCCGCACATGATGAAGTGAATCTGATTAAAAAAGGGCGTAATTACGGCTGGCCGGATGTTCAGGGATTCTGTGACTCTGATACGGAGAGGCAATACTGCAGAGATTCATTAATTGTTGAACCTCTTGTTGCCTTTGATCCGGCTGTTCCGCCGGCAGGTATGGAATATTATGACTTCGATGCGATACCTGAGTGGAAAAACAGCCTGTTGATGTCCACACTTCGTGTGCAAACATTGCGGGTATTGCACTTGGATGATTCCGGAGAACAGATTGAAAACATTCAGATTTTCTTTCAACAACATTTCGGGCGGCTTCGAGATGTTGCTGTTGACCAGCAGGGGAGGATTTTTCTTCTCACCAGTAATACAGATTGGTACAGAGAGTCAAGGCCGGATATACATGATCCGGGATTAATCGAACAAGGAGACCGAATCATCATGCTTCAATATGCTGATGAGGATTTACTTGCCCGTTTTGAAAACATTGAGAACCAACAAATCCTTGTAGAAAACATGATCCCTCGTTATCTGGGTGATTCTGAGATTTTAGATGATATGAGAGCAGGCGAGCAGCTCTATTTGGCTCACTGTGCAAGCTGTCACCTACAGGATGGCGCCGGAATGGAAGGGATTGTTCCGCCTTTGATTGGCAGCGAATGGGTATCGGGAAGCAGACGAGGCCTGATTGACATGATGTTGTATGGAATTCCGGAAGATGAAAAATCGGGTGCTTTTGATTGGGAGATGCCGGTTTACAGAAGCCTGGAGAATGATGAAATTACAGCGATTTTGAATTACATCAGGGAAGAATTTTCATCTGAAACAGATTCGTTTAGCCCGGATGAAATTGAAGATTCCAGAAATGCCGGCGGAAACTGATTTCTCGGACTGTATTCGATGAAAACAAGTAAACAGATAATTCTTCTCCTGGAAAGTTTTTGCATGGGGAAAGTAGCGGTTTGGCGCGATAGTCGTGTTTGCGGGCAAATGTAGCCCGGTTCGCTGAACCGGAAGGCTTGGTATCTGTTAAAAATCGAATGATCGGAGGTTCAGTTGAGAATACTGGATTTTATAGTTCGTGTAGATATTTGCGAGATTCCGGGTTATCGGGTCAGCGACCCGATGTACGGGAAGGTTCAGTTGAGAATTCTGGAAATTATTATTTGAATGGATGTTTTGCAGGGTTCATAGGTAACGGGCAGGCTGCCCGTTGTACGCCGGACAGCCTGTCCGGCAACTCGCTCCATTGGATATTAATCTCTGGGAAAGATATTTTGTGATTCCTGTATAAGGTATCTTGTTCTGTGACACCATCGGATTGAAGTGAAGAACCGGGAATTATGAATAATAGTATTCTGAATGGGAGTTATATTCTGTAAACTTATTACAAATAAAAAACCCTCCGCCTGAATGGAAAAAAAATATCACACAAATCATGTTATAATAATTTGCCTGTTTATTTCAGTGCTCTCTTTTTTGCTGCAAGCTCCTGTCCTAAGTCAGGATATGCAGCAACTGATTGATGAAAAATATCCCGGCCTTGAAGAACTGTATCAGCATCTTCACTCAAACCCTGAGCTTTCTCTTCAGGAAGAAAACACAGCTAAGAGGATGAGTGCGGAATTGCAAAGACTTGGTTTCACTGTGACAGAAAGAGTTGGCGGATATGGAGTTGTGGGTGTGTTTCAAAACGGGCCGGGACCAACCGTCATGGTTCGAAGTGATATGGACGCCCTGCCAATACAGGAACAGACCGGCGCAGAATTTGCAAGCACAAAAAGGGCGATTTTACCAGGTGGCGATGAATCGTATGTAATGCACGCCTGCGGCCACGACCTTCATATGACAGCTATGATTGGAACTGCATCGGTGCTGACCAGCCTTCGTGAGAACTGGAGCGGAACACTGATCATGATTGCACAGCCCGCTGAAGAGATAGGTGCCGGAGCACAAGCAATGATTGATGATGGGTTATTCGAACGGTTTCCGAGGCCCGATTATGCCCTGGCACTGCATGTAAATTCTGCGCTCGAATCAGGCAAAGTGGGAATTGTGCCCGGTTATGTATACGCCAGTGTTGATGAAATCCGCATTACGGTAAAAGGCAGGGGCGGCCACGGAGCGTATCCCGATCTGACCGTTGATCCCGTTGTAATGGCTTCAAAGCTTGTGCTCGATTTGCAGACGATCATCAGCAGAGAAATTTCCACGTTTGAACAAGCTGTGCTTTCTGTGGGATCGATCCGAAGCGGGAGCAGTTTTAATATCATTCCCGATGAAGCGGAGTTAAGACTGACATTACGCACATACAAAAGTGAGGTTCGGGAAAAAATAATTCGCAGAGTCCGGGAGATGGCCGATGCGGCAGGCAAAGCAGCAGGATTACCGGAAGATGAATGGCCAGACGTGCAGGTTGGTGATGAACCACTGCCATCAGTATACAATTCACCAGTGCTGGCGGATAAAATGCTGGAAACATTTTCTGATTTGATTGGAAATGAAAACGTTTTTCAACTATCCCCGGTGATGTATGGAGAAGATTTTGGAATGTATGGACGGGTTTCTCCCNAAATTCCCATCCTGATCTACGGCCTCGGTGCTGTTGCTCCGGATCAGATGGAAAAATATGAACAAGGTTTGATTGATGTCCTGCCTTCAACTCATTCCAGCCGGTTTTTACCCGATTATGAACCTGCAATAAAAACCGGTGTTCTTACCATGACAAACGCGGTGATCCGGTTAATGGACAACAATTAAAATCAACGTAAGTCAGCATTTGTTTCTTAAATTTATTTACTTGTTTCTTTGACAGATTGGAAAATAATAGGATCGGTTTTCGATCTGAAAGAAAATCTATCCTAACTAAAAAAGAAACGAAGATTTTCAATATATGGAGGCTTTGCAAAACCCATTCGTCAGACGATTTCTGAGCCTCGTCTGAACACTTCATGTGGTCTGACGAATGCAAAAGGCAACATATTTTTCCTGAGTCAATTCGTCAGACGAGTTTTGCAAAGCCTCCTATAAATAGCCTTCAGCTTATAAAGTGCTGGCGAAGGTAGCAAATCGATCAAATAAATTTTCATGATGGCCATCATTACATTTCTCTTTTTATTTACTACCGTTTGTTGTGAGGATATATGTTCGAATGATGCAACAACCAATAAACTATATGATGCTGAAATATCAAATCTGAGTTCCCATTATTTAGCTATGTTCCGGGAAAATAAAACGAAGCCGGAAACGAATAATACTGACAGTTGCCGGAATTTCGTTCTAAAAAAGTACGAGATTGATACCGGGATCAACGAAGGTGACGGACAATCACTGGCAGATATAGATGGCGATGGCCAAAACAATATCATTGTAGGCACCGGTGATGGTGGTGAGGTTTACTGGTACGAAAAACATTCACCTTCAGATTGGCAAAAACATTTGATTGCCGATGGTTTTATTGAAGTTGAAGGTACAATAGCTGCAGATTTTAACCGGGATGGTCAGATTGAAGTCATCATTCTTGATCAGGCAACAGCAGACGCCAGCCAGCCCAATGTGTTTATCGCCAAGCAGAAATATAACGATCCCCGCCGGGAGTGGTTAGTGACTGTACTGGACGAAGACGCACCACACGTACAGCAAGGACTCGCACTTGATATCACCGAAAACGGAATATTAGATTTTGTCTATGCCTACGAGGGAGTTAATCCGGGAGAAGGAGGGTTCTATTGGATGGAAAATCTGGGTGGAGATCCTCTGGATTCTGCTAACTGGATTAAGCAGGAAATCATTCAGATGGAAGGGGCCTGGTGGATTGATTACAACAGTCCAAAAGATTTCAATGAAAACGGCAATTCCGGCGACCTTCTGGTTGGTGCGAGGGCAGGGGGACGGGCACCTTCCAATGCCGTAGGCGGTATTTATATCTTACTGAAGCCGGATAACCCTGCCGATTCCTGGGAATTGGTAACCGTGGATAACACTTATCCCACACTTCATGTTTCATCCGGTGATCTCACAGGTAACGGAGACGACAGGGATATCGTTGCCGGAGCCAGTCATGATTCCGGCGATGAGGGATTATTTATCTACGATTTTAGCAGAGAATGGGAAAAAACAGTTGTAGAACATGAACATAACTGGTGGGGGACCTACGCCTTCGACATCACAGGGGACGGAAGGGCGGAAATCATTTCCGGTGAACGTTCGACCGATACTATACGAATTTATGCCTATGACTCTGATAGCGGAGAGTACACATTGCGGGCACAAGACCACTTTTTAAAACCAGATGATCAGATTCTGTTTGATGATATTAATGGTGATGGCAAAATTGCAGAATTTTTTGTCGGTTCGGACCCGGATGGTATATTCTGGTACCATGTGAGATGTACGGGGAATGAATAGTGACGTATCAAAAATAAATCGATGTATGCGTCATCGGACGAGTTTTTCTAAAAATAAACCAATTAAAGTGAATGGGGTGATCCCGAATCACCCGGAACCTGAGTATTTAACAGTTTGCTGATTGATTTTATTTAACTCAGTTTCGAAAAGAGACCTCAAGTTGTCAACATACAAAGTAAAAATCTTCAACCATGCTTAATTCTTTATCCGTTTACCGAATTTGTTTTTTAGCTGTAGTTGTTTTTTTGTTTATAGCGGGTTTTTCGTATTTACCTGAAATAAACAAAGTAAAGGCTGCAACCGACCCTCCCAACATCATTGTGATGTATTCCGATGACCATACCGCCCAGGCGGTTGGGGCTTACCAGGGAGTGTTAAATTACGGTTTACAATTAGACCATACTCCAACTCCAAATATTGACCGCCTGGCTGAAAATGGCATTCGTTTTGACAACGCCTTTGTAACCAATTCGATTTGTAAGCCTTCCCGGGCGGTAAAACTGAGCGGAATGCACAGCCACAAAAACGGGGTCATGACCAATGCGGAGGATATCCCCATTGAGCTCGAAAATTTTCCGGCTTTGCTTCAACAGGCCGGTTATCAAACAGCGATGATCGGTAAATGGCATCTTGGCAACGAAGATGATCCCCAGGGGTTTGATTACTACAGCGTTTTATACGGTCAGGGCCCGTATTACAATCCCACCATGCGTACCTTTGACGGGGATGTGGATTACCACGGCCATACCACAGGAATTATCACCGACATTGCCCTGGAGTGGCTGCGGCTGGAGCGGGACCGTGACAAGCCGTTTATGATGATCTACAATCACAAAGCCCCGCACCGCGAGTGGCTGCCCGGCCCGGCACTGAACGATTACCAGGACCGGGACCTGCCTGAACCGTCCACGCTGTTTTATGACTATTCGGGTCTTACCACAGCCGCACATGAACAGGATATGGAAATCCGGGAATCCGGTCCGCAGTCACTGATCTGGGGCCGCGACCTCAAAGTTCCCAACAATCCTGAAACCGGAGAGCGAAACCCGGGCTGGGATTCTTTGATCAATGGAAACAGGCTGACCGATGAGCAGCTTGAACGGATCAAGGCGGCCTACGCCGCCGATAATCAGTACCTGTATGACAACTACGCCACCATGACAGACGAAGAGATCACCCGGTGGAGATACCAGCGCTATGTGAAGGATTACCTGCGGGTGGTCCGCGAGGTGGACGATGAAGTTGGCCGGGTGATGGCATATCTCGAGCGTGAAAACCTGAAGGACAATACCATTGTGATCTACGCGGGTGATCAGGGGTTTTTCCTTGGGGAAAAAGGATGGTTTGATAAGCGCTGGATTTACGAGGAGTCATTCCGAATGCCGCTTATTGTGCACTGGCCGGAAGGCGTCGATCCGGGTATGGTCAGTGAGTACCTGGTACAAAATCTGGATTTAGCCCCAACCATCCTGGAGCTTGCCGGCGCAGAGGTGCCGGACCGCATGCAGGGGCGTTCGATGGTACCGTTACTTCGGGGAGAGAATCCGGCAGACTGGCGCGATGCGGTCTATTACCAGTATTACGAAGGCCCGGAACTTCCGGGCAGCTGGCATGCAGTAGCCCGCCATTACGGGATTCGTACCGACCGCTACACCCTTGCTCACTTTCCCGACCATGATGAATGGGAGCTGTTTGACCTGGAAGCGGACCCGGATCAATTGACCAGTGTCTATGGGAATGCGGAATATGCAGATGTCCAGGAATATTTAAAGCAAAGGCTCAGTGAGTTACAGGAGCAGTATGAAGATGATACCTGGCCTCACATTCATCCCGGCGACCCCTGGTATGAACATATCGATATTGAGATCAGCAGGTAGTTGGTAAAACAGTTTTAAGGATGTTTAGCGGTTTAGAAAAATGAGCTTTTCGGTGACTGACTGGAATGTTAAAGGGTAGAATGTACCCTCCTTGCAGAATTCTTTTTCAACGGCGGGGAATTACTGTCTGAATATTCAAACAATCATTTTTATTTCCGGTTTTTTTTCTCAAAAATGATATAATCCGTTTTATCTTTAGCCTTGCAGAGGAAAAAAAGTTCTTGATAAGAAATTTGGGTTAAAGCCAAACATTATCATAATCTTAGCTTAAAAAATGGGATATCGGGATGTGTCATTAACAATGAAGGTTCAGCCTTTGAAACAATCAGAGAAATGAGCTGGCCAGATACGTATAAAATAGCTTTAGTTATACCATTTGTAATAATATGCCCTCTTCTGGTGTTTGCTCAATCTCAGATTTCTATTCCATATACAAATTCAATAATTCAGTTTGACGGAATGCCAGATGATGAAGCCTGGCAACTGGCAGAGCCATTTCCTTTGTATACCTATTACCCGGAAGATACCCGGCCACCTTCGGAGTATTCAGATATCCGGATTCTGTATAATGATAATTATCTATATATAGGAGCCCGCCTGTATGATTCGGATCCCTCCGGTATTCAATCAACCAGTTTTCAGCGAAACTTTGAGGATTTATCGAGTGATAAGTTTGGCATTATCCTGGATACGTTTAACAGTCAAGAATCAGCCATGGCTTTTTTCACAAATCCGGGTGGAGCCCGTTCCGACTTTCACATTACCAATGATGCTGAGGGCGGATCACCTTTTAACTACGACTGGAATACATTTTGGGATGTTGTAACTGTACAAAATGAAGATGGCTGGTTTGTTGAAATGAGAATACCTCTTAGCAGCCTACGGTTCCAGGAGCGTGAAGGCCAGGTTACCATGGGAGTAACGTTAATGCGATGGATTGCCCGTAAAAACGAATCAAACGTGTTTCCTGCCATTCCAAATAATTGGGGTTTCAATGGGCAATATAAACCCTCACAAACCCAGACTATTATCTTCGACAGGCTTGTTTACACACGCCCTCTGCACATTACGCCCTATATCCTTGGGGGATTTACTCAGGAACATCTGCTGCAGAGTAGCAACGGTGAAGAACTGAGCTATCTGCGGGACGATCAAATGAAATACGATGCCGGCGTCGATGTCAAATATGGTATGTCGAGTAATCTGACTCTTGATCTGACGGTTAATACGGACTTTGCGCAGGTCGAGGCCGATGATCAACAGGTGAATCTGACACGTTTTGCTCTTTTTTTGCCTGAAAAACGACAATTTTTCCAGGAGCGATCTGACCTTTTTGACGTCAATATGGGGGGTAGTAACCGGTTGTTTTACAGCCGCCGTATTGGCCTCCGCGAAGGTCAGCAGATCAGGATTCTCGGTGGTGCCCGGTTAACGGGCAGTGTAGGCAGTTGGGATGTTGGTCTTCTCAATATGCAAACAGCCAGAGAAGGAAGTATTCCATCTGAAAACTTTGGAGCCTTCCGGCTCAGACGAAATGTTCTCAATCCGAATTCATTCGTCGGATCCATGTTTTCAAGCCGCATTAGCGCCGACGGGACCAATAATTATTCGTTCGGTGTTGATGGTACCTTACATTTGTTCGGAGATGATTATCTATCGTTTCAATATGGGCAGGTGGTTGATTCCGAACTGGAGTACCCGGTTTTTGCATGGGATACATCCAGAATGCGTATTGACTGGCAAACTCGTCGTATCATAGGGTGGGGATATGGCTTTGGTATTTCAAGAAACGGGGTGTTATTTATTCCGGGTGCAGGTTTCGCCGGGCGGCTCAATTATACACGTTTTGGCCCTGAACTGAATTATGGCTGGCGTGGGAGTGAAACCTCACGATTTCAAAACCACCAGGTAGCTGTTGGTGGCAATATCTTCCTGGTTGACAATTCAGGTGACCTGGAATCGATAAATATGGGGCCGGAATGGACAGTTAACTGGAAATCTGGCAGCAGGTTGTCGGTTGAACTTACCTATAATTATGAAAATTTGGTGCAAACATTCTGGATTACCGGCGAAGTACCTATACCTGCAGATCAGTACAGATTTGTTGACTTGGAACTAAACTTTAACACTCCGGAAGGTGGCCTATACAGTGCAGAAGCTGAAGTTGTTGCCGGTCAGTTTTTTGATGGTTATCGGTTTACTGCAAGCATCTCGTCAAGGCTTTCATTTTCACGTCATTTCAACCTTCAGCCTTTGTATGAAATCAACCGCATTGAATTTCCAGATCGAAATCATGCATTCACCACCCATATAGGGAGGGTGCGGGCTGAATATTTTTTGAATAATCAATTTTCCATACGTTCTTTTATTCAGTATAGTAATGCCTCGGAGTTGATTCTTTCCAATATTCGTCTCAGATTCAACCCTCGTGAGGGAAATGATTTTTATATCCTATTTAACGAAAATTTAAATACAAACCGATTGGCCTACTCACCAGTACGGCCAGTGAGCCAATACCGGGCGATATTGATGAAATATAATTACACGTTTTGAAAAAGGTTGGCAAATAATTATGATGTGATGATGAACGATTTTTTGCACACAGCAGCAACCTATAAAATCCTGGCNATTCTTTTCTTGTTCACGCTGTTCGCAATTACTTACAGTTGCAGTCAGTCTGAAGAGATTGATCCGCTGACCGGTGAATCCTCTCTTATAAGATCCCACACCTTTGTTGGTGACCAGACTTGTCAGTCGTGCCATGCAGCCGAATGGGAGGCCTGGAAAGGATCACACCACGACTACGCTATTGCCGAGGCGGGGGAGGATGTGGTGCTGGGCGATTTTGAAAATGCCGTATTTACTGACAGGGCTGAGAACTACCGGTTTTACCGTGATGGGGAGGATTTTATGGTCGATTATACCGGGGCAGACGGGCAAACAGAGACTCATCGTATCGAATACACATTTGGCTGGGAGCCTCTTCAGCAATACCTCGTGGATATCGGCCGGGGCAAGCTCCAGGCTCTGCACGCCGCATGGGATACCGAGCGGGAGCACTGGTATTCGCTCTATCCCGATGATACTTTTTTAGACGATGACTGGTTGCACTGGCGCGGAGGTGCTATGAACTGGAACACGATGTGCGCGGACTGCCACTCGACCAATCTCCGGGAGAACTACATCGCCGAGGCTGATTCGTTCCACACAACCTGGGATGTGATCAACGTAAGTTGTGAGGCGTGTCACGGACCCGGCGGGGATCATGTGGAGTTTGTAAACACTCCGCAGGGAGAACAGGCCTCTCGCGAGCGCATTCGCCAGGATTTAAACCTTACCCGATTCACCCCGCAGATTGAAGAGATCAATACCTGTGCACCGTGCCATTCGTTGCGGGAAAAGCTCACCGATACCTATATCCACGGGGAACCCTACATGGACCATTTCGATCCGCAGCTTCCCCATCCGGACAACTATTTTGCAGACGGACAGATATTGGAGGAGGTCTATGTGTACGCTTCATTCCTGCAAAGCAAGATGTTTGCCCACGGGGTGCAGTGCACCGATTGTCACGACCCCCACAGCTTGCAGCTTCGTCAGCCGCTGACTGAGAACCAGCTCTGCATGAGCTGCCATGAGCCTCAGTATGACACCCGTGAACACCACTTCCATGAGCCCAATACCGAAGCCTCCCAGTGTGTGAATTGTCACATGACCGGACGTTATTACATGGGTATCGACCATCGCCGTGATCACAGCTTTCGTATTCCGCGGCCGGATCAATCGGCGCAGTTCGGCACTCCAAATGCCTGTAATGATTGCCACACGGATCGGTCGGCCGAATGGGCAGCGGATGCTGTGCAGGAGTGGTATGGGCAGGAGCGAGCGGCCCACTTTTCCGATGTGCTCCTTCAGGCCGACGCTCAGCAGACCAGCCGGGACATTGGCCTCAGAGAGTTGATTGAAGATCCTGACCAGCCGGAGATCATCCGGGCTACCGGCGTATGGTACGTGGGGCGGTTTCCCGGTGAAGATGCCGAAGAGATTTTGGCCGGGGCGATCAGATCCGATTCCCCGATGGTTCGCAGCAGTGCAGCCAAAGCGATGGAGAACCTGTCACCGGAGCAAAGAAAGCCACTGCTGGAGGAGGCTCTGGCCGACAGCCTGCGGGCAGTACGGATTATGGCTGTACGCAACCTTGCGGACCTGGCTCCTCATGAAATCAACAGCGCCCATCGCAACCATTTTGAGCAAGCGATGCAGGAATACCGAGATTATCTTGATGTGAATGCCTATTTCCCCCAGGGACAGATGAACCGGGGGCGTTTCTTTGAGCAGCAGGGGCAAACGGAACAGGCGATGCAGGCTTACCGGATCGCCCTGGATCGCGATCCATATTTTAATCCCGCACGGATCAACCTTGCTTACCTGCACAACAGTCTCGAACAAAACGATCGGGCAGAGGAACTTTTACTGACAGTGATAGAGCAGGAGCCGGAGTTTGGCGATGCCTGGTACTCTCTGGGGCTGCTGCTTGCCGAAGAGCAGCGGATGGAGGAAGCGACTGAACATTTTGAACAAGCCGCCGTGCTGATGCCTGACAATGCACGCGTGTTCTATAACCTGGCAATAGCCAATCAAACCATCGGCCGCCCGGAGCAGTCCGAAGCGGCCTACAAACAGGCTCTTGAGCTGGCACCGTACAACGGGGATTACCGCTACGGAATCATCACTCTCTATATGCAGCAAGAAGAGTACGGACAGGCATTGGAACATGCCGAAGAGTTACAGCGTCTGTTTCCCGGTAATCCGCAGGTAGAGCAGCTGATTGAGATGATCCGAAGGGAGATCTGACCCGGATATTTGCAAACCTCAGGGATGAATCGGTAT
>SL_3KL_010_SEDDRAFT_10001114_pt1 | contig 23993 bp, 19 predicted proteins | sample SodLakKL_010_SED_2_FD_10381 | JGI IMG/M metagenome (IMG submission 10381) | reverse complement strand
CCCGGTTGGGGCTCCTTTCGATCCGGTGGCATCAAGTCTGGTCATTAGCCTGACTGTGTGGTTTCGACTCATATAGGGTTTTTCGATGCAACGACTTCACAAAGAAGATCATCTGAATAAAGCCTGGTAACTTGCCGAAAAGTAAAATCTAATAATTTCAAGTTCATTAAGGTATTGATAAGGAGCTCCCCTCCATGCGGCGTTCTTTTGCGCCGGAGGGAGGGGACGGGAGTGGGTCGAGAGAGCAGGGCATTGATTTTATTAACCATTACCTGATTTTTATAAGACCTTAAATGGCAGAGACGACTTTTGAGACAGCCCAGCAAGGCAGCACATTTACAATAACCCTCAATTAAACAGCAGAAATTGCTACCCGAATCAGAAACCGTTATCTTGATCAAATTCATTAATTAACTTAACAAACGATTCTAATCTATGACTTTAGGTCAATTCTTTCTAATGGCACCCCCCGACTCCGGTTCGGAAGGAGCAATTATTAACCTGCTGTTCCTGGGTGCACTCTTTTTTGTTTTTTACTTCTTCATCATCCGGCCTCAAAGCAAACGGCAGAAAGAAATACAGAAGAAAGTGGAAGCCATGAGAAAAGGAGACAAAGTTGTCACTTCCGGCGGATTGATGGGCCAGGTGAACTCCATCGATGATGAAACTGTTTTACTTGAAGTTGACAGCGGTGTGAAAATCCGTTTTCAAAAAAGTGCCATTACAGATGTAAATCCTGACAAAAATTAGATATCAATATTTGTCTGTACTTACAATCCGTTTGCAGTTGAAAAACATTAACTGTGAACTGTATTTCCAGTAGAAGTTATACCCTGATATGTCCAATTTTGCTTTTCATACAATTCCTGAGGCAATTGAAGAGATTCGAAAAGGCAACATGATTATTGTTGTTGATGACGAAGACCGTGAAAATGAAGGGGATTTCGTCATGGCAGCGGAAAAAGTTACCTCCGATGCGATCAATTTCATGGCAAAACATGGACGGGGTTTAGTGTGTGTCCCGATTACGCGGGAAAAAGCACATGAACTGAACCTGGATTATATGGTAACCGATGGGGCCGACCCTGATGAAGCGGCTTTTACCATCTCAGTAGATCATAAAACATTGACAACAACAGGTATCTCTGCCTCTGACAGGGCAAACACCATCCGTGAACTGATTAACCCTGATGCCATTCCGGAAGACTTTAGAAAACCGGGACATATTTTTCCACTTGTCGGTTCGCGTGGCGGAGTTTTACGCAGGGCCGGGCATACCGAAGCTGCCATTGACCTGGCGCGGCTTGCAGGACTGGAATCAGCCGGTATCATTTGTGAAATCATGAGGGATGACGGTGAAATGGCCAGGCTTCCCCAACTGATTGAGATGGCAGAAAAGTTTGACATGAAACTCGTCACCATCAAGGACCTCATCGCCTACAGGATGGAGCATGAATCCCTGATCAGGGAAGCTATCTCCATTGATATGCCAACGATCTATGGAGATTTCCAGCTTCATGCATTCCAGGATACCACTACAGGCGACACTCACATTGCACTAACGAAGGGTAAATGGAAAAAGGAGGAGCCTGTACTTGTCCGTGTACATTCTGCCAATCCAATGGGCGATATTTTCGGAAGCAAAAGAAGTGACAAAACAGAACTCCTGCACCAGGCAATGCGCATGGTTGATAAAGCCGGCAAAGGCGTTGTGCTCTACATGGATCAGATGAGCCGTGATTTCGGACTTATCACACAACTTAAATCCCTTCAGCTTCAGGATCAGGGATTAAGTGTAGAGCAGATAAAACATAAACTTGGGCTGCAGATGGATTATCGTGATTATGGAATAGGTGCCCAGATTCTACATGCACTGGGGGTCAGAAAATTGCGGTTGCTAACCAATAATCCCGTTAAACGAGTCGGGTTAAATAGTTTTGGCCTGGAAATGGTTGAAGAAGTGCCCATTCCACTCGATCATGTTAATCTCGAGCACCACCATACAAAGCTCGACAAACCGAACACNGGAAAAGGTTTCCTGAAAAGCCTGATGCTTGAGTAATGATCTTTCTGTAGTAAGGCANTAAAGATCCGTCGATTTCTTATCCTCGTTACCTGCTTCCGATGGGATCTCACTCTTAAATTCCTGNCTGCTTTCACTCAATGTTTCAATCGTGGATACATTTTCCTGAAATTCTCCGGCTGGCTCAGCTTGTGAATCATCGGTTGTTTCAGTATCGGCTACAGGCAGAATTTTTTTATGAAATATGAGCATAGCGATGATAGACGTGCTGATTGCAATATCGGCTACATTAAAGATATAAGGAAATACCGGAGTCTCATTTATTCGCAAAGTAAAATGAATAAAATCAATCACATGGCCTTCAAGAACACCCCCATACCCTTCAATAATACCCATTGTCAGCCGGTCTGTGATATTACCCAGTGCCCCGCCAAGAATCAATCCCATACATAACAGGTAAGCCCGGTTAGCTGCATCAAGAGTCTTCAGGATATAGATCAGTATCCCGATGGTGGCAATAATGGCTACTGAACTGATGGCCGGAGTCGACAGCCAGTCCATCCCCAAAGCCATACCCGGATTTTGGGTATAATTAAACGCAAGCCAGCCTTCAATAATTTCGTACCTGTGCAATTCCAGGGAATACCGCACCCAATGTTTCGTAACCTGATCGATCACCAGAACAATAAATGCAGGTACGAACAGTACAAGAAGCTTTTTAGTTTTCAGAGACAAATCGTATCAATGTTACTTATCGACGTTTCAATTTGGCTTCAATACTAAGTTGAGTGTGAGGAACAGCTTCCAAACGGCCTTTTGAAATCTTTTTGCCTGTTACCTTACAAACACCATACGTCTTGTTATCGATACGCTCCAGGGCATCATCCAGGTAGCGGATAAATTTCCTGGTTCTGTTAAAGAGCATGTATGTTTTTTCCCGTTCCTGAGCATCCGTACCGGCATCAGCCATATGGAAAGAATATGCAGACTCATCAGAAGCATTTTCCATGCTCTCCCGTAACGAGGTCTGAAGAGACTCCATTTCCTGCTCAGCCTCATCCCTTTTTTTGATGATTATCTGGCGAAAATATTCCAGTTCCTCATCATTATATGGAGAAACGCGATCTTTAGAAGTATCTTTTTTTGAACCAGCCATGGTTAATTCACTTTAGTTATTGGTGTTTCGCTTGATGGAGATTTCACAATTCTCGCCTTCAATTTCCCAGGACTTGATAAAATCAGCTTGTTTCAGTGCTTTCGACTGAATTTTATCAGCAAGGGTTTCTGTTTTAATATAATCGTTCATAGACGTAACTGCGTCTATTATTTTCTGATTACTGTCAAAACCAACCTGAATATGATCTGTTACATCGTAATCAGCTTCTTTTCGCATATTTTGAATTCTGTTTACAAATTCCCGTGCAACCCCTTCCCGAACGAGGCTGTCACTTAATTCTGTATCCAGTGCTACAGTGATATTCTTTTCGGTTTCAACCGACCAGCCTTCAAGGCCGGTTCTGATGATGTCCAGGTCATTTTTACCAAGCCGAACCGTATCATTTTCATCCAACTGCAGATCGATATACCCTTTTTTTTCATAATCGCTGATCTCGTCAGTTGTCAAACCTGCGACTCCTTTAGCAACAGATTTCATTTTTTTCCCAAGTTTTTTACCAAGTACCGGGTAATTCGGTTTTGCAGATTTACTTACAATATCCGAGTCATCATCCACAAATTCTATATCCTTAACGTTTACCTCGTCTAAAATTATACTTTTTACGGATTCCACGATCTGTCTTTCTTCCTTATCCATAGGTAAAATAATCCGTGATAATGGCTGACGTACATTAACATCAATCTGATTTCGGATTCTAAGCACTGTTGAAGAAATCGTACGTGCAACATCCATCCTGAGCTCAAGCTGTTTGTCGATCGAAGTTTCCTGTACAGTAGGGTAAAAGGAGATGTGTACAGACTCCTCATCCTGCCCGGTTACATTATTCAGGTTTCTGTACAGCCATTCGCCGACATAAGGTGCTACCGGACTCATTAACTTGGCCAGATTTACAAGGCATTCATATAGCGTCTGATAAGCAGCTGTTTTATCAATGCTTTTTCCCTCTTTCCAAAACCTTCGCCTGTTTCTTCTCACATACCAGTTACTTAGCTCTTCAACAAACTTCTCTATTTCACGGACTGCTTTTGTCGGTTCGTAATCATCCAGGTACTCATCTACCAGTTTGATGGTCGTATTCAGCCTGGAAATGATCCACCGGTCCATTTCAGTACGCTCACTGTGAACCAGTGCTTTACCGGAGTAGTTAAACCGGTCTATATTTGCATACATTGCAAAAAAGGAATAGGTACTGACTACGGTATTGAAGAATTTACGTTGCGTTTCCTTCAACCCCTCTTCACTGAATTTAAGATTATCCCATGGTGCAGAATTACTCATCATATACCATCGGACAATATCAGCTCCATATTTCTGAATAACCTCGAACGGATCAACTGTATTCCCTTTCGATTTACTCATCTTCTCGCCTTTTTCATCCAGTACCAGCCCGTTTGATACGACATTAAGGTAAGCTGGTTTATCAAATAGCATGGTTCCGAGTGCGTGAAGTGTATAGAACCAGCCTCTTGTCTGATCGACACCTTCAGCAATGAAATCTGCCGGAAACTGTTTTTTGAACTTCTTCTTATTTGCAAACGGATAATGCCATTGTGCAAAAGGCATGGCTCCGGAATCGAACCAGACATCCATCAGGTCCGGTACTCTTCGCATCGTGCCGCCGCCGGGAGCTTTCCAGGTTAATTCATCGATATACGGCCGGTGAAGATCTATCTCATCATCTTCTTTAAGGCCGGCTTTTTTTCTCAGCTCTTCAAGACTGCCGATACACTCAACATATTCAGGGTCTTCATCACTCACCCACAAAGGTAACGGTGTTCCCCAGTAACGCTGTCGTGATATAGCCCAGTCAACATTATTTTCAAGCCAGGTTCCAAAACGGCCGGTACCTGTGCTTTCAGGCTTCCAGTTGATTTCATTATTAAGCTCAACCATTCGCTCCCTGACAGCCGTGGTTTTGATGAACCAGGATTCAACAGGGTAAGACATCAGTGGTGTTCCTTTACGCCAGTCAAATGGATAGTTGTGAACATAGGTCTCATGAATATACATCAGGCCTTTCTCTTTAATCGCCCTTGCGATTTCCTTATCAGCCTCCTTGAACCACATTCCTTCAAAATCTTTTGCCTGCTCAGTGAACTTCCCGTCACGGTCTATGGGGTTAAACATCGGGATATCCGCCTTGCTGCAGGTTTCAAAGTCATCAGCACCAAATGCCGGAGCAGAGTGTACAACTCCGGTACCTTCATCAGTGGTGACATAATCCGCTTCGATTACCCTCCAGGCACTTTCTTTAGGAAATTCTTCGAGAGCAAAATCAAATACAGGCTGATAAATCCAGCCAATCAGGTCACTTCCCTTATATCGGTCCACTATCTCAAATTCATGTCGAATTGCATGCTCAAGGCATCCTTCTGCCAGAATATAAAACTCTTCCTGATCTCCCTCTGTTACTTTTATCTTAACATAATCGAGTTTTGGATTAACAGCGAGAGCCATATTCGATACGATTGTCCATGGAGTAGTAGTCCAGGCCAGAAAGTGTACATTCGGGTCGGCATCAAGCGGGAATTTCACAAAAATAGATGGGTCCTGGGTTTCTTCGTACCCAAGACTTACTTCATGGGATGACAGCACAGTTCCGCTTCCCGGCGAGTACCACTGGATCTTATATCCCTGATAGACATACCCCTTTTCAAACAGAGATTTAAATGCCCACCAAATCGATTCGATGTAATCGTTTTCAAATGTTACATAGGGGTTGTCAAGATCCACCCAGTATCCCATCCTGTTGGTCAGGTCGTCCCATAAATGTTTATACTTTAGTACACTTTCACGGCAATGCTTATTGTACTTGGCGATGCCATACTCTTCAACCTGGGCACGGCCTTCAAGCCCCAGCTCTTTTTCAACTTCAATTTCAACAGGGAGTCCGTGTGTATCCCAACCGGCTTTTCTGCCAACTTTAAAACCTTTTAAAGTCTTATACCGGCAAAAAAGGTCTTTCACTGTGCGCGACATGACATGATGGATGCCCGGTTTACCATTGGCAGTCGGAGGGCCTTCATAGAAAGTGAATGGAATACCGTCTTCCCTGGATTCCACACTTTTTTCAAAAATCTTTTCTTTCTTCCACCAGTTGAGTATTTCTACCTCTGCCTTGGGAAATGTCAGTTGTTTTACTTCTTCAAACTTTTTAGCCATACAATGTGTATGCGTGCTTTTTCTAAAAGAATTAAGCTTTAAATATACGAATAAAAGTGAAATTCTAAGCTATTAAGATTAACCTTAATCTTTTCACCCTGTCATTAAGCCTGCTAAAATACAAGGATGTATAGAAGAAATACAGGCAGTTTTAACTATTTTTCAAAGAGCATCAGAAGGCTTGAAGGAACTTTACACTTCTGAGATTTATTAATGAAACGGCTATCTTATCACCAGTTCGTTTTTTAAAGTTCAATAAATTTAGTAATCATGACTGATTCACCCATAACATCGGATAATCCGTTCAATATTTGTTTTGTATGTCTTGGAAATATTTGCCGAAGCCCTACAGCAGAGGGAGTTTTCCAGCATTTGGTAAATCAACAAGGATTGCAATCGTATTTTTATATCGATTCAGCCGGAACTTCAGCTTATCATATCGGTGAGCCTGCAAACAGTAAAAGTCAGCAGATTGCAAATCGAAAAGGGATAGAGCTGAAATCAAGAGCGCGGAGGTTTGAGTCGTCTGATTTTAATAATTTTGATCTTGTAATCGCGATGGATGACGAAAACTATCAGAACCTGAAAATGCTGGCCAATGGAAATAATCAGCTCAGCAAAATCAAAAAACTCAGAGAGTTCGACCCGACACCGGGTGATGGTAATGTGCCCGACCCTTATTACGGAGGTATCGACGGATTTGAGAACGTATTTAACATCGTGTACAGAAGCAGTGAATCTTTGTTGAACTCACTGAAAAATAATATTCCCCAGGAATCATGACTCTCCCCGGCACCCTTACCCGGATTCTTGAAGAGGATTATGAAATCAGCATCAATAAAATAGAACCTGTCTCCGGGGGCAGTATCAACCACGCAGCCAAATTGAGATCCGGGAAAAACAGATTCTTTATTAAGTGGAACGATTCTGCACCTGAAGATATGTTCGAAAAGGAGTCCGCAGGACTTACGATCCTCAGAAACGCTGATACCGGCCTTGTGATACCGCAAGTCATTGCCCACAGAAAACCTGAAAAAAGTACACCGGGATTTCTGATGATGGAATATATTGAGCCACAACGAGGTGATGGGACAGCCTCCAAAAACCTGGGTATAGAACTTGCACGTCTTCACAACCATAAAAGTGAGCGGTTCGGACTTGATCACGACAATTATATCGGCAGCCTCCGCCAATCTAATACGTTTCACCGATCATGGATCTCATTTTTTATTCAAGAACGGATTGAGCCGCAATTAAAAATGGCATTAGATTCAGGAAGATTGGGGGGGAAATCGAGAAAACACTGGGAAAAACTTGCGGTGCAGCTTAATGATATATTCCCGGTTACCAGGCCTTCCCTGCTTCACGGTGATTTATGGGGGGGAAATTATTTCTTCAACAATGAACATCAGCCTGTACTGATTGACCCCGCTGTCTACTACGGGCATCCGGAAATGGAGCTATCGTTTACAACATTATTTGGCGGTTTTTCCGAGCAATTTTATGATGTCTATGCATTTGAAACCTCACTGCAACCCGGATTCACCAACAGGGTGGACATCTATAACCTTTACCCGCTTCTTGTTCATGTAAATCTTTTTGGCGGGCATTATGTATCTCAGGTAGAATCAATTCTAAATCGTTTTTAATATATAACACATTNTCATTCTGTTNACCTGCAAAAAGTAATTGAAAATCAATCTCGTTTATCTAANTAAAACCGGCCATGACACAACAGNTACACTTTTTTATCTGTTTATTATTCAATATTCGTTATCAATTCATCGTTGATTACAGTATCATACCATCTGAGTAGAAAAATGGTTTTATATTCGAATTTTTACATAAGTCAAATGTTGAAAAAGTCAGTACTCACTTCATGCATTCTCATTCTATTACCTGCAATGCTTTATTCGCAGGATCGGGTACAGCAAATTTCACCCGAAGATGAAGCGAGAGCAATGGAATATTACATAGACGGCCTGACAGCCTTTGAAAATGAGGAATATCAACAGGCAATTGACTTATTGAATCTTGCATACCTGAGAATTCCCGACTCATCAGGAGTGAATTATGCAATGGCTGATGCATACCTTGAGCTCCGCGACTATGTTAATGCCGAGTATTATGCAAAGGTTGCTGTGGAGATTGAGCCGGACAATAAATGGTACCATTTAAAACTTGCTGAAATTTACAGCAGAAGTGGCCAACCATACGAATCTGTACAGGCATTGGAAAATTCCCGGGAGTATCTTCCCGATGAGCGAATGATTTTAATTCAGCTTGCAGCACTGTATACCGAGCTAAGAGAGTTTGAGGAATCAAACAGGATTTATGACGAGATTCTTTCTGCAAGGGGCCCGGATATACAAATCCACCGCCGGAAATATCAAAATTATATACAGATGGAAAACCAACAGGCTGCTCTTGAGGAACTTCAGCGTATGAGAAGCCTCGAACCTGACAACCTCAACACACTGCATACCATCAGCAGGCTTTTCACAGAAATGGAAGACTTCGAATCGGCTGTCGAAATCCTGACTGAAGCAAAACAGCGTAATCCACGTAATCCGGAAACTCTTATTCTGTTAGCTGATATATATGTTAATAGGGGTGAATGGGAAAGTCTGGGAGATACGTTTATATCAATGATCGAGGATCCGTTATTAACAGCGGGACAAAAAATGGAACTTGCCAGATTTCTATACCTGCAACATCAATCGGCTCAAAACCAACCAGTACTAACCCGGGAAACACAGCGTGTACTCGAAAGCTTCAGCAATAATGAGCCAGAATTTGGGGAAGCTCATCTGCTTGCTGCTGAATTTTATCTCAACCAGGGTAACCAGGATGAAGCTATAGAAAAACTGGAACTGGCCAACCAGGTTCAGCCGGAAGACAGTGAAGCCTGGCGGCAGAGAATTCAACTCATTTTTTCTGCCGGCGATTATGAACAGGTAATTGAAGCTGGTATCCGGGCAACAGAATTTATCGATGATGATGCATTTATAAATTTCTTTNTCGGAGCTTCATACATGCTTACAGATCAGAATATCAAGGCTGCCGAGTGGCTTGAGAGCGCCACAATGTTGCCCTCCCGAAGAGATTTCAGGTCCATTGTGCATGGAACTTTGGGTGATGTGTATGCGGACCTTGACCGATGGGATGATGCTGTTGAGACCTATGAAACTGCACTTCAGCTTGACAGTTCCAACCATAACGCAATGAACAATTACGCCTATTTTATGTCAATCAGGGAAGAACGGCTTGATTATGCAGAAGAACTCGCACTTCGTGCCATCAGGTACGAGCCTGAAAATGCTGCATACCTGGATACTGTGGGGTGGATTTATTTCAAGAAAGGTGAGTATGAGAAGGCCAGGGAATATATTCAATCTTCCATCGATACCGGCGATGCCAGTGCTGAAGTATACGAACATATGGGAGATGTATATGAGAAACTCGGACAATCGGATGATGCAAGAAATTGGTGGCAGAAAGCATTTGAAGCTGACCCTGACAGAACCTATTTACAAGAAAGACTGGAAGCCCCGTGAGACATTTATCTCCGTTTACTGTTTTGATATTTACAATTCTGATCTTTGCCGGTTGCCGGCCGACCCATGAATTAATTGAAACCGGCGAGCTTGAGCATGCAGACATTGGAATTGAGGAACTCTCAGAAATGGTTCCCGACTATCTTGAGTCCCTGTACACTTTGTCAGGAAGCGGACGGGCACTGATCAGCCAGCCCGGAAACAGTGACCGTTTAACCCTCGATTTCCACTCCGATCGGGAAACCAGCCTGTTAACTTTTCGAAACCGACTTGGTATTGAAGGAGGGCAGCTGCTCGTACAAAATGATTCGGTACTGGTTTACAATCGAATTGATAAAGTTGCTGAAAAAATTTCCCTGAAGGATGCTAACCTGACCGATGTTGGCACACTGGCAACTATTAATCTGATTGAACTATTTCATTTTCCATTTCATGAGCACAACATCACCGATCTTTTTCAGGATAATCAGTTTTATGTAGCAATAACCGGTGATGATACAAGGATCACCATTGACAGAGATAATGGCCTTATTTTAGACCTCCAAACTCATCCGGATGCCGGATATCCATATAGCAGAATTCATTATGAAGCATACGGCAGCTATGGGGACTTTACCCTGCCCGGAAAAATTACCATATTTAGTTCAGACGGTGAAATCAGAGTAACTTTTTTAGTTCGCCAACTGCAGACCAACAGTGAACTTCCTGATATGGAAATACCAATTCCTGAAGAGGTACCTATTATTGTGCTATGACTTTACGATTTGCTTGTATTCTAACTCTATTAATATTATTCACGCTGGATTTTGCTCTCGGCCAGTCATCGTATGAGCAGAGGCGTGCTGAAATACGAGAGCAACAACAAAACACCCGTTCAGAAATTGAATCACTTGAGGAACAGATTGAGACGTACCGTAATCGTTTACAGCTTGCTACTGAAAGGTATGATGGGATGCACAGTCAATACCAGGAACTTACCCGCCTGATTGCTGTCCAGGATGAGCAGCTTCGCCGGATGCAACAGGAACAAAGGCAGATAGTTGAAGAATTAAATTTGATCGAATCAAATATCAATGATCTTGAAGTGCAGCTCAATCAACTTATTGATCAATATCAGCAGACTCTCTCTTACTTATACAAACACGGACGCACAACTGAGATTGCATTGTTGTTAACTTCAACATCAATCAACCAATTACTTGTCCGGTCTCATTATCTCGCCAAATTTGATGAATATCGCAGTGAACAGGAACGGGAGATCAGAGAAAAACAAAATGAGTTTGAAATTGCAAGGTCTGATCTCGACAGTACACGAAGCCGAAACCGCCGGTCTTTGGAGGAGATCGAAAAACAAAAGCAGGAACTTGCTGAACGGGAACAGCAGCAGAGGAGAAATGTTGAACTGTTACAAAACGATATAGACAACTGGGAATCCCAGCTTACACAAAAGGAAGAGGAGCGGAGACAACTGGATCAGATCCTTAGTGAACTGATTCAGGAAGAAGAGGCACTGGCTGGCGGTGGGCTATCTGCAGCAAGAGTTGCCGATATCAGTGATGAGGAGTTACTGGCATTTGAATCATCATTCTCCGATTCCAGAGGTCAGCTCCCCTGGCCGGTAGAAAATGGTACGATCGTCGAAAGATTTGGAAACAGGGTACACCCTGTTCTCAGAACCACCACACAAAATCTTGGAGTAGATATTGCAGCTCCCTCACGCTCGCAGGTTCAGGTTGTCAACGATGGTTACGTACTAAGGGTTCAGCCGGTCACCGGCTACGGTGATATGGTGATGGTCAGACACGGCCGATATATCACGGCCTATGGAAATTTGAGTGAATATTTTGTTGCCAGAGGGGATGTCTTGCGAAAAGGAGACGTAATCGGGCTTTCGGGTGATGAGAATTCTATTCGGGGTGAAGTCCTGTTTTTTGTTATTCGTGACGGCAGCAGTAATGTCAATCCGGAATCCTGGATTCAGAGAACCACTCCTTAGAGTGTATTCAGTGTTCAGTTTTTTCGGATCAATTCTATATCTTTGCACTTCTGACAAACCAAAACTGATCTGATGAACAACGGTGCACGATTATTTGCATACACGACATGGGTATTAATGATTTCTCTGGCAATTATCGTTTTTACAGATACATTCCTGGTATATGCAAATGATGAAGGATGGATTGGGCTGGTAACCATTCTGGCATACGGTTTTATATACCTGAATTTTAGTTATCTGTCGGTTAAAAGATTCATCCGCAAAGTATTTAATGAGTCAATCCTCCATTACATCCTTGCATTCCTGATTCTCCTGCCACCAGCTGTCTGGATTGCACTCTTCAGCGAAACCATTGAAGACGCCCGTTTTATCATGATCATCGTAATTGCATTTTCCTGTGGATTGGGTGCATATTACGGACATCGGGCAGGTAAAAGTGAACAGATTGAATATCTTGATCACCTGAATCAACAAGGGAATTAAACAAAAAAATCGTTAGACTTTTTGGGTTAAATCAGCTCAATACGGATCGTAAAACTTCAATTGATTTAATATCAAGTTTTTTACCAGTCACTTCTTCAAACAACTCTGATTTACGTTTAGCCCCCCAAATCTCCAGCTGTGGATCTTCTTGTGAAGTTAACCTTAACGTGATCGTATTTCCTGTTTCCTCAATATCAACTTTGAGAACATTCTGATAATGGCTTCTGTCAAGGCCATCGGCAACCCGGAGAATACCGCTTAGTTTACTGACTCTGTCTTTTACATCATCCGGCAATTGGTGATAATAAATATGCCTCGATTTCGGAGTCGAACGCCGGTGGTACCTTGCCACATTCGCCATGATTTCAACTTCAATTTCTTTAAATCCTCTAAGGTCAGCATTACGAATCAGGTATTGTGCATGTTTGTGATGTTTTCGATGAGATATATAATAACCGATATCATGCAGATAAGCTGCATATTCGAGCAGTTCACGATCACTGTCAGGCAGATTCAGCCGTTCCTGAAAATGATCAAAAAGCTTAATGGATATCTCTGCCACATGTCGTGAGTGCTCTTCATGCCAATCAGTTTTACGTAGCAGTTCGAATATACTCTTCCGCCTCGGTTCCACATTATTCATCATCTGTTTCAGTTCCGGCAGTTCATTTTTGATATACCGGAGTACGATCCCTTCTCTGAGGGCCTGTTCAGAAATTTTCACTTTTCGGATTCCGAACCTCTTCAGCAGATAATCAACCAAAACCAGTCCCGGAGTGATAATATCAACCCTTTTTTCATCCAGCCCTTTAAGTCCGAGCCGCTCCTGACGGTTCATAGGTATCACTTTCTGGTATAAGCTGTAGAAATCCTTGTTAGTAAAAGTGACCTCATTGATATTCAGGCTCGGGCTTTCATTCTTCATGTGAGATATCATCAGTGCAATATTCTGCATGGTTCCAGAACTGCCAATCATAAGATTTGCCCGGTGCTGGGCAAATGCCTGCGCTACACTTGTCAACTGCTTTTCATAATGCTGATGAAGCGTTTTAATTTCATCATGTGTAATCGGGTCCCGGTTAACAAACTCTGCAGTCATCCTGGCTACTCCAAGTTTGAGGCTGGTCAGAAAATAAGTTTTCTTCCGGTTACCAAGAATAAACTCAACACTTCCGCCTCCGATATCCATCATCATAACAGGTTTGTTATCCATACTAACACCATGCCGTACTGCATAACTGATCAGTTCCGCTTCCAGTTTTCCGGATATGGCATTGATTTTTATACCTAATTCGTCAATGGCTGTCTGGATAAATTCACCTCCATTTTCCGCTTCCCGGATTGCACTTGTAGCAAAAGCAAGAATCTCTTCAACATTTTGATGTTCACAGAGCATCTGTATTCGTTTCAGTGCCTCAATCCCGCGATCCATTGCCTGGGGTGTCAGGTTATCCCCGATCCCTTTTTCAGCAAGCAGGACCATTTCCTTCAGCCGGTCGATTGTATAAAAACTGCCGTCTGAAAAAATATCCACGATTACTGCATGAAATGAATTTGTTCCCAGGTCAATAGCCGCAATTCGGCGCAGAATCCTTTTTTCTTTACTGGATACCATCTGTAATCAATCGTGTTAGTACGAATCAGTAATGTACATATATAAAATTACAATGGAAGCTGTCCTTTTAATTAGCGATGCAGAGTTAGAGTTTATCAGTATATTTAGCCCTGTTGCATCTTTTTAGCAATTGAACCTGAAAAATGAATCAAAGCGTGTACCTATGGTTACGATAATTGGTGCCGGACCGATCGGGCTGGCTACCGGAATTGCATTAAAACAACGAAATATCCCATTTCAAATTATTGAGCGCGGATGCCTGGTAAATTCCATTTTCCATTACCCTGTAAATATGACTTTTTTCTCTACATCTGACCGGCTGGAAATTGGTAATATTCCATTTATATCACACGGAAATAAACCAACCCGGAATGAAGCTCTTGAATATTACCGGCGTGCTGCCGAGCATTATGAACTGCCTGTAAAACTTTATGAGGAAGTAAGAAACATCGAGGGAGAAAATGAAAACTTCACGATTACAACATCCAAAGGGATCTATAATAGCTCAAAAATTGTCATCGCAACTGGTTTTTACGGCAGAGCCAACATGATGAAAATTCCTGGTGAAGAGCTGCCAAAAGTGAAACATTATTATGATGAACCTCATCCTTATGCCTGGCAAAAAGTGCTTGTTGTCGGTGCCGGTAATTCCGCAGTTGATGTTGCCCTGGAGACCTACCGCTGTAATGCTGAGGTGACCATTGCTGTACGAGAAGCCAAATTGAAGGAATCAGTAAAATATTGGGTTAAACCGGATATTGAAAACAGAATCAAAGAAGGTTCTATTAAGGGGTATTTTAATACAGAAGTATTGGAAATACGTGAAAGAGATGTCGTGTTGAAAACACCGGATGGTGAAAAAGTGATTGAAAATGATTTTGTACTTGCCATGACCGGATATCACCCTCAGTATGAATTGATGAATCTCGCAGGTATTGAATTAACCAAAGACAAAGTGATGATGCCGGTCTATAATGAAAAAACCCTTGAGACGAACCGGAAAGGTGTTTATGTAGCAGGTGTCGTTTGCGGGGGAATGGATACCAGCCGTTTATTCATTGAAAATACACGAGTACATGCCGGACAGATTGCAGAGGCGATTAAACAAGATCTCTGAGAACAGAGCAGGAAGGGAAAATCCAAAAAAAAATAGGGCAAGCTACCCATATCACGCCGCTACGACCTACTACCGCTGCTGCCTTCCGGCCCTGACGGAGTTCATAGGGAGCTGGCTGTATAGGACTTGCCCCGAACAAATAAGATAAGGGTTCTGAGACTTTATATAAAGCTATATTTCTGTATTTAACCCGGGCTGAAGACCAGTCGATCAAAACTCAGGTTGATGATTACCCGATTTCAGATTTATACTTCCAGATCAAAGATCTGCAATCGGGTAATCAGAGGTCAGAGATCAAGATAGAATCGGTTCTAATATTCTGCAGTTTGTTCAAACACACCGTCCCAATTTTCACCCGGCGGTTGCTGAATCAATTGTTCACAACGCTGTATATAAATTTGAGATGGATTCACCGGATCTGTAACCNGTTCTTTTGATGAAAGCTCATATTTTTCAGATAACCGGAAACTGGCCAGTGCTTCTTCCCAATCTTTATTCCGGAAAAATTTCAATCCTTCCTCAAAATGCTGCAAACATTGTTTAGACTCATCTGATAACTCTTCCTTGAACCCGATACATTCGAATATCAATATTGGTTTAAATCTTCCCTTTACCCTGATGTTGTCAAGTGGACGAAAAATAAGGCTGCTTTCAGGGGTTGATTCGTTTATTTGCCTGACTGTACTTTCAGTCACAATAATTCCTACTCCATATTTTTTGCATGCCGACTCACACCTTGCGGCGATATTAACCTGGTCGCCCAAAATTGTGTAACTAAACCGTTTTTCAGAACCGATATTCCCGACTACCATTCTTCCGGTGTTAATACCGATTCGAATTTTCATTTCAAGTAGTTCACCGGGAAGCTCATCATTCCGATTCCTCCACCTGATTCTTAATTTTTCAAGTTTTTTTTGCATTTTTACAGCTGTTGTACATGCCCGGCTTCCATGGTCCGGCACCTCAGCCGGTGCACCGTAAAAAGCCATAACAGCATCACCGATATACTTGTCAAGTGTCCCATCTTCTTCAAGTACGATGTCGGTCATTTCTTCGAGATACTCATTAATCAGTTCGATCAATAACTCCGGGGGGATTTTTTCCGCAAGTGTCGAGAAATTTGCAATATCACTGAACAACGCTGTTAAATTTAGTTCTTCTCCTCCCAAACGAAATGCTTCATCCGATTCGATCATCCGGTTTACCAGCTTAGGTGACACATAGGATGAAAACATTCCTGTAATTCGACGTTTCTCTCTCTCTTCATGAAAATAGTTTAAAGCACTTACACCACCGAAACCAGATAAAATCGCAATAGACGGGCTCAGGTAGAGCATTAAAATTCCTGATTCAATGAAAATGATGATGGAAAAAGCAATCCAGGCAAACAGAAATCCAACAATCATCGTCATACCAGCCCACATCCCGACTGATTTAGCAACCAGGACAATCAACAGAGAGATAAAAAAGAGCATCATCCATTGCATTCCATCTGATAGTAATGTCAGGTGATCACCATCTATAATATTTTGAATTGCATGTGCGTGAATCTCTACTCCGGGCATATTGGAGCTGCCAAATTCATTTCTTACGGGTACAGGATGAAGATCCTGCAGTTCAGGCATGGTCGCCCCCACAAGAACTATTTTATCTTCAAGTATTCCCTGATGCAGAATTCCATATTCAGGATCATCGAAAAGGTTCATCTCAAAGGCTTCCATTTCTGTAACCGTATCAAACTCATGATCATCAATCACCTCCTCAAATCCTACATATTTAAAGCTCCTTGCACCACCGAAGTAATTGATAAGCATCGTATTTGCCCGAAACACAGGTATGTCATAAGAACCGAATTTCAGATAAGTATCACGTTTTTCAACCGTGTTATCTTGATCGAAAAATCGAAGCATCTGCAGGCCAAGTGAGTAATGAGTATCTTCAATCCCCTCCATATACAGAAGATAACTGCGTATAAATTCATCCCTGTCACTGACAGTATTGACAAGTCCGACCGAATTTGGATTTGCCTCTCTCAAGATGGGGTTAGGCATCACCATCCGTGTCTGCTGCAGGCCAACGCCAGTATCCGTTGTTCTTACTTCGCGAGCCATACTTCCTGCAAGGATTACATTCCCATAACGATTAAGTGTTTCCGCAAACAGGGAATCGTTTTTTAGGTCATAAATATCATACTGGTCAAAAATCACATCAATACCGATCGCTTTTACACCTGCCTTGTTCAGGTTTTCAACCAGTTTTGCATATACATAGGTAGGCCAGGGATATTTATAAGGGATCTCTTCATCAGCGGTCTGGCTCATTTCAACAATGACAATATCCGAATGATCAAGATTTCTTTCACCCCGCAGCTCAAACATCCAGTCCCGAACTTTCAGTTCCATCATCTGTACAGGGCCCATATACCCGATGATTACAGAAAACAGGAATACACCAGCCACCATNATCAATGTGGTATTTAAATCTGTTCGTTTGTTTAAATTGAGCCCCATAAGCTGTTTCAAAATCTGAATATATACCTGAGCTGTAATATACGATCGCTTGGAAGGGATCCAATATTTCCAAAAGTATCCCTGTTCGCTGTGTAATTCAGGGTGGCCAGAAGTCCATGATTTTCAGTAAAATCATACTGTGCTCCTATTCGAACGATAAAAGAATTCGTATAGCGTCTTGAACGTTCTGACTCATCAGCAGGAACATAATAATTATCAGAAAATGATTGCGGATTATCATTGTCATTTACATTCAGAGCAAGTGACCGAAACCGGTTTCTCGTGTAGATCAAATCCGTATTCAATGTCAACCTGTTTTCAAACAGCAACATCTCACCACCAATATCTACACCACTAATCCTCACATCCGATAACCCACCCATCGATTCCGAACGGTTGATGTTATAACCGATTCTCGTACGCATCGGAAGATCAGTTCGGTCAATCCTGCTCATAACCCGGAATGACAAAGAATGGCTTCGTGAATCTCCATAGGTAAAATTACTGTCATTTGTATTTGTGATCCCGTAATTCACACTGAACTGATGGATATAGGAGAATAACTCTACATCCTGTGAAATCGAGCTGTTAATCGACAGGGTTCCTCGTTTTTGTGGAAGTACCGTAACAAGAGTATCCCCTTCAATAACCTCATAATTTCGTAATGCGGCATTTCGGATTTCAGCATCCGGGGTTGGCAGAAATGGATTAAATCGTTCGACATTATTATTTCGGTTCCGGTATCGTGTAGATAAACTCAATCTGGGAAGATCAGGATTCACTGGATACCAGCTCAATGCCGCTCTGTATGTATTTGTCCTCAATATCGCATCACGGGTATTCATCAGGTTGTCTCTCAGATTTTCGATACCAAGGGTTACATTCAGCCTATTATCCAGTAACCTGAATCGATCGGTTATTCCGAAACCCGCCACATCACGGCGAATCGTGCTATTTGCCAGTGAGTAGTAATCCGGCCCGATCCACTGATAGCGAACCTGCATCTGGTGTCCAAAATAATTCAGGTTAAGCCTCGAATCACTGGCGATCACAGATGTCGGGAAAAATGGATCCACTTCAAGGTCACCGGCTGTATTTTCAGTATATTTAAACGGCAGTGTATTCATCTGATCGTTGATAATAATCAGCCATGAAAGCCGGTCAATCAGGCTTTCAACATCCCTGTCAAGCTCAACACCGAGTTCACTCGCACGCTGCTGATTCAGCGGGCCGCCTGAGATATCGTTATTCAACAGGCTCATGCCGGTTTCGGAAGAAAATCTGATGCGATGATCATCAAACGACATATTCAACTCACCGCTAAATGCAATATTTCCTCTCGGCCGCGGGCTGCCACCTGCCACCTGCAGGCGATCCGGATTCTGCTGCAAATAACTCCTCTCAGAATTATCAAGAGTTGCGGCCAGGTTCTGATCATATAATACCAGGTCGTTATAATCCCTTATAACCCGGATTGATGTGGTATCATCCTGAATCTTTGCACCCTGCAAGGCAACCTGAAACCGATCCCGGTTGCCAAATGCTATCCTGCCCCCTGTTATATTTTGTTTGTACGTACCCAGTCCGCCTTCCCGGTAACCAAGGGTTACAAGTGTATCAACCACTATTTCACCGATCATGATTTGTTCGACGTTCAGGGATTCGTATAGATTACTGACACTTCTGTTCAACTGCCCCCGGAGAATTTGAGTCTCAATCCGGTTGTTCCAAAACTGCAGGCCGAGGCCCACTCCTCTGACTCTTCGCCCTGAAATTGTCAAATCACTCATCCGGGGAAAGAAATCACCGGCTTGCAGGTGTACCATATCTTCATAACGCAGGTCCAGACTATACCGGTTTTGCGGCTGTAACCGGCCTGACTCCTGGGAGGTTAAAAAAGCACCTAAATTGTATTGAATTCCGCTCTCTTCACCTGACAATCTGATTCTGCCTGACAGGGCATCATTATTAAAACCAGAGATCTGCTGATTTCTTCCCGAAAGCTCGATATTCCCGGCAGGCATCCAGCTTCTGACTTCTGAAGGAAGTTCAGAAGCAGCTACCTGTTCATCACCCAGAACTATAAAGAACCATGATGCNACCTGATAAATCTGGCTATCAANTTCATAAGTAATCAATACCTGTTGCTGACCCGATATATCCACTTCAGGCTGATATTTGATCATAAATGGCGAAATAACTGCCTGGTCGCTTACATTGTTTCCATTCAGATAGATATGAAAACTTCCTTCTTCAGCCTGATTTTCATGAAAGAACGTAATAGCAATGAGCAGGTCATCATTCACAGTGCCGCTTCCGGGACGCGGTGAAAGTATTGTATAGTCAATAAAATCAGCTATCGGAAGAGTTTCATCCCTGGAGTCTACCACATCTACATAGAGTGGATTTTCATCCTGGTTTATATCCGGATAAATAATTTCCCTTCCGTCTGTAAGACGAAGAACAAAATAATATTCGATACCCGTGACATCATCATCAGTAATGTTAACTTCAAAACGGGAGCGGCCGCCATCGAATCTCTCTTCTGTTTGAAAAAAGCTTCCGCTGGTAGAAGGGCGCACAAATAGCAGAGACTCCAGAACCTGGTCGTGACTAACCTGGTCTACTTCAAATTCAAAAATTACCGTTTGATCTCTTTCTATGACCGGAGGTTGCTGATGACGTACAAAGTGCTGCGCTGTCGCCAGGTCGGTCGAAAGAATGATTAAACTAAGCAGATAGCAAACGGTAGTAATTGCCTTCATTTATAAAAAACTAAATATAGATCCGGCACTAATAATACTAATTTTCCTGCTCGAATATATCCAGTTCTATTTCTCTGATTTGTCCGTTTGAATCTCTGAATCTTAAACGCAGGTTTCTCTGTTCAAGATCCGATTCAAGAATACTGTATTCTTCACCTAACTCTTCAAGTTCTTCATCATCAAGCGTACCGGTTGTCAGGGAAGTACCATCTTCACTTACCCTGGCAAACATTTTAGCTGTCAGAGATACAACCTCACCGGTTTCCAGAAGCATTACCTCGATCTCTCCATCCTGTACCCAGTAAAAACCCTCTGCAAGAGCACCGAACCTCGTTCCCTTCACAGATGCAACCGTTCCGAATGCCCCGACTTCTACTTCACTATTTGCCTGCCGGTTTACATTCATAAAAAATCCACCTCTGTTCAATTCAATCCGGGTATTAGAACTCCGGTCCTGATTCACTTCACCCCTGATGATAAGTTCAGAAAGCGGCCGTACCCTGGTAACACTTTGGTCCATGAACAACACCATTGCATAGCCATCCTGATCGGTTCGCAGTGTATCTCCGCTGAACAGCGATGTTCCCACGCTTGCCGTGTCAGTTTGTACATTAGAAACCAGGACAGATGGCACCTGGCGTCTTACAAGGGCAATTTCGCGTTCATCAATAATTTCTTCAAGTTCGGTATAAATCATACCGATGCATAGCAGGGCGACAGCAAATTTCATAAGCAATAGTGGAGTTTTCCTCATGTTTATTACCTGCTAATTTTTATTTTTCCGTCCCTGATTCGTTCTGCAAGCTGGATCAACTCATCCCTTGCCATGCCTCCATACATCTCCTGATTATCGATTTCCAGGCCCTCCAGTTCAAAATCACGCTGTTCAAGTTCCAGATATGTCTCCATTCCGAGTAAAGCAATGAGAATTTCTCTTAAATCACCGTCAATTCCAATCATCTCCACATCATCAGAAAAACCACTCCCCAAACTAAAGCTCCAGATCTCAGATGCACGCTCTTCCTCTCCAAATGTTGAACTCAGGCTTGTAAATACCTGCCAATAATAGGTATTTCCTTCTGTAAGCTGCTGTACACCTGTTGAAGGATACTGAAGGCTGGTTCCCTGAACCCTGACATCCATCATTTCATATTCCAGCAGTGACACCGGTGACCCCGGGCTGCCTGCCGTTGTGCTCTTTGCACCCTGAATCAGTGTTTCAGGGTTCTCTCCATCCCTTTCTTCAACAACAATCAGCCTGTATTCACGATTTTGCAGCCCTTCCCATCGGAATTCCGGATATGGGTTTGTTATCATCATACCAGAACCGATATCGTCTCCAGGAGCGAGCAGATAAAGCGAGAGTTCATCATCAGTCATTTCTCCCCCAATAAATGCTGTTGTATTTGTCACAAAATCACCACCAGACGGACGGTTATTGTTTTGATACAATCTGATTTCAAGTTCATATTCATCAACCGGCAGTGTTGTCCGTCCCTGCAAGCGATTCATCAACTCTGTACCGGAACTTGTAATACCACCTTCAAAACCGAGATCGGCGTCAAGCCCGATTAGCCGTCCTCTTGCCAGGTCATTATTGGATGCATAAACAGTTTGGCCCGGATTCAGGCTGAACGGTGTACTCGTCCTCTGAAAACTTTCCGCAATTAACCCATCCTTTCTTGACCGTACCAGCATATCGAGGTAGAGTGACTCTTGTACAACATCGGACCGGTTTTGTATAAAGATTGTGAATAACCGGGTGCCGCCGCCGCTTTCATCAAACACAAGGTTTGTAAGGCTGATGATCTGTGCATTCGAAAATACAGGATCCACCTGGACTTCCAGTTCAACTTCTGAAGTCTGGGCTGCGGTTGGGTACGCAAACAGAATTAAAGAGAGCAATAAACTTGCAGTTACTACTACGCTATATTTAATGAAATCCGACATCTTCTCTAATTTTTTGTTCAATCTATTGAATCCTCTCCTTTCTTAGAAATAATTCGGTGTATATGAAAAAAGTTTAATCCCGGGCTATTGATTATGAAAATAAACTCATATTCATCAACCCGTCATTGAAATAAATCCATTTACAGGCCCCTGATCTATATCCGGACCTTTATAGTTCAATTCGAATTCATACTTATGGTATAGTTAAAGACGATCTAATGGCTATTTCGTTACAAATTAAACCAATTCAGATTAGCATCCAGGATAGCCTGATTATGAGTGACAAACTAATTGATATCAGATGCCTGATTTATAGTCACTATTCGAATCAGAGTGTGAAAAATCAAGTGTTCCTGAAGATATAGAAATTGACTTAATACACTCTGTATTGTGGAGCTACGGGGATTCGAACCCCGGACCTTCGCGCTGCCAGCGCGACGCTCTAGCCAGCTGAGCTATAGCCCCCAATAAAGACAGCCTGAAATATACAATGGATAACACATTATTGCCAATACTCAGTTGTAAACCCGGCATATATTGATTATTACAGCGGTAAATCAACATGTTATATTTACAAGCATCATATTTTTAACAACAAGTATCCTTTGAAAAGCATTATTTTAATATTATTATACCGCCTGATCTATTCTATGGAAACCTTTTCAACAAATTTCTGTTTAAAGTCTTCTTTAGGGTAACGAAGTATTCATTCAGGGTTAAAAAAGTTCTTTTTTTTATTTCCACATAAAAAATTTTATAATATTTTTAAACCTGTTTTCTCTTAACAACTCAAACCAATGACATATGACCAGATCGTTTAAATTACTCCTGATTTTCAGCTTAATGATCGGTTTAATCGCCTTCAGTTACGGCTGTGGAACTACAGAAGAAGTAGTTGAAGAGCCGGAAGTGGTCGAGGAACCGGAAGAATTAGATGACGAGATGGATTGGATGGAAGAAGAGGAAGAAGAGGTTGAGGAAGCTGACTTCATCGAAGAGCTTAATCCTATCAACTTTGATTTTGACAAATCTGACATCACCAATCGTGCAGCTCAATTACTTGCTCAAAACATTGAAATGCTCCGAGAGAACCCCGATGTAAATGTGCGTGTTGATGCATACACTGACCATGTGGGTGGAGATCAATACAATGTTCGACTGAGTGTAAGAAGAGCAGAATCCGTTGCTAATTTCTACAGAACCAATGGCATCAGTTCCGACAGAATTGATACCCGCGGTTTAGGAAAGCACCCGATACCATGTACTGCTGCAGAAGCTGACGATGGAACCCCGGGATGTGAAAAGAACAGGGTTGCTGAATCTCATCCGATTAATCCGGACCCCTACGCACCAGGCAGCTAAGTCTGTTGTTTATAAGAATCTCCAAAGGCGGGCTGAAAAGTCCGCCTTTTTTTTTGTGCCTTTAATCAAAAGACCCGGAGAGTGGATATAAATCCAAAATTGATGTTGAAATATTGATCCCGATTATTTTATTGATTGATGAAAAATCCGCTTGCGGATGGCCAATATTGTAGCCCCGGATTTTTAATCCGGGGTATAAGCGGCCCTAACTCCCTTTCAGTGCCTTTAGGCACGATCCATCTCACAAGACGGGATCGTCACCGTAAGCTCGGCGTA
>SL_3KL_010_SEDDRAFT_10001113_pt1 | contig 24004 bp, 18 predicted proteins | sample SodLakKL_010_SED_2_FD_10381 | JGI IMG/M metagenome (IMG submission 10381) | reverse complement strand
AAGGGCGGCAATAGTCAATCCGGTCGTTCATTATGGCTTGCCGGTTGGACTATTGAGAGTTGGAGACCCGGCCGATATGATCGCAGTTAATAATCTGGAAGATTTTATTGTATCTGATAGCTGGATTAATGGCGAAAGGGTATATAGTGAAGGAATTGTTAATTTCAGTGCATCTGATGTGAATGTAAATTTTTCGTTTCGCAAAAAGCACATTGACTTTGATGATCTGAAAGTTATGGCCAGGGGGGAGAATATAAAAGTAATCAAGGCTTTCGATGGCCAACTGTTTACCGGGTCGGATATTAAAAAAGCAAATTTGGATGAGGGAATAGTAGTCGCTGACCCTCAAAGGGATATATGTAAAATAGTTGTTGTTAACCGTTACAGCGATATCCCTCCAGCGGCCGCCTTTGTCAGTGGGTTTGGTCTGAAGAAAGGTGCTATAGCCGGATCTGTTTCCCATGACAGTCATAACGTTATTGCTGTTGGAACTTTAGATGAAGAGATTGCAGCAGCGGTAAACAGAGTTATTGATATGCAGGGAGGTCTTGTTGCTTTGGCAGACGGACAGAGTGAAACTTTAAGTCTTGAGGTTGGTGGTTTAATGACAAATTCAGATGGTGCTGATGTATCTGAAAAATACAGAACCGTGGAGTGTTTTGCAAAGCAGTTAGGTTCATCTCTTAAATCACCGTTTATGACGTTATCTTTTATGGCACTGCTGGTTATACCGGAACTTAAAATCAGTGACAAGGGTCTTTTCGATGTATCTGAATTCAATTATACTGATCTTTTTTGCTAAACTTGCCGATTGAATTCTATGGACAATCCCGAAAGAAATAAGCTGGTCATAACAGCAAGGAATCTTCCTGCACTTCCGGGGGTTTATCTTTTCAGGGATTCAGAAAGAAGAGTTATCTACACCGGTAAGGCCAAAAACCTCAGGAAAAGGGTAGGATCCTATTTTTCAAGAAAACATTTCGAAAATAATAAACTGCGTGTGCTTGTTAGGCAAATCCGTTCGATCGACCACATTGTGGTAGATTCAGAATCAGATGCGTTGCTGCTCGAAAATAACCTGATTAAGGAGTACAAACCGCGGTATAATGTTCTGTTAAAAGATGATAAGTCTTATCCTTATATATGTATAAAAAACGAACCCTTTCCTCGGGTATTTTCGACACGCAATCCTGTAAGGGATGGTTCTGACTGGTTCGGACCATATACCTCGGTCCATATGGTAAGAACTGTACTTGAAATGATCAGGCAGCTATACCCTCTCAGAAACTGTAATTACAATCTGTCTGAAAAAAACATTAATTCAGGGAAATTCAAGGTTTGCCTTGAATTTCATATCGGTAACTGCCTGGGGCCGTGTGAAGGCAAACAGCAAGCGGCTGATTATGACCGGAACATCACGCAGATCAGAGATATACTTAAGGGAAATGTCAGGGGCGTAAGGGAGTTTCTTATGAAACGCATGAGATCACTTGCCGGATCGCACGCGTTTGAAGAGGCACAGCAGATAAAGGAAAAGCTTGATGTTATTGAAAAGTACCAGAGCAAATCAACTGTTGTCAATCCGGTAATTCGTGATCTGGATGTTTTTTCTTTTATAGATGCAGGGAATATTGCAGTTTCAAACTTCCTTAAGGTTGTTGACGGCGCTGTTGTCCAGTCACGTACAATAGAGATCAGGAAGGTGCTTGGTGAGGATAAGGCTGATCTGCTGGCGCTTGTAATGGCTGAGATCAGGAGCGGACAATTCACGCCTGCTCGTGAGGTTTTAACACCGTTTCCTGTCAATGCCGGTTTTCCGGGAGTGAAGTTTACAATTCCCCGAAAAGGGGATAAGAAAAGGCTGCTTGATCTTTCAACCAGAAATGCCGGACTTTATTTCAAAGAAAAGGAGCGAAGACTATCTGAACAGAAAAAAGGAGAACCGTCTGAAAGGATTCTGAAACAGGCAATGAAAGATTTGAGGCTTGAACGTATGCCTGTGTATATCGAATGTTTTGATAATTCAAATATCCAGGGTGCCAATCCGGTTTCTGCATGTGTGGTATTCAGGAATGGCAAACCAAGCAAGGCTGAATACCGCCACTACAATATAAATATCGTGAAAGGCCCTGATGACTATGCTTCAATGTCTGAGGTTGTGGGTCGCAGATACAGACGTCTTACAGATGAGAATAAAGATCTTCCTGATCTTGTTGTTGTCGATGGAGGGAAGGCCCAGCTTGGTGCTGCAATACTTGCCCTGAGAAATCTTGGGCTTGCTGAAAAGATAAGGGTTATTGCCATTGCCAAGAGACTTGAGGAAATTTTCTTTCCGGGCGATACTGTTCCTCTTTATCTTGATAAAACCTCCGAAACACTCAGACTTATCCAGCATCTGCGGAATGAGGCACACAGGTTCAGCCTTATGTTCCACCGGCAGAAACGTTCATCGGTATTTGCCAGATCTGTTCTTGAATCTGTTCCCGGACTTGGAAAGCGAACAGTAGAAAAACTCTATGATCAGTTCAAGACCTATGATGCCATCGTAACAGCTTCTACCGTGCAGTTATCGGCAGTAATAGGACAAGCGAGGGCTCGAAAACTCATAGATTATCTGGCACATAGAGAAGAGAAGGGATCGGGATAAAACATTTGCTTTGCTTATAAAGGCCACATATTCAGGCTAATATGATTAGGGTGCCGATCCCATCCCTGCTACTTTTTTCGTTCGGTGATATAAAAGGCAAGATCAGTCAATGACTTTTTAGCTTCATTATCAGGAAAGTGGTTTAGGCACTCAAGTGCTTTAACCTTATGTTCTTCCATTACTGCTGTGGCATATTCAATGCCATTTTTTTTGACCACAAAATCAATGATCTTGTCAATTTTCTGCGAATTGTTCCTGTTATTTCTGATAAGAGTGATAATTTCCCTTTTTTCCTTTCTTGAGGCAATGGATAAAGCGTGTATAAGGGGAAGGGTTAATTTCTTCTCTTTTATATCATTTGCAGCAGGCTTCCCTGTGATCCCTTTTTTCTGGTAGTCAAAAAGATCATCTTTTATCTGGAAGGCTATGCCTGCATGTGCAGAATATTGCCGGAGCATTTCAACCTGTTCGTCAGGAGCATTGACAGAACTTGCACCTGCAGCGGTGCATGCTATCATAAGTGTTGCGGTCTTTTTTCTTATGATCTCAAAATATTCACTTTCTGTAATATCAAGTTTCCGGGATTTTTTTATCTGGTACAATTCCCCTTCACTCATCTCCTTAACTGCTTGTGATATTATTTCAAGAACGCGGTATTCCTTGTTCTCAACCGCAAGCAGCAGTCCCCGCGAAAGAAGGTAGTCACCCACCAGCACGGAAATCTTTGTTTTCCAGATCGCATAAATGGAAAAGAAGCCTCTTCTTTCATAGGAATCATCAACAACATCGTCGTGAATAAGTGTTGCCGTATGCAATAATTCTATCATTGCGGCGGCTGTAAAAGTTGACTTGTTTGGCTCGCCGGTGAGCTTTGCCGACAGAAGTACAAGCATCGGTCGAAGCTGCTTGCCCTTCCTCCTCAGGATATGGTTCGCGATCTGGTCAAGCAGCGGGATCTCAGTTCTGACAGTTGATCTGAAGAATTTTTCGAAATCCTTCATTTCCCTGCTCACCGGTGCCTTTATGTTTGTTAGGCTCATGGTTTGCAATTTGCCGTAAAAATAGCAATTTAAAGGATCAATGGAGCTATAACGTGCAATATCAATCGCAGGTCATTCTGATAATTATCATGTTTTCATATGCGATGTATTTATATATTTGCATATTACTAATTAACGGAGCAAAACAGGTTTCCCGGTACCTTTCCTGTCTTTAGCCGGTCTTAATTTCAACTATAAATGATACTATCATGCAATTAAGCGAATTAAATGTCGAGAAGCTTGATAAGGCTGCCAATATGCTTAAGGCTATTGCACATCCGATGAGAATTGCCATCCTGAGATATCTGGAGGGTGATAAGAGACTGACAGTCACACAAATACACGAGCTCCTCGAAATCGAGCAATCAACAACTTCACATCACCTGGGAATTCTTAAAGACAAGGGAGTCCTTTCATCAAAGCGTGAAGGCAAGAATACCTATTATTATCTGAAACATCAGAACCTCACTCAGATAGTAGACTGTCTCAACTGTTGTTGCGACTGATAATCCTGTGCATTTATAAAACAATTGACCAGCTCTGGGGTGAGGGTAAATCGTAAATATGTTATCCCTTCATCAGCGTGGCGGCTGAACCGGAGGCCTGAACTATCTGGCAGCAACAACAGAGCCGTCGAGCATTGAGTCGTATAACTGTTTGTTCTGCAGGATCTCCAGGGCTTTATCGATGTGCGGATCACCTTTTATGCTTGCTTCAACCCGCCCCTTCTGATAATAATACCTGCTTACAATCTCCTCTTCAAGCAATCTATTTATCTCTTTGCGATAGACTTTAAAATCGCCGGCTTTGTCATGTTTGATCCTTTCTTTCAGCTCAGTGAACAGGCTTTCGGCATGTTCATAGTAGTTTTCCCGTTTTGCTGTGCCGACAAGTTGCCTGAAATTCGCCTCTGTCTGCGTCTGGTATTCGAAATTATTCTGCTCAAGGTACTCTACAAAATCCCGGTAATCATTGTCCGACAAAACAAAATCCCTTGCAGGCGGTATTTCAGGATTGCGTGAGGCGTAGAGGGTTGCATAATTGAATATGTGGTTCTGTGTATAAAGGTTTACAAGTAATGCAGATGGTCTATCTTCTTCAACCGGCACATCGGGCATTATCCCGCCACCGTCATAGACAACCCGTCCGTTCTTTGTCCTGAATTCATTTATAAGGGAGTCGGGTATGGCAGCGGTGGCGCCGTCATCTGAAAAATCTCTGGCCTGTATGCACCTTCCGCTGGGTGTATAGTATTTCGCTGTGGTGATCTTCAACTGAGCATCATAGCTGAGCTGACGGGTTGTCTGGATAAGTCCCTTGCCGAAAGTCCGCTGACCTACCACAACACCTCTGTCAAGATCCTGCATGGCCCCTGCAACGATTTCGGCAGCCGAGGCAGAACTGCGTCCTGTCAGCACGACCAGGGGTATTTCCGTATCTGCGGGGTTGTTCCTGGCCCGGTACGTTTGATCCCATTGTCTCACCTTTCCCCTGGTGCTCACAATATCTTCTCCTTTATTCACAAAGAGATTGGTGACACTGACAGCCTCCATAAGCAATCCGCCCGGATTGCCGCGTACGTCAAGTATGAGCGATGTAATATTACTCTCTTTTTTCAACCTGTCCAGAGCTTCACGTACTTCCCGGTGTGCATTTTCTGTAAAACCGTTCAGCTGGATATATCCGACTCCATCGGTTACAGTGCCTGCCCAGGTCACATTGTTTATCCTGATCTCCTCTCTGATCAGTTCTTTCGTAACAAGGCCGTTCTCAGCTTCACGTTTTACGATAATCGAGATACTGCTTCCCGGCTGGCCCTTAAGCATTTCACTTACCTCATTTACAAGTTTTCCTTTTGCAGATTCCCCGTTAATATCAACAATTATGTCCCCTGATCTGAGGCCTGCTTTCTGTGCGGGAAAATTCTCATATGGTTCGATGATCACGACATGGTCGCCAACCTGTCTTATCAGAGCACCTACACCTCCGTACCTGCCGGTGGTCATGGTGGCGAAGTTCTCTTTTTCCGATTCGGGAATGTAGGTTGTATAGGGATCAAGACCCTCAAGAACTCCTGATATACCCCTTTCAATGAGCTTTTCGGGATCTGTTTCATCAACATAGAATATGCTGATCTCCCTGATCATTGAGAAAAAGATATCCATGTTGCGTGCAAGGCGGAAATCCCGCGTTGCCGATACTGTCAGCAGTCCTGCGGTTATGATCAGGATAGTTATAAATACCGGCAATAACCTCAGTTTTTTCAATGATTTGCTAAATTTGTTCACAGATGTATTTTTTAGTTAGCTGTATTTTTCCAAAATGCAAAGTGTAAAATTAACTGTTTTTTACCAACGGTTTATATAAAGGCATATTATAGGGTTGGATCAATATGTAAAACCAGCCAGGGTCGACACATCGCTGGTTAGCAATTTTCAATGCGTATTTACCGTTAAAAATTAATAAAATCATTCTATTATGGACAGATTCAGATCAGGACGCAGGGAGTTTTGCATAAAGCTGGCATCATTATCATGTGCCGGATTATTGCCCGTGCCTTCAATGGCCGCATCTTTTTCCGAAAGCTCCAGCCGTGACAGTGAAAAATCAGGAACAGTAATGAACCCAGAAAACAATTTTGAAAACGGTGAATTTGAGCCGGGATACCTTAAGCTTCACCAAACAGGTGAACTTAAAGCAAGGGCGGAAGTAATGTGGGATATGATGTCTGCTTGCCGGTTGTGTCCCCGCGAATGTGAGAATGACCGCCTGAGGGGCCAGACCGGTGACTATTGCAATGCCACTTCAAGGCTGGAAGTCGCATCTTTCAGCCCTCATTTTGGAGAAGAGCGCCCGCTTGTCGGCAGGAACGGTTCGGGAACGGTTTTCTTTACGCATTGCGGACTCCTTTGTGTGTTTTGCATTAACTGGGAGATCAGCCAGGGAGGTGCAGGACAAAGGGTAAGCATAAGCAGGTTGGCGAATATGATGCTTACACTTCAGAGGATGGGATGTCATAATATCAATGTTGTTACACCTACACATTACGCACCTCATATCCTTTTTGCACTTGACGAAGCGGCATCAAAAGGACTCAATCTGCCGCTTGTTTACAATACCCACGGATGGGAGCGGCTGGAGATCCTTTATATGCTTGACGGGATTGTTGATATTTATCTGGCCGATTTTAAATACTTTGATCCTGAAATGGCAGATAAATATTCTCCCGGTGCCGAATCTTACCCTGAAGTTACGAAAAAGGCACTGATTGAGATGAACAGGCAGGTTGGTGTTGCCGGTCAGGGGGCAAACAACGGTATCATGCAAAGGGGCCTGATGGTAAGACACCTGGTAATGCCCAATAATGTTGGCGGATCTGAGCAGGTAATGAACTGGATTGGAGAAAATCTTCCGAAAGATACCTATATCAACATAATGTCTCAGTACCGTCCAATGTTCCAGGCCGGTGATTATCCCGGGATCAACCGGAGAATAACGGTCGGGGAGTACCGGAACGCTGTTAACGCCGCCAGGAGGGCGGGACTTACAAATATTGACGTTCAGGGAGCCTGACAAAGTTTATCTTTTTGGTCATAAGCGCTTTGCTTTATTAATTAATTTTTTCATATTGCATACTGATTTGTCTGATAGGCTTAATGTCAGGATAATATGATTGTAGTAAGGAAAGCGCAGGCCGGTGACAGCAGAATTATTGCATCTTTCCAGATCTTTCTGGCCAGGGAAACGGAACAACTTGAACTGGATCCTGCAGACGTGGAGCAGGGAGTTAAAGCTGTATTCTCAGATCCCGGGAAAGGTTGCTATTATATAGCCAAATGCGGTGGAGATATCGCCGGGTCACTTCTTATAACCTATGAATGGAGTGACTGGAGGAACCGCACAATTTTATGGATACAATCTGTTTATGTTGTTCCCAAGCACCGTAATAAGCACGTATTTAGGTATTTATACGAACACATTAAACAAAGAGTTGAAGATAATCCCGGACTGGGCGGGATCAGACTGTATGTAGATGTAACCAACAAAAAGGCTATGCAGGTATACCGCCATTTAGGGATGAACAGCGAACATTATCGGTTGTTTGAGTGGATCCCGTCGTAATTGGCAGAACCTGTTCCAATGGTGTTATTTTGAACTGCCTATGACCGTACTGTGGATAACTGCGGTAATACTTGCAAGTCTCTATCTGTTGCTGATCGGGATTTTCTTTTCCGGATGGATCAGGTTGCCTGTTGATTCTTCAGGCAGCCCTGTTTCCCCTGCAAAAGTTTCTGTAATAATTCCTGTAAGAAATGAAGAACTGAACATTGTGCCTCTCATAAATGCCTTAAGGAAACAGGACTACCCGCAGAACCAGATGGAGATCATGATTATAGATGATCACTCAACTGATCTTACCTTTGAGATGGTTATGTCTTTTATAAAAAGATACAGGAACATCCGTTATCTGCGGCTTGGAGATGGCGTGGAAGGTAAAAAGAATGCACTTGTCAAAGGTGTTTCAATGGCCCGCTATCCACTTGTACTGACCACCGACGCCGACTGCGTTCCATCTCCCGGGTGGGTGAAGACCATGGCCGGCAGTTTGATCAGCTCCGGCGCAGACCTGGTTTCCGGTCCTGTGCTGATGGATGGCCCGGATACTTTTTTTTCAAAATTTCAGAGACTTGAGTTTCTCAGTCTGACCGGTTCAACCGCCGGGTCGATCGCAGTGGGTAAGGGGGTTATGTGCAGTTCTGCCAACCTTGCATTTAAAAAGGATGCCTATATCGAAGTGAAGGATGGAATCCGCAGGGAAATTGCTTCAGGTGATGATGTTTTTTTGCTTATGGCCATGCAGAGTATGGGAGATAAAAAAATATCTTATCTGAAAGACCGTGATGCAATAGTTAGTATAGGAGCACTTAATACCATGGAGGAGTTTTTTAAGCAGAGAAGAAGGTGGACATCAAAAAGCCGTTATTACAGGAATCCTGCATCAGTGTTCACTGCGCTGCTGGTATTCCTTGTGAATTTCTTCGCTGCCGCATGCATTCTGGTTTCTCCTGTTTTCCCGCAATTATTGCTGACAGCCTGTTTTATCATTTTTGTGAAATCTGTTATTGATTTTCCTTTCCTTCTTTCCGTTTCCCGGTTCTTCGGGCAGCAGAATCTCATGAAATATTTTCCGGTAGTGCAGCTTCTCTATTTATTTTATATTAGTTTTACTGTTATCACTTCCTTTTATGCAGTATTTGACTGGAAAGGAAGACTGGTCAAGTAACTGAAAAGACAAAACGAATATTAAAACTGAAAATCCTGCGGGTATTACTTTTGTTCCATGGTAAAGCAGATCAGTTAGTTTATAATTTAAAACTACGTTTATGAAGCGTTTATTTCTGTTATTCATTGTTGCGACAATTTGCTGTGTCTCTTATTCACAGCAGAGGTATGAAGCCACCTGGGAATCGATAAACAGCCGCCCTGTTCCGGAGTGGTTCTCTGATGCCAAATTCGGGATCTTCCTCCACTGGGGACTCTACTCCGTTCCGGCATGGGGTCCGGTTGACGGCACTGTTTATGAAAAGTATGCTGAGTGGTACTGGCGACGGATGTTGCAGCCTGAAACCAGTGCAGGAGCCAAGTTCAGAGATTTCCATGATAAGGTTTACGGTGATAAATTCATGTACCAGGACTTTGTTAGTGGTTTCCGGGCAGAAATGTTTGATCCTGATCACTGGGCTTCAATATTTTCCGATGCAGGTGCAAAATACGTTGTCCTGACCTCAAAGCATCATGAAGGGTTTGCCCTGTGGCCAAGCAAACATTCCTGGAACTGGAACTCATGGGATGTTGGCCCTCACCGGGACCTGGCAGGGGACCTTAGTGAGGCTGTGAAAGGGCAAGGATTACGGATGGGTTTTTACTTTTCACTTTATGAGTGGTTTAATCCGCTATATCATGAGGATGTTGAAAAATATGTCGACCAGCATATGCTACCCCAGATGAAAGACCTTGTTACACGTTATGAACCGGATATTTTCTGGCCCGATGGTGAGTGGGACCATCCCAGTGAAACCTGGAGAAGCACTGAATTTCTGGCGTGGCTCTACAACGATTCTCCGGCAAGGACTGACGTAGTTGTAAATGATCGTTGGGGAAGCGAAACGAGAAGCAGGCATGGGGGCTTTTATACAACCGAGTATGATCTGATTCATGACCGGGTTATCAGTGGAGATGTAATCCACCATCCATGGGAGGAAACAAGGGGAATTGGCGGTTCATTCGGTTACAACAGGAATGAATCTCTTGATGATTACGAAAGTTCGGAGTTTCTTGTACATTACCTGGTCGATAAGGTCGCACGGGGAGGCAACCTCCTGCTTAACGTCGGGCCCACTGCTGACGGCAGGATACCGGTGATCCAGCAGCAAAGACTCAGGGATATTGGTGACTGGCTCAGGATAAACGGCGAGGGAATCTATGGCACCCGTACCTGGGAGGATGCCCCTGAGATTGAATCACAAACAACCAGCTATTTTACAAGAAAAGGCAGCGATCTTTTTCTTATAGTTACCAAATGGAGTGAAAATGAAATTATTGTTAACGGAATTGGTGCTCCGTCAGGTGTGCACATGCTGGGTTATGACGGCAAGATTGATTTTTCCGTTACCGGTACGGGTATAATCATAACTCCGCCTTCACTCTCTCCGGATTCAAACCCTTCACCCTATGCATGGGTATATAAAATTTCTAATGCACTAAAACTTTAAGTTATGTTGAACATATCACTATCTAAAAAGATTTTATTGATAATCATGGTATCAGTACTCACAGGTTCCTGCGGCCGCAATGGCGACCAGGTCTTTACAGGTGCACCAGGCGAAGTTGAATTGATCACTCTTGCACCCGGACACTTCCATGCATATTTGGTTCAGAAGGATATGTACGAGCAGGTTAATCCAACAGTTCATGTTTATGCTCCTGAAAGCCCGGAAGTTGTTCAGCATCTTGCTATGATAGAGAATTACAACACCCGGACACAAAATCCCACTTCATGGGATCAGGTCGTATATACAGGAAACGACTACCTCGAAAGGATGCTGAGGGAGAGAACGGGAAATGTAGTGGTGTTGGCCGGGAATAACAGGCTAAAGACTAATTATATAATGAAATCAGTTGATGCAGGTTTGAATGTGTTGTCTGATAAACCGATGGCAATCAACAAGAAGAACTTTGCGCTGCTTGTTGAGGCATTCGAAACGGCCGGGAAGAATAATGTACTTCTTTATGATATAATGACAGAGAGATACGAAATTACCAGTATTCTTCAAAAGGAGGTCATGCAGCTTCCCGGGGTATTCGGATTGCTCGAAAAGGGCAGTCCGGAGAATCCATCTGTAATCAAGGAAAGCGTGCACCATTTTTTCAAATATGTTTCAGGTCAGGTTCTTCGTCGTCCGCCATGGTTTTTCGATGTCAACCAGCAGGGCGAGGGTATTGTTGATGTAACAACGCATCTTGTTGATCTGATCCAGTGGTCTTGTTTCCCCGGGGTCATAATCGACTATGAGAATGATGTAGAAATGCTTTCGGCCAGCAGATGGCCAACCGGCCTTAATGAGGAACAGTTTGAGAGGATTACAGGTGTAGAGGCTTTCCCTGACTACCTTGAAGATTACATTGACAGTGACGGAGTTCTTCAGGTTTATGCAAACGGCGAAATGGATTATGTCCTCAACGGAGTTCATGCCCGCGTAATTGTAAAATGGGATTACAGCGCACCTGAGGGAGCAGGTGATACACACTATTCACTTACCAGGGGAACCAATTCAAGCCTGATCATTGAACAGGGAGAGGATCAGGGCTACAGGCCTGTATTGTATATCAGGCCGGCCGGGCAGGTTGAAATGGATGATTTTGAGAAGGTCCTTGCCGAAGAGTTTGCTGTAGTACAGGAGAAATATCCGGGAATTGAGCTTGAACGGCTCTATGATTCATGGAAGGTCAATGTGCCTGATCTCTATGATGTCGGGCATGAAGCCCATTTTGCCAGTGTAACCCGTAAATACCTCAGGTTTCTGGTTGACGGCAGGATGCCTGACTGGGAAGTTCCCAACATGATAGCCAAGTATTACATCACTACAAGTGCGCTTGAAATGGCTAGACAGTCTGATTGAGTACACTGATTCCGCAAGTATGACCTGAGCATTCAGGGTAAGGGCTCTCACGCTGAACATTTAACCGGGTTTACCCATGTCCGTTATCAGGGCAGGGGTGGCACCTGAAGAGGTACAGTATTTTTTCATGACGGGTGTAACTTTTACCCCTGCAATGTCGTCTCACAATTAAAATGCCCCGGGGAAATGGGAATAGATGCTTTCAACAGGTGTGTGGATGAGCACTCTGATGCCTTGTATCGTTTTATCCTTAAGAATATCAGGGATGAGGAGAAGGCACGCGACATAGTGCAGGATTCCTATGAAAAAATGTGGCAGAAAATTGATACAATTTCACCGGGGAAAATGAAATCATACCTTTTCTCTACAGCATATCACACTATGGTAGATGTTATACGGAAAGAAAAAACCAGAGTAGATTTTGAAAGTATCAGGGAGGAAATGTATTCAGATAATGGTCAGTACACCGATTTGAATGAAGTCTTGCATGAAGCTGTATCAAAACTGCCTGCAATACAAAGGTCTGTTATAATGCTCAGGGATTATGAAGGGTATTCTTATGATGAGATTGCCGGCATCACCGGACTTACTGAATCCCAGGTAAAGGTTTATATCTACCGCGGAAGGGTGTTTTTGAAAAAATATATTGGCAGGATGGAGGTTCTGATATAGAGCCCGGATCATTAACTATATAAGTAATATGCAGATCAACAGCGACAATTACGAAGCTTACCTTCTCGATATGGCTGAAGGAAAGCTAACCAGGGAAGAGGAGGGATTGCTTATGCAGTTCCTTGAGGGGAATCCGGGTCTTGAAGCTGATACCGATATGGCCGGTATTACTCTTGAAGCTCCCTCTGTTGAATTCATCCGGAAAGATGATCTTAAAAAGGGAGGCCAGGCTGCACAGGTTACACCCGGGAACTTTGAGCAGTTTTGTATAGCCAGGACAGAAGGTGATCTTGATGAACGGACCCTTGATGCACTGGACAGGTTCCTTGAAGGCAACCCTGAATATATTAGGGATGCAAAGTTATTTGACCGGCTCAAACTTAAGCCTGACATGTCTTCCATATTCAGGTACAAGGAGAGTATCCGCAAACATGCATTGCCACACAGGGAAGGTGCCGGGAATATAAGAAGGCTGTTGTACCGTTCAGTTTCAATTGCTGCCACAATAGCAATCATTTTATCGGCCGGGTTTTTTGCCGGCCATCTGGTCAGGAACGATTCTCCCGCAGTGGTCCCGGACAGAAGAATGGCCACATGGCCTGCTGAAAGAGTCCGTACTGAAGAAATAGTTTTTGAGAATGAAAGAGTCATACCCGTAGACCCGGATATATTATTAACTCAGGAAATAGTTAAAGCTGAGCCGTCAGACCTGCCTTCAGAAGAAATTCATTATGTACGTGAACAGTTTATCCTGACTTCCCTCGCCGTTCGTCCGCATGGTAAAGTTGTGCCTGAACACAGCAGGCCGGTTGAGAGCCATCCTGACTTTGCCGGGCTGTACATTCAGGCAGTTGCATATGACGGCCGGGAAAGAGCGGCAATTGGTTCAGTGGTGAGCAGGCTGACAAATCTTTTTGCCCGGGTAGCCGATGATGAGGAAAGGGATAGGCTTACATTCTGGGATGTTGCAGATGCCGGAGTAAAAGGCATAAACTCCATAGCCGGGACCGAAATGCGGCTTGAAAGGGAACTGGACCCTGACGGACAAGTTGTTTCTCTGGCATTCAACTCACGGTTACTGGCATTTGAGCGTACCGTTTCAGTGAATCGTGATTAGCTGTAACAAAACGGGTAGCTTTTACGTCCTACGGTTACAAACAATTTCATATAAACCATTTTAATTCTAAAACGATGAAAAGCAAAATTATATTTATAGTTATCTTAAGTTTAACTATAAGTACGGTATTACCTGCAGGACATACGGTTGCTCAAACCGGAGATGAGATGATAAACAGGGTTGAGATGCTGGAAGAGGGAACGCTTGATATGCCGGCAGTGCAGGGGGATGAGCCCGGTAGCAGGACCGCACAGGCCAGGAAAAATGACACCACAACGATATCGTTGGGCAATAGGGATATAACCATAATCGAGGCAAACGGGAAAACCGATATAAGCATTTCCGACCGGGGGAGAATGGATCGTTCAGAATCATACCGTCGCAGCAGGCCTTTCAGGGGCCACTGGCGGGGTATAGTCATCGGACTGAATAACTACGTCAATTCAGATTTTTCAACTTCACTTGGTGTTGATATGGATTATATGGAGTTGAGAGCAGCCCGTTCGGTGAATCTCGGACTTAACGTGCTGCAGTACAGCCTTGCCATTTCAGACAACAATATCGGGCTGGTAACCGGAGTTGGATTTGAATATAACAACTACCGGTTTTCCAATGATGTAAGCATAATCAAGGAAAACCGTGAAATAGTCCCGGTCTGGTATGACGACCCGGGAATGAGCGTTGACAGGTCAAGGTTAAGAGCCATATATTTGAATGTGCCGCTGCTTCTGGAGTTTCAGACCAGGCATACCAGCCGTGCACGCCGGGCTCATTTTGCCGCGGGTGTTACCGGCGGGGTTAATATCGGATCAAACACACGCGTTGTTTACAAGGATAACTCCAGCAGAAGCCGTGAGAGAATAAGGGATGATTTCTACCTTTCGCCGTTCAGGTATGGAATAACTGTACGTGCAGGTTACAGGTCGATGAACCTTTATGCAAATTATTATCCGGTTGCCCTGTTCCAGGATGGGAAAGGGCCTGAATTGTACCCGTTTGCCATAGGGTTTTCTCTGCTAAACTTCTGAATAAAATATCACATATTAGACCCCGGAGGCACATGCCCCGGGGTTTTTTATTGCATATGAGTATCCTTGCCGCGGACTCTTTTATTGCATATGAGTATCCTTGCCCCGGACTTTTTTATTGCACATGGGTATCCTTGCCGCGGACTTTTTTGTCATATGGGTTCTCATTCTCCCGGGCTTCCATTCCCGGGGGCCCTGCCCGGATGGTTTTCTCCCCGGGCTTTGTTCCTTGTTGTTATTTATTCAGAATCGGACTATTTTTGTATGACAGTAAAAAATAATTTTATGGGAGAATTGAACTCACTTACCGAACTTGAAAAAAAAAGATACAAGCTTCAGATTATGCTTCCGGGTATCGGGGCAACAGGCCAGGAAAAGATCCGGAACGCCAGGGTGCTTGTTGTAGGTGTCGGTGGTCTCGGATCACTGGTATTGCAGTATCTGACTGCTATGGGGGCCGGCACCCTCGGATTTCTTGACCATGATGTGATAGAGGAGATTAATCTCAGCCACCAGGTGCTTTATGGGATGGATGATATCGGAAAGCTTAAGGCTGTTGTTACCCGGAAAAGACTTTCTGCGATGAATCCGCTGGTACAGTTCAATATGCTTAATGTACAGCTTAAGGATGATAATACAGGATCAATTGTGCCCGGATATGACATTGTTGTGGATGCCACAAATAAAAAGGAGGCTCACTACCTGATCAATGATGCATGTTTGAAATACGGAAAGGTTATGGTTCTCGGTTGTGTATGCAGCAAGCTGGAAGGCCGGATTTCGGTATTCAATTATAATGGCGGACCCTCCTTCAGGTGTATCAGCCCCCAGGGACATCCGAAAGATGTGGGCGAAGACAAGAACATAACCGGTATGCCTGGCATACTGCCAGGTGTGACCGGTGCGTATGTCGCCAACGAGGTTATCAGGGTAATAACCGGAAGTGACGATATCCTGTCGGGCAGGATGTTGAAGATAGACATATTCGGGCACCGGAACAGTATAGTTCCTGTCACCAGAAATCCGGCAAATTTTCAGAACCTGACTGAACAATAAATAAAATCATTTCATAATGAAGTTGCTGCTTATAAGTAATTCAACCAATGCCGGTGAGGAATACCTGCAGTATCCTTTGGGCAACATAAGGGATTTTCTCGGCACATCAGCGGTAAAGGCGCTTTTTATTCCCTGGGCCGGCGTAACGGTCACCTGGGATGACTATGAAAAGAAGGTAAAGGAACGCTTCAACCAGGCCGGCCATGACGTTGTCTCCATTCATCACTTTGACGATCCCGCCTCTGCAGTAAATGATGCCGGGGCGATTGTTGTTGGTGGCGGCAACACCTTCAGGCTTGCAGAACAGCTGCACCGGCACGGGCTTACTGAACTGATCAGGGAGCGTGTAATGTCAGGAATACCTTATATCGGATGGAGTGCCGGAGCCAATCTGGCATGCCCGACCATCTGTACCACAAATGATATGCCTGTTGTCCAGCCCGCCTCTTTTGAAAGTTTCAACCTGGTTAAATTCCAGATAAATCCTCACTATCTGGATGCAAATCCCGATGGTCATGCCGGAGAGACCCGTGAAATGAGAATTGCCGAGTATACCGAGTTAAACCGTCAGAAATATGTTGTCGGGTTAAGGGAAGGTACCATGCTCCTGATAGAAAACGGTTCCATAAAGCTCATCGGCAGCCGCAATATGAGGGTCTTTAAATATGGCAGCCACCCCATCGAACTTGGTCCGGATGATGATGCCTCCTTCCTTATGTGAGGTGACAGCAACAATTTTGATCTGTTTTGTCAATACTTTTGGTCTGAGATTTGCGTTTATTCGTAAATCCGGGTAATACCATCTTATGTTGCGAGTGTTCAAATATTTCCTGGCAGTACTGATTTGTGTCAGTGTTGCAGTTGCAGTGGCGGGACTGATAATTACCCACCGGTACCAGGATGATGTGAAGCGGCTGATTATCGAGGGTATTAACCGTAATGTCAATACTGTTATAGAAGTTGGCGATCTGTCATTTTCCGTACTCAGGAGATTTCCTCATGCGTCAGTGGAGTTTCGTGATGTTATAATCATGGCTCCTGATAATTTCAGAACCGGGAACAATGACCTCAGTGAAGCAGACACCCTTTTTACTGCCCGTAATTTGCACCTGCGCTTTAACATAAAAGACATTTTCAGGGGTGTCTATACCATCAACAGTATTCAAGCCTCCGGCGGCCGGCTTATTCTGGCTGTAAACAACAGTCAGAAAGAGAATTATCGTTTCTGGAAAGAGGACACATCCTCTGCCGGTAATTTAAGTATTGACCTTCAGGATGTGAGATTCAATGATTATCAGATAAAGTACCTTAACAGCCTGAAGAATGTCTGTTTTGACCTCAGCGTTGACAGGATGTACATGAAGGGGCAGATCGGCAGTTCACGATACCGGTTAAGTGGCATTGCTTCAGGCACTAGCAGGGAGATCAGATACGGGGGGATTGTCTTCACAGGAAGCCGGGAAATTGAGGCCAGGGTAGCCGTTAATGTGGCTGACAGCCTTTTTGTTATTGAAACCGGGACAATAATGCTGGAGAATGTTAGCCTGACTGCATCTGGCCAGTATCAAAGCTACCCGGAAAGCATGATCGGTCTGAATGTAAGGGGCTACAACATTGATCTTGCATCAGCAGCCGGATTGCTTCCGGTAAGTTCTGCCTTCTCTTCAGGCGAATACCTTTTTACCGGGCAGTTTGACTTTGATGCTTCCATAAGCGGAAATGTGACAAAAACTGCCTCTCCCATCGTCACTGCGGCTTTCAGTTCAGACAACGGGGGAATACTTCACAGGATATCCGGCATCAGCATTGATAAAGCAAGGGTTCAGGGATACTATTCAAATGGTACCGGACGTAATGCAGCTTCTTCATCGGTCGTTGTAAACAGTTTTTCCTCCACCCTGGGAAGAGGCACTTTAAGCGGCAGAGGCACCTTGTCAGATTTCACTTCGCCAAAGATTGATTTCAACCTGACAGCCGATATACTTCTTGAGGAACTGGCAGGTTTTTATCAGCCACCAAACATAAATCATATGTCGGGCCGGATAAAAACCGGTATTTCCGGGTCCGGGAACATTGGAAGTAACAGCACTTTCAATATAGGTTTGTTGCGCGGGCTTAATCTCAGCGGTGATCTTGCCCTGGGCAACGGGACGATTGAAATGTCTGGGGGAAAATACAGGGCCACCGGTATTGAAGGTGCGTTTGGTTTCGGACAGGTACTAAGAACAAGTGGTCTGAGTTTCAATATAGGAGAGGACCATTTCCACCTGGAGGGTGAAATAGAGAATGGCCTTTCCTGGTTGCTGGGTGAGGACCAGATCATGAAAATTGGTGGCTATTTCAGGTCACACGGCATTAACCTCGATAACTACATCATTCCTTCAGCAGCGGAAGGATCAGGTACTGCCGAGCCGCTGCAGTTTCCCGGTAATGTTGAGCTTAACCTCGCTTTTTTGCTCGACCGGCTGGATTTCCGGAAGTTCTCTGCCGCTGATTTCAGCGGGAAACTCAGTTACCGGCCAGGTATGATGGTCCTTAATTCTATTGAATTTGAATCAATGGACGGATCGGTTTCGGGCAACGGCGTTATTTATCAGAGACTTAATGGCGATTTCATGGTACAGTCGCAACTTGATCTCGAAGATGTTGATATTAACAGAATGTTTTATGCATTCGGCAATTTCGGACAGAATTTTATTGACGGAAGCAATCTTAAGGGAAAACTGTCAGGCAGTGTCGGACTTGTTTCCGAATGGAGCAATGAGCTCAGGGTTATCAGTGAGAAGATCATCGCCGACAGCAGGCTGGTAATAGAAAATGGTGAACTCATCGATTTTAAGCCGGTTCTTGGGCTTTCGCGATTTATAGATGTTTCCGAATTGCAGCATATCCGGTTCTCAACCCTGCAAAATGAGATATTTATCCGTAACCGCCTTCTGACCATCCCGCAAATGGACATCAGCTCATCGGCTTTCAATATCAGCGGCTCGGGAACACACGATTTTGAAGGAAATTTCGATTACCGCATGAGGGTGCTGTTGTCGGATATTCTTTATGGAAAAGCCAGGCGGTCAAGGCCGGAAACTGAAAAGTACGGCATAGTGGAGGATGACGGACTTGGCAGGACGAGCCTGTACCTTGCGGTTTCAGGAAATGCTGATGACTACAGGGTTACGTTTGACCACCGGGCGGTGCGCGATGTCATCAGGGAAAATATTGCCGCTGAAAGAAGTAATCTAAGGCAGATCCTCAATGAGGAGTTCGGATGGTTTGGCTCCGGCGGGCAGGACAGGGTTGAGACGGGAACACCGGAGCGCAGCAGCGGCTTCAGGATAATCTGGGAAGAAGAAGATGAAAAGATCCGTGACACATCAGTCAGGGAAGCCGGGCCTGGCCGGAGGCAACAGGAAAACAGGCCCCGGTTCAGAATAGAATGGGATGAGGAGGAGAAGCCCGGCAAATAATTTATTATATTTGGCAGGATGCAGATATACCTGAAAAAGCAGCAATGGAAACTGGGGCTGTTCCTTATTGCGGTCCTGATCGGGGTCTCTTCGCTCCTTGTGACTGACAGCCTTGTAAAAAGCCTCGCCCGTGAGGAGAGAAAAAAGATGGAATTATGGGCTGAGGCAACAAGGGCGATAACCGATATGGAATCGGAGCTGACCGATTACTCATTCCTCCTGAGAGTGATTCTTGACAATGAAACTGTACCTGTTATGGTTGTCGATGATGACGATAACATCCTGCAGTACCGTAACCTTAACCCTTCGCGCACTGATAATCCGGAATATCTCCGGAGGCAGCTCGCCACCATGAAAAGCAAGAATGATCCGATAGTCATAGAGTTTGATGATGGTGTGCAGCAATTCATTTATTACAAAGATTCAAGGTTGCTGGTATGGCTGGTATGGTATCCCTGGATACAGTTGCTTGTAATATTCCTCTACCTGCTGATTGCCTATTATGCTTTCAGTGTATCACGGAAGGCTGAGCAGAACCAGGTATGGCTGGGAATGTCAAAAGAGACGGCACACCAGCTCGCGACACCCACTTCATCACTTATGGCCTGGCTGGAGCTGATTAGGGAGAAGGGCTACGAAGAGGAGATGCTGGGTGAGCTGGAAAAGGATATCAGCAGGCTCAGGAAGATAACTGCAAGGTTCTCGAAAATCGGTTCAAAGCCGGCACTTAGGGAAAAAGATATTGTCCCTATTATTGAGAATACAGTGGACTATCTTCGGGAAAGGGCACCGAGGTCAATTTCGTTTGAAAAGGATTATAACCGTTCTGCCAGGGTAGTGCTGCCTGTTAATGAAGAACTTTTCGGATGGGTTATTGAAAATGTGTTCAAGAATGCCCTTGATGCCATAAATGGAGAGGGGATGGTAAAAATATCCCTTTCCCCTGCCAACGGGAAGATGAATATTGATATAAGCGATACGGGAAAGGGCATACCAAGGGGGCGCTTCAAAACCATTTTCAAGCCCGGTTACACCACCAGGAGGAAAGGATGGGGGCTTGGACTCTCGTTGTCGAAGAGGATAATCGAAGAATATCACGGAGGCCGTATCTTCGTGCTCCAGTCAACCCTGAATACTGGCACAACCATCAGGGTAGTGATGCGTCATGCTGGCCAGTGATCAGGTTTTCAGACACATAACGATTTTTTCAAATACAGGAATATTTAATGTCAGATATAGCCGGTAATATCAGAAGAAAGGATGTGACAATAATGTCGCCTGCGGGTTCTTTTGAATCCCTGCAGGCTGCCTTGCAGGCGGGAGCAGGCGCTGTCTATTTCGGAGTTGACAGGCTGAATATGAGATCACGGTCCAGCGGAAATTTTTCGGCAGGTGATCTGGGCACTATTGTAAAGTTGTGCCGGAAAAGTGGCGTTAAATCGTGCCTGGCATTAAATACCATGCTCTATGATGATGATCATGGGATGATGCACGAAATCGTGTCAGAGGCAAAAAAACAGGGTGTTTCTGCCCTGATTGTGTCAGATGTTGCTGCAATGGAACATGCATACCGTGAAGGAATGGAAATGCATCTTTCAACCCAGCTCAACATTGGCAACAGCGAGGCTGTCAGATTCTTTTCCCGGTATGCATCGGTAATTGTCCTTGCAAGGGAGCTAAATCTTGAGCAGGTCAGAAAAATTGCAGATGTTATTGAACGGGACAATATTACGGGTCCCTCAGGTGAAAAGATCAAGCTGGAGATGTTCATTCACGGCGCACTCTGTATGGCCATTTCCGGCAAATGCTACCTTAGCCTTCATGAAACCGGCCTGTCTGCAAACCGCGGATCATGCCTTCAGATTTGCAGGAGGGCCTACACGGTCAGGGAAAAGGAAAGCGGAAACGAACTGGAGATTGACAATGAATACATAATGTCGCCAAAGGATCTCTGCACTGTACATTTTCTGAACAAAATTATTTCTGCCGGCGCCACGGTTCTGAAAATAGAGGGCCGTGCCCGTTCACCTGAATATGTAAAAACCGTGACCGAATGCTATTCAGAGGCGCTGGATGCCATTTTTGACGGAACATATGATGAAACAAGGATCGGAGAATGGAAAAAGCGCCTGGGTACCGTGTTCAACAGAGGTTTCTGGGATGGCTGGTATCTGGGTCAGCCTCTGGGCGAATGGAGCCATGTTTACGGTTCAAAGGCCACCACCAGGAAAATCTACGCCGGGAAGGCAACAAATTATTACGCGCAACTCGGGGTGGCAGAGTTTCTTATAGAAAACGGGCAGGTAAGTGAGGGTGACGATATCCTGATAATCGGGCCGACCACGGGTGTGATCGAGATGAAGGTCGGCGGGATGAGAGATGATGACGGTCCTGCATCTGTGGTAGGAAAGGGCGGGAATTGTGCCTTCAGGACACCCGCTGCTGTAAGGCGGTCTGACAAACTATACCGCAGGATACCCCGGTGATATTCACCACCGGTTCTGATCTGTTTCGATTGCCTTACAGGATCAGTAACCCGGGGGATGACAAAAAGAGCGGAAGGAATTGTTCCGGTTGAGTTATTCCAGGTGATCCGGATGGGCTATCTCATACAGGTATTTTTTCCTGATAAACTGCATCTGCTCAACTGTAATGTCCTTTCCATATATTCTGACCACATCGGTTATATCTTTGAGATACAGGGCGCCCAATGCAGCATCATAAGTATAGTTTTCGACATTGCCCCTGATATAGAAAGTAATTTTCCTGAAAAGCCCCCATTCCGGTTTTTCTGGTATTTCAAAATAGTGCATCATGGGTTCATCCAGGTCCCTGTAGATGTGGTCATCAATTTTCTCGAGTTGGAAAAATTTCTGCAGTTTGATCAGTGCCTCACCACTGAACTTCTTTTGTTTCATAAATTCAACCCCTTCTTCGCGGAGGGCTTCCTGCAACTTCAGGATGCAGCCGAAACAATCGAGTCCCCTGGCACGAATGAACTGGTAATCATTTCCGCGAAAGCGTACTTCTCCGTAACTTATGTCACAGGTTGCCGGAAACAACCGCCTGACCTTCCTGCCCTTCCTTAACAGGTCTTCACCGTCATACCGCCGGGCAGTAGCAATATAGATACTGTTTGGTGCGGGGTTTTCGGGCAGATTGCTGCCATGATACCCGGGGAAAGGGTGGGAACTCTCCAGTACGAGTGTGTTGGGCATAATGTTGTGCTCAACATTGATAAGGTTCTCTTCCTTGGTTATGCTTCCCGCGGTTTGTATTGTTTTATCATCCATCTGTTCGGTAGTTTTATGGTATATTGCCGGTAATGGTCCGGAAGCGGGTCCTTTGGAAAAAAGCACCGTCCGTACCGGCGGTCCTATTATTACAAAATTAGATAATTGCTCACAATAAGTCAATAATGGTTACGCAGGAATTGGGGTGATACCCTGTTTTGATTGTTATTCTGAAAAGTTCTTTATAATAATGTTTTTCAGCATCTCGATGCGGACGGGTTTCGGGATAAAATCGTTCATGCCCACTTCAATTGCTTCGGTTTTATCGGATTCTGAAGCATTGGCGGTCATGGCGACTATCGGCATGGTGTAACCGAGTTTCCGGATCTCGTACGTAGCATCAAGGCCGTTTTTTAAGGGCATGCGGATATCCATGAATACTATATCATATTCTTTTTCGCGCACTTTTTCTAAGGCTTCTCTCCCGTTTGAGACGATATCGATCTCGTAACCTATGCTTTTGAAGAGGGATTGCGCCACAATCTGGTTAACCTGGTTATCTTCCGCAACAAGGATCTTAAGACCCGGTTTTGTTTTCTTCAGATGCTGTGTTCTGGCTGATGGGATGGCAACGTGAAGGAAATTGTTCTGAATGATGTCGAATATCTCTGAGGCATCATATGGTTCGATAAGGTAATGATCTGCACCAAAACGTTTGGTTTTGACAAAGTTTCCCGGTTTATTTACTGAACTTGTAATTATGATCAGGTAGTTTTCGTCAAGGTGGTTCTCATGAAGGCTGCGGGCGATGGAGAAACCATTGCTCTTTTCAGAATCAACTATTACTATGATTGAATAGTTTCTTGCCGGGTCATCACTGGTGTAGCTTTTCAGCGTATCGATGGTATTCTCGTTGAATGTGGTTGTATCACAGGCAATACCCATTTTGCGGAGCATCTTGTTTATTTCCGGCTTTTTTTCTCCGGGATCGGCAAGGACCAGCGCTTTTATATCCTTATAGTCGGTAATATGGTCAATTAGCAGCCTTTTTCCGGAGATGTCATTCGAGTATGCCTGCACTGAAAAAACTATCCTTGTTCCCGGTCCCCCTGTTCCGGGTTCTGAATACAGGGGACTTTCGATCTTCATGTCTCCCTTCATCAGCTTTATAAGCTGGCAGGTTTTCTTCATACCGGGGTTTTGCAGAGCCAGGTTCTCGCACAGGTCTCCCTCTTTGTTTATTACTGCAGCCAGGTTCTCGTTCATACCCTTTCCGGTATCTTCTATGATAAAGTCAAGGACTATATTTGATCCTTTCTGCTTCCTGGTTTCAATCTTCAGCCTGATCTCACCCTCGCTGGTGTACTTGAGTGAATTGCTCAGCAGGTTGGTAAGTACCTGGCGCAGGTGAAACGGATCACCGATGATGTTTTTGGGAACATTTTCAGCAATGGTGGTTGCAAGAACTATGTTTTTCTCCTCAGCTTTGACCGATATTGGCCTGACTGCAACGTCAATCTCGGCGGGGAGGACAAACGGGATCTCTTCTACAATGGTTTTGCTGAGT
>SL_3KL_010_SEDDRAFT_10001112_pt1 | contig 24007 bp, 16 predicted proteins | sample SodLakKL_010_SED_2_FD_10381 | JGI IMG/M metagenome (IMG submission 10381) | reverse complement strand
GAGAATCAGGCCGAGCACGACCAGGGATGGGGGGGGGGATGGGGCCCGGAACGGGGCCAGGAAGGCACCCGGGAATCTGGACCGGAACCCGCCGGGGAGTGTGGTCAGGCTGGGAAGAGCGCGCTTCCGAGTCATTCGATTCTCCGGGGAAGAGTAGGGGTACGGTACGACCTCAGCTGGACCTTCCGCCTGACAGACCACCACCGAAGGCCACCACGGCGGCGGAGACATTGTCCTGGGTTCCGTTCCGGATGGCCTCTTCGCAGAGAATCCGGGCCGTGTCCCGGACGTGGGGACTCGCCCGCACCACCCGTTCGATGGCCTTGTCGTCCAGGACGCCGTGGACTCCGTCGGAGCAGAGTACCACGACATGCGGCGTCGCGGCAGGGGCGCCTTCGAAGAGGTCGACCTGCACGGAGTCCCCTCCCCCCAGATTCCGGGTGATGGCGTGCCGCCAGGGGGAGCGAAGGGCCTCCTCCTGGGACATTTCCCCTGACGCCATGGCCTCGGCCACGAAGGAGTGGTCACGGGTGATCTGCCGAATCCCTTCCTCATCGATCCGATAGGCTCGGCTGTCTCCCACATTGGCGATGGTGTAGCGGTCGTCCTCTCGGAGGAGGGCCACCAGGGTCGTTCCCATCCCGTCCAGGTCGGGGTCCTCGGCCATGGTTTCTCGCACCCTGGAGTTGGCCCGCTCCACGGCGCGCCGCAACTCCTCGCCCTTCTCCAGCTCATCGGCCAGGGTCTCCAGCGCCAGCAGGCTCGCCAGGCCACCAGCCTCATGGGAGCCCATTCCGTCACACACCGCTGCAAGTTCCCGCCGGCCAGGGAGGGTGCGGATGAGGACCGCGTCCTGGTTCATGGCCCGGAGGGCCCGGTCCGTGTGCCAGGAACTCCGGGTCGCCAGGCGGTCATGCCCCTCGGGCTGGTGGAAGAGGAAGGTGATCTCACCCATCTCCACCCGGTCCCCGTCCTGGAGCTCCACTCCCGATACCTGGGCACCCAGGGAGCGACCGTTGAGAAGGGTGGGGTTGGTGGAAGAATGATTGCGCAGGGTCCACGCGTTCTCGTCGAAACTCAACTCCGCGTGTAAGCGGCTCACCGTGGGGGATTGGAGCTGGACGTGCCGATGAGGAGGGCCGGGGCTTCGGCCAAAGGTGATCTGAGCCGGCGCCCCGGGGACCCGGACGAAGCGGATCTCCTCCCCTTTGCCGGCATCGGACTGGATGACGAATCGTCCCGGGAGGAGCTGGAGCGTGCCCTCCTGGGCGCGGTCAAAGCTCACCGGTCCGGCAGTGACGGTCTCGGAGGGGACGTCGGGGGAGGAAGGGGGTGCCGGGGCAGGAGGGCTGGACTCAACCGATGACGAAGCCGGGCCCCGGACCCCCGGGACCCCCTGGGGCCCTGGGGTCGGGGTGGGCTTCGTCGGACCGTCCATCGAGAGGGTGGTCGAGCGTTGGGCGGGCTGGCTCGAGGCCTCAGGAGCGTCCGGGGCTGGGCCCTTCCCGGCACCGCGCCCCGGTCCCTTCCCAAGGTCCCGTCGCTGCGTCTCCCCCGTCTCGGGGCCTGGCCCCCTCTCCACCTCATGTCCCGACCCCTCCGGCGCCTCCTTCCGTGCCTGGAACAGGAGGATCGGCGTATCGGCAACCTCCTGGCTCCGACTTCGATGCCGCCAGAGGAAGAACGCCGCGATCCCTCCCGCGATGACCATTGCCAGGACCAGGATCACGGCCTGACTCAACGTGTATCCCCCGGACGGTCCATCCTACGAAGGGGCGAGGCATCTTGAATACTCATGACCGGCTTCCTAGAAAGAGGGAAGTGCACCGGGGTGGGGGGAGCCCCGGCGTGGCGGTATCCAGGCCCCCGGGCGGCCTTCCACCGATCCGCTTGTCATTCAGCAGCACATGCCGTGCCTCCTGCCTATATTCTTCTCGGGAGCCAGGAAGTTCCATTGGCGGATGTCCCCATCCAGGAGCGGCGATGAGCGATGCAGAGGGGTGATGGTGGTGGAGGCGGATGATCGCAGGGGAGATGGGGAGGGCGGCGGGATCATAGATCTCCATTCCCACCTCGTCCCGGGAGTGGACGATGGGGCGCGCACCCTGGACGACGTTCTGGAGGGGGTGGGACGAATGGTGGAGCGGCGCGTGGAGCGGATCATCACCACGCCCCATCTCGAAGGGAGCCTGACCCTCGACCCACCGGCCCTGGAGCGCCGCCTGAGCCGGGTGGACGCAGCATGGACCGAAGCCCGGGCGGTCCTGCAGGGGGCGCATCCCGACCTCATCTTCGAACGGGCCCACGAGGTCCTGCTGGACATCCCCGATCCGGACCTCTCGGATCCCAGGCTCCGCTTCCCCGGAACGTCGGTGGTCCTGGCGGAGTGGCCTCGGCTGCAGATTCCCCCGGAAACGCCCAGGGTGCTGTCGCGCCTTCGGAAAGACGGCATCCGCATCCTCTTGGCCCATCCGGAGCGCTACCGGGGGTTCGACCCCGACCTTTCCCTGGTGGCTGCGTGGCGAGCGGAGGGCGCCTGGCTCCAGATGAACCACGGCTCCCTGATGGGCCGCTACGGGTCGCCGGTCCGCCAACGGGCCCTCCAACTCCTCTCCAAGGGGGCTGTGGACTGTCTTTCCAGCGACTTCCATGGGCGAGCCCATCTCCGGCTGTACATCCGGGAGGCGGAGTCCCTCTTCCTGAAGGCGGGCGCCCATGAGGCATGGCGCCTCCTGGTCAGCGAGAACCCTCGACGCCTCTGCCGGGGAGAGGAGCCCCTACCGGTGCCCCCCGTAGTCTTTCCCGAGGGAATGGCGGATCGGATCCGATCCTTCCTCGGAGGCCGCGGTCAGGGATCCCGGCGAAACCGATGACGAGCCCGATGGGGTCATGGCCCGTGGACGGGGCGAGGCTCCACCAGCCATGCACGGGGGCCTTCCATGAGCCGGATCCTGGCTCCAGTACCCTGGAAGGAGATGGCGGCTGTGAACCCCGGAGGAGCGGGTATCGACTGGACGGCCCAGTTCCCGGCGTTGGGTTCCGCCGCTCCTGGCTCGGAGGAGCTGCGGAGGATGGCCGGTTCCGGACCCAGGCCCGTGGTTACCTGGCTGGGAGGAAGGGAGAGCCCGATCCCCAGCGCCTTGAGGAAGGCCTCCTTCCTGGTCCAAGCCTGGAAGAAGAGGGGGTGTTGGAGCTCCGGCGGAAGGCCGGAGAAGTCCTCCATGTCCTCGGTTGAGAGGGTGCGCCGGGCCAGGGCTTCCAGGTCCGGGAGGTGGCCTGCCTCCTCCAGGTCGATGCCCACTTCCCTCTGCGTCCCGAAGGCCAGGACGATCCATGCCCCGGAGTGGGCCACGTTGAAGCGGATGGGAGCCTCACCACCCGAGGCGCTCGCCACGTGTGGCTTGCCCGTCCGGTCCGCAGACAGGGCCAACTCGCCCGGGTCTGTGGACAGGTAGGCCGCCAGGAGGCTTCGGAGGGCCCGGCGCGCCGAGAGGAAGCGGGTCCGACCGGCCTCGTTCCTGAATCGTCGGGCACGCTCCAGGTCGTGGAGGGAGACCGGGTGGGTGCTGAACGGCGGCTCCCCGGAGGCCCCTGTCACCGGTGCGTACCAGACCTCGACCGTCCGGTCCCCGGGTAGCCCCGAGGGCGCCTGGAGCTTTCCATGGACTCGGTGGACATGGATATTCCCCGGGGGTTCGGAAACCCTGTTCCATCGGGGAGTCCGGGCGTCTGCGGGCGGAGGGGGGTGCATGGCCCAAAGAAAGGGCAAGAAGGCTGCCGGTCAACGTCCCCCCCCTCGCCTCTCCCCTGCTCGGGCCCTTCCCCGGCGCCGGATCCATTGCGGCCGGCCGGGTCACCCCTCGTGGCGCAGGGGCCCAAAAGGAGCCCGCCTTCCGCTCTCATTTTGCAGAAGGCCACCGCATCCTGCACCGCTCCCGGGGATCCTCCTTCCTTCTCCGCCATGGAGTGTCAGAACCCGGGAATCTACAGGGGATCCGGCGAAGTAACAGCGGTGTCCGGGTTCCGGGGCCCTCCTCCGGAGGTGGAACATACCTTGCCAGGTCCATGCGGCTGGGCGGGTCGTCGCCTGGGATGAGGCTCCCTGGCGCTCCCGACAACGACCCCTGTACTTCTTCAACGGCCTTACGGCCAATCCACCACACACCCTCCCTCCATGGAGTCGACAGCCTTGGGGTACGTCGGATGGTCTCTCCTCGCGATGGTCATCGCGCTCTTCCCCCCGTCTCCGCAGGTCGACTGCGCGGCGGGGGGGCCATGCCTTCCAGGGGGNCTCTCCTGGACGGTATCCGCCGACACCCTCCAATGGGAGCTCCCCAGGGCTCGGGATGAGGCCGTGGAGTGGGCCCGGGCGGCGCGCTTTGCCGAGGCGCTCCCGAGACTCCGGGAGTTGAATCGCCGGCATCCGGAGGACCGGCAGACCCTCGTGGACCTCATTGTCGTCCTCCAGTGGGCCGGAGAGGATGGGGAAGCGCTGGCGAGGGCACGTGGGCTTCCCCCCGGTGACCTTCCGCCGTATGCCCTGGAGGCGCTGGGACGGGCCGCCCGGAACGTCGATGACCCCGACGCAGCCGCCCACTTCTATCGCCTCGCCTTGGAGGGAGAGTCCGATCGGACCGAAGCGGCCATCGGCCTGGGCTACGCCCTCTTGGAGGCTGGAAGTCCCGATGGCGCGCTCACGGTCATCCGGACCTTCCTGGATCGGGCGCCCCGGGACCCGGCACTCCTCCTTGCAGGGGCCGGGATCCACCGCGCCCGGGGAGAGCCGCTGGAGGCCCTCCGACTCCTGAATCAGTTCCGTCGGCTAGGAGCCGACGACCGGGAGGAGGTCCGACTCCGGGCGCTCATCGCCGCCGATCTCGGAGCGCCCTTCCAGGCGGTGGAGATCCTACGGGAGGATCCCGGGCTCTTCAGCCCTGAGGAGGTGGCCTCCCTCCTGGCGGAGCGCGCCGCCATGGCGGCCCAATGGACCCGGGTGCCCCCCCGCAGTCATGAGCGTCGCTTCGAGGCGGCCGACCGGGCTCTGGCCCTCCTGGAGACCGCGCTGGCGGAGGTCGGGGAACTGGACGCCTTCGCCACCCGGCGGCTCCGGCTCGACCGGGTCCTGGCTCTCCGGGAGCGGAGCCGGATGGAGGAGGTGGTGGAGGCCGTGGAGGAGTTGCAAAGGGACGGGGTGGAACTCCCGGCGTATGTATGGCAGGCCCATGGGGATGCCCTTCTGGTGCTGGGGAGGCCCTCCAGGGCCAGGGAGAGCTTCGATCGTGCGGTGGCGGAATGGCCCGATAACACCGAGCTCAGGATCTCCCGATTCCACGCGCTGCTCGAAGAGGGGGACTTCCGGGAGGCGTTGGCCTCCATCGACGCGCTGGTGGAGGAGCTACCTGCCTGGCGGCAACCGGAAGGGGTCATGGAGCCCCAGGCGAACCCCGAGCGGCTGGAGGCCGAGATTGCGGCGGCCCTGGGACGGGCGTTCACGGGACAGCTGGCGGCGGCCCAGGAGCGTCTCACCCCCCTGGTGGAGCGGGCGCCGCTGAACTCCGCCCTCCGACAGGAGTTGGCCGCGGTCTACCTCTGGCGCGGGTGGTCCAGGAGAGCCCTGCAGGAGTACGAGCTCATCATTGCGGTGGACCCGGAGCACCTGGGAGCCAGGGTGGGCCTGGGCACGGCCCTCCTGGCTCTGGATCGGACTCCGGAGGCCGATTCCCTGGCCCGGGGGCTCGGAGAAGCGTTCCCGCACTCGGAGGCGGTCCGTCGTCTCAGGCGGGAGGCCGCAGCAGCCCGGGGGTGGTGGCTCTCTGGGGAGGCCGAGCAGGGGCGGAGCACGGGAGGACCGCTGGGCACCCGGGAGAGCCGCCATGTGGTCACACTCGCCTCTCCCCTCATCCTGGACGGACACACGCGTCTTTCCCTGGGCCTGCAACGTGCCGACGCCCGGATCGCCGGGGACCTTCCCTCCCACGACCGGGTGGGTGCGGGACTCCTGCACGCCCGTCCATCCCTGGGTCTCAATCTCCAGGTGACGGCAGATCGTCGGGACCTGGAGCGGGTGGGTGCCCGGGCGGAGGTGGAGCTCCGACCGAATGACGGCCATCGCCTCTGGTTCTCTGGGGACAGCCACAGCCTCGACGTGCCGCTGCAGGCGGTGCTCCAGGAGATCGAGGGATGGCGGATCACCGCCGGAACCGAGCGCCGGTGGAGCGAGTCGCGTCGGGTCCTGCTGGAGGCGTCGTGGATGGAGATGTCCGACGGGAACCGGAGGGAAGGCCTCTACCTGGCCGGTGAGCAACGGCTCCTGACCCACCCGGCGTGGGAGATTTCGGGGTTTTTGGAGGGGTTCGGGTCAAGGAATTCCCGGGAGGGTGCCCCCTACTTCAACCCCGCATGGAATCTCTCACCCACCGGTTCGCTCCTCATCGACTGGATCCTTCTGCGGCGCATCGACGGCAACTTCACCCAGCGGCTGACCCTGGGTGGGGGAGGGGAGTGGCAGGATGGATTCGACGCCCGGCCCCTGGCCCTGGTGCGCTACGAGCATCGGTGGACCCGGCGGCCCGGATTTTCCCTTCGCTACGGCCTGCAGTGGGCGACCCCGTCCTTCGACGGGATCGACGAGGAACGCACCGCAGGGTTCCTGGCTGTGGACTGGAGGGTCCGATGATTCCGATGACTCCGGCCACCCTGGGAGGGTCCCTCCTCCTTGCGCTGGCGCTCGTGGGAATCCCTTCCGGGCCGGCCTGGGCCCAGGATGCGTTCCCGCCGGACGCGCCGGTGGGAGACACCGTCACCCTCCCGGGAGGCGATGAATTCATCATCCTGTCCTACCATGACATCCGGGACGACGCCGCCATCCATGTGGACCCAGACCCCTACGCCGTCTCCACCCGACAACTGCTTCAGCAGTTCGAGTGGCTCCGGGAGAACGGATACACCCCTGTCAGCCTCGATGACGTGGTGGCGGCCAGGGAGGGGGAACGCCCCCTCCCCCGGGGCGCGGTGCTCCTCACCTTCGACGATGGCCTGAAGAGCGTCCACACCCACCTCCTTCCCATCCTGGAACTCTTCCGCTTCCCGGCGGTGGTGGCGGTGGTGACCTCGTGGTTGGACGCCCCCGAGGGGTGGGAGCTCGAGTACGACGGGATCGGCACCCTGACGAAGGAAGACCTCCTCTCCTGGGACGAGGTCCGGGAGTTGGTGGAGTCCGGCCTGGTGGAGATCGCATCCCACAGCCACGCCCTCCACCAGGGCATCCTGGCCAACCCGTTCGGGAACGTGCAGCCGGCTGCGGTGACCCGAGGCTACGACTCCGCCTCCGGGACGTATGAGACAGAGGAGGAATACCGGGAGCGCGTCCGGTGGGACCTCCTGACCTCCTCGAGGAGGATCGAGGAGGAGACGGGGGTGGGGCCCCGGGCCATCGTGTGGCCCTTCGGGGAGTTCAACCGGATCACCGAGGCCCTGGCCTCGGAACTGGGCATGACCTTCTCCATGGGCCTCCACCCGGGGACGGCGTCGGTCCACCAGACCGGACTTCCCCGGTTCGTGATCTCCGGCAACCCGAGGCTTCCCGAACTGGTCTGGTTCCTGGAGCACTCCCAGCAGGCGCTGAGCCCCGTCCGTGTGATGCAGGTGGACCTCGACTACGTGTACGACCCGGACCCCGCGCAGATCGAGCGGAACCTGGACCTCCTGGTGGAGAGGGTCCATGCCATGGGGGTGACCACGGTATATCTCCAGGCCTTTGCGAACCCGGAGGGGGACGGCAATGCCCGGGCCCTCTACTTCCCCAACCGTCATCTCCCGGTCCGCGCCGACCTCTTCAATCGGGTGGCGTGGCAGCTCCGCACCCGGGCGGGGGTACAGGTCTTCGGTTGGCTCCCGGTCCTGGCATTCGTCCTGCCGGACGCCGAGCGAACCGACGAGCTTGCCGTGAAACGGTGGGTGGAGGGGGAGATGGTCCCCAGCCGCCCCGATTTCTGGCGGCTCTCCCCATACCTCCCCGAGGCGCGCCAGATCATCCGGGAGATCTACGAGGACCTGGCCCGGTCCTCTCCCCTGGACGGCCTGCTCTTCGACGACGACGCCTACCTCAGCGACTTCGAGGATGCCTCGCTCCACGGAGACGGTAGACTGCCGCCTGCCCGGGAGCGGACCGTGCACCTCATCGAGTTCACCCTGGAACTGGCGGAGGTGGCGAGGACGCACCGCCCCCTCGTCCGGACCGCCCGGAACCTGTATGCCCGGGTGGTCCTGGAGCCCGAATCGGAGGAGTGGTTCAGCCAGAACCTGGGGCTCTTCCTCGAGGCGTACGACCAGACGGCGCTCATGGCCATGCCTTACCTGGAACGGGCCCGACGCCCCGACGCCTGGATGCGGGGGCTCCTGGAAGAGGTGGCGGCGGTCCCGGGAGGGCTCCAGGGAACCATGTTCGAGCTCCAGAGCGTGGACTGGTGGACCACGGAGCGGATCCCGACCCAGGAGATGGTGGACTGGATGCGGATGCTACAGCGGGGAGGGGCCGTCCACTTCGGATACTATCCCGACGACTTCATCCTGGGGCACCCCAACCTCCAGGGGATCCGTCAAGGGATCTCGGTTGAGCGCTATCCATTCCGGAGGCCCTGACCATGGACGCGCTCTTCTTCTCCAACATCGTCCTGGATTTCGTCTTCTACTATCCCCTGTTCATGGCCTACCTGTGGATCATGGGGGGGGTGTACTACTACTGGCACTGGGAGCGACGGGACGAGGGATCACCGGACGAGTCCCCCGAGCTTCGGGAGTATCCCTTCGTCTCCATCCTCATTCCCTGTTACAACGAGGAGGACACGGTCCGGGACACCGTGGCGTGGGCCTGCGCACAGCGCTATCCCGACTACGAGGTCATCGCCATCAACGACGGGAGTCCCGACCGGACGGGGGAGATCCTGGAGGAGCTTCGCTCCCGCTTTCCCCGGCTCAGGGTGATCCACCACGACTCCAACCAGGGAAAGGCCATGGGACTCCGGACCGGGGCCATGGCGGCCCGGGGGGAGTACCTGGTGTGTGTGGACGGGGACTCCCTGCTGGCGCCCCACTCTACCAGCTGGATCATGCGCCACTTCGTGGAGGGGCCCAGGGTGGGGGCTGTCACCGGCAATCCCCGGATCCGGAACCGGTCCACGCTCCTGGGCCGGCTGCAGGTGGGAGAGTTCTCCGCCATCGTGGGCCTCATCAAGCGGACCCAGCGCATCTACGGCCGGGTCTTCACCGTCTCCGGGGTGGTCACCGGGATCCGGCGCTCCGCCCTCCACCGGGTGGGCTACTGGTCCACGGACATGGTGACGGAGGACATCGACATCAGCTGGGCCCTGCAGCGGGACCACTGGGACGTGCGCTATGAGCCCAACGCCCTCTGCTGGATCCTCATGCCCGAGACCCTGAAGGGCCTGTGGCGGCAGCGTCTCCGCTGGGCCCAGGGGGGGGTGGAGGTCCTGCTGAAGTACGGGTCCAGCCTCCTCCAGTGGCGGAAGCGGAGGATGTGGGGGGTCCTGCTCGAGCACGTCACCAGCGTCTTCTGGGCGTACATGATGACGCTGACGATCCTCCTCTACCTCGTCGGCCTCGCCTTCCCCATGCCCGAGGGACTCAGGGTCCGTACACTCCTCCCCGAGTGGTACGGGGTCATCCTGGGATTCACCTGTCTCCTCCAGTTCGCCGTGGCCCTCCTCATCGACGGGCGCTACGAGCGGGGGGTGGCCCGGCACTACTACTGGATGATCTGGTACCCCATCTTCTTCTGGCTCATCAACATGGTGACCACGGTGGTGGCCTTCCCCAAGGCGCTCCTGAAACGGAGGGGGACGAGGGCCGTCTGGACCAGCCCGGACCGCGGCCTCCGGGCCGAGCCCGCGGTGGAAGCATGAAGGGGCGGCGGCCTTCCATCCAGGCTCCCGAGGGAGCCGATCCGGTGGTGATCATCGACCGCCCGGAGCTGCAGGCGCGCTGGCGACGAACGGTCTACTCGACCATCACCCTGGTGGCCTGGGCGGCCTGGATGTACCTCTGGCTTCCCGCCATCACCCTGGTGGCCTGGTTCCTGGGGTATCGCCGATTCGTGGGGGAGATCGTGGCGCCGGACGGCGGGATCATCCTCCGGGCCACCCTGGTGTACCTCCTCATCATCGGGGCCATGGGCCTCATCCTGATCCTCTGGTCCCGCTACAACGTCTTCCGCTTCAGGGGGAAGACCCGGCGGGGCGCGGGGGAGCCGGTCTCCGACCGGGAGATGATGGATCGGCTGGAGATCTCGCCGGAGCATCTCAGCACCCTCAGGGGCTCGAATTCAGCCTTCATCCGATATGGCGAGGATGGAGCGGTGCTACATGTGGGGGAGGCGGCGGATCTCGGCGCGTAGCGTCCCATCCGCTGACGCATGAGCGTACCACTCCACCGTGGCGCGCAATCCCGATTCGAAGTCCCGTGTGGGGACCCAGCCCAGCGCCTTCCGGATCCGGGAGGAATCGGTGGCGTAGCGAAGATCGTGGCCGGGGCGGTCCGTGACGAAGCGGATCAGCCGATCATGGGGGGCCCCGGCGGGGACCCTCGTGTCCATGATCCGGCAGAGGAGCCGCACCACGTCGAGGTTCGTCCACTCGTTCTCTCCCCCCACCAGGTAGGAGGCGCCAATCCGCCCCCGGGCCATGACCTGCACCAGGGCCTCGCAGTGATCCTCCACATGCAGCCAGTCGCGGATGTTGGAGCCGTCGCCATAGACGGGAATGGGGGTCTGCTCCAGGCAGCTCCGGATCACGGTGGGGATGAACTTCTCCGGGTGCTGGTGGGAACCGTAGTTGTTGGAGGCGTGGGTGATGATCGCCGGGAGCCCGTAGGTCCGGCGGTAGGAGCGGACCAGGTGATCGGCTCCCGCCTTGGAGGCGGCGTAGGGTGAACTGGGAGCGTAGGGGCTGACCTCGGTGAAGGGCGGATCCCCCACCGCCAGGTCCCCGAAGACCTCGTCGGTGGACACGTGGACGAACCGAGCAGGAGGATCGTCGGCGTCCCCGACGTCGGCGTCCCCGCCCCTGCACCAGGCTTCCCGGCACGCCTCCAAGAGGGTGAAGGTACCGGTGAGGTTGGTCCGGATGAATTCCGCAGGTCCGGCGATGGAACGGTCCACATGGGACTCCGCCGCCAGGTGGACCACCGTGCGAATCCCCCGGGTGGAAAGGATCCGGTCCACGAGGTCGCGGTCGCAGATGTCCCCGATGACGTTCTCCAAGCGAGGGTCCTCTGCCACGTCATCCAGGCGAGCCAGGTCCCCGGCGTAGGTGAGTCGATCCAGGTTCACCAGGTGATCCACGCCCTCCTCGGCCAGGAGCCGCCTCACCAAGTGGGAGCCGATGAACCCCGCTCCCCCGGTGACCAGGACCGATCCGGCCCGATGCTCAATCCCCTCCATCGCGCTCCTCCCTGGCCAGGACCCTGAGGTATTCGCCATAGCTGGTGGCACCCAACTCCCGGCCGAGGCGCTCCAGTGCGTCGACGTCGATGTAGCCCATGCGGTAGGCGATCTCCTCGGGGCATGCCACCCGGAGCCCCTGCCGCTCCTGGAGCACCTCCACGAAGTGACTGGCCTGGAGAAGGGCCCTGGGGTTGCCGGTGTCAAACCAGGTCACACCTCGACCCAGCTTCTCGACCCGGAGGACGCCATCCGCCAGGTAGCTCCCCAAAAGGTCCACCATCTCCAGCTCGCCCCGGGGTGAGGGTGCCAGCTCCCGCGCCCGGAGGGGCGCATCCCCATCCGTCAGGTACAGGCCGATGACGGCCCAGGGGGAAGGCGAATCCACGGGCTTCTCCANCAGCTCNAGGGGGCGNCCCCCNTCATCCAGNACCACGACCCCGAAGTCACTGGGGTCGTTCACCCGGTGGGCGAAGAGGCAGGCCCCCCCGGGCTCCTCCGAGGCCGACCGGAGCTGTTCCGGGAGCCGGGCCCCGTAGAGGAGGTTGTCGCCCAGGATCATGAGGGAGGGGTCCCCGGCCAGGAATTCTTCGCCCAGGAGGTACGCCTCGGGGAGGCCCCGGGGCTTCGCCTGGGTCACATAGCTGAAGGACATGCCCCACCGGGAGCCGTCGCCCAGCAGGTCGTGGAACCGGGGGCCGTCCCTGGGCGTGGTGACCAGGAGCACCTCGCGGACACCGGCCAGCATGAGGACGCTCAGGGGATAGTAGATGAGAGGCTTGTCGTAGACCGGCAGGAGCTGCTTGCTCACCGGGATCGTCATGGGGTGGAGCCGGGTTCCGTTTCCCCCCGCCAGGACGATCCCCTTCCGCCGCGGCTCCATGGGGCCCGTGGGGCCCGCGAGCGGCTCAATCACCGGACATCTCCTGGCGGATGATCCCGCAGATCCCCTGGACGTCGTCCCGGGAGAGGGAGCTCGAGGAGGGAAGGCAGAGCCCCTGGTCGAAGAGTTCGTCGGCCACCGCTCCCCCCAGGGCCGCAAACCCGAGGCGGCGGTAGACCGGCTGTTGGTGCATGGGCTTCCAGACGGGTCGGCTCTCCACGCCCTGGGAGAGAAGTCGGGTGCGAAGTCGCTCCCGGGTCGTCCCCGAGCGCTCCGGGTCCACCTGGATGGCGGTTAGCCAACGCGTGTGCAGGCCCCACGACGCCTCAGGCTGGAAATGGATCCCCGGGAGCCCGGTCAGGCCTTCCCGGTAGGCGTCGAAGACCGCCCTCCGCTGGGCGACCCGTTGGTCCAGCGCCGGGAGCTGGGCTCTGCCGAAGGCCGCCAGGAGGTTGCTCATCCGGTAGTTGTAGCCCATCTCCTCGTGCTCGTAGTGGGCCGCGGGCTCACGGGCCTGCCGGGCCAGCTTGCGGGCCAGGGCCACCCGTTCCCTCCGGGGGGAGACAAGCATTCCCCCCATGGAGGTGGTCAGGAGCTTGCTCCCGTCGAAGGAGAAGATGCCCACGTCGCCCATGGTACCGGCCCATCGGACGGGGCCGCCGGCGCTTCCATACCGCGCTCCGAGGGCTTCAGCCGCGTCCTCCACCACGGGCACGCCCCAGTGCCTGCAACGCTCCAGTATGGGGTCCATCTCCGCCATCTGCCCGAAGAGGTGGACCACGATGACGGCGGCGGGGAGTTGCCCGTTCCCCCCTCGGCGATCCAACTCCTGGGCCAGGAGGGCGGGGTCCATGTTCCAGGACCGGCGCTCGGCATCCACGAAGACCGGGGTGGCCCCGAGGTAGAGGACCGGGTTCACCGATGCGCAGAAGGTGAGGGTGCTCACCAGGACCTCGTCCCCCGCCGCTACCCCCAGCACCCGAAGAGCGAGGTGAAGGGCAGCGGTACCCGAGGTGGTGGCCAGGGCATGGCCCCCGCCCACGGCCTCGGCGAATTCCGCCTCGAAGGCGTCCACCTCGGGACCCACCGGGGCGATCCAGTTGGATTCGATGGCCCGCCTGAGGGCCGGCAGCTCATCGCCGGTGAGGTGGGGCGCGGACAGGGGTATGGGGAATCGGCTCATCAGGCGAATCGGCTCCGTTCCCCTTCCGGACCACCGCGGTCCTGGAGGAGGGGGGTGAGGGACGCCTCCATGCGGGAGATGATGGCCGGCCAGGTGAACCGCTCCAGGGCCCGCCGGCGGGCCGCCTGGCCCATCCTGAGGGTCAGGGCGTCGTCGGAGAGGAGCTGGACCAGGGCCTCGGCCAGGGCCGCGGGGTCCTCGGAAGGGACGAGAAGCCCCGTCTCGCCGTCCCGGATGATCTCCGGCACCGCCCACGCCCGGGGCCCCACGCACGGGAGCTGGTAGGCCATGGCCTCGATGAAGGAGGTGCCGAAGGGTTCAAATCGGGTGGGCAGACAGAAGACCCGGGCACTCCGGTAGGCCCGGTCCATGGCGGTCCTTCCCTCCGGCGTGTCCCGATCCTGGAAACCCCACATCTGGACCCCCTCGGAGATCCCGGGACGCTCCCCGGGTCCCACCATGAGGAGCCGAGCCTCCGGAAGCCGTCGGCGCACCCGCTGGAAGGCATCCAGTAGAAGGTCTCCCCCCTTCCGATGAAAGTCACGTCCCACGAAGAGGATGGTGGGCTCCGGACCCCGGATGGGCGGAGCCGCCGGAGTCTCCTCCAGGGAGATGTTCGGGCCACAGTGGAGGGTGACCAGCCGCTCCGGGGCGACCTGGAAGTCCTGGATGAAGGAATCCCGCAGGCGGTCGCTCATGGTGAAGATGAGGTCCGCCCGCCGATAGACCGAGGCTTCCTGTTCCCGGATGGCCTCGATCTCACCCGGGCTCAGGAAGGCCGCCTCGGAGTAGCCGGTGGGGACCCCGGACCGGGAGAGTTCGATGTTCGAATCGCAATAGAGGACCAGGGGTCTGGCCCCGGGGTCCGCGACCCGGAAGGTGGCCCCCACCTGCAGGATCAGGTCGATGTCACCAGGCGCCCCGGCCAGGTGGCGCTCGGCGATCCGACTCCGGGCTCGGAAGGAGGGGCCGTGGAGGCGATACCGCATCCGCCATCTCGGGAGACTGGGTCTGAGGGTCCTGAGGGCGTTCAGCCATCGGGGGGCGCCATAGAGGTCCACGTCCCCGGAAAGCACTTCATGGCCCCTGGCCCGGAGATGGATCACGACGCTCCGGCTCACCCCGGACCAGGAGTCCCGGGTCTCCGCATCCCCCTCGCAGAGGAGAAGGATCTTCAACCCGTTCGAGAGCCGTCGGCGGGAAGTCCGGGCGAAGGGGGGGGAAGGGCGGGCTTCCTCTCTCCTCCTCATGGGCGAGCCTTCCTCCGAAGTGTTGAGCGGAGGACCCGCATCGTTCCGGCGAGAGAGGGGATCCGGCGGTGGAAGCGGGTGACCACGGCACCCATCCCTGCCGGATTCCATGGCCGCCTCCCGGCGAAGGGCGTGCGATCGAGATACCGGTGGAAGTGTGCCAGGAAGGGGCGATCGTAATCGGCGTGCCAGGGCTTCGGTGCACCCATGTAGTGAAAGACCGCGGAGGCGTCGGCGGTAAGCTCCGGGCAGATCACCCAGACGTTCCAGTGCGGGGCGAGCGGGAGCCAGTCTCCCTCCAGCGCCACGTTCAGGGCATCCTGGTCGTGGAGGATGAGGTCGTCCCCGAGCCGCTCCGCCGCTTCCAGCGCCCGGGCCGTGACGTCCCGCTTCCTCCATCGATCCAGGTCCGCCAGGAGTACGCCGGAGTTGAAGTAGAGGGGTGTGGCCATTCCCAGGCGCCGCTGGTAGCGCGCCATGAGCTCCGGGTTCCCGTCGGCCACCGCTCCCATGGTGCATCCCTCCAGCGAGGTTTGCCAGAGTTCGCTCACGTCCCGCTCGAAGACCAGGTCGGAGTCCAACCAGAGGCACCGGGACACGTCGGGGGGAACGAGCTCCGGAAGGAAGAGGGTGGCGTACGCCATGTGGTTGATGAGCTTCGAGCGGGTCAGGTGCCGGACCCGACCGGGATCGAAGGATCCGAAGGTCATCTGGGCGTCGCGACCGGTGGAGAGGACCGTCTCCTCAAGGGCGCTGCGGTCCCGAAGCGAGACACGGTGCGCGGCCACGTGGAAACGGAGGGCCCAGCCCGGGCTGCAACTCTCCGTGATGGACCGCATGGACACCGCCGTTCCGAGCACGCAGCGGGAGTCGGAGGCGAGGGCGATGTCGATGGAGGGCATGTTACCGGGCTCTGGAGGGGGCCGGAGGTATCGGGGGGGTCTGTGGGATCAGCATGCTCCGACTCCAACCGGCGAACCGATCCACCACCTGAGCCTGGTGGTTGGGGTGCGTGAAGGTGTGGTCCGCGAAGGGCATGAAGATCTCCTCGAGGCGGTCCCCGAAGTCCACACCGGGAAGCGATTCCCGGAATTGCCCCGGGTAGTTGATGGCCGGCTCGTCCCCGGTGAAACAGACGAAGAACCGGATCCCCCGCTTCGCAAGCGCCGCCATCCCCGACTCTACCTCCCTGCGCGGAGGAAAGACCCGGCGGTACTCCGGGGCCACGAAGACCCCGGAGGACCCGTTACCCCCCTCGGGATCGGTGCGCCCCACGAGGGCGTTCAGACGGACCCGAAGGGAGTGGGTCCAGGTGGAGAGGCGGAGGACCCTGGGCCCGTAGTGCCTGAGGTACCACCGGAAGGTCCGGTAGCCGTAGGGGTCCAACTGCCCCAGCCCCTCCACCCGATGGTCCACCTGGGCCACGGCGAAGGCCATGTCGGCTCCGGAGCAGAGTCCCATGAGGTGGAAGCTCCGGGCGCCCACCACCCGCTCCAGGTAGTCCATGGCCTCCCGGGTCTCCACCACGGCGCTCTTCTCGAAGGGGAGGGAGTCCCGTCGGGCCTCGCTGTCCCCGATCCCGGAGAAGTCGAAGCGGAGGCTCGTGAAGCCCTCCTCCGCCAATCGCCGGGCCATCTGCACGTAGAGCCGGCTGGCCCCCACCCGGTGGATGATCCCCGAGTTCAGGAAGACCGTCACCGGGGCGTCGGGGTGCCTACCATGGGGCTCGGGCTCGGTGAGGATCCCCACCAGGGGGGCCGACTCGCCGAACCGCAGCGCACGCTCGATCATTTCCCTCCTCCGCTCACCGGGCACCTCCCTCCACGAGACGCTGCACCACTCCCTGGATGATGGCCTGGGGGATGAGCGCCGACCCGAACCGGTCCCCCTTGGCCCAGTCCCCTTCGCTGGGGATATGGCGGTAGTGCACCGGCGCCCCCGCCTCGCTCCACCGCCGGGCCACCTCGCCCAATCGGGGGTCGTCGCGAGAGGAGAGGAGATCCACGGGGATGAGGCCCGGGGCCTCCTGGGCAGTCAGGTCCAGTTCCCCGATCTGCTCCTGGATGCGCGGCGTGAACGGGAACCCACCAATTCCCACGGTTCCGGCGGGGAAAGGCGACGGCCCCCCGTCCTCGAGGCGGCCTCCTACCGGCACCCTCTCCAGGGACTCCATGTACTCCGCTCCCCTCGGGAGGGGATCCCACATCACCACGTGCTCCACATCCCCGCGTTCCCGGGCGGCCTGGAGGGCCAGAAGTCCCCCGAGGCGCAGCCCGGCCAGGGACACACGCTCCAGGCCGGCTGAATCCCGGAGCTCCCCGATGGCGGTGCCCACGTCCTCTGCCCACGCCTCCAGCGAGGCCGTCACCGGGTCGCCGGCGGAGTCACCAGTTCCGGAATAATCGAACCGGAGCACGTGCAGTCCCGCACGCACCAAAAGGTTGGTGAGCTGCCGGAAGGCCCGATGGGCCCGGAGGTACTCTCCACCCACCGGGTAGCAGAGTACCACGCCCCGCCCCGGGTCGGCAGGGGGAGCGGGATGGTAGACCCCAAACAGGGGGCGGGCGGAATCCCCGAAATAGAAGGGGTTCATCTCCTCATCTCTCGATCCGGTTCATGGGCGGGTGACGGATCCTTTCACGGCGCTGAGGATCCGGGAGGCCAGCCCACCCTTCTCCGACTGCGGTTCCCCGGCACCTTCCCCTTCCGCGTTCCTTCGGCGGTCACACTCAGCGGCAAGCTGCTCCAGCGTCTGGAGGGTCAGGGCATTGGGGTGGAGGCGGACTCCCGTCCGCTTCTCGATCTGCAGGAGCACCCGGATCCCCACCAGGGAGTGTCCCCCCACATCCAGGAAGTTGTCATGGATGCCCACCCGTGAGAGTCCCAGCAGGCTCTTCCAGATCCCGGCGATGGTTTCTTCGGTGGGGGTGCGGGGCGGGACGTGGCTGTCTCTGGGGGCGAAGGGATCCGAGAGTCGGTTCCGATCCACCCGCCCCGATCCGTCCCGGGGGATCTCGGTCATCTCCACGAAGTTCTGGGGTACCAGCTCCGCGGGGACGTTCTCCCGGAGATGGCGCCGAACCTCGCTCACGGTGACGGGGTGGAGGGGATCGTAGACCAGGAAGGCCACCACACGGATCCCGTCCTCTCCGTATGGGTGCGCCACGGCAGTGGCGTCCGCCACCGCAGGGTGCTCCAGGAGGGCGGTGAGGAGGGGGGAGACGTCCACCTCCGGCCCAGCGGGGCCCGAGTCCTCGGGTTCGTCCAACTCCGCGAGAAGGGCGTGGAGGTCCCGGGGGATCACTCCCACCACGGGCGGGAGGTGGGGGGAGGCCAGGATCCGATGGAGGGCCGAGATCCCGTCGGCGGTGGCCAGTCCTTCCTCGATGCCCTCCACGGGGCTGGCTTCCTTCGGCGGCGGGGGCGGGCCGGTCAGGTCGGTGGCCGCGGCCAGGAGGTCGCCGCGCCCCACCCGGAGCATGACGAACTCGTCCACCCTGGCCACCTCCCGTCCCTCTTCGTCCAGGAGCGAGACATCGAAAATGGCCATCCCCTCTGCGGCTCCCTCCCGGAACCGGACGTGGCTGTAGAGCACCGGCGGGAGGGCCTCCCGTAGCTCCAGGGTGGAGTAGGAGGCGGGGATGTACACCTCGGTCCCTGCTCCATTCCCGTCGGCGCCCGGCTCGTTGCCCGACTCGGCGCCCACACGCCCGCGTCCATTCCACGCCCCGCTGGCCATGAGGGTTTGCACCGTCCCCGTGGCGACGTCCAGGAGCGCCGGGTGCAGGGGGTGCGCTTCCAGGTCCCCCCGGAATTCCTGGGGGAGATCCAGGGCCAGGACCGCCTCCGAGCGGCCCATGTGGATGCGACGGAGGTTCGACCAGCGCGGGCCGAAATCCAGGATGGGGTTCTCCGGCGCGCCGTCCACCTCCTCCACCCGGTCCCTGCAGGCCCGGAGGAGCTTCTTGATCCGGACCGTCGGCAATTCCCGTCCCTCCAGGCGCAGGGGGTGGGCCCGTCCCCGGACATGCTCGGTCCATTCCTCGTGGGGACCGCGCCGCCCCAGCACCGCCATCTCCACCCCTCCCTCCGGGGAGGGCCTCAGGCGCACCGCCATCTCCCTCTCTTCCCCCGAGGGGACCAGGAAGGGATGGAGGAAGAGGACATCCTGGAAGGCCACCGGGCCCTCTCCCTCCCGGAGGGCGTGGGCCGAGCGGAGGATCTCCAGGAAGCCGGACCCCGGAATGAGGGGGGCGCCCTCCCGCAGACGGTGCTCGTCGAGCATCCAGTGGCTTCCCTCCCGGAACCGGGTGAGGTACATCTCCTCACCACCCTTCCGCCGGAGCCGGTACCGGAAGAGGGGGCCCTCCAGCGCCTCCACCTCGAGGGGAGGGGGCTCGCCGGCCTCCCCGCCGAACCCTCCCCGGGAGAGTCGGGCGGCCATTCCCGTCTCCCGCCAGACGTCCCATTCCACCGAGACCACCCGTGGGGACGCGTCGGAACGACTCCGGGCCCATCCATCCAGGAAGGCGTTGGCGGCGGTGTAGTCCACCTGTCCCGGGACCCCCGAGATGGAGCTGCGCGAAGAGAAGAGGACGACGAAGTCCGGTGCCCCGGTCCCGGAGATCCGCTCCACGGCCCGGGACAGGGCTGCCGTCCCTGCCACCTTGGGTGCCAGCACCCTGTGGGCTTGGTCCCGGTCCTTGGCCAGGATGGGGGCGTCGTCCAGGACGCCCGCGGCGTGCACCACCCCCCGGAGGGGACCCATCTCCCGGAGGAGGGGCGAGAGGGTCTCCACCAGGGCTGCGTCGTCCGTCACATCCACCGGGGGGGTGGCCACCTGGCACCCCATGGCCTCCAGCGCCTCCACCCCTTCGATCCGAATGCGCACGGGATCGTGGGTGGGCTGTACCTCCTTCCAGTTCGGCCAGTGCTCCCGGGGGGGAAGCCCGGAGCGGCTGAGGAGGATGAGGTTCCGCGCGCCCCGCTCCGCCAGCTCCCGGGCCAGGGCCAGCCCCAGCCCCCCCAGCCCTCCCGTCAGGAGGTAGACCCCCTCCGGAGAGATGGGAAGGGACTCCGACTCCACGGGATCCGGGACGGAGATCCGACGGAAGCGCTCCTCATGCCTCACTCCGTTCCGCCACGCCACCACAGCACCTCCCTGGGGATCCCTGAGCTCCCCGGAGAGGATGCGCGCCAGCTCCTCCCCTTCGACGGCGGAGGCGTCCAGGTCCACCGCCCGGGTGCGAAGCCAGGGGATCTCCCTGGGCGCCACCCGGATCGGGCCCAGCGCCAGCGACTTCCAGGGGTCCACCCGGTCCCCGGTCCCGACCACCTGCATGCCGGAGGCGGCCACCACCAGCGGGAGGGCTTCGGAACGCTCCTCTTCCCCCAGCGCCTGGAGGAGGTGGAAGAGGCTGTCGAAGGACCGGCCCACCGCCGCCCTCTCTCCGTCCTCCAAGGCCCCCAGGAGGGGGAGGTGGAGGATGCCCCCCAATGCCTCCACCCCGCCGTCCACCCCGTCCAGGATTCGCCGCCATCCCACCGTGTCCTCCTGGGCCTCCACCGGCCTGGGGTCCCACCCCTCTTGGCGGAGNAGGGAAAGGAGAGATTCGGGAACGGCCCCGGCGGTGTNGGCCACCANGAGCACNCCGGCTCCCTCCNCGGAGGGNGCCAGGGGCCCTTCCTCCCAGGTTGTCTCCCAGAACCAGCCTGCCATGGGGTCGTCGGAANCCCCGGCGNCCGGGGACTCCTGAGCGCCCGCGNCGGCCCCACCCCCAGGTCGGAGGGGGATGGCGTTGCCCGGCTCCACGAAGTGCCGCTCCCGCTCGAAGGGGTAGGTGGGGAGGGAAACCCGGCGGCGGGACTGTCCCTGGAAGAAGGCCTCCCAGTCCACCTCCGCCCCCCCAGCCCAGAGCCGGCCCAGGGCGGTGAGCTGGAAGCGGAGGTCATCCGCCTCGTCCTCGGGGTGCCGCATGGAGGTGAGGACCTGGGCCACCTCCTCCCCCGAGACGTTCAGCCGGGCCAGGGTCGCCAGGGTCCGCCCCGGCCCCACCTCCACCAGGAAGGGGCGCCCCCCTTCCGTCAGGCGTCGGACCCCCTGGGAGAACCGCACCGTCTCCCGGAGCTGCCGGACCCAGTAGCGGGGGTCCACGGCCTCCTCGGGGGTGATCCACTCCCCGGAGAGGTTGGAGGCGAAGGGGATCCGGGGGGGGTGGAGCTCCATCCGCTGCAGGTGCGCCTCGAACTCCTGGAGGATGGGCTCCAGCATGCTGGAGTGGGCCGCGATGGAGATGCGGACCCGCCGGTGCTCCACCTCTTCCTCCAGGAGCCGTGCCTCCAGCTCCTCCAGGAGGGGGAGGGGCCCCGAGGCCACCGTCAGCTCCGAGGCGTTCACCGCGGCCACGGAGAGCCCCTGGGGGAGTCGAGCGCGAAGCGCCTCCTCGGAGAGGCTCACGCCGAGCATCCCGCCCGGGTCCACGGTCTCGAAGAGCCGGCCCCGCACCACCACCATGGAGAGGGCGTGGGCCCGGGAGAGGACCCCCGAGAGGCAGGCCGCCGTGTACTCCCCCATGCTGTGCCCCAGGAGGGAGGTGGGGCGGACGCCCCACGACATCCAGAGCCGGGCCTGGGCGAGCTGGGTGATGAAGAGGGCGGGAAGGGCAAGGGAGGGGCGTTCCATGGCCTCGCGGGCAGCTTGCAGCTCCTGGGGGTCTTCCGGTGCTTCCAGGAGGAGGGTCCGGACGTGGGAGGAGAGTTCGGGCTCCAGCATGGAGAGGCAGTCGTCCACGACCTCTCGGTAGAGCGGCTCCTCCCGGTAGAGGTCCCGACCCATTCCCGGGTACTGGCTCCCCCCGCCGGCGAAGAGGAAGGCGACACCGGGAGCCGGGTCCAGGGCCTCGTCAGTGACCACCCCCTCGGAGTCGGCGGTGACGAGGGCCTCCAGCGCCTCCTCCGCCGAGGCCGCCACCAGCGCCCGGCGGTGCCGAAAGCCCCGCCGACCCCGGGCCAGGGTATAGGCCACGTCGGCCAGGTTCGGCGGGTCCGGGGCCTCCAGGAAGTCGGCCAGGTCCCCACCCGCGGCCTCCAGCACCCGCCGGGAGCGCCCCGAGAGGAGGAGGAGCTGCAGGGAACGGCCCGGGTCGGTGGGGACGGGGACGGGGGCCTCCTCCAGGATGGCGAAGGCGTTGGTCCCCCCCACCCCCAGGGAATTCACCGCCGCCCGGCGGGGGCCATCCCCGGTCCAGGGGGTGAGCTCGGAGGGGACGAAGAAGGGGCTCGAGGCGAGGTCGATGGCGGGGTTGGGCGTCTGGAAGTGGACGGTGGGAGGGATCTCCCGGGCCTTGAGGGCGCAAACGGCCTGGATGAGGGAGGCCACCCCCGCGGCCGTGTCCAGGTGTCCGATGTTGGTCTTCACGGAGCCCAGGGCGCAGTAGCCGCTCCGGTGGGTCCCGGTCCGGAAGCCCTGGGTGAGGGCCTCCACCTCGATGGGGTCTCCCACGTTCGTCCCCGTCCCGTGGGCGGCCACGAAGCCGATGCTCCCCGGGTCCACGGCGGCCACGCCCAGGGCCTCGGCGATGGCGCGGGCCTGGCCGTCCACGCTGGGGGCCAGGTACCCCACCTTCTGGGAGCCGTCGTTGTTCACCGCGGAGCCCAGGATCACGGCGTGGACGGTGTCCCCGTCCGCCACGGCGTCCTCCAGGCGGCGGAGGACCACCACGCCCACCCCGCTCCCGAACACCGTCCCCGACGCCGCGGCGTCGAAGGCCCGGCAGCGCCCGTCCGGGGAGAGGATCTCCCCCTCCTTGTGGATGTAGCCGTGGCCATGGGGCTGCTCGATGGTCACCCCCCCGGCCAGAGCCAGGTCGCACTCCCCGGACAGGAGCCCCTGGATCCCCAGGTGCACCGCCACCAGCGAGGTGGAGCAGGCGGTCTGGACGTTGATGCTGGGACCCTTCAGGTCGAACTCGTAGGAGACCCGGGTGGAGAGGAAGTCCTTGTCGTTGCCGGTGTGGCGGAGGAGGAAGAACCCCACGTCCCGGACCAGCTCCGGATTGGTGAGGAGATTCGCCCAGAAGTAGGCGTTGGTGCCCGAGCCGGCGTAGACGCCCACGGCGCCCGGGAAACTCTCCGGAGGGTGCCCGGCATCCTCGAGGGCCTCCCAGGCCGTCTCCAGGAAGTGGCGGTGCTGGGGGTCCAGGATCGCCGCATCCCGGGGACTGAATCCGAAGAAGCCGGCGTCGAAACGGTCCATCCCCTCCAGGGGGGCGGCTCGCTTCACGTAGGAACGCTCCTCAAGGAGGGAGCGGGGGATCCCCACCCGCTCCAACTCCCCGTCGTCCAGGGAGCGGATGGATTCCACCCCGCCCCTGATATTTGCCCAGTACTCCCGGACGTTCCAGGCGCCGGGGACGCGGAGGGCCATCCCCACCACGGCGATGGCGGTTCCGGAACCCAGGAGCTCCTGCAAGCGACTCATCCCTCGTTTCCTCCTCGGGTTCTGCGACGGAGGGCCTGCCGGCGCAGGGCTCCCCGGTCCAGGGCGCTGGTGACGGGCTTCGGCGTCTCCTCCTCTTCCCCCTCCTGGGCCAGGAAGTGGGAAAGGGTCCGGATGGTGGGATACCGGAAGAGGTCGGTGATGCGCAGGTCCTGCTGGAACGCCTCCCGGATCCGCCCGTGCACCTGCACGGTGAGGAGGGAGTGCCCACCCAGGTCGAAGAAGTTGTCGTCGAGCCCCACCTCATCCAACCCCAGCAGCTCCCGCCAGATGTCCGAGACCTTCCCGGCGACCCGGGGGTCGGGCGCCCCGGCGTGGCCGTTCCCCCCGGGTGCCCGGGGCGTAGACGGAGCAGATGCTTCCGTTCCCGGGTCCTCGGATCCGGATCCGGGTCGCGACCCCTCCGGGCGCCCCGCCGCTGCTCCCACGCCCCCGGGCCGCGTCCCAGGAACCCGGGAGGGGGCCGGAAGGGCCTTCCGGTCCACCTTCCGGTTGGGAGTCAGGGGGAGTTCCTCCAGGAAGGTGAAGGAGGAGGGGACCATGATGGGCGGAAGGACTCCGGCCAGGTGGTCCTTCACCTCCGCCACCAGGGCGTCGTCGCCGTGAGCCCCGGGGCCCGGTACGAGATAGGCCGCAAGTCGCTGGTCGCCGGGGGCATCCTCCCGGAGGACCACCGCAGCATGGGCCACGGCGGTGTGGCCCTGGAGGACCGCTTCGATCTCCCCGGTCTCGATGCGAT
>SL_3KL_010_SEDDRAFT_10001111_pt1 | contig 24040 bp, 29 predicted proteins | sample SodLakKL_010_SED_2_FD_10381 | JGI IMG/M metagenome (IMG submission 10381) | reverse complement strand
TAAATTATATTTGTATATTTGCAGAGAGTATTAATTTAATAACCTGGCAATTATGGAAAATAAAATTTTAGAATTAACAATTACAGGAGCAGACTTAGCTTCAGAACTTAGAAGAATGGTAATTCCTACACTACTAAATGATTTATATTTTATAGAAGTAGTGAAAATTACAGAGATGCTTGCAGCATTTAATAAAACTTGGGAGGATATAGATGGACTTACTTATGTAGTAGGAATGAGAGCCCCCTATCATCTAGACAATAAACAGCCTAGTACTCTTCCTACATCAGTAGATGGATATGAAGTAACTATTCACCTTAAATAATAAATTATGGAAAATGAAATTTTAGAAGTATTATTACGTATGGAAGATTTAATGAAATTAGGAATTGCATTTTTATTTGGTATGTGGTTGTTATCTATAGTAAATAGTTTTAGAAATGGAAAATAACAAATATTACACTCCAGAAATTGAAGAATTTAGAGTTGGATTTGAGTATGAATTCAGACATCCTGACTATAAAGAGAAGGGATGGGTTAAATATGATACTCCAGAATTTAATTGGGAGAGAGAAGATTCAGTACCTACATTTTCAAGGTATCAGAAAGTAGAAGATTTTAGAGTAAAATACCTAGACGCTCAGGATATAGAAGAGTTGGGGTTTAAACAGGAATATGTAATTAATGGAACTACAGATGAATTAGAACCTGGGCATATTCTACATAAAACAGAGAATTTATTCTATGTTATAAATTCATTAGAGAATAATAAATATCTTATATATAAAGGATTTATGTATAATGAATATAGTGGTAATTGGGATCAAGAAGATTTATATCAAGGAACAATACTCAACAAATCAGAATTAAAATGGATATTAACTAGAATTGGTGTACTATAAGTTACCTAATCATTACTAGAAAGAATTATACCTGTGCTATGTACATGGATAAAATTACTAAATAGGATATACAACAATTTGAAAATAAGGGATTTGAAATAAAAGTTATAAAATAATTCATTTTTTTCTTGCTTTTTTAAAATTTATGTTGTATATTTGTAGCACTCCTAGATTCATATGGGTAGGAATCATATGAAGGACGGAAGGCCCAGGGTGGTGTGAATACAAATAGTAGGGAGTCATCCTGTAGAAAAACAAGTTCTTTATATAAGTTTGAGTAAATGGGGATAAAAGGCTAAGGGTCAGATTGTGATGCCTTCCCTGATACAAAAAATTGTATCTTCGGTGATAGGGTAAATTTACCTGAACGTACGGCTCAAATGAAGTTAAAGAATAAAATATTAACCTGATTTAAATACGTCAGGGGAGTTATTCCTATAAATAAGATTTATTAAATATTTATTAAATATTTATAAAAATAAATTAATAGAATAAGGATTATAAAGATCTTTATTTTAAAAGGAGAAACTATACTATTATTATAAACATCAAAATTAAATTATTATGACAAAAGAACAAATTGGAAGTGTTGTACTTGTTTTAGCAGTTGCCCTTATTGGGGTTTTTCTTCCTGAATATGGGGAAATAGGAGCAGTTAAGGGAGGATTATTAAACATTGCAGCTATGGTAGCTATGGTTATGACTTTCACTCAAGGTACTAAGGAACTTATTGGCTATGAACCTGTAGAAGGGCGTAGTTGGATTCCTAAATGGATTGCTGGTGGATGGTCTATAGCATTTGGATTAGGTTCATTCTTCACAGGATTTGGAATGTTTGCCGTTCTTAATACTTGGTATGAAGCTGTAATTGCTAGTATCTTTATTGGAGCAATTGCTCGTAATGTATATGATGAAGAACTTGGTCAGAAAATTATTAAATTTTTCTTTGGGCATAAATTTCCTATTAATGACGAAGCTGAAGAAGAAGATTAATATATGTCGGAATCAAATTATTATGTTGAAGAGGTCTACAAGATTAATGGTGAGAGAGTCCCTATAGATTATGGATGGAGGAAATCTAAGTTTGGAAGTATTGACGAGATTGATAAGTATAGGGAATATTTGGAAAATAAGTTAGGGATGAAGTTATTTTTAAGATATAGAGATTATACAAAGAAGTTTAAGGTAGACCCAAAAGTACAAAATCCCTAGTTTCCTGTTTTCTGTTCTTACCCCGCTGTTTTAATAATGGCGGGGTTTTTTAATATTTTTATTAAAAAAGTAATGAAAAAGTTTGGATTTTTTAATAAAATGTATTATTTTTGTAAAAATAAATATAAGATATGAAAATACAACTAGATTATGATTCTAAAAAAATCACTGTAGAGCAAGCTACTAATTTGGGAGAGTTCTTTATAAAAGTTAAAGTTATTCTTCCTGATTGGAGAGACTGGGAGCTTCAAACTAATACTATTGTTAGCTGGAGTTCTCCAATAGTTATTAAAGAATATCCTAACAGACCTTGGTGGGAATATATTTCTGATACTAATATAAAATATGTTATGGAAGAAGATAGTAATAGTAATACTATTAATATTCAGCTTTAAATATTGTACCTGGCAAAGGCATTTTTATGGCAAGAGTATTTATTCCCTTCAACACTCCCTCTCTTAAAAACTCAAGGGTTAATTCCCGGAGAGGGAGTTTTCACTCAAAGACAGTTGCTAAATATCTACAGCAACTAGGTATTAAATCCTTTTCTACAAGGGATAAGATTGTAGAAGGATATGTAAAAAGACCTAACCTTTTTTATCAAGCCGTTAAGGATGTAGATTATAAGAAGTATGAACCCTTATTATTGGGACTACATCCTGTAAGAGAATCTAAAAGGAAATTTGATTTTCATAATTGTGTGCAGATTATAGCTGACCTTCTTACAGCACATGATATTATAGAAGATGATAATACAGATTATTTTATTCCAATACCTTTAAAGATTAAAGGAAAGTATTATACACATAATCCATATAATCCTGGAATATGGCTAGAAGTGTTAAATGGTAAAACATTAAAGTTATGAATGAAGAAGAAAAAAGAATCTCTAAGGTTGGGAATATTCGGAGATATCCTGAAGAAAATAAAGAAATTAAATTATCTGAAGAAGAAATAGACCTTATTTTCAAAGGGATTAGACCAGAAAATATGGGATATGAAGAGTTTAAAAATCATAGAAAAGGATTAAAAAGATTTATAACTAAATATACTAAGGAGGGAAGAATGTGGTTCTTATCTTCTAGTATTGAAGATGGTATAAGGAAAACTAAAACTTTTTATAAAAAAGATTTGGAAAAGTAAAATAAATGTAATATATTTGACAAAATGGTAAAGGCATGGAAATTCCATTAAAATTAGAAGAAGATCAAAAGTATGTGGAGATATTAAGAATTCTTTCTAATATAAGGTATCCGGGTAAAATTACTCCTTATTATAAACTTAGAAATAGGGAGATAGAGGTACTAGCAATATTGTTTTATCTTTATAATGAGAAATATTCATCTATTCCTGAGAAGGAAAGAAATACATTAATTTTTTCTTATGAAAGTAGGCAAGAAATTGCTGACAGACTTAGTGGAAGGGGCACTCCAGTATCTAAGTATACCATTTATAATATAATGATGGACCTTAGAAAAAAAGGACTTATTGGTAGTAAGGCTATGATTCCACATATTATTATACCTAACATAGAAAAAATTACATTAAAGTTCCCATGAACTTTCATAGAATAGTAGCACAGTTTGAGGAAATTGAAAATTTATTTGAGCATCTGGCAGAGTTTGAAAATATATTTGAGAATAGTTTTAGTTATGACTTTGAATCAAATATTTTAATTAGTGAAAATTCTTACATATTAATTTGTAATATAAACTATAAGTATGATAACAAGAAAAATTAAACAATTTACTCTATCAGGGAATTTGGTTAATGAGTTTGAATCTATAATACAGGCTGCCAATTTTTTTAAAGTAGACGAATCTTCAATAAGAAAAGTTATTGACGAAGAAAATAAGACTTGTAAAGGATTTAAGTGGAAAAGTATAGAACAGAAAAAATCCAGTGATTATCCTGTATCTCCCTCAGCTAGAATATTAGTTTTTGATGTGGAGACAGCTCCTAATAGAGCATATGTGTGGGGATTATGGAAACAAGATGTATATATAGACCAAATTATTTCAAACTGGTTTATGATAACATGGGCAGCAAGATTTTTAGGAGAGGATATAACATATTCAGGAAAGCTTACCTGTCAGGAAGCTATTGAGCAAAATGACAAAAGGATTGTAAAAGACTTATGGAAACTACTTGATGAGGCTGATATTGTGATAGCTCATAACGGAGATGCTTTTGACCTTCCAAGAATTAAGACGAGGTTTCTTGTACATGGATTACAACCTCCTAGCCCATATAAACAGATTGATACTAAAAGGATTGCCTCAAAAGAGTTTGCCTCTAATTCTAATAAATTAGAAGCTTTAGCAAGGTTATTGGGAATAGATGGAAAGATTAAAACAGATTTTGAATTATGGGCTGAATGTATGAAAGGAAATCCTGAAGCTTTAAAGCAGATGGAAATTTACAATATTCAGGATATAGATGTTCTTGAAGATGTATATTTTGCATTGAGACCTTATATTAAAGGACATCCTAATCTTGACCTTTATATAGATTCTATAGAGCCTAGTTGTCCTAGTTGTAGTTCTAAAAATCTTAAACTTATGGAAGGTAAATTTTTCTTTACCCAAGCTGTAAGATATAAAGCTTATAGATGTAAAGACTGTGGTAGTATCTGTAGAGCAAAGAAAGGTGATAAATTTATTAATACTAAAAAAGTTAGTGCAATACCCAGGTAGTTATGAAATCACTAGATGAAGATTCCGGTTTTGTATGTGAACAGTGTCTGGTACTTTTGGATATAGAAGTACCAGCTACTACACTGGTTGATAGTCTTGTAGATAGGAATCAACAAATTCCTATGTGCGAAGAGTGTTTTGAGAATTGGTGCACTGAAACTGAGTTTCTTATGACAGATTCTGAAGATGACTATTGAGAAAGAACTTATAAAGTCTTTAGCAAGAAAGTATGGAATAACACAAGCTCAGGTTGAAGAACTTGTATATTCTCAGCACAGATTTTTAGCTCATGTAATGAGTAAGAAATCTGATAGGGAATCTTTATATTTTCCATCTGTAAGGATATTAGGGTTAGGAATATTTTATTGTTCAGAAAAAACTAAAAAAAGATTATTATATTTAAAGGAGAATAGAAATAAAAATGAACATATTTGAACTAACTCCAGAATATAAAATACAGATAGATCCAATAGCTTATACACTTGGGCCTTTTAAAACTATATGGAAAAGGGATAAAACTAAGAATAAGGAAAATGCTCAAGCTGAATTAGCTTTTGTGTATTTTACATGTGATTACAAGTCAGTTTTTTATAATGAACCTGATGAACAAGAGAGGGAGGTTGAAGTAATAAAACATTGTTTCAAGGACAAGAAGTGGTCTCCTGATAAAGTAATTAGGGATGCTCAAGAGTTTTATAAAGAGAGACAAAAAACCTTTTCATTAATTCTTTTAGAAGATGCAATATTTGGTATTAGTAAACTTTCTAAATATTTAAGAAATGTTAATTTTGAAGAGAATGAAAAGAATGAGAAGACTGGAGAAATGAGACCTAAACATGATATTAAGAAATATGCTGATACCATCAAAACTATACCAGATATAATGAAGGCTCTTAATACTCTACAAGAAGCTGTTAAAAAAGAACAAGAATCTGCTAAAGCTCTTCGTGGCGGTAGAAAAAAAGGAATGTATATGGACTAATTTATATGGACTAATTTATGGATAGAGAATACCCGGCATTAAACTCTTATCAGAGTCAAATAACTACTGAGTTGTTGTCTGTATTGGACCGTAAATCTGAAACAGACTTTCATGATTTTATATCAAACATAGAGTTTGTAAGAAATCTTATAAGTTCTGGTAGAGAGAGAGTTAAGGACAGACCTAAAGATAAAAAAGGTAGGATTATTGTAAATTTTGAAAACCCCCATATTCTTGAAGATATGAAGTTCTTTACTGAAAGAGCTGATTATTTTAGAGAGAATGGAAGGTATACAGATTTATATCCCAATCCTGCTCCAGGATCTGAGTTTAAAAAATTCTGGGATGAGGAAAGACGTAGATGTAAATATGGATTAGTTAGACCTTACGATGGGGAGTGGATTCCAGGATACTATTATTTTTATTTAAATTATTCTCCCATTCTTAAAACTGAGGACATAGATAATGAAGAGAATTATGTTATAGATGACGGAAAGATTGAGAGAGTAATTGAATCTTTGGAAGATGGTGTTCAGGCTGATAGAATTGAAGACTTCCCTGATGTATGGGATGGGGATTATATTTTCTTTCATTATGTAGATCAAGCTGAGACAGAAGGTAAGCATGGAACTGTATTAAAGTGTAGGGGTAGGGGGTATTCCTTTAAAGGGGGGTCTATGTTTGTAAGAAATTATTTCATGTTTAAAGATAGTAAGTCTTACGCGTTTGCATCAGAAACAGAATATCTGATTAGGGACGGTATTCTTACTAAAGCATGGTCTAATGTAAACTTTGTAGACAACTATACTCCTTTTACTCAACCCAGAGATTATAAGGATACAGAAATGCATAAGAGAGCTTCTTACAAAGATGTTCAGAATAAAACTGAACGTGGTAGGATGGCTGAAGTTATTGGGGTTACATGTAAGAATGATCCTGACAAGGGTAGGGGAAAGCGTGGGAAACTTCTGTTTTTTGACGAATCTGGGGTTTTTCCCGGACTTAAAAAGACCTGGGCAGTAGCTCGTAAGTCTGTAGAACAAGGTAGAAGGGTATTTGGATTTATGCTTACTGCGGGTACTGGTGGTGTGGAAGGTAGTGATTTTGAAGCCGCTGAAGCATTCTTCTACAAACCTGAAGCATATAATATAAAATGGCTGAGAAATGTCTTTGATAAGTCTAAAGGGGGGGATTCCAGATGTGGATTATTTATCCCTGAGTATCTTAATAGAGATGGATGTTATGATGAGAATGGAAACTCTGATGTTGTTAGAGCCATTATAGAAACTTTAATTCAAAGACAAAAAGTACGAAATAACTCCAATGATCCTAATGATATTGTACAAGAAAAAGCAGAAGCTCCTATCACTCCTCAGGAAGCTGTACTTAGAGTAGAGGGGAGTCTATTTCCGACTCAAGATCTTAAAGACTATCTCGCAAAAATTAGCGTAAACTTAAACAAATTTACTCAGTCCCATTATGTAGGAAGAATAGGAATTTCTGGTAAAGAGGTTAGATTTATATCTAGTAGGGAAATGTTTCCTAATAGAGAATTCCCTATAAGGGATAATAAAGATAAGTATGGAGCTGTAGAAATGTTTGAGCTTCCTGTAGAACTTAATGGGTATATAGATCCTTATAGGTATATTGCAGGAATTGATACATATGATGATGATCATAGTACTACTAATTCTTTAGGAAGTATTTTTATTTTAGACAGGTATACAGATAGAATAGTTGCAGAATATACAGGGAGACCTAACACTGCTAATGAGTTCTATGAAATATGTCTGAGACTCCTCAAACTTTACAATGCTACGGCTAATTATGAGAATGATAAAAAAGGGCTTTATAGTTATTTCTATAATAAGAATGCTTTAAGATATCTTTGTTATAATCCTGAAATACTTGCAGACAAAGACTTAGCCATTATAAAGAATAATTACGGGAATAAAAAGTTTGGAACAAACTCTGGGGTAAAGATTAATGCATTTGGAAGGAGACTTCAGGCAGATTGGCTTATAGAAAATGCATATGGTACAGGCGGTCAGGATGAAGAAGGTAATGAGATAGAACCTTTACTAAACCTTCAAAGACTAAGAAGTATAGGGTATATTAAGGAACTAATAGCTTGGTATCCTGATATAAGTAATGCTGACAGAGTTAGTGCTATGGGAATGTTAATGATATTAAGAGAGGATCTAAAAAGAATAGATGTTGGTGAGGTACAAAAAAAGACTAAAGATATATTTGATGACCCATTTTTCAGGAGAATGGGAAGTGGTGTACATATGAATATTGAAAAAAGCTATACCCCGCCAAATTAACTTTTTAAAATAAAATAATAAGTTGTATATTTGTTATATTACCATGAAAAATAATTTACCATGTCTGATATAAGTTTAGCCACTTTATCTTCTACTCAGTTTCCTCACCAAAAAAGGGCTCAGTCGGAGAAAGGAAAGAAATTTTTTAAACAGTGTATTGATGCTGGAGCTGGGCTATCTTCCTGGGGAGATGACCAGTTTGGAACAACCAGAATAAGATCCACAAGAAGGAATAAGATTATTAATTATAATCTTATGAATAATGTGGTAGACCAGAAGGAAATGCAGAGAGCAGTAGACCCATTTAGAATACAATTTCAGGATATGCCTATTTCATATAGGAATTACCCACTACTAAATCCTAACATTTCACTTCTTGTAGGAGAGGAGAGAAAGAGAACCTTTACTCCTCTTTTTCTTTTAAGTAGTAGCGATGCCATTACTGCCAAAGTAAGAAATCTTCAGGAAAAATTTGATGAGTTTGCTATAGAGAAGGTTACTAGTGGTATTACAGATGAACAGGTTATCCAAAGAGAAGTTCAGGAGTTTGCTAAATGGGCCCAGTTTAGTTATAAGGATAAAAGGGAAAGAATGGCTAATCAGGCTATTCAATACCTTATGGGAAAATTAAAGTTAAAAGAACAGTTTAGTAGGGGATTTGAAGACTTACTTATAGCTGCAGAAGAAATTTTCGTAATAGATATTATAGGTAATGAACCTGTAATGAGGAAGGGAGATCCTACTAATTTTTACACTTTACGTGGGGGACAGAGTTATAAGATTGAAGATAACGATATTATTGTAGAAGATGGTTATTTACCTCCCGGAGAAGTTGTAGATAGATATTATGAATATCTTAAGCCTGAGCATATTAAGAAAATTGAGGGGGGACATTCTCACCAATTAGGTGCTAAGAAAAGTATGTTCCGCCAACAACTTACTAATGAGCCTACTAGATTTGATGATATAGTAGAATCTGTAGGTATAGGAAATTTACTTTCCCTAAATAAAAAAGGTAGTGCTTATTTTGGAGGTTCCTTTGATGATGAAGGTAATGTGAGAGTTACTAGAGTTGTATGGAAAGGGTTTAAGAAGATCGGGGTACTGGAATACTTTGATGAGTTGGGAAATTATCAGAAAGATATTGTTCCTGAAAGTTATGAGCCTGATGAAGAAAGAGGAGAAAAGGTAGATTGGATATGGATAACTGAGTGGTATGAGGGAACTCGTATTATGGATGATATATATGTAAAAACTCAGCCCAGAGATGTTCAGATGAGGAGGATGGATAATCTTTCAGCTTGTCATCCTGGAATTGTAGGTACTAGTTTTAATATAGATGGATTTGAGTCAAGGTCTATAGTTGACCTTTCTAAGGAGTATCAATATCTATATAATGTAATTATGTATCGTACAGAGCTTGGTATTGCTAAATATCTAGGTAAAGTTGGTAAGATTAACTCTGCTATGATTCCCTCTGGATGGGATATGAGTAAGTTCTTGTCATATCTGTATAATATGAATCTTATGATTGAAGACCCATTTAATGAGGGTCAGAAAGGACTAGCTCAGGGAAAACTTGCAGGTAGCATGTCTCAGACTGGGAATTCTGCAGAAATTGGAGATGCTGAGTTTATTATAAGACACCTTGAAATCCTAGACTTTATTGAAAGAAGGATTGATGATATTACCGGAATCACTAAACAGCGTAAGGGAGCTATTGATAATAGGGAAACTGTGGGAGGGGTGGAAAGGTCCGTAATGCAGAGTTCTCATATTACTGAAAAGTGGTTCTCTCTTCATGATGAAACTAAAATGAGGGCATTGGAATGCTTGCTGGAAGCTGCCAAAGTAGCATGGAGTGGTAAATCATTTGTTAAAAGTTATGTATTAGATGATGGTACTGAAGCTGTATTAGACTTTGATGGAGAGCTTTTTAATGAAGCTGACTACGGTGGACACCTCACTTCAGATACTGAAGATCTTAACTTAATGGAGCAAATGAAAGGGTTGTCCCAACACTTTATACAAAACGGTGCCAGTATGAGTATGGTAGCAGAACTTCTGAGAACTAAAGATATTGGTTCACTTCAGAATAAGATTGCCATGATGGAAGCTGAGATACAAGAGCAAACACAACAAGCTCAGGAAGAAGAGGCTAGAATGGAACAGGAGCTTAAGCAAGCTGAGCGAGAGTTTGAAATGATGAAACTTGAGATTGAAGCTGAGCAGAATGAACTTGATAGAGAGTTAGACCAATACAAGATTGACCAAGATAATAGAACTAGAATTGCAGTAGCTCAAATTAATGCTTATAGACATCAGGATGATTGGGACCAAGATGATTCAGGAAGACCTGATCCAATGGAAATTGGTGAACAAGCTCTTAAAGAAAAACAGTTTTTCAGTGAACAGTTTAATAAAGATAGTGATAGAGAATTCAAGAAAAAGGAATTAAAAAAGAAAGAAGAGCTTGAAAAGAAGAAATTAGAGCTTGAAGAGAAGAAGTTAAAGATGCAGAAAGAGCTTCAAAAGATGAAAGATGAAGCTGCAATGAAGAGAGAACGTTTAAAAAGTAAGACTGCTCTTAGGAATCCCACAGGTGCAGAGGCTGCAAGAGGTAAAACTGCTCCTTCAAAAATTAAGTTGGGAAAATAAATATAACAAAAAATAATAGATTTTATGCTATACTATGAAAGTTATTATATATAATCAGTTGTTTTAAAAGAATTAATGAATTATTTTTGTTAACAAGTAAAAATTATAACATTATGGAAGATCCTGGCAAGGAATTAACATTACAAGAACTGTTATCACAAAACCTAAATAAAGAGGAGCCTTCTACAGAAGAAGGTAGTGATAAAGCAAAAGAGATTAAAAAGCCTTCAGAAGAAGATAAAGAGATTAATTTAGACGCAATCTTTGAAGCATCTCATGAGAAAGATGATTCTGAAGAAGATGATAAAAAGCCTGATGAAGACGAAAAGGATAAAGAGAAAAGTAAGGATTCCCCTGATTCTAAAAAAGAAACTCATAAAGATACTGAAGATGATGATATTCCTTTTACTCTTGCCTTTGCCAGGTATCAACTAGAACAGGGGAACCTTACTTCTTTAGATGAAGAAGAGCTTAAGAAGGTCATTGAAGATGAGGGAGAAGAGGCTGCAATGGCTTATATCCAGAATAAAGAAGCTGAGACTATCAGGAATGAACTTCTGGATACTTATGAAGAGGATGTTAAATATTATTTAGATCTTTTAGATTCTGGAGTAGATAGAGATGATGCTAAAGGTATCACTCAGGCTAAGTTTAAATATTCTAAGATTTCAGAAGACGATGTTGAAAAAGAAGACCAAGAAGATCTTAGAAAAGAAGTAATGAAGACTTATTATAAACTTACTACCAAATTCTCTGATGCTAAGATTGATAAAGAGATTGAAAGTAAGATTAGTCTGGGAGAAGATATAGAATTTGCTAAAGAAGCTCTTCCTGAAATTAAAGACCATTTTGATAAAATTGGAGAAGAAAGAAAGAAAGAGATTCAGAAGCAAGAGGAGGATATAAGGAAATCTCAGGCTGATAAGCAGAAAGAACTTGAAGAAAAAATTGACAAACTTGACGAGATTATCCCAAAGCATACTCTTAGTAAGGCTGAAAAGAAGAAGATTAAAGAAAAACTTATTAAGCCTGTGAAAGAAGTTAACGGAGTTCCTTTGAATGCTATTTGGGCTAAAAGGATGGAAGATCCATTTAAATTTGACTCTATTATTGCAGCTCTTGATAATTATGGAGTTTTTGACGGAAATTGGGACAAGCTAATTAGTCAAAATAAAACTAAGGCTGCAGAAGATCTTAGGAAGGCTATCCATAGCAACAGTTCTTTCAAAACTAGGACAGACAAGCTTAAAGCTAGTCAAACTGGGGAAGATGAATCTATGGAATCCATTGAGGCAATGAAAAAAGCGTTTAACCTATAACACTAAATAAAGAACTTTTTTAAATTTTAAATTGTATGGAAAATATATCTAAATTACAAACTGTGAAGCCTAAATACTGGTCAGATCTTACGAGAGAATCTCATTTGGGATGGCTTGGTATGTTGGAGCCTCAATACATCAACAAAGTAATTGACCGAATCTATGAGGTTAATTATGGATCTGATAATATTGTGAGCTTTATTGATCAATTCCCTGTTCATATGCTTGACGAAGAAGGCGTATACAGGTGGATGCTGCAAGGCTCTGAAGAGAGGAATATTCCTCTTATTTCAGCTAGTCTTAGTGCAGGAGGTACTCAAATTGGGGCTGGGGACAAAGCAGGTATTGGAAGGAGTACATTTTATATGGTATTTCCCGAAAAACTGTTTTCCGCAACTTCAGTTATCGTAGGAGAGCATCCTGATGACTATATTATAAGGGTTTCTGAAGATCCTGTAGAAGTTGGTACAGGTTGGAGGTATAAGGTAGAACTTGTTACTGGAGATGACAATCTCTTTGTACCCCCAACAGATTTGGCAGCGGGAACCCGTTGGTCTGAAGATTATGGTCTGGTAGAACATGAATTCTCAAAAAGAGGTAACACTGTTCATCATGCTGGTCCAATGATGATGGAAAACGTTACTTCAGTTATTCGCAAGAATTATGAAGTTCCTGGTAACATGATTACCAAAGGTAAAAATCATCCTCTTGCATTTGCTTTTGTAGATCAGAATGGAAAAATGCAGACTCGCTGGATTGATAAGCTTGGATGGGATTTCATGCGTCAGTTCCGTTGGGATAAAGCTCGACTGCTTCTGCATGGTAAGTCTAATAAGCTTGCTGATGGTCAGTATGGAAATAAAGGAGAATCTGGTAACACTGTAAGGGCTGGATTTGGACTTTATGAGCAGATGGAAGGTGGGCATATTAAGTTCTTTACTAAGTTTCTTATGAATTCTCTGACTGACTTCGCTATGGATATTTCTGTAGGGAAACTTAAAGAAGATAGCAGGAAATTTGTACTTTCTACCGGAGAATATGGTGCATATGATTTCCACAAGGCTGCTTCTGAAAAAGCTTCTGGGATCACTTGGCTGCAAAGCGGACATAACTTTAAGTTTGGTGATGGTAAAGTTATTCTGGACGAAGGTCAGATGATGAAATATGTAGCAGTGAATGGTATTGAATTTAATATCATCATTGATCCTATGAAAGATGATCCTGTACGTAATAAGATCATGCATCCTGAAGGAGGTCTCGCATCTTCTCGTATTTATGATATTTGGGACTTTGGTACTACTGATGGTAATCCTAACATTCAGAGAGTAGCTGTTAAGGATAATGAAGAATTCTTTAAGTATATTCCCGGTATGCGTGATCCATTTACTCCTTATAACAAGCCTAGTGGTCCTCAAATGTCTGCTAGCTCAGTAGACGGCTATGCTGTATTTAAGCAATATATCGGTGGTATTATGCTTCGTAATCCTTTAAAGACGGGTCGTATGATCCCTTCAATTCTCCGATAATATCTCAATCTAGGAAAGAGGAGTTATCATGCTCCTCTTTCCTTCTAATTTTAATTAAATTAATTTTAAACCTGGCAAAAAAAATAATACAGGCAATGGTAGAAAGTAAAATTTATAGTAGTAAAGAAGCGATTGAAAAAGGTTTTTTAGAAGATAGAAAAGTATATTTAAAACCTGTTCCTCGCAGGGGTAATAAAATGATTACAGATCCAAGTCACGTTGGATATTTTATGTGGGAAGGCGCAAGAAAGTCTTTCTGCTTACCTTCGGATAAATATGGTATTCTTGTGAATCCTTTTAAATCTGAAGAAGAACAAGTTTTTTTATCAAAGCTCCTTGACATAGATTTAAATCCTAGAAAAAAGCAGGATAATTTTTGGTATACTTTTTATGTAAGTATTACTAAAACTCCTCAGTTTATGGTTAAAGGAGAAGAGTATAATCTTGCTGATCCTATGGATAATCTTCGCTATAGGGTACTAATGAAAAATTCTGAAATAGCCCCTTCATGGGAAGAAAGATTTGAAAGACCTTACTACAAGTTCGCTATTGTAGAAGAAGACTATGAAGAAAAATCTGATAATGAAGAAATGGAAGTTATGGAAACTATCTATACTTTCTGGGGAAGTATTAAAGCCTCCCCTAAGAAGATGAGAGAATTTCTTGGAGTTTATCTGATGCATAAGAGAGAAAGTAAAGAAATTGGTAAAGATGTTTCCAAAGAATTCTTAACGGCAGCTATTCAGAAAGCTATTAAAGAAGATAGAGAGACTGTTTATAACCTTATTAAGGACGAGAACGCTTCTATTAAATACTTTATTTACAAAGGTATTCAAGTTGGAGCTATCTATAAGAAAGGAGTTTCAACTTATTATCTAATAGGAGAAGAAAAAGAATATACTCTTAAAGAATTGGTAGAACATATTAAGTTTCTAAAAGAAACAACCGATCCTATTTATCTTAAGTTAGAAGCTCAGATTAACGAGAAAAAATAATAAACTATGACTGAGATGAATGTGTTTACAGGATTAACAGCCTCTGAGATGGAATATGAAGCTAAAGTTGTCTATGAGGCAATAGCTTCAGGAGATGCTCCGGGGTATACAAATAGACAATGGTCTATCCTGTTAACTCAGGCTCAGGAGAAGGTTGTCAGACAGGTTATTCTTAATGGTCTAGACAAGGATGAACATAATAGAAGAGTAGTCTCTAGATTGATAAGGGACTACTCTACTACAGATTTTAAGAGATATAAATGGAAAAATGCTTTTGTAGTAAAACTTCCTCAAAGATATATGTATCTTTTGGAAGACTATGTAAATGATAATATAAGAGTTGTTCCTAAATCTTATGACTATGTTCACGCTAATAAGGATAATCCATTTGAAAAACCTAAGAAGGAAGAATATTTTTGGAGGGTAGTTCATAAAGATGGAGCTATTATAGTTACAGATGGGTCAGAACTTAAGTCTTATAATTTGTCTTATTTAGTAAGACCTACTCCAATTATTACAAAAATACTGGATCCTGCTAAATCTATTGAAGGTGTTTATGAACAAACTAATTGTAAATTAGACCCAATAGTTCACAGGGATATTGTAAACATGGCTGGGAAACTTGCAGAACTTTACGCTAGTAATCAGTTAGGATACCAATTAAAAACTTTAGAAGAACACACTTTAAAATAATCTTATTGTTAAATTAAAATTATAAAGACATGATTTCTGAAAATAGTGTAACTTATCAGTACATTGCACATGCTGCTAACTCTACTGCTACCACACCCAAAGCTCTTCCTGAGGGGGCTGTGGCTATTGTGAATGAGGCTGGCACCAAGCTTACTAGTGCGTCTACAACCACTAAACTTAGGATTGCACAAAAAATTAACGGAATGGTTACTTTTTCTCCGTATTTTATTCCTACAAATTGTACAATTGATGAGACAGATTACGCTGCCGACGCTCAAAAAGTAATGTTTTTGGGATACGAACCGACTGCTGATACTGGAGAATTAGATGCTCCTACTAAGTCAGCTGCTTATACTCTCAGAGTAATTCTTAAGCATACTCAGGGTATTTATAACAATACTCCAACAATTATTACTATTCCTGTATTTTCTGCCGCAGGTACTCAACTTGATCTTGCTAATAACTTAATTAAAGTTTGGGATAAAACTATGGCTCGTCAACCTCGTAAGTTTATACAAGCTGATAGAGTAGTGGATGGAGCTGGAGCAGATGATTTAGGTGATGCAGTTGATGCTAATAGAATTAAAGTAGTAAACGGTTCTACTTTGGTAGAATACCGGGATGCTAGTCAAGCTCAAGATGGTGTACAAGTAAATGCGGGAGATGTTCTTAATATTAAAAACTATGCTTACATTGTTACCAGAGGTGGAGATGATGATTTTGAAATTGATCGTCCCTACACTGGAGCAAGTGAAGATGTTACTCTTGGTGATGGTACTAACAAGGCTCACGCATTCCGTGTAACCGGAGCTATGGACTGGGGTATAAGGTTTGAAGGCGTAGCCCTTGAAAATGAGAAGTTTGACCCTGTTACTATGGTTCCTTCTCTAGTAGATTTTGACATTACCTTCAACAGGATTGAAGATAAAGAATTTACTACTGCTGAAGATACTCTTATCTCTACTACTACTGCCCCTACTAAGGGAACTGGTAGTTATCAAGATGTAGCTTTCATGGAAGTTTATACTACCATGAATGAAGGACAAGCACAGATTAGTGCATATCCTCCTACTAAATATCGTAAAGCTGCCGATCCTTCTAAAGATTATCATATGATTACCATTTCTGGTAAACATGATGAGTATATTACTCAGGCTACTGGTCAGAGGCCTGTAAGTAAGTTTAATATCCGCCTCGCTGTTAATGATGATCTTAATGCAACAGATTGGGCAGAGTTCAAGACAGTTCTTGGGGCGTAGACTCTAATGTGTCATAATTCAAAGTGGAATATGGGGGGAGGTATATGGTTAAATATATTTTCCCCCTAATTCTATTAACATAATTATGATAAACTATTAAAAAATTTTAAAATTTTTTATTTGATATACTGAAATAATTTGGTATCTTTGTGTAATTAACATAAAACAAATTGACATGAGTTTTTTCCCCAAGATAGATGTAGAATACGATATAGATTCCAAATCTTTTATAGTCACAGAAACTACTGATAGTTGGGGTGGGACTAATCCTGAAAGAGGAGATACTCACCTTGCTAAATTAATAGTATATTACAATGATAAAAAATCTCATGTCTATAATGTGACATCTGAGGTTACAGGAGAGACGTTATTAAACTACACTATTCATGAAGGAAAAGTTGATAAAGATGGTCTCTATAAAATTTTCTTACTTATTCATATAGATGATATGGATCCTAATAATGAATATTGGTCTGAAGGAAATTTTATAGGAGTATCCACAGAACTTGAATCACATATAAATAAATTTTGGGCTAAATATGCATGTATGACTAATCTTGAAAGAAAAAGAGGTTTGGAAGAACTGTGTGTGTGGCTTGAAGCTAATCTTGCAGGACTCCATTCTTTAGGAGTAGTTTTACCTGCTAAGTATAACGAAGTCCTCAGCCTTATGCAGAGGAGAGTTGATTTGAATAAATCGTTTTTATTATAAACATTAAAATATTAAAGTTATGCCTTTAGGACAAGAATCTGGAGTAAATACCACTTTCAGAATTAATACAGAGTACGTTGAAACCACTCCTTATAAGGATAATCCCGAAGATATTGGTATAACCTCTGTTACATTTCTTATCAGGCGTGTTGGAGAACCTAGTATTACACAAGCTTCTGGATCAAAAGTAGGTAAGTTTTGGGAAGGTAGTAGAAACCTTACCCCCAATACTTCTTATGAAGTTCGTACCAGAATAGTAAATCCTCAGGGAACTGAGTTGTCTGGGTGGCAACAGTTTGATACTGATGATCTTACTACTTATGATAATGTGGAAGTAAAGGTTATGAAGCATATAGAAGAAACTGGTCAAGATGTACCTTTAGCTGGAGCTAAAATTATTATTACTAATCCTAATGGCTCTGATTGGGAATCCAGAGAAACTACTGAAAAAGGATTAGCATGGTATCAGAGGGTTCCAAGAGGAACTTATTCCTATACTATTTCCCGTACAGGTTACGACCCTGTATCAGGTACTGTAAATACAGCATCTAATGGTGGAAATATGGGAGTAGTTGTATTGACAGAATTGTAAGAGTTTATACATTTAACACATACTGAGCATGTTCAATGAAGATACATTGAAAAAATATATCAAGTCCATTGATTTTGAGAAAGCCCTTTCAATGGAAAGGGTTTTACCTTTATATAAGTATGGGTTTGTAATAAAAGAAGAAAATTTAAGAGAGCTTAAAATTCATACAGGTTTTCAAAATACTATAAGAAGGTATATAGAAAATCCACAATCTCTTACAAGAAGAGAACTAGTATGTATTTTAAGACTTTATAGTATTGAACATCCTGAGGTATCTCCAGTACTTCCTCCCGAAGTATTGGAAATTTTATTTAGTCCTAAACCACAAATAGAGCTAGATAAAGATGATGTAATCATTCTTACAGAGATTACATTCTCTCCAAAACCTGTTATTACCATTAGTATTGAAGATGTAGATGTTATAATAGAGTTTGCTCCTGTTCCTCAAGTTAATATAGACGAGGCTATAACTTTGTTAACATTCTCTCCAGTACCTCAAATATTACTGGATAATCAAATATTAATAGAGTATGCTCCTAAAGCACAGATTATACTGGATGAGGGTACTGTAATTCCTCAATATCCTGTAATGGATTATGCTCCTCATCCTTGGATAGTTTCAATAGATGAGTTAGCTCCTATAGTAAACTATGTTCCAAAATCTCAGGTTAAACTTGAAATAGATATAGCTGTAGGAGATGTTATTTACTGGGGAGTTATGGAAAGAACTTCTTCTGACCCAAGACCTACAGCATCAGACTTTGAATTTGATGACACTGGAATTAGCAGTATAACTCTTCCGGGAAATACTCCTGATAATTTACTATTATCCTTTAATAGTTCTATAAAAGGTTACATAATGTTTGCTATTCCTGAAAGTGCTCCTAGTAGACAGTCTTACCGAGACCCTAACAATTTTGAAGGAAATATAGGAGGCTCGCCAGGACCATTTGGTAACTTATGGCCTGACGCTGAAATTAAATTTAATGATATTATACCTATACCTAAAAACTATAAGGTCTATATAACTAGTTATTGGACTCAACCTGTTTCTGGGAATTATGTATTACGTTCAAGTCCTTTATAACAACAAAATATTCTAGACATTTTAGAAAACGAATACGCAGAGTAGTGGAATGGATAATGATGTTCTTAGGAATCTTTATTAATTTTTTAGCCAAATATAGGCTTAAGAGTAATGAAGATAATTTTAATGTAAAATATTGGTTTAAAGATAATTGGCCTGAATTACTTCAGAGTACTTTATTTAGTACAGCCATAGTATTTTTATTTGTTCATCCTGATACTACTGTAAANCCTGAAGAACTTTATAAGTGGTTACAGAGATTTTTACCCCTTCCTGNGGGAGTAATTTTTCCAATGAANTTATTTATTCCTTTTATTATTGGGCTAACTATTAATAATATAGTTTATTGGTATAACAAGAAAAAGGAGAAATGGAGTATAAAAAAACTAAAAAAAGATGATTAATTTTCCTCAAAGTCCTGAATTAGGAGATGTTTATCCTCCGTATGAACAGTCTTCTCTATTTGGAAGAAGGTGGCAATGGGTAGGTAACAGGTGGAACCTTATTGTAGATGAGCCTACTACCTTTGTGGGAAAAACATTATATGTAAATTCTGAGTCTGGAAATGATTCTACTGCAGAGAGAGGATTACTAGATAAGCCTTTTCTTACTATTAATGCAGCTAAAAATGAAGCAGAAGAAGGAGACTTTATAATAGTTTTTCCTGGAGAATATACAGATGACGAAATTTTAAAAGATAATGTATCATATTATTTTTTTAAGGGAGTAGAACTTTCTGGAAACGCTATTCATGTTCCTAATGATGTAACAGGTCTTACTTCTTATATCTATGGACATGCTGAATTAACAGGTTTCAGAACTATTTCTATAGAAGGAAATGATATAACTCTACATATAGAATGTGGAGATATTATTAATCTAAACAATAATGGTATAGGAGTCAGGGGATGGACAGCTTCTAATCTAAATCTTACACTTAAATGTGGAAATATTCAAGGGTTTAATAGAGGTATAAGTCTTGCGGGAGGAGGAATGAGTGGGAATATTAATATTAATTGTAAGGACATATTAGCTCCTGAACAATATCATACGTGTACTTTTGAAGGAAATTTACAAGGATTTGTAGTTGCGGATGGAAATATATATGGGCCTCCAAGTTTACCTGAAACTTATATGAGTGCTTTACATTTTACCAATCCCAATTCAAATCTGACTATTAAGTTTAAGAAACTTATTGATATTCAGAGAGATATTGGCTTTGCAAGCCATAATTTTGCTGTAGGAGCTCACAGAGGCACTATAAAATTATATGGGGATATTGAATGTAGAGGTATTCCTGCTATTGGAAATCAGTGGTCAGGTAGTCATGAAGTAGAATTACGTCATTACGGAAATATAATATGTGAAGAAAAAGAAGCTATTAGATTAAGATTTGGAGGGAATTATTACTTTAATGGAGAATATAAAACTGTAGATTTTGAGAATACAATTAGCTTTAATACTTTAGCTAACCCCATTAATATACATTTAAATGGAAAAGTTACCTGTGAAAATGAAGAAGAAACTTCTAATGCTATTAATTCAGAGGATTCCACAGAAGCAGTTTTAAAGATTAGAGAAGCTTTTTTAGATTCTGATACATATTCTATAGTAGGAAATGAACCTTTAGAAGTTAGAGTTGAAGGATTCTTACATTATAATAGTGTAATTCATGAGAATATAAACCTTATTGATGTAAATGATAAGTTTCCAGAATTATTAGGAGATGAAGGATATGTTCCTAAGTTTGACTCCGATGGAAAGCTTACAGAGCAATATGAAATAGAGTCTATCCTTACTGAAACTTTGAATAAAATTCCTAATTCTAAAGCTGTATATGATGCACTGCTAAATGTTCAGGTTGGACTGAAGCCTAAAAACCCTGTACATGCTTCTACTACTGAATCTATTACTCTATCAGGAATACAAAATATAGATGAAGTTGTTGGTGCAGAAGATTTAAGGATTCTCGTAAGACATCAGGCTGATCCTGAAGAAAATGGTATATATTTAATGAAAACAGGTTCATGGGAAAGAACTAGTGACGCAGATACATGGGAGAAATTAGTAGCAGCTTATGTACTAGTATTAGAAGGAACTCAATATGCAGGATATAGTTTTTATTGTAATATTGAGGTTGGAGGAAGTTTGGATGTTGACCCTATAATCTTTATAGTTTTTAATATTCCCGGAGAACTTAGTTTTGCTAATATTGGAACAGGAATTCAAATATATACAGAAACAGGTAGTGGAGAACATAGGTTTAGAACATTAGTTCCGCATGAAACTCCTGAACTTATTATTGATGTTTCTGGAAACACTGTAAGGTTTAATATTGACCTTTCGAGCTATCTTACAGAAGAAATTGACCCCACAGTAGCCCAATATATTAAAGATATTTCTGAATCTGATATAGTAAACTGGACTGCTGCTTTTAATTGGGGAGATCACAGTGAAGCAGGATATATTATAGAAGAAGTAGATCCAACAGTACCTTCCCATGTTAAAAGTATAGCAGAGTCTGATATATATTCTTGGAACTTAGCTTATGGATGGGGAAACCATGCTACTCAAGGATATATTACCACAGAGACTGATCCCACTGTTCCTCTTCACGTTAAGGGTATTACTGAAACTAATATAGAAGAATGGAATCTTGTATATGGTTGGGGAAATCATGCTGTTGCAGGGTATCTCACTTCTGAAACTGATCCTACTGTACCAGAATATGTAAAGGAAATTACTACTATTAACATATCAAACTGGAGCACTGCTTATACACTATCTCATTCCAGACTACACGATATAGACTCTGAAGCAGATCATGTAATGAATGAAGACGGTATTATAGGTAGAGTTGCTAAAAGTTCGGGGCCTCCTGAAATATTAACTGCTCAACAGGTTAGGGATTATCTTGATATAGATGAAGGAGCTGATAGTTATAATAGATGGGGACTTTATAAAGATTCTTCTCAAACTCATAATATTAACTCAGAAGATGTAGTCCAATTTATTGCCGGAAATAATGTAGACCAGATTATAACAAATTGGAACCCTTTAACCCAAAGATATACTGTAAGAGTGGATGTTGAAGACCCTATAACTGATATGATAGCCGAAGAACCTGATGCAGGCATTACTGGTAATAAAGTTATATCTATGGAGAAAAGTAAGAGATTGGGTTTAGCTATTTCAGGTAATACTACATTTATTTTAACTGATTTACAACAAGACGTATCCACTACATGTGTTCTTACATTAGAGGCTACTAATACTAGTGATATATTATTTCAACATAAAGTTAATCCTGATAATTCTGGAGAAATTCCTACTATTTTAGATTCTAATAAATGGCATGAAGGAGTAGTGTTAGATAAAATAACAGCAGGAAGAAAATATACTTTGTATATTAATACTTATAAAAATAATCCTAACTATATTGAAATTAGTTGGGTTAAGGTTGGAGAAGTTCCTATATAATGAAAGCATATTATAGAATTAATAGACGTACTGGAATAGGGCTTTTATATAACTATAAAGCTTTTGAAGAGCTTCCTCCTCCTGGGTGGAAATGTCCTACTCAAGGTGATTGGGAAGAGTTAAGAGATTATGTAGATACTAATCCTCAAGGAGATAATAACGCAGGACTACATTTAAAAGCTAGATGGGCATGGGATATTTCTGGAGTAGGTCATCTTGCAGGAGAAGATACATATGGGTTTACAATGTTAAGATCAGGGGAACGTTCTTGGGCAGGTGCTGTTAATAGAGTAGGTGCTACAGTTCATGCTGTGCCCCCCATACCGGAAGGCCATACTTTTATAGTTTTTAGTAATGATTCAGATGTTTTAACAATTAGCTTACACGAAACAGAAGCTTATAAAAATAAATATTCTGCTTTAAGGTTTTTAAAAAATGATTCAGAACTTCCCTCAGGTAATATAGTATATGACTATGAAGGAAATGGCTATAGATGCGTTAAAATAGGAAACCAAGTATGGACTGCTGAAAATTGGAGAAGTTTTAAAACTAATACAGGAGTAAATATTACAGTGCATTCTTACTGGGACCATCTTCCCCCCGGCGGAAGTCAAGAAGAAAATCCAGGTATAATAATTCTTTGGGATAAAGTTAAACTAATATAAAAATAATTGATATGGCAGAGCAAAATCTCAAGTATAAAGAGATTAAGTTAAAGACTTATGAACTTATTAAGAATAGAAATATTTTTCTAAACCTCTATGACGATATTCTGGACTTTCCAGAAAATATAGAAGTGTATGAAAAAGTTATTGAACCCATTGAGAAAGTATTAGAAGTTTATAATTTTAGTGTAAGAAGAGTTGAAAAGCTTTATAATGAAGGAAAGAAAACTCATGAAGAAAAGGTTAAAGAGCATACTGAAATCTTAAATTCAGATGTTACCTTAAACTTCAAAGTTATTCCTAAAAGTTCTTTAGGAAAGGTAAAGCTAAGTCCTAATCAAATTGGAATAATTAAAGAACTTATAGATTGGGATAGTTAATATTTTTTGTTATAAAAAAAGTTTGGAATTATTAGATTATTTTAGTATATTTATAAAAATATTATATCATGACTAAAAAGAAAATTATAGATGCTGAAAAAGTTCTTGAAAGAGCTGGAATAGGTATTTCCAATAGCTTTGTAATCATAGATTCATCTAATCCTTTTGTAGGGAGTGATAGCAACTTTGTGTACGCTATTGAAACTCTTACAGAAGATGGATCTTTTAATGTGTTGGAAGAAGCAGGTCATACAGTGGAAGCTATTAAGCTGAATGCTGGGGGAGCTACTTATCCAAATAGAACTGTTCTTCCCGGCAAGTTTACAAAGATTGAACCTGCCTCAGGAACTGTAGTGTTAGGTTGGTCAGTAGATTTAAGATAATAAAACTATGCAGATATTTGGAATAGGTCCAAAAGCTTTAAGGATAAATAGAAAAGGAACTTTATCTGAAGGAACTTTATCTAAAGGAACATTTGCCATCACGGTAAAGACCGACAACGCTGGCACATCCAATGACGACCAATTCACGCTGACAGGTGGCGAGAGTTTGAAT